>Ga0105106_10003336_pt1 | contig 11492 bp, 7 predicted proteins | sample PPLLaktember2015_5_FD_79109 | JGI IMG/M metagenome (GOLD analysis project Ga0105106, IMG submission 79109) | Freshwater sediment microbial communities from Prairie Pothole Lake near Jamestown, North Dakota, USA - PPLs Lake P8 Core (1) Depth... | ecosystem: Environmental > Aquatic > Freshwater >... | reverse complement strand
CGCGCCGCAGCACAGGGCGCCGATCGCGTAGCCGAGGTCGCGCCACAGCCGATACACGCCGACCGACGAAGCGCGCCATGAAGGATGGGCAACATCGCCGATCGCCGCGAGCAGAGTCGGATAGACCATGGCGGTCCCCAGTCCGAGAATCACGGCCCCTGCGAGGGCGGCCGCCATTCCACTGGACAGGAGGACGACTGCGATTCCCGCACCCTGAACCCACATGCCGGAGGCGATGAGCCACTTGCGTCCGATCCGGTCGGACCAGGCGCCGGTTGCGAGTTGCGCAATGCCCCACGCCGCGGGGTAGGCGGCCGCGAGGGCGCCGATCTGCTCGAGGCTCATTTGCGCGGCCGCGAACCACAGCGGAAACAGTCCCCAGGCCATGCCGTCATTCAGGTTGTTGACAAGACCGGCCTGGGAAACGCTCGACAGATTACGATCGGTAAATGTCGTACGCCTGAACACCTCGGCCTGCGAGAGAGGCTGCTCCGGGCGCGCGCTCATCTGCGACTCATGCTCGACGTGCTGGCGCGTCTCACGAACCGCGAACACCGACAGCGCAAGGCCGAGCAGCACGAAAACGATGCCGAGATAGAATGGCTCGGGACGCAACCCGTAGTTCGCGGCGATCCATGCGGTAGCCAAAGCGCTTCCTGCAACCGCGACGTAACCCGAGAATTCGTTCAGGCCCATCGCAAGCCCCCGTTGACGCGGGCCGGCGAGGTCGATCTTCATGATCACCGTGACCGACCACGTCAGTCCCTGACTCACGCCGAGCAGGACATTGGCCGCGATGATCCAGCTCCAGCTCGGGGCATGCATCAGCAAGAGCGGAACGGGCAACGCAACCAGCCAGCCGGCCACCAGTACGTGCTTGCGGCCAAACCGGTCGGCGAGTCGCCCTGCGAGGTAGTTCGTGGCGGCCTTGGTGATGCCGAAGGCGACGATGAATGAAAGGATCGCAGAGCGCGCGGCGATGCCGAACTCTTCCTGGGCGATCGCCGGCAGGATGCTGCGCTCGAGGCCAAGCATGCCGCCGACGAACGCGTTGACGAGCACGAGGAGCGAGAATTGTTTCCAGTTCTCCCGCAGCCCCAGGCGGACAGTCGTCGTGCTCACGATCCGCGTGGATGGCAGGCGCCGCCCTCGCTCCACGACGCGCCGAGCACGTTCAGGATCAGCCGGCCGGCCGTGATACAGGTCAGTCCGTTCGCGAAATCGAATGACGGCGCGATCTCGACGATATCCATGCAGATGATGCGGTTGCGCCGCGCGACGCTTCGAAGTAGCGGCGCGAGATGGCGGAAATAGATACCGCCCGGGGTCGGCGCCATGACCGCCGGCATTTCGGTCGGATCGAGGCCATCCGCATCGATCGTGAGATAGACCACCCGGCCCGCGGGAATCGTCGCGAGCACGGGCTCGGGGCCTTCGGCATGGAATTGCTCGGCGTTAATAAGGTGCGAGCCATAGGTGCGCGCGGCCTCGATTTCCTGGCGCCGCGCGCTGCCGATGGCGCGAAGCCCGATCTGCGTCATGCCGGAGACGGCCGGATTCTTGCTCGCCCATTGCAGCGGGCTGCTGTAGCCGCGGCGCACGCCGCCGACTTCCTCGCGCCAGTCGAGATGCGCGTCGATGTGCAGGATGTGCACCGGCTCGTCGAGCGCGTCGAGCGCATCCACGACCGGGATCGTCACGCCATGATCGCCGCCGAGGACGATCAGCTGCGTGCCTTGCTTCCAGAGGTGGCGCACGCGGTCCGCGATGCGGGCGGCGTAGTCGCCGTAGTCGCCCTTGCCGGACCACGCGACGTTGCCCATGTCGATATGGCTCGGCAGGTGGGATGCGAGATCCGTGCCGCTGTCGAAATCCCAGTGCGCCGGGTTGTAGCAGAAGCTGGGGGACATCGCGCGAATCGCGTCCGGCGCGCGCGACTGGTCGTTCGGGAACTTGTCGTGCGCGTAGGGCTCGCTGTGCTGGATGCCGAGCAGCGCGACTTCCGCATTCCATCCTGAAGGCTCAGTGACCACGGGCCAGTCGAGGAAGGGTCGGGCGGGAGCGGTCGTCGGTTGCAGGCGAGTCATCTAATTCCTCCGTTGCGGCCGGCGTCGATGGTAAGCCAGAGCACGGCTGCCGCGATGGCCGTCGCGGCGCCCGTCGCGAAAACGGTACCCCAGCTCTGGCCGGAGGACAGTACAGCGATGATCGGCGTCGCCACCACGCCCCCCAGGTTGCCGCCCGTGTTGAGGACGGCGGTCGCGGCCATCGTATCTTGCGGTGCAAGACGCATCGTCGCGCCCCAGAACGAGCCCTCCGTGATTTCCACGCAGGCGAAGCCGAGGCAGAGGGCGACCACGCCCCAATAGGGATTCGCGAGCCATACGGTCAGGAACAGAAAGAGCGCCGCGCAGGGAAGGCCAACGAGCGGCAGGATGCGAAGGCCGACGCGATCGCCGTAGCGCGCGCGAAAGCGGTCCGCGAGCCGGCCGCCGGTCGCCGCGGCCGCGCCCGCAACGACGAAGGGCAGCGCCGCGAGCCAGCCGCTCTCGAGTACGCTCAGCCTCCGCTCCTGCACGAGATAGAGAAAACTCCAGAACGTCACCAGGTAGAACACGTAATTCATGATGAAGTACGAGGCGGTGATGCGCAGGATCTGTGGATCGCCGACCACGTGCAGGATCCGCGAGAGCGTCATCGGCGCGCCCGGATCGTAGGGGGGATTGGACTTCAGCTCGACGAGCTCGGCGGGCGAGACCGCCGGATGCAGCTCCGGGCGGTCGCGCGCGAATGCGTACCAGAGCATGACCAGGAGCAGCGACGGCACGCTCGAAATGACGAGCGCTGCCTGCCAGCCGTAGGACTGCATCAGCCAGGCGACGAGGGGTGTCGTCGTTGCGGCGCCGAACCAGAGGCCGGTCACGATCAGCCCCTGCATCGAGCACCAGGACCCGACCGGATACCAGAACCGGATCGTCCCTGATGCGACCGGAAAGAGTCCGCCCTGCGCGACGCCGAGCAGTCCTCGTGCCAGCAGGAGCGCGACGAACATGACGCCAGTCGCCGCGATGAGCGGCGCGCTCGCCGTCAGGATGCTCGCGATGATCGTCGTGAGCCCGATCGCCGTCATCACGATCCGGGCGCCGAACTTCTGGCCGACCAGCGCGCCGGGCAACTGGAAGACCGCATACGCAAACAGGAACGCGGTGAAGAGCCAGCCGACCTGCACCTGCGTGAGGCCGAGCTCCGGCATCATCCGCTCGGCCGCGATGCTGACTCCGGTGCGCTGGATGTATCCGGTGAACGCGAACGCGAAGAGCATCGCGAAGACGAGGGAACGAATGCGGATCTTCGACCTCACTCGAAGGGCTTCAGGCGATCCCTGAGGGCTTTGCCGATTTCGAGCATTGCCTCGTTTGCGGGATCATTGCCCGCATTCATCGCGAGCAGAATGATGATGTTCTTCTTCGGCATGATGCGGATATCGGCGAGCCAGTAACCGTTGCTGCCGCTGTGCGTGATGACCATCGGCACGCCATCGTCCTGGAGCTTCGCACCCCAGCCGAGCGCGTAGTTCCCCGCCACCGGCGTATGCAACTTGCGATAGCTATCGGCCTTCAGCAGTTTGCCGCGGCCGTGCACGCCCTCCAGCTGATCCTGCGCGAAACGCATCCAGTCCTCGAGCGCGATGTTGATCGTGCCTGCGGGGCCGAGCGCCGGCGGATTGTCGCCTTCGGTGTCTGCGGGATCGATCGGCATCAGCTTGCCCTTTAATTCACGGTGGCCGTGCGGCTGGTCGAACTTGCCTGAAGTGCCAGGAGCTCCGAACCCCGCATTTGCGATTCCGAGCGGCGCGAAAACCTGCTCGCGGACCAGGTCTTCCCAGGTCTTGCCGGTACGCGCCTCGGCGATGGCGCCTGCGATGATGAATCCGAGATTGGAGTACTCGAACTCTCCAGCCGCCGATGCCGCCGGCGTCGTGAGGTACTTTCGGGCGATGGCGGAGCGCTGGGCCATCAGGCTGTCAGCCGACGCGATCACGGCCAGGAAGGGCGGAAGGTCCTTGTCGTCGGTCAGCGGAGGCAGCCCTGCCGTGTGACTGAGCAGTTGAGTCACTGTGATGTTCCGGTACGCTGGATCCATGTCGTTTGCGAATGCGGGAAACGAGTCGGCAAGGGTATCTTCGAATTTCAACACGCCTTGTTCGACCAGGCGCGCGATCATCGTGGCGGTGAAGGCCTTGGTGTCCGAGCCGATATGCCAGCGGTCAGCCCTGGTGACGGATTCGGCATGACCCACTGCTCGGATGCCCTGCGCCGCGTCGGCCGCGACCGCGCCATCAATCTGGATCAGTGCGGCGACGGCAGGGAGCCCATGCTTCTCGCGCGCGGTTGTCAGCGTCTGTTCGAGAAATGCCTGGAGCCCAGCATCGGCATGCGAGTGCAGGGTTGCGAGGAAGAGGGCGAGCATGAGCAATGCCCGCAGCGGGACGCTTCTCGCCGGATTCATGTGCCCACCCTACAAGAATTGGGCAATCGGGGCGAAGTTACTCGCTCAGGCGCTTGATGCGCTGGCTGCGCGTACCGTCGAATGTTTCGCTCGCCCGCTGCAGCAGGAGCCGGGCCTCATTCACGGGCAACGCCCGGCTCAGCAGGAATCCCTGCGCCTGATTGCAGAGGTGATCCTGCAGGAAGCGGAGCTGCGCGAACGACTCGACACCTTCGGCGACGACGCCGACCTTGAGGGCCTTCGCGACCGAGATGATCGCGGCCGCAATGGCGCCATCATCCGCAGTTTCGCTGAGATCCTGGACGAAGGAGCGGTCCATCTTGAGCCGGTCAATTGCGAAATGCTGCAGGCGCTGGAAGTTCGAGTAGCCGGTCCCGAAATCGTCGATCGCGACCGACACGCCGATGGCATGGAGCTCCTCGAGGATCTTCTCCGAACGCTTTTCGTCCATCAAGACCATGGACTCGGTGATCTCGAGCTCGAGCATGCCGTGATCGAGGCCCGTCTCTGCAAGTATCCTGCTGACCAGCTCGACGAAGGTCGGCATCGCAAACTGCTGGCCCGCGATGTTGACGGCAATCCGCTTCACGGCCAGGCCTTCGTCGTGCCACTTCTTGGCCTGGGCGCAGGCGGTTCGCAGCACCCATTCGCCGATCGGGATGATCAACCCGCAGTCTTCCGCGATCGGGATGAAATCCATCGGCGGCACGACCCCGAGCTCGTCGTTGTTCCAGCGCAGCAGCGCTTCCATGCCCGCAATGTCGCCCGTCGCCATCTCGATCTGCGGCTGGTAGTGCAGCGACAGCTCGCCGCGCTCCAGGGCGCCGCGCAGCTTGCCCTCGATCGTGTACCGCTGGAGCATGCCTTCGTTCATCGAGACGTCGAAGAACGCGTAGGAGCCGGGCCACCGGCGCTTCGCAAAGTACATGGCGAGGTCGCCGTGGCGGAGCAGGGAGGCCGCGTCCGTACCGTCTGTCGGTGACATCGCAATGCCGATGCTCGGCGTGATGATGACGGTAGTGGTCGACAGCTGCATCGGCTGCTGAATCGCCGCGATCAGGCGGTCGGCCACCGACCGCGCATCGTCGGAGGTCGTGATGTCGGGAAGAATGACCAGGAACTCGTCGCCGCCCAGGCGGCCGACGTTGCCGGGTTGCTCGATCCCGGAGTCCTCGGAGCCCCGGTCATCGACGCGGCGCAGCGATTTGCGCAGGCGCTCCGCAGCGACCTGCAGGACCTCGTCGCCGACCGAGTGACCGAGCGTGTCATTGACGCGCTTGAAATTGTCGAGGTCGATGTACATGACGGCCAGCATCTTGCCCTGCTGCTGCGTCGTTTCGAGTGCCGAGCGAAGGCGGCTGTGTGCCTGCTCCCGATTGGGCAGGCCGGTCAAGGAATCGAAGTAGGCGAGGCGCGCCAGGTGACGCTCCGCCCGCCACTTGCTCGCGAGGGCGATGGCCATCTGCCGCACTTCGTGCGGATGGAACGGCTTCTGCAGGTACGAGAGCTTGTCCTCCGGCGGCACGCGCCCGCCAATCTCGCAGGGGTCCACGTCCGAATAGGCCGTGCACACTGCGATCTCTATGGCGGGATCGAGTTCACGAATGCGGCCTGCGGCCCACACGCCATCCGGGCCGGGCGGCATGCGCATGTCGAGAAAGGCGACCGCAAAGGGCTGCTTGGCGTCGAGCGCCTTTTTGACGGCTTCGACCGCGGCTTCCGCGCCGTCGCAATACTCGGCGTCGAATGTGAGCGCGCCGTTCGGCAACCGCTCGACCTTCCGCGGCTCGTCGCCGCCGAAAAGCTTCGCGCCCAGCTTGCGGCGGGCGTCGTTCTGGGCACCCGGCTCGGGCTCGCTGAAGATCTGGCGGTAGGCGTCACGAATCTCCGCCTCATCGTCGACGACGAGGACGCGGATCGGCGCGCGGTTTGGATCTGCCATGGTTGACCTCAGGCGGCCTGGATGCTGGCTTCGGTGGCTGCAGCAGGCACTGGAATGACGAAGTGCAGGGTGGCTCCACGGTCATGACCGTCGCTGGTCGCCCAGATTCGCCCGCCCAGGGCGTTGATGGTCGTGGCGCACCAGTGCAGTCCGATACCCATGTTGCCGCTCTCGAGTTTCGTCGAGTAACCCTTTTCGAAGATGCGCTCGAGATTCTCGGCGGCGATGCCGACGCCGTTGTCCGTGCAGTCAAGGAACAGCCTGGACTGGTCGTCGTCGTGCACCAGGGTAGCCGAGATACGGACGGACCCGCGGTCGCGTCTCGCGGCGCGGACCGCCTCCGCGTCATTGATGATCAGGTTCTGGAAGACCTGCCGCAGCATCGTGCGGGCCACCTTGACCGTGCCGATGGCCTTCACTGAAGGATCGAGCGTCACGCTCACGAGTACGCGGCAACGGTCGGGGACGATCTCGAGACTCTGTTCGATGATGGCCGGGATTTCCGCGGCCTCGATGACGACTTGGGTGCGCGCGGAACGCGACTGTTCGCTCAAGGCGCTCTGCACGACTTCCGCCTGCCGCGTGATGACTTCGACGTCGCCGTTCGCATCCTTGATGACGCTCGCCATCTCGCCGCTCGCGAGGCGCAGGAACTCGTCGAGATCCGCCTGGCGGAGCGTCCCATCGGCCTCCCGGCTGCGTTCAGCAAGCGCGCGCTCGACGTCTTCGGTGGGGGCCGCGCGCAGGCTTTTCTGCAACCCGGCCAGGCGAACGCGAAGCGGCGTGATCGCGTTGCCGATGTTGTGCAGGACACCGCGGGAATTCTCCGATATGCCGGCGTGGAAACTGTGGTCGATGAGCTGCCGTCGCGACTCGGCGACCTTGGCGACCATGCGGTCGAACTCCGTCGCAAGCGCCCCGATCTCGTCGCGACGGTCGAGGTTGAGCCGTGTCGTCAGGTCGTCGCCCGCGCCGATCCGGACGGCATGGCGCGTGACCCAGGCGAGGGGCGCAAGCACCGTGCGGTCGAGCGAGACCAGGAGGATCAGGAGCACCACGACGGCCGCGCCGATGGTGAAGGCCAGCACGTAGGCCACGGTCGTCTGCGCGCCCTCGCTGATCGTGCGCGGGACTTCGACACGCAGCGCCATGACCGGCACGCCATAGACGTCGTTGAATACCCGCAGGACTTCGGTGTTGTCGCCCTTGATCGCAATTTTTTCATTCGCGACCGTCTCGCCGTCGAGCCTGAGTATCGCTTCGGCGCCGAGGTCGCCCCGAAGCGCCGCGAGCTTCACCGTGGTCTGGGCCCTTGCACCGATTTCCGCGACCTCCGCATCGGTGAGCAGCCGGCCCATCAGCACCATGCCGCGCGACGGGCCCTGTCCGAAGCCGTCGAGAATCGGGGCGACCGCCGCAAGCAGGACACCGCGTTCGGTCGCAATCAAGCCCTGGTCCGGGAGTCCGCTCTCCAGGTTCTCGCGCCAGACAAAGTTGTCCGGGAGCATGGCCTGCGGAAACAGATCGAGCGGCAGGATCTCGCCCGTTTCCGGATCGAAGGCTTTGGAAAGGACGATGTCGCCATTCAGGTCGACGAAGGCGAGGGCGGTCAGACCCAGCTGCTTCATCGCAGCTTCGCTCAGGTTGTCCTGTTCGAACTGCGGATTGCGGTTCCGGATGAATTCGTAGGTGTCCTTCCAGTTACCCCAGTCGGTCGCGGACACGCGGATCTCGCTGAGCGACTGGTGGACGCCGTAATCGATGCGCTTCATGGCGGTGCGCGCGGTGTCGAGCTCGATTTCCTCGAAGCGCGGCAACAGCAATGCCTGCCCGACGCCCCACTCGACGAAAGTGAGCGCGACGAACACGGCTGCAAGCAGCACAACGACTTTGGCGCGTATCTTCATGATCCGGGCCGGGTAACCGGCGAACGGGCCAGAATATGACGCAGGGGAGAGCGTCCGGAATGTGACGTAACCGATACGTGCCGAAATGGTCAGGCCGTCATGCCCAAGGGGTGACGTATGTCACAGAGGGCGCGGCGTGGTAGCGTCCGACATCCATCGAGGAGACGCCCATGCGCGTGACACGCCGTAATGCACTGATCGGAGCTGCTGCTCTCTTCGCCCCGTTCCCGGAAGGGATCCTGGCCGCAGCCGCGAACGCCCCGGTTGAAAAGGCGGGCTTGATCCGGCTCGACGGCAACGAGAACCCCTACGGCCCCTCGCCAGCGGCCCGCCAGGCGATTCTCGCGAGTTTTGCCGAGGCGCCGCGTTATGCAGACGAGACGATCACGACCTTGACCCGTCAACTCGCCGCGCACGAGGGTGTTGCGGAATCCCAGATCGTGATCGGCACCGGTTCCGGCGAGCTGCTCAGGGTGGCGGGGCTCCTCGCCATGACGACAACCGCGGGCAGCGAACTTGTCGCTTCGAAGCCGACCTATGAAGAGCTGCCGCGGTTTGCCGAAAAACTCGGCCTGAAGCTGCGTTGGGTCGCGCCGGACAGCGAACATCGCCACGATCTTCCGGCCATGCGCAGCGCCATCACGGAGTCGACACGCCTCGTTTACGTCTGCAACCCCAATAACCCGACCGGGACGGCGGTCTCACGCGACGCCCTCGAGCGCTTCGTCCGGTCGGTTCCCGCCGAATGCACCGTGATTGTGGACGAGGCGTATATCGATTTCATCGATCAACCGGGCTTCGAAACGGCTGCGGGGCTGGTGAAGGACGTGCCCAACGTGATCGTGCTGCGGACGTTCTCGAAGATCCACGGGCTCGCGGGCCTGCGCGTCGGTTACTCCATCTCGCCTGCGGCCCTCGGGCAACGCTTCGCATCACTCTCGCTCACCTGGCCGAACACGACGGGGATTTCGGCGGCGATCGCGAGCTTCAACGACCACGCGTTCCTGAAGTCGACCCGTGAAGCGCTGGTCGGTGACCGCACGCGCGTGCACGCGACGCTCGATCGGATGGGGCTGCGCCGTACCGCTGCCATGGGAAACTTCGTGTTCTTCGATACCGGTGGACCCTTGAAGCGGTTCCAGGACCGCATGCTTGCCGATGGCATCAAGGTCGGTCGCCAGTTCGATGGCTACGACACCTGGGCGCGCGTTACGATCGGGCTGCGGCACGAGGTTGACCGGTTCCTCGAAGCGCTGCCGCGGGCGCTCAGTGCCTGAAGCTCTTCAGTTCCGCCTTTAGCTCTGGCAGCAGCGCTTCGGCCCGCGGCGATCCCATGAGGTTGTCCATCTCGTAAGGGTCCGCCTGCAGGTCGTAAAGTTCGTCCATACCCGGCAGTTCGGTGTAGCGGATGTACTTGTAACGGTCCGTGCGCACCGCTTCATATCCCATCGTCAGCATCCGCGGGAATACGGTGTCCGAGTAGTACTCGATCAGGAGCGATGTACGCCACGGAGGCGTGCCCCCCGCGAAAAGCGGGACAAGCGACACCCCATCGCGCGGCGCCGTATCGGCGACACCCGCGAGTGCGAGAACCGTAGGTGCGAGGTCGATAGTCTGGACCATTTGCGCCGGCGTCGTGCCGGCTCGCACGAGTTTCGGATAGCGGACGATCAGCGGGATCCGCGCCGTCTCTTCGTAGGCGAGCCGGCGTTCCTCGTCGAGCCCGTGTTCGCCGTAGAAGTAGCCGTGATCGCTCGTGAAGATCACGACGGTGTCGTCGAGTACGCCCAGGTCACCGAGCGTCTGCAGGATGCGGCCGAGGCTTTCGTCCACGCCGAGCAGCATCTCGAGCCGCGAGCGGACGTCGCGATCTTTGGTTCCGGTCGCTGCGCTCAAGGGCGGAAGCCCCGGGATCTCGCGTTCCAGTGCGGGCTTGTGGACGGGCGCCTGGTTGGCGTTCGGCCGGCGTGGCACGGCGGCTGCTGCGTAGCGGCCCCGATGGCGTTCTGCGGGCACGAATCCCTCCGGTTGTCCCGTCAGCGTTCCAGCGCTTCCGTCATCGCGCTGCATGACGTTCGGGTGCAGCGCCTTGTGCGCGAGAAACAGCATGAAAGGCTTTCGGTCGGACTGCTTCAGGAAGTCGATCGCATGATCGGTCAGCACATCGGTGACGTAGCCCTGCGCCTGCTTGCGCTCGCCATCGACGTTGAGATTCGGGTCGACCGCTTCGCCTTGGCCCTTCATCGCGACCCACCGGGTCCAACCCGGGCGCCGCGTGTCGTCATTGCCCATGTGCCACTTGCCGATGAACGCCGTCCGATAGCCGGCTTCGGCGAGCGGGACCGCAAAGCTGGGGAGGCGATGGCTCGCGGCATCGCGTGCCGTGTTGTCGGTGATGCCGTGGGTGTGGGCGTACTGGCCGGTCAGGATCGTCGCGCGGCTCGGGCTGCAAAGCGGCGTCGCGGCAAAGGCATTCAGGAATCGCGCGCCCTCGTTCGCGAGCCGGTCGATGTTCGGCGTCTGGACGAAGGGGTGTCCGGCGATCGCAATGTCGTCCCATCGCAGGTCGTCCACGAGAACGACGACGATGTTCGGCGGGCGCGCGGGGCTCTCGACGGCCGAGCTGGCGGGGATGGCCAGGAGCAGGAGGACAAATGTCAGCAAGACTTTTCGCATTGGCACCTCGAAATCGTTTCGCTGCACTCAGGCCCCGACCAGCTCGTCGGCCATCCCGGCAAACACCTCGGTGTGCCGGTCGACATCATCAGCCGTCGTCGCCGGAGACATGAGCGCCATGTTATGGAAAGGCGTCATCAGGATGCCCCGGTTGAGCAGATATAGATGTATGTAGGGGTCGAGCATTTCGTCCTGGCCGGCCGCGGCCTCTTCTCCGTTCCGGGCCACGTCCGGGCGGAACAGGTATTCGACGCGACAGCCGAGCCGCACCACGTGCCACGGCAGCTGCCGCGATTCGATCACGCTGCGTACGCCCCGTTCGAAGCGCTCGCCAAGCGCGATCATGCGGTCGAACGCCTGATCCGTCATGACCTCGCCGAGCGTCGCGCGCATCGCGGCGAGCGAGAGCGCATTCCCGGCGAGCGTGCCGCCGATGCCGCCAACGTCGGTGTTTCGCG
>Ga0105106_10003334_pt1 | contig 11495 bp, 7 predicted proteins | sample PPLLaktember2015_5_FD_79109 | JGI IMG/M metagenome (GOLD analysis project Ga0105106, IMG submission 79109) | Freshwater sediment microbial communities from Prairie Pothole Lake near Jamestown, North Dakota, USA - PPLs Lake P8 Core (1) Depth... | ecosystem: Environmental > Aquatic > Freshwater >... | reverse complement strand
GCCGCGGTCGGCGCGACGGCGAGCGCCAGCGCGCTCGCGTATGGAGCGACCACATAATCCTCGGACAGGCCGCGCTTGAGGCCGAGGCCAGGTACCCCGAAGGCCAGATACTGGTACTGATGCGCGGCGGCGCGGACGGCGCAGCCGGACGCCGACACGCCCCCAGGCAGGCCGAGCGACTCGCCGTCGCGCCGCTGCGCGGAGCCTGCGGCGCGCTCGCTCTGCCCCAAAAGCCGCCCTGCATCGCTCGGCAACAACAGCGCCGGCATGAGGTATTCGAACATCGACCCGTTCCAGGAGAGCGTCGCCAACGTGCCGCCGGCCTGGGTGATCGGCCGTCCGAGGTGGAACCAGTGTTCGACAGGCACGTCGCGCTTGGCGATCGCAAAATAGCTTGCCAGCCGCGCCTCGCTCGCCAGCAGGTCGTAGTGGTGCTGGTCAAGACGGTCAGAGCCGACGTTGTAGCCGATGAAAAAGGTCCGGGTCTCCGTGTCGTAGAGCGGGCGGAAGTCCATACCGAAGGCACGCTCGCCTGCGCGCCGCGCGCCGCTCTCGAGGCTCTCGCGAAGATCAGCGCAAGCGGCCGCTCCGCGGTCGAGCGCCTTCGTCATCTCCGCGGCCCAACGCCGGCCGTCCGCGTCGACGGGAGCCAGTTCCGACAGGGCCGCGCGCGCACGGCTGATCCTTTCGGCAACCGCCTCGAGGCGGGTGTCCGGTCCGGGCAGCGCGTCGATGACGTCTCTCACCCCGGCAAGACCGGCCGGCGGAGCGTCGGTCAGAGCGCGCCAAGGCTCCAGCGCATCCAGATCGCGTCGCATGTTCACGAGGTGATGGTCGGCACGCTCCAGCCAGAGATGGATCTCGTGCGGATCGGTCTGGGTGGCAGTGTCGAGGGCTTGTGAGACCAACGTCTGAACCTCTCGCCAGTCGCCCGCACCGATCTCGATCAGTGCGGACCGCCAGTTCGCCGGCGCGCTCCGGATCGCGGGGAGCCAGGCGAGGATTGCATCGAGCCGATCGAACAACACGCGCCGATTGGCCTCGGGCAGCGCAGAAACGGCGTCGCGCAACAGAAAAAGCGCGTCCTCGAGGCCGCTCCACAGCGCCGGAGACATCGCCGGTCCTCGGGCGGCCTCGCGGCAGCCTTCGCGCAGCGTGAGCAGGCTCACTGCCAGGTTACCGCTGTCGACCGTGGAGACGTAGCGCGGCTCGAGGGACTTGAGCGTTCTCGTGTCGAACCAGTTGAGCGTGTGACCGGCAAAGCTCTCCAGCCGATCGAGCGAGTCCAGCGCGGCGATCACCCGCGCGGCGAGGTCGCGGAGGCCGATATGACCGAAATCCCACGCCGTCAGCGACGACAGGAACAGCATTCCGACATTGGATGGAGAGGTGCGGTGCGCGATTCCCTCGTAAGGGCTCGCCTGATAGTTGTCGGGCGGCAGCCAGTTGTCGTCGGGTCCGGCGAATGTCTCGAAGAAGAGCCACGTCCGCCGCGCGACCTGGCGCAGATACAACCGGTCCTCGGCCCCCAAAGTCTCCGCTACCGGCCGCCTCGGCCTGCCTATGAGACGGGCGATCTCGGGCGAGACAAACCAGAGCAGGAGAAGCGGCGCGGCCCCGGGCAAGCCGGCGGGATTCACGATGGCGAGTATCAACGCGATCGTGGTTGCGAGAGCGGGCGCCGCGGCCATCTCCCTCCAGGCCCCGATCCGTCCTTCTGAGACCTGCGCCGCGGAATGCGCGGCCGAAGTCCATTCCAGCATCCGGCGACGCGAGACACAGACGCGCCAGACGGTCCGCGCGATCGCATCGGTCGCCGCCACAGCCTCGTATGCCATGAAGCCGATCGCGAGCAGCCAGCGCCCGCCATGATCGGCCAATTGGCGCAGCGTACTCCGCGCAACACCGCGGCGACGCCCACGCGCCAGGCTCGTCACGAGGTCGGTGAAAAGGTAGGCGCCCGGTGCGGCCACCGTCAGCGCCGTCCAGATCAGGGCCTGGCCCGGCAGCGCCAGCCATCCCGCCGCCGCGAACGCGACCAGTGCCGGCGGGATCAGGCTGCGACGTAGATTGTCGAGGATCTTCCAGCGGCCGAGTGCCGACAGCCGGTTGGGCGCGCGCCCACCGTCGCGGAGCGGCGCCGATCCGGCGAGCCAGGGCAGCAGCTGCCAGTCGCCCCGGATCCAGCGCGAGGCGCGGCGCGCATAGGCGAGATAGTTCGGCGGGAAGTCCTCGTAGAAGACGATGTCGCTGGCCAGCGCCGCGCGTCCGTGCAGGCCCTCGAACAGGTCGTGGCTGACGATCGCGTTCTCCGGTGCGCGGCGATGCAAGCATTGATGGAAAGCCGCGACGTCGTAGGCGCCCTTGCCGGTGTAGATCCCTTCGCCGAACAGATCCTGATAGACATCGGAGACCGCGCAGCTGTAGATGTCGATCGCGGTGTCGCCGGTATAGAGGCGAGTGAACAGCGAACGCCCGCCGGCGCCGGGCGAGATCTCGACCCTCGGCTGGACAAAGGTGTAGCCCCGGCGCGGTGTTCCCGATTCGGGGTCGAATTCGACGCGGTTTAGCGGATGGGCGAGCGCACCGAGCAGCCGGTTGATCGCGCCCGGCGACGCCGTGGTGTCGGCGTCGAGCGTGACGACGAAGCGCGCCCGGCTGAGCGCGTCGACGTCGCCCTCGCGCAAGGCAAAGGCCTCGGGCATGTGACCGAGGATGAAGGCGGTGAACTCCTCGAGCTTGCCGCGCTTGCGCTCCCACCCCATCCAGCAGCCTTCGGCCGCGTTCCATCGGCGCACCCGGTGGAGCAGCACGAACGGGGCCGGGTCCGGATAGCGCGTGTTCAGTCGCCGCACGCCCGCGACCAGCGCGGCCTCGATCGGCGCATCCTCGGGCGTCCGCTCGGCATCGGCGTCCGCGAGGTCGCTCAGCAACGCCATGCGGATCAGCGGATCCGGGTTCGACAGCCAGTGCGTCTCCAGCCGCTCGATCAGCGGCCCGACCTCGGCCGCTTTGCGGAGGATCACCGGCATCACCAGTGCCGCATCGCAGCCGATGCCAAGGCCGCGCTCGACGTCGAGCTTCGGCAGCACCCGGGGCGGCACGAGTTGGGTGACGATCCAGTGGGTGAGCGTGACGCTGATGATCATTGCGGGCGTGAGCGACAGGGCAAGACCGGCCACCCAGGCCGCTGCACCCGCATCGAGTAACGCGAGCAGCAGCGCCGGCACGGCGAGCGCTGCGATGCCGAAACCTGCCAGCGCGCCGGCGTAACTGACGCCGGGGTGGGCGATTACCCAGCGGTGCAGCGCGGCGGAAGGCGTGGCGCGAAAGCCGACCGTCTGCTCGAGTTCCGCCCGGCCTTCGGCGACCAGCCAGCATCCGACATGGCCGCAGCGCCGTGCGCCTGCATGGGAACGCGTCAGCTTCAGCGCGGTCTCGGCAACGTCCCACTCGAGCGCCCGCGCACCGGTGGCGATTTCCTCGACGGCCTTGCGGTATCGGTCCCGCGTGTCGAAATCCATCGCCGGATACACTCCGGCGGGGTCGGCCTGCAGGATCGCCTCGACCCGGCTGACCTGTTCAAAGAACGCTTTCCAGGAGGTGTTCGACACCGCCATGAGCGCAGAAATCGCGCGCGAGACGCCTTCGGTCGGGTCAAGCGCCTCGTGCGGGGGCAATCCGGGAGTCGGCTCGAACGGCGGCGCGAGATCGGGCAGGAGCTCGGAGAATGCGAGAACCAGCGTCTCGAGGCAGGCGAGGCGCAGCATCGCCGGAAACGCCCAGAGCTCGGCAATCGTGAGTGGCCCGTCCTCCTGATAGGCTTTGACGAACTCCACGGTGCCCGCGAGGCTGATCTGCATACGCGCGACGCCGAGCATTCCATGCGCCAGAGCCATGACCCGCGGTATTCCCCGAAATTCGGGCGCGACCAGGCGAGGAAGGCGGCGGTAGAAGGCCGCAGGCATGTCCTCGCGGACCTGCCGAACGGCGCGGCGCACGTGAAACTCGTTGTCGAGCAGCCACTCGGAGGCCTTCGCTGCATGGGGTGGCGGCTCGACGCAATGCAGGCGGGCGCGATCCAGCCAGGGGACGATCCCGGAAAGCCTCCGCCAGGCAGGCGCCGGCTCGGGCCAGCCCCTGGCGATGTCATGTCGCGCCCGAAGTGCCGCGGCGGCAAGCGTGAGCGCGGACTCCGGCGCAGCGGGGCTCTCCGACGCAGCGGCGAGGATCACATCTGCGTCCCGCTCGGCAGTCTCACGGCCTGGCCAGCGTCGGCACACCGATGGGCCCGTGGCGGGGTCCACTCATGTCCCCGCACGAGGAGGACGGGGATGTCTGCATGGTTGATCAGATAATCGGCGACGCTGCCCACCGATAGGTCGGGATGCCCGCTGAGACCGGTGGAGGAAAGGACTATGATGTCCGCCCGGTCTTCCACGGCGGCGCGGGCGAGCGCATGGCGGGGATCTCCGCTCGGCAACACCCGCGTTCGTGTGGAGGCCGGAGCGCGCGGCAACCGGGATCGCACCTGCCTCAGGTACTGGTCGGCAACGCGCTCGTTGCGATGGCGCAGCCTGTCGCGCAACGCGATGGCTTCCGCTTCGAGTGGACCGGTCTCGCTCAGATCGATGTTCGGGGCCGCATGAATGAGCACGATCTCGGCGTCGTGAGCGGCCGCAATCGCCAGGGCGACCGGCAAGGCGCATTCCGACCGGGACGAGCCGTCGAGCGGCGTCATCACCCTGCGATACCGTACGGGGTCGTCACCGACCTCCGTCGACGGGACGAGCAGCACCGAACCCGTGGCGGCCTCCGCGACGCGACGCGCTGTGCCGCCCAGCCCGGCGAAGGGCCAGTTGCTGTCGCCGCCTGCGCCCAGGACTGTCAGATCCACTCCATTGTCGCGCACCCAGGTGCAGATGCGTTCCGCGGCCGGTCCATCGATTACCACCGCACCGGCGTGTAAGCCGCCGAAACGCGACGCACGCTCCCGGAGCTCCGCCTCGACGTCGCGGTGGCGCAGCGTCCATTCGACCGGGTCCGTTGGCGCCTGACCTGATGATGCCTCGAGAACGCGCATCACGCTCAGGCGTGCGTCAATCGCCGAGGCTATCGCTGCGGCATGCGACAGTACGGCGTGCGAAAACAGAGACGCATCCACACAAGCCAGAACATGGCGAAAGATCGGATATGCAGCGCCCTGGCGAGACGGCTGGGCCTCTTCCTTGTGATTCAGGCGCTCGGACATGATGCACTCCTTCTAAGTGGCGTTCCGGCGGTCCACGATCCATCCAATGCCCCGGCTCCCCATGACTGCTGCGAGCCAGTGGAGAAAGATCATGGACCACCTGGAGATGGATCCGCCTGCGGGCCTGGCTCGAGGGCGGGTGTATGGCGACCTTGCCGCCGCCCGCCTTGCAACCAGACGCTCTCCTAGAAGGCGCCCGTCACTGGGAACCGCGATTTCAATGTATCCAGCTCACCCGTCGCGGTTATTGATGTGGGTCAAACCCAGTGCCGGGGGAGGTACCTGCTGCTTACAGGCATCGATCCAGGAACACCGAGTCTAGAAGAACCATTGCCTACCTTCCTCGGACTTGCCGCAATATTTTGTGTAGCCAACCTTTTTTCGCTGCGTCGGCGCCGGACTGCGTTGTGTCAGGCGGGCCCAATTCGACGGTGGCACTGCGCCCGGTAACCTGTACGATGCTGATACGGTAGTAGATGGGAGCCAGCGGCGGAGGCGTGCCGCCCTGCGTCACTTTCAGGCTCCCGGGCTCCCACCACACCGCTCTGTGTTGCAACAGTTCAAAAGCCAGTGCGCGCTCGCTCCGCATTTCGGCTGTATCGGAAAGCTCGACGTAGCGACCGGACACAACGACGGTAGTCCATTGCTCACGCCTCATGTGGTCGGCTTCGACGCATACCAACGGGTTAGCGCGCATCCAGTCGATCTTTTGTCCCGGCATGGAAAAGCTATAAAGGCAATGATTCTGGTAGGCGAAATACATGGGCACGATGTAAGGCTGCCTCCGTTGGCAGCACGCTAATCGACCGAGGTGCGCACCGGCGAGCACATCCAGACTTTCCTGCTTCGTCAATTCGTGAATCAACATGGCGGTTTTTCAGTGTCGCTTGAGCCGCATGTCACTCCATCCGGTAGTCTCATGGCGATGCTCCTTACACCTTGGCCCACGTTTCGCGGTCGCCTGTGCGATGACATGCAAGCGCTTCGGCGCCAGAAACGGCCCCGCTTTACTTCCTGGAAGCGGTTTCCTTCGTGTGTTCCCGGCCCACGACACGGCTCAGCGTCTGCAACTGCTCAGCCAGCACCTGTAGCAGATCGTCGAATGCGACGACGCCGACGAGCGCTCCAGCCGCGGTCACGACCGGCAGGCGCCGTACACCTTTCGAGCGCATGGTCTGCAGCGCGTCGAGCGCGTCCGCGTCTGCACGCACCGTGACGAGCTCCTCGGACATCACGTCCGCCACCGTCAGCTCGTTCGGATCGACATCGGTCGCGGTGACCTCGACGACGATATCGCGATCGGTGACGATGCCGACCGGATGACTCGGGCTGCCGCTCGTGCGGTCCACGATCACGAGGCTGCCGACGTGCCGGTGACGCATGAGTTTCGCGGCGCCCGCAACCGTCGTATCGGGAGTCGCAACCACGACGTCGCGCTCGCAAAGCTCTCCTACAGTGCTCATGTGCGCACCTCCGCAGTCGCTGGCTTCAGCATATAGCGCGACATTATCAGCATGCGCGCCGATTCGATTGATTCAGATCAAGAGAAGCGCATGCGCCGCGCGTACAGCGGCCCGTGCGATGCGCAGGCGCGGGCGGAATCGATCAGGCGACGGCTGCCTGCGAACGTCACGTGCCAACGATGGTGCCCGCCTCGCGATTCAGGATCGCCTCCACCTGGTCAAGGGCGCCGATGCCGGCGCGGCCCTGCGTCCTTTCAACGAAACGGCAGGCCGCCTCCACCTTCGGCGCCATGGAGCCGGGCTCGAATGCCATCGCGCGGAGCTGCGCGGGCGTGGTGTGCCCGATCGGGTGTCCCTCCGAGGACGGCCACCGCGTCCGGACTGCCGGAACATCGGTCAGAAGCAGCAGGGCGTCAGCGCCTATCGCCTCGGCGAGCAGCGCAGCGGACAGATCCTTATCGATCACGGCCTCGATACCACGGAGCTCGCCGCTCGCCGTGGCTATGACGGGAATGCCGCCGCCGCCGGCACAGATCACCAGCATTCCCGCGTTGACGAGCAGCTTGATCACATTGATCTCGCGAATGCGGAGCGGCGCCGGCGATGCCACTGCACGGCGAAAACCGCCACCGTCGGCGACCAAGGTCCAATCGGTGCGCGCGGCAAGCTCGCAAGCCTCGGTCTCGCCATAGATCGGACCGATGGGTTTGCTGGGCGCATCGAAAGCCGGATCGGACATGTCGACCTCGACCTGCGTCAACAATGTCGCTATCTCGCGCCCAGGCAACTCGTTCGACAGCGTTTGCTCGATGAGATAGCCGATCATGCCCTCGCTCTCGGCGCCGAGGATGTCCAGCGGATAGGGCTGCACGTCCTTGTAGGCCGCCGCCTGCAGTGCCAGCAGGCCCACCTGGGGACCATTGCCATGCGTGATGACGACTTCGTGCTTCCTTGCAATCGAAGCCAGCGGCCTGGCGACGCGAATCAGATTGCCTCGCTGCAAGCCGGCCTCGAGCGGCTCGCCCCGATGAAGCAGCGCGTTGCCGCCGAGCGCCAGCACCACGCGCATCAGTGTCCACTCCCAGCCGGAATCACACGCTCGATGAAAGCGGCGATGATGGATGACAGCCTGGGCTCGCCGACTTCGGCAAATTCGTAACGGGCGCGCACGACCTTCTTGTCAGGATGCAGCAATCGGCGCAGATCGATCGGAGTCGCTGCAACGATCACGTCTGCCACGGCATCGTCGATCGTCGTTTTGAGCGCGGCCAGTTGGCCGGCGTCGTAGCCGACGGCAGGCAGCACTTTGCCGATGTGCGGATAACGCTCGAATGTCCTTTGCATTTCGGGCGTTGCAGACAACCTTGGATCGACGACGAGCGCCCCTGCCGCGACGGCAGCCAGGTAGCCCGCGCCATGGGGCATCCCGCCGTGCGTGACGGTCGGGCCGTCTTCGACCACGAGCACGCGTTTCCCCCTCACCGCCGCTTCATCGTCGAGCTGGATGGGTGACGCGCCGCGCACGATGATGGCGTGTGCATTGACCGCGCGCAGCTCCCTTTCCACCAGGCTCACATCGGAAGGCGATGCCGAGTCGACCTTGTTGATCACGAACACGTCGGCCATCCGGGCCACCGTTTCGCCAGGGTGATGTGTCGCGACCTGCCGCGGCCGCAATGCATCGGCCACCGCGACATGCAGGTCCGGCTTCACCAGCGGAAAGTCGTTGTTGCCGCCGTCCCACACGATGATCTCTGCCAGGTCCTCGGCCTGCCGCAGAATCTCCGCGTAATCGACGCCGGCGAAGACCACGCTTCCGGCGGCGATATGCGGCTCGTATTCCTCCCGCTCCTCTACGGTGCATTGCGCGGCCGCGAGATCGGATACAGTCGCGAAACGCTGGACGCGCGCGTTGGCGAGGTCGCCGTACGGCATCGGATGGCGCAGGACCGCCACGCGCAATCCGCGCGCTCGAAGCTCACGCGAGAGCCAGCGGGCGATTGCAGACTTTCCGCAGCCGGTGCGCACGGCCGTGATTGCAATGACCGGCCGCGACGAGGCGAGCATGGTGCGCTTCGGGCCGAGCAGAGTGAAGTCCGCTCCAGCAGCCAGCGCCCGCGACGCGATGTGCATCACGTGCCCGTGGGACACATCACTGTAGGCGAAGACCACCTCGTCGACAGCATGTGCGCGACATAGCGCTTCGAGCTCGGATTCGTCGGCGACTGGAATGCCGTCGGGATAGAGCGGTCCCGCCAGCGAGGCGGGATAGCGCCGGGCGGCGATGCCCGGAATCTGCGCGGCGGTAAAAGCCACGACTTCGGCTGCCGGATCGGTGCGGTAGACGACGTTGAAGTTATGGAAGTCCCGTCCGGCCGCTCCGACGATAATCACGCGCCGCCGAACGGCATTGCTCATCGCCTCCGCCTCCCCGTGGTGTCCGTAACCTCGGTCGCAAGCCTCACGCTGCCGCACCGTGGTAATGCATGACGCTGCGACGCCGCGCTCACAGCGGGACTTTCATGTCGAAGCCTTTATGAAGCCGCGCGCGCTCACCTGACACGCACGAACGGGTAACGTCGGCGCAGATCGCGCGTTATCAGTGTGACGCCGCATTCGGTTTCGAGCGTCTCCACCGCGACGATGTAATCGGGATCGACGAAGGACGTCCGCAGCGATTTGCCGCGCGCTTCGACCGCACTGAACAACTGGTCGGCAATCGCGAGCTCCAGCTCGGCGGCGTGCACGTGCTCGGCGAGACCGCGCCGCTCGACGCGCACGAAGCATGTCCCGCCTTCGACATCCGCTGCGATCTCCGCAACGGCGGCCTCGAGCTTCGCTTCGAGCGAGTCGGGCGCGAACTCGAAAGTGCGCGCAACCGGCACCACGCGCGCAAGATGCTTCGTCCAGTGCCGGCCCGCCTGCTGCGCTTCGAGCAGCGCGTCGAGAAAGGTCGGGATGTCCTTTACCCAGCCACTGCAGACGTAGTGAAACGGCGTGATGTGAAACTCGCCGAAGGTGTGCAGGGCGTCAAGCAGCTCGTGCACGGCGCGCGGGGCGGGTTGCACCGTAAGCACGACGTTCCAGCGGCGCCTCGCCGGTACGGCGGACTCCATCCCGGCCTGGGGGACGCTCTGCGTTGCAGGGGCTTCATTCATGTTTTCCTCACGTCCGGCGCGATGTATATCGAGCCTTCGCGCGCACGCGCGCGGTAATCACGTTCGCGCTTCGATTTCGAGCGGCCGGCCGGCGCCATCACCGGGCGCGGGCTTCGCGCCGTCGGCTGCGAACATCGCGTCGCACAGTCGCTGGAGCATCGGTATGCCGCGGACCTCGGTCTCGAACAGCGGCACGATGGCGCGGACAGCTCCGTCGAACTCCCGCCAGATCGTCTGCATGTGCTCCTGCTGCATGGCGACGCGGTTCTTGACGAAATCGGCGGAGCTCGGACCGAGCGACGCCGGGTCGATGACCATGTTCACGAGCACGCCGCCCACGGGGATGCCGAAGTCCTTGAACCACTGGATGAAGCGTGTGACCACCGCGATGGGCAGCGCCTCGGGCAGCGTCACGAAGTAAAACGCCGTGAGCTTCGGGTCGGTGAGGAGTACGCGCGCGTGCTCCATCCGGTCGCGGAAGGAGACCAGATACTCCATCAGCGGGTCCGCCTCCTTCTTCTTCGTGAAGGAGAGCATCTCGCGCAGCGTACGCGCCTCCTCGCGGCTCTTCATCATCTTGTTGACCCACAACGCATACACTTTCGACATGCCGAGCAGGCGCCGCGCGTTGGCGGTGGGCGCGGTGTCGAAGACATAGACGTCGTACTCGTTCTTGAACATGAGATCGATCATGTTCTCGAACATCGCCGACTCCTCGAACGCGGGATTCATCGTCGCGGTCTCGACGAATTCGTCGGCCTTGGTGGTGATGTCGGCGAACTTGAGGAACCACCGGATCTTCTCGCGGATCTGCACCTTGCTGCGCTCGATGGTCTCTTTGGTCTCGATCTCGTACGCCCAGAGGTTCGGCACGCCCTCGACGGCAACGTGTTTGCCGAGCACGTCCTGGCCGAGCAGGGTCGTCAGGCTGTGGACGGGATTCGTCGACGCGAGCAGCGTCCGGCGTCCCTGCCGGGCGAGCCCGATGGCCGCGGCGGCGGCAAAGACGGTCTTGCCCACGCCGCCTTTGCCGCCGAAGAAAAGGTATTTCTGCGCAGGGTGCTCGCGGAGGTAGCGGCCCATCGGCATCGTGATCTCTGACATGGCGATCCCCGTTAGGCGAACATGATGTCGGCGAGCTTCTCGATCATCGGCAGCCCCGTCACGTCGCGCTCCATTTCGGGCACCAGCGTCATCACCTTGTCGCCGAAGGCCGCGCGCACGCCGCCCAGGTTCTGGTCCTGCATGGCGATGCGGCGGCGCAGGTACTCCGGGATGTTCTGGTCCAGCAGCTCGTGCGGGATGACCCGGTTCACCACGTAGCCGGCGAGCGGCACGTCGAACTGCGCGAACATCTTGGCCGCCTTCTGCGTGTCGTTGATGACCCCGGCCTCCGGAATCACCACGAAGAAGAAAGCCGTCTTCGTCTTGTCCGTGAGGATCCCGGCCGACGTGTTGATGCGGTTCTTGATGTAGAGCAGCTCCTGGAGAATCTGGTCCTGTTCGGTCACCTTCTCGCGCCGGATGCGGCTCACCATCTCCTCGTACTCGCGCATCTCCTCGCGCAGCTTGGTGACCTTGTTGATCCACTCGTCGTAGACCTTGGCCATCGACAGGTAGTAG
>Ga0105106_10003333_pt1 | contig 11496 bp, 11 predicted proteins | sample PPLLaktember2015_5_FD_79109 | JGI IMG/M metagenome (GOLD analysis project Ga0105106, IMG submission 79109) | Freshwater sediment microbial communities from Prairie Pothole Lake near Jamestown, North Dakota, USA - PPLs Lake P8 Core (1) Depth... | ecosystem: Environmental > Aquatic > Freshwater >... | reverse complement strand
CCCTACGCCTAGGGTGGCGGAGCGATCGGTAGAAAGCCGAAGGAAAGGAGGTTACGGAGGGAAACCTTGGTTTCCCTCTGTTCGTTCACCGCGGAGTTCTTTGCAGGCATGAAGCCTGCACACCGTGCAGGCCATGCCTGCAAAGAACTCAGATCTTCACGGTAACGCGCCGGACACGTGCGATGCGGCGCTGCTGCTGGTCGACGTTATCAACGATCTCGAGTTTCCCGGCGGGCGGAAGCTCCTCAAGCCGGGCCTGCGCGCCGCGCGCCGAATCGCCGCGCTCAAAGCGCGCGCGCGGGAGATCGGCGTGCCGGTGATCTACGCCAACGACAACTTCGGGCGCTGGCGCTCCGACTTCAGCCAGGTCGTCGAGCATTGCCTGGGCGAGGAGGTCTCCGGCCGGCCCATCGTCGAGCTGCTCGCGCCCGATCGCGAAGACTACTTCGTCCTGAAGCCCAAGCATTCGGCGTTCTACTCGACGACGCTGGAGACGCTGCTCGAGTACCTTAAAACCAAGCGCCTCATCGCCACCGGCTTCGCGGGCGACGCCTGCGTGCTCATGACGGCCGCGGATGCCTACATGCGCGACGTGGAGCTCTATGTCCCGTCGGATTGCACCGCATCGGCGTCGAGCGCGGAGAACCGCAAAGCGCTTCAGTACATGGCGCGCGTTCTCCACGCGGACACGACGCCGTCGGCCAGGCTCGATCTGAAGAAGCTCGCGGGGCGCGTCAAGCGGGGAGCGCGGCACGCTTCCCGAGCGTGACGATGTCGCACGTGCGCGGCGCGGACTTGAGAAAACGCAAGAGCAGCCGGTAGGTCTCGGGGTCGAATGCGCCCGTAGCTTCCTCGAGCTCGTATAAATCAGCTTCGGAGTGCGCGGTTCCCAGATAGCGCCAACGGTCGAGGACGTGCAGCTCGCAGCGGTCGTTCGCGCGGTTGCGCTCGCGGATGCCGATGCGGCCGCTGTAGGGCCAGGGTTTCTCGGCGACGATCCCCGGGGCGTGCATCGCGCTGCCGGGCCGCTTGCGGTTGTAAGCGGGCACCAGCGTTTTAACGAGCTGCGCCTGCCGGATGTGCGCCCCGAGCACACCCGCGGTTTCGATGCACTCCACGCGCGTCACTTCGGCTGCGATGCGCGCGTCCCTGGCAGGTCTCCTGCCGCCGCAGAAATGCGCCATCACGCGCGAGCGGATGTTTGCGCCGCCTCCGACGTAGAGGACGCCGTTCTCGCCGTGGAGGACGTAGACCCCCGGGCCTTCCGGGAGCGTGTCGAAAATGTCCGCCGCCAGTCCTGCGGGCACGGGCGTCCTTCTGAGAAGGTCGGCGCACGCGCTTTCCAGCGCGTCGGCGCCGAGCTCGCGGTGCCAGATCTGCGCGAGCTCCCAGAGCACCTGCGCGTCGCCGAGCGCGCGATGCCGGTCGAGGCAGAAAATCGCGTGGCGCAAAATCAGCGCGTCGAGATTGTGGCGGCGGTGCTGCGGGAAAAGCCGCCGCGCGAGCCTGACTGTGCACAGCACCGGCGCATCGTAACGCACGCCGGCGCGCGCGAACTCGGCTTTGAGGAAACCATAGTCGAAACGCGCGTTGTGCGCGGCGAGCACTTTGCCGGCGAGCTTTTGCGCGAGCATCGCGCTCAGCGCCTCGAAGCGCGGCGCGGCCGCCGCCATGTCGTCGGTGATGCCGGTGAGGACCTGTACGCCCTGGGGAATGCGTCTTCCGGGGTCGACGAGCGTGGACCAGTCTCCGACCACGCGGCCGCGGTCCACTTCGACGAGGCCGATCTCGATGATGCGGTCGCAGGCCGCGCTGCCGCCGGTCGTCTCGAGATCGAGAAAAACGACGTGTTCGTTAAACAGGGCCGTGATACCCGATGGCGCGCGAGATGCTCTCCGCGGTCTGGCGCACGCTTTGCGCCCAGGCTTTGTTCAGGCGGTCCGAAGGCGCGGACACCGAGAGTCCGGCAACCAGCCGGCCCTCGTCGTTGTAGATTCCCGCGCCGATGCAGGAGACGCCTTTCTCGGCTTCCTCGTTGTCGAACGCGTAACCCTGCGTGCGTATGCGCTCGAGCTCTTTTGCGAGGTGCTCGGGTGAGGTGAGCGTGTTGTCGGTGTAGCGCGGCAGGCCGGTGCGCTCGGCGTAGGCGAGGGAGCTTTGCGCCGCTTCCTGGGCGAGGAATATCTTGCCCACCGCGGTGATGTGCAGCGGCGCGCGGGCGCCGATGATCTGCACCACGCGCATCATCGAGCTCCCCGGCGCGGTGCGCTCGACGTAAACGACCTCGTCCTCGTGGCGCACGCTCAAGTTCACGGTCTCGCCGAGCTCCTGATGCAGGGTTTGCATGAAAGGCAGCGCTTCCTGGCGCACGCTGATGCGCGACTTGACGAGGTTGCCGAGCTCGAGCAGGCGTATGCCCATGCGATACGTGCCGGGCTCGATGCGGTCGACGAGGCGGTTTTCGACCATCACGCCGAGGATGCGGTGCGCAGTCGACGGATGCAGCGCCGTTTCGGCGGCGAGCTGCTTCAGGTTTACGGGGCTCGCGCGCCGCGAAAGCGCGTCGAGCAGACTCATCATCCGCTCGATGACCTGTATGGAAGACTTCGCTTCTTTTAGGGCCACTGGCGTCGCGGCAGAGGCAGGAATTGTCCGGAGATTTTATATGATGAAATTTTCAGGCACAACCGACGACACCCACCACGCGCGCGCCGGGCAGTGGTGCGGGCCCGGCGCGCGCGGCTGCGGCTACACTAACGGACATGTCAGCGCATCACCCAGGAAGCGGCCGTCGGGCAGTCGCGCCGCAACCGGCAGCGCCCGGCGGTCCGCGCAATTACATGACGCCGCAAGGCTACGCGCGCATGAAGAGCGAGCTCACGCAGCTCCTCGACGCCGAGCGGCCCGAGCTCGTGAAAGTGGTGTCGTGGGCGGCCTCGAACGGCGACCGCTCGGAGAACGGCGATTACATCTACGGCAAGAAGCGGCTGCGCGAGATCGACCGCCGCATCCGCTATCTCACCAAACGGCTGGGCACCGCGGTCGTCGTCGACCCCGCCGAGCGCGGCAGCACCGAGCAGATCTACTTCGGCGCCACGGTCACCTACGCCACGCGCTCCGGAGACGAGCACACCGTGAGCATCGTCGGCATGGACGAGGTCGATGCCGGCCGCGGGCGCGTGAGCTGGATCTCCCCGATCGCCAAGGCGCTGCTGCGCAGGCAGCCCGGTGATACGCTCAGGCTCGCGACGCCGGGCGGCGTGGAGGAGATCGAAGTGATCGACGTGCGTTACGAACCGCTGCTGTAGACAACGCATGCCCCTGCCATTTTTCACCGCCGCGCTCTCGTCGTGGCGCGCCGCTTACGCCGAGATGCCCGGAGCGTCCCTACCGGCGCACGCCGCGGACGCGGTCGTCAAGCTCAGCATCAAGGCGGTCGCAGAAGCGCGCACCGCCGACACGCTGGGGGCCGAGCGCGAAGGCACCGGCATCGTCATCGATGCGAAGCGCGGGTTGATCCTCACCATCGGCTATCTCATCCTCGAAGCGGCTTCGATCCTCGTCATGACGCGCGACGGGCGCATTTATCCGGCGAGCGTGGCCGGCTACGACCACGCGAGCGGATTCGGCCTCGTGCGCGCGTTGTCGGGTCTCGCGTCAGCCGGCGTGGAGCTCGGCGACTCCGGTTCGGTGCGCGAGCTTCATACCGTGAGCGTCGCCGCGCACGATGCCGCAGGGGGCAATTCGCGCGCCGCCGTAGTCGCGCGCCGGCGCTTCACCGGCTGGTGGGAATACATGATCGACGAGGCGATTTTCACCGCCCCGCCGCGCTACGAGCACAGCGGCGCGGGACTCCTCGACGCAAGCGGAAAGCTGGTGGGCATCGCCTCGCTCTGGGTGAGCGACGCGCTCGAAGTGGGCGCCGCCTTCCCGGGCAACATGTTCGTGCCGATCGATCTGCTGAAGTCGCTGCTCGAGGACCTCGTGGCCACCGGCCGGCGGCGCGGCCCCGCCCGGCCGTGGCTCGGCGTGTATTCGGAGCAGCAGGAAGGACACCTCTTCGTCTCGCGCACCCTTCCCGATTCGCCTGCCGCGCGCGCCGGCCTGCAACGCGGCGACGTCATCCTCGGCATCGCAGGACAATCGATCGCCGGCCAGAGCGACTTCTATCGCAAGCTGTGGGCGAGCGGCGAAGCGGGCTGCGACATCGCGCTCCACGTGCTCCACGACAAAGCGGTGAAGCGGATCATCGTGCGCAGCACCGACCGCATGGATTATCTGCGCCCCTGGCGGGTCTTGTGACCCGATGTTTAGTGATGAATGTTAAATGTTTAGTGGCCGGCCCTTCATTGAGCATTGAGCACTGAACATTGAAAATCATGAAAGTTGGCTTATTCGTCACCTGTCTCGTCGACCTGATGCGCCCGCGCATCGGGTTCGCCGCGCTCGAGCTGCTCGAGGCTGCGGGCTGCGACGTGATCGTGCCGCGGGACCAGACGTGCTGCGGCCAGCCCGGATACAACTCGGGGGATCGCGCTTCGGCGCTCGCGCTCGCACGCAAGGTGGTCGACGAGTTCGCCGGCTGTGACTACGTCGTCGCGCCTTCGGGATCGTGCGCCGGAATGATCAGGACACACTATCCGGATCTTTTCCGCGACGCGCCTCAGGAGCTCGAGCGCGCGCTCGCGCTGTGCGCCCGGACCTACGAGCTCACCGACTTCCTGGTGAACGTCGCGAAGCTCGAGCGCGTTCCCGCGTCGATGCGCGCGACGATCACCTATCACGATTCGTGCGCGGGCCTGCGCGAGCTCGGCGTGAAAGCGCAGCCGCGCGCACTGCTCGCGGGAATCGGCGATCTCGCGCTCACCGAAATGAGTCAGCCCGAGCAGTGTTGCGGTTTCGGCGGCACTTTCTCGGTGAAATTCGGCGACATCTCGTCTCGCATCGCGGATCGAAAATGCGCGGACATCGAGGCGACCGGAGCGGACGCGGTGGTGCTCGGCGACCTCGGCTGCATGCTGAACATAGAAGGACGCCTGCGAAGGCGCGGCAATACCAGGACACGGGTGCTGCACGTCGCCGAAGTGCTCGCGGGCAAAACGGGTTCATAACGAAAGGTATCGATGAAAATCGCAGTGATGGGCTCGGGCGGCGTCGGCGGCTTCTACGGCGGGCGCCTCGCGCACGCGGGATACGACGTGACGTTCGTCGCGCGTGGAGCGCACCTCGCGGCGATGCGCAAGAACGGCCTCGTCATAGAGAACGAGGAGCAGGGCAACATCCACGTCCCCAAGGTCAAAGTCACCGACGATGCGGCGTGGATAGGGCCGGTCGACGTCGTGCTGATCGCGGTCAAGCTCTGGGATACCGAAGCCGCGGCGCACGCGGTGCGGCCGATCGTAGGACCGCGCACCGCCGTGCTCTCGCTGCAGAACGGCGTCATCAAGGACGACATCCTCAAGCGCGAGCTGGGCCGGGGGAACGTCATGGGCGGTGTCGCCTACGTCGGCACGACGATCGCGGCGCCGGGCGTCATACGCCAGACCGGGACTTTGCAGCGGCTGCTTTTCGGCGAATACGACGGCAAGCACTCTCCACGCGCCGAAGCTTTTCTCCAGGCGCTCCTCAAAGCGGGCATCAACGCCGAGCTTGCCGACGACATACGCCGCACGCTGTGGGAGAAATACGTCTTCCTGGTCGGGCTCTCCGGCAGCACGAGCACCATGCGCTCGCCGATCGGCCCGATTCGCGAACGTCCCCAGACCCGCGCGTTCCTGCTCGACCTCATGAAGGAAACCGTGGCGGTCGGTCGCGCGCTGGGCGTGAATCTCCCTGAAGACTACGCGGAGCAGCGCCTCGCATTCGCCGACACCGTCGCTTTCGACATGACTTCCTCGCTGCATCACGACCTCGAGCGCGGCAATCCGCTCGAAGTCGAATGGCTGTCGGGCGGCGTCGTCCAGCTCGGCCGGAAAGCCGGCGTGCCGACCCCGTGCAATCGCGCGGTGTGGGACGTCCTCGCGCTGCACGCCGCAGGGAAGCAGAAGCGGGCGAGATGACCCCGCCGCGCCTCACGATGAGGTCGCTCCGCGCGAGGGCGGTCACCGCGCCGATGACCTACGTCCTCGGCACGAGTGCGGCAAGCGTGCGCTCCGCACCGCTCATGCTGGTCGACCTCGAGACTCACGAAGGCATTACCGGCCGCGCGTGGCAGTTCTGCTACGTCCCAGCGGCGGCGCGCGCACTGCCGGCCTTCCTCGACGACATGCTAGAGACGCTGCGCGGCAGGCCCGTCGCGCCGGCCGACCTGTGGGCCGCGCTCGCACGCCGCTACACGCTGCTCGGCGTGCAGGGCATCGTGCGCATGGGTATGGCGCTCGTCGACGTCGCGAGCTGGGATGCGCTCGCCCAGGCCGCAGGCGTTCCGCTCGCGAGCCTGCTCGGCGCGAGCCCGCGCGCCGTTCCGGCTTACAACAGCAACGGTCTCGGCCTCATGCCCGCCCCCGCGCTCGCCGACGAGGCCGACAAGCTGCTCGCAGGCGGTTTCCGCGCCGTCAAGCTGCGCCTGGGTTACGCGAGCCTCGAGGAGGACCTCGCCGCGGTGCGCGCAGTGCGCAAGCGCATTCCCGATCGGGTCGCACTGATGGTCGATTACAACCAGGCGCTGAGCGTTCCGGAGGCGTTGAGGCGCGGGCTCGCGCTCGACGGCGAAGGGGTGTACTGGATCGAGGAGCCGATCCGCCACGACGACTACGAGGGTTGCGCCGCGCTGTCGCGGACGCTTTCGACGCCGGTGCAGATCGGAGAGAACTTCTCGCTGGTGTACGACATGCAGAAAGCGCTGGATGCCGACGCCAGCGATTTCGTCATGCCCGACCTGGAGCGCATCGGCGGCGTCAGCGGCTGGCAGCGCGCGAGCGGGCTCGCCTCCGCGCGAGGGCTGCCGATGTCGTCCCATCTCTACCCGGAAGTGAGCGTGCATCTGCTGGCTGCGACCCCCACCGCGCATTGGCTCGAGTACGTCGACTGGCTGAGCCCGCTCCTCGAGGAACCGCTCGCGATCGTCGACGGGATGGCGTCGCCGTCCGGCCGGCCGGGCATCGGATGGACCTGGAACGAAGAGATCGTGCGCAAGCTCGCGATGGCATAACCGCCAATGGAACTCACCTCGAATCGATTCAGGGAGACGGCGCACGCGAAGCTGGAAGACGCGAACCTCCAGGCGGCGCTCGAGAAGCTGCAGACCAACTTCGTCAAAGGCCGCGCTGATCGCGTCGCGGAGCTCGACAACTTCGAAGCGATACGCGATGCCGCGGCCGCGATCCGCGACCGCGCGCTCGCGAACCTCGATGTCTATCTGGAGGAATTCGAGCGCAACGCCGCCGCGCAGGGCACGGTGGTGCACTGGGCCGAGAGCGCGGCCGACGTGAACCGAATCGTGTGCGCGCTCGCCGCGCAGTACGGCGTGAAGAAAGCGGTCAAGTCGAAATCGATGGTGACCGAGGAGTGCGCGCTCAACGACGCGCTCGAAGCGGCCGGCGTCGAAGTCGTCGAGACCGATCTGGGCGAGTACATACTGCAGCTCGCGAAGGAGCCGCCTTCGCATATCGTCGCGCCGGTCGTGCACAAGACGCGTCTGGAAGTGTCCGACCTCTTCCACGCGAAACACGGGCGTGCGCGCACCACGGTGATCGCCGAGCTCACCCGCGAAGCGCGCGAGATCCTGCGGCCGCACTTCCTGTCGGCGGACATGGGGATCACCGGCGCCAACTTCGTGATCGCCGAAACCGGCTCGACGCTCATCGTGACCAACGAAGGCAACGGGCGCCTGGTGACGAGCGTCCCGCGAATTCACGTCGCCATCACCGGCATCGAGAAAGTGGTGGGGACGCTCGAGGACGTGACGACGCTGCTGCGCCTCCTGCCGCGCCACGGCACCGCGCAGACCATCACCAATTACGTTTCAGTGACCACCGGGCCCCGGCGCGAGCCCGACGGCGAAGGGCCCGAGCATTTCCACGTGATCCTCGTCGACGCCGGACGAACCGAGTTGATCGGCGGCGAGATGCAGGAGATGCTGCGCTGCATACGCTGCGGAGCGTGCATGAACCACTGCCCCGTGTACCAGAACATCGGCGGCCACGCCTACGGCTGGGTTTATCCCGGGCCCATGGGCTCGGTGCTGACGCCGACCTACGTCGGCATAGAGAACGCCCTCGATCTTCCGCACGCGTCCACGCTTTGCAATCAGTGCGGGGTCGTGTGTCCGGTTAAAATCCCGCTTCCCGATCTGCTGCGCAAGCTCCGGGAGCGGCAGTTCGCACGGGGCCTGAGGCCGTGGCGCGAGCGCGCCGGACTCGCGATCTGGAGTTTCGTCGCCCGCCGGCCGGCGCTGTATGGCGCGCTCGCTCGCGCCGGCGCGAGAGCGCTATCGTGGATCGGTGGAAAAAAACGAAGCATTTCCAGCCTGCCGGGCGCCAAAGGCTGGACCGAAGGGCGCGACCTGCCGGCGCCCGAAGGCGACACATTCCGCGCGCAGTATGCCGCACGCGCATCGACAGCAGTCCACCAACCGCGCGATCGAGCGGCGCGACCAGGAGATTGAAACGTGAACAAGCCTACCGATCTGAAAGCCCTCGATAGCGTGCCGCTGTGGGTGAACGGACGCAAAGCGCCCGCGTCGAGCGCGCGCTTCGCCCCGGTGACCAATCCCGCGACCGGCGCGGCCGTACGCCAGGTGCCCTTGTGCGATGAAGCCGACATCGACACCGCGGTGCAGGCGGCGAAGGCGGCTTTTCCCGCGTGGCGCAGGACGCCGCCGCTGCGGCGCGCGCGCATCCTCATGCGCTATCGCGAGCTCCTCGAGCAGCACCGCGACGAGCTCGCGCGCCTCGTCACCGAAGAGCACGGCAAGACCGTGGTAGACGCCGCAGGCTCGGTGCAACGCGGACTCGAAGTCGTCGAGTTCGCGATGGGTATCCCGCACCTGCTCAAAGGCGAGCACAGCGAAGAGGTGGGCACCGGAGTCGACACGCACTCGATGCGCGAGCCGCTCGGCGTGTGCGCGGGGATCACGCCTTTCAATTTTCCGGCGATGGTGCCGATGTGGATGTACCCGGTCGCGATCGCGTGCGGCAACACTTTCGTGCTCAAGCCTTCGGAGAAAGTGCCTTCGACCGCGATGCGGCTCGCCGAGCTTTTCACCGAAGCGGGACTGCCGGACGGCGTGCTCAACGTCGTGCACGGCGACAAGCAGGCGGTCGACGCGCTGCTCGCCCATCCGGACGTAAGGGCGGTGTCGTTCGTGGGCTCGACGCCGATCGCGAAATACATCTACGAGGCCGGCGCGAAGCACGGCAAGCGCGTGCAGGCGCTCGGCGGCGCGAAGAACCACGCGGTCGTGCTCCCCGACGCGGACCTCGACTTTGCCGCCGACGCGCTGATCGGCGCGGGTTACGGCTCGGCGGGCGAGCGCTGCATGGCGATCTCCGCCGTGGTCGCGGTCGGTGAAGCGGGCGATGGCCTGGTGGCGAAGCTGAAAGAGCGCGCGGCGGCGCTCAAAATCGGCGCCGGCACCGGCAAGGACGTGGACATGGGGCCGCTCGTCACGGCCGCGCACCGCGACAAGGTGGCGGGCTACGTCGACAAAGGCGTCGCGGAAGGGGCGAAGCTCGTGCTCGACGGCCGCAAGTACGCTGCGGCGGAAAACAAGGGCGGGTTCTTTCTCGGCGCCACGCTTTTCGACGAAGTGCGTCCCGAGATGACGATCTACCGGGACGAGATCTTCGGCCCCGTCTTGAGCGTGGTGCGGGTGAAGACCCTCGACGACGCGATCGCGCTCATCAACGCCAATCCGTACGCGAACGGCACTGCGGTTTTCACGCGCTCGGGAGGCGCCGCGCGCAAGTTCGAGCGCGAGATCGAAGTCGGCATGGTCGGCATCAACGTGCCGATACCCGTTCCCGTGGCGTTCTTCTCCTTCGGCGGCTGGCGCGGCTCGCTCTTCGGCGACACGCACGTGCACGGCATGGAAGGCGTGCGCTTCTACACGCGCGGCAAGGTGGTGACGACGCGCTGGCCCGATGCCGATGCATTGCCCACCGGGTTCCACATGCCGACGCTGGGTTGATGAGCGCACGGGAGCGCGTTCTCGCGCGCATCCGCCAGAAGCAGGCCAAGCCCGCGGCGCCGGATGCGAGCGAGCTCGCCGGGGTGCGCGCGCACCTCGCCGCGCACCCGCGCAACGCCGCTCCGCGCGACGCCTGGGAACCCGGGACGCGGTTTCGCGAGCGCGCCGCGTCGCTCGCCTCCAGCGTCGACGAGGCCGGATCCTGGAGCGAGGTTCCGACCCGCATCGCCGCTTATCTCGCCGCGCGTGAGCTGCCGGCGCGCGCCGTATGCTGGCGCGAGCTTCTCGAGCTCGACTGGCGCGGCAGCGGCATCGAAGTCGAAGCGCGCGGCGCGCGCGGGGACGATCTCGTCGGCATCACCGGCGCGTGCTGCGCGATCGCGGAAACCGGCACGCTGGTGACGCTGTCGGGACCGGACTCCCCGCCCAGCGTGAGCCTGCTCCCGGAAAGCCATGTCGCGATCCTGCGCGAGAGCCGCATCGTTCGCACCATGGAGGACGCTTGGACATTGATACGGCGCGAGCATCGCGTGCTGCCGCGCGCGGTCACTTTCATCTCAGGCCCGTCGCGCACCGCGGACATCGAGCAGACCGTGACGCTGGGCGCGCACGGACCGTATCGCTTGCACATCGTGCTGGTCGCTGACTGATCCGTCGCCAGCGCTTCGCAATGCGGGAAATGCTGCATGGAAACGTGTAAGTTTTACGCCTATCGCGCACGAGCCGTATCGCTCCACCGGGCGTACGGAGCTGGTGCGAACGTTGCTCTGGAAAGCCCGACGAAGGCGGAGCCGTTTTGCAAACACTGACATCGCGCATCGATCTGGCGGAGTTCTTCGAGCGCATTGCGAATGCCCCCGCGCGCGTGCTGATGCTCGATTACGACGGAACGCTCGCGCCCTTTCACGTGCAGCCGGAGCACGCGCTGCCGTACCCCGACGTCGCTGCCGCGCTCGAGGAGGTCGTGGCGGCCGGCGGGACGCGAGTGGTCATCGTGAGCGGGCGGCCCGCAGACGAGGTCCCGCCTTTGCTCTCGCTGGGAATGAGGCCGGAGATCTGGGGTTCGCACGGCTGGGAGCGTCTGCTCCCCGACGGCAGGCGCGTGGTCGAGCAACCCTCCGGCGATGCGCGCCGCGCGTTGGCCGAGGCGACCGCGGCGATCGCCGGTCTGACGAAGGAGGGCGCGAGGCTGGAGCAGAAGCTCGCGAGCATCGCGCTCCATTGGCGCGGGCTCGGTGAGGACGCCGCAGCAGACCTGCGGCGCCGCGCTGAAGCCGCGTGGCGGCCGATCGCGGCGCAGGGCGCGGTCGAGATGCTGCCTTTCGACGGCGGGCTCGAGCTGCGCGCGGTCGGGTGCAACAAGCAGT
>Ga0105106_10003332_pt1 | contig 11499 bp, 2 predicted proteins | sample PPLLaktember2015_5_FD_79109 | JGI IMG/M metagenome (GOLD analysis project Ga0105106, IMG submission 79109) | Freshwater sediment microbial communities from Prairie Pothole Lake near Jamestown, North Dakota, USA - PPLs Lake P8 Core (1) Depth... | ecosystem: Environmental > Aquatic > Freshwater >... | reverse complement strand
TTCTTTTTTTCTCAGGATTGAATGAACTCATTTATGCACTCCCGCAAAACATCTCTCGCAAAGACGCCAAGGTGTAGGGGCGGGTTTAAAACCCGCCCCTACCGGGTTTCGGTTGCCAGGAACGCCAAGACTTTTTTCAGTTTTACCTTATCTTTGCGAGCTTGGCGTCTCTGCGCGAGAATATGTTTTCGATGCTCGGTTCGGAGGGACAATCTTCGGTCCAGGCAGGTGAGTCGACGACAAAGGAGGCATTCGATGGGTCGGGAATTTTCCATGAATACCATCACCGAAGATGGTCAACTGCTCCTCAAGAAGGCGGAGCGGGATCAGGTGGAGACGGTTTGGGACCGTTATGCGGCTCAGCAGCCAAATTGCGGTTACTGCGAGATGGGTTTGAGCTGCCGCATCTGCATCATGGGGCCGTGCAGGATCGACCCCTTTGGGGACGGACCCCAGCGTGGAGTGTGCGGGGCCGACGCCGACATCATGGTGGCCCGCAACCTGGGGCGGATGATCGCTGCAGGAGCGGCATCCCACTCGGACCACGGCCGGGACCTGGTGGAGGTCCTGGGAGAAGTGGCTCATGGCCGTGCACCCGGCTATCAGATCCGTGATGTGGAGAAGCTCAAGAGGCTGGCCGCGGAGTTCGGTGTGACCGCGGACGGGAAATCGCCCGAGCAGATCGCCGGGGAGCTTTCGGACGCCATGAGCGAGGAATACGGCACGCGCAAAAAGGAATTGACCCTCCTCAAGCGGGCGCCTTCCAAGCGGCAGGAGCAGTGGAAGAAGATCGGCGTTACGCCCCGGGGCATCGACCGCGAAACCTCCGAGATGATGCACCGGACTCACATGGGGGTGGACAACGACTGGGTGAGTCTCCTCCTTCACGGCATGCGGAACGCCCTTTCCGATGGCTGGGGCGGCTCCATGATCGCAACCGACGTCTCGGACATCCTTTTTGGGACGCCGAAGCCCGGCGCCAACACCGTCAACGTCGGCGTGCTCAAGAAGGACGAGGTGAACATCATCGTCCATGGTCACAATCCCGTGGTCTCCGAGATGATCCTGCGGGCGGTCCAGGACCCTGAGCTGTTGACCATGGCTCAGGCCCGTGGAGCCAAGGGGATCAACCTGGCCGGGGTGTGCTGCACCGGTAATGAACTGCTGATGCGGGCCGGGGTCCCCATGGCGGGAAACCATCTCAGCACCGAGCTGGTCCTGGCCACAGGCGCCGTGGACATGATGCTGGTGGACTACCAGTGCATCATGCCGTCCCTGGGTACGGTCGCGGCGTGCTACCACACCAAAATGGTGAGCACCAGCGACAAGGCCAAGTTCCCCGGAATGGAGCACCGGGAGTTTCATCCCGAGAATGCGTCGGTGAAGGCTGTGGAGCTGGTCAAGGAGGCCATCGAGAATTTCGGGCGTCGCGGAGAGGTGTACATCCCCGTGGAGCCCGTGGCCTCGGTGGGCGGTTTTTCGGTGGAATCCATCGTGGGGGCCCTGGGTGGAACGCCCCAGCCTCTCATCGAGGCCATCAAGGCCGGAAAGATCCGCGGGGCCGCCGGCATCGTGGGATGCAACAACCCGCGCATCAAGCAGGACTTCGGCCATGTGACCCTGACCCGGCGCCTGATCGAAAACGACATCCTGGTGGTGGACACGGGATGCGCGGCGGTTGCCAACGCCAAGGCGGGCTTCAAGCAGGCTGAAGCTGCGAAGCTTGCGGGACCGGGGCTTCAGGAAATCTGCGGGGCTCTCGGAATTCCACCCGTGCTGCACATGGGAAGCTGCGTGGACAATGTGCGCATCCTGGTTCTGGCCTCGGCCCTGGCCAACGCGCTGGGGGTCGACATCAGCGACCTCCCCATCGCCGGGGCTGCTCCCGAATGGTACTCGGAGAAGGCTGTCACCATCGGGGTCTACTTCGTTGCTTCGGGGGTCACCACGGTACTCGGCCCCATGCCCCCCATCACCGGCAGCATGAACGTCGTGAAGCTTCTGACCGAAGGCCTGAACGACGTGGTGGGAGCCACTTTCGCCGTGGAGCCCGACCCGGAAAAGGCAGCGGTCCTCATGCGGCGGCACATCGAGCAGAAGCGCGCGAAGCTCGGGCTGCCGCACCTGGAGGTCTGAGGGCAGCAGCAATCCTCAGTGAGCGAGGGGCATGGTGGCGAAGATGGCGCTCATTTCGCTGTCTCCCGCCCCTCCTCCACCTCCGAGGGTCGCTCCGGCAAAGGCCCAGACGGGAATGCCCGGAGATCTCCCCGGCGATGCCGCGTTATGGGCAATGCCATAGATGGTCAAATTGATGAAGGCCTGCATTCCGGCCTCAATGCCCTCGCCAAGGCTCTGCATGACCGTTTTGCCCGTGAAGCCTGCGTGAACGAGGCCGCCCGCGGCTCCGGCTTTCATCAGGTAACCGATACCGGTGACCACCTTGGCGATGGCTTTAACGAGCTTCAGGGCTTTCATCGCTCCGGTTGAAGCCATACTGATGGCGGCACTGATCCCGATGGCAATGCCGAGCTTGGCCGTCATCAGGCCCTCCGGTCCCCCGCCGTTCTTGAAATGGACAATGGTTTCCTGGACGGCCCCGAACGCCGCCCCCACCATGGCATTGGCTCCCAGGCTCCCCAGTAATCCCATGAAGCCGGATGGAAGCGACCCGAAAGCGGCGAAGGTTGAAGGAAGACAGGCGAAACCGGCTCCCACGGCCGCCCCGATGATCATGCCCGCTCCGGCGGCTTTCCAGAAGTCGGCACTGAGCGGGTCTGTGCCTCGAGACAGGGCCAGGGAGGCGAAAACCACCCCTCCTGCGAAGGCCGCTCCCACTGTCATGAGCAGAATGCCGCCGAGACAGGCGAAGCCCAGAGCCAGTCCCGCCCCGAACGTGACCACGGCAATGACGGCAGCGATGACGATGACGAAGATGGCCACGAACCAATCCCAGAAACCGTGGCCCGTGGGGTCGACGTAGCGGATGGGGTTTCCCGCCGCGAATGCATAGCGGTGGAGCGATCTGGGATCCGTGGGATCCGGAACCTTCGTGTCCGAGGCCAGGAATCGGCCCATGACGGGGTCGTAGTGGCGCGCGTTGAAATAATAGAGCTGCTCCTCGTCGTCATAGCGCTGGCCGTCGAAGGTCAGAAGCAATTCCTGCGGCCCCTTGACATGCCCGGACCACTCGAAAGGCTCGCCATAAGGGCGGTAGTTTCGCCTGGCCACAACATTGGAATCCCCGTCCGTGACCACATGGACGCTGCCGAGATGGTTGGAGTGGTAGTAGTACCACTGCTCCTGCGCAGCTTGCGGACCTTTGGTGCCTGAATGCAGCCGGATCTCTCCCTGGACCGCCTGGGAGCTCACCATGAGGAGCACGGGCACCAGGGTCAGGATGACGGATCCGCGGATAGGGATGCACCGCATTCGGTTCCCGAGCTCCACCAGGAAACTGCGCCCCCGATCCCAAATGCCGCTTCTCACGAGGCATCGAAGGATGAGCCACACGCACAGGACAGCGCCGGTGATCGGAAGCGAGTGCAGGATGCCTTTCGGCATGCAGGACATCCATCGCAGCCAGGGAGCCCCGGAAGCCAGCAGCGGAGGAGGCGCCTCCTCGATCAGCCTCACGGACGACAACGGTGTCGCCCGGCTCGCCACAAGCATTTGGCCGGCCATGACATGGCGGGTGGCGAGCCGCCTTCCCTCCTCATAAATGCCGTCGATATAGACCGTGACCCCATCGTTCGACCGCTGTACCACCCTCTGCCCGGCCGAATCGTAGGTGTTCACCGTCCGAACATTGCCGCCGGAGCTTCGAGCGCAAACCAGGTGGTTCTCCGAATCGTACTCGTACCGGAATTTCCCCTTGCGGATCACATTCCCATGATCGTCGTAAGCGAGCTTCTGCTCCCGACGCCGCAGGAATCTTCCCTTTGAGCTCGTTGTGGATTGGCGGATCACCCGCTGGGGATGATCCGGATCCACAATGAAGTGCATCCGGCCTTTTCGGACGAGGTTCCCGATGGCGTCGTATTCATAGGATTCCTCTCCGTAAGCTCCACGGGCGCCGATCAATCGGCCCGCGGCATCGTACTCAAAGGTCTGATGGTCATTGTCGGTCCGGTTCGCGATGGAAAGAATGTTCCCACCCGGATCATAGGTGTATTCCAGGTCCTGCAGGCCAACACCCTCGCCCGTGCGGGTGAGGATGTTCGTCATTTGCTGAAGAGGGTTGTACTGGAAGGTGGAGGTGACGCCGTTGCCGTACTTGACCGCCCCCAGCTGACCTGCAGAGGTGTAGGCGTCGAGGCCTGCGATCAAGTCCCCTGTCCCGTCCGTCACCCGGGCGAGGTTTCCGGCACCATCGTACTCGTAATTGGCCGTGAAGCCGTCGGGATAGGTGATCCGCCGGATTCTCGCCAGGGAGTCGTACGAGTATCCCGTGACGTAAGTGCGGGGCAGAAGTCTTCCCCTGGCCGGGCCGAGATGCGCGTCATCGGCCAGGGCTCGCTTCCGTTCCACCACATTGCCGCGGGGATCGTAGGCGATCTCGACGACTCCCGCCGCATCCCGGATTCGGACAATCCGGCCGGCGCCATGGCCTTCACCCGGCTGGCCGTAGCTGAATTCAACGTACGTCCCGTCGGGAAACTCCTTTCGGATGAGGTCGCCCGCGCGGTTGTAGACAAAGGCCGTCTCCTTGCCGTCCGGCCCAATCTGGGAGACGATGCGGCCTTCACCGTCATAAGCGTACCGATAGGTTCCCGCGTTCGGGTCTTCGAGGCGTACGCGCCTCCCCAGAGCATCGTAGGTCATGCGCGTCTCGGAGCCGACAGCGTCGACCGTGGACACCAGGCGCCCGAGGGGATCGTAGACATACCGTGTGACCTGCTCGGCGCCGTTGACCACCTGAGCGATTTCCGTGAGCTGCCCGTCCCCGTTTTTCCTGAACGTCGAGGTGGCTCCCCGCCGATCCAGCATCGTGGTGCTCATCCCCGCATAGGATAAGCCCATGCCGATGCCATCCGGCTCCTCGATGTGGACGGGACGGTGCAACGGGTCGCGACGGATGAGCGTATAATTGGGCACCTCGTCCGCAAAGAAGGGCCGGGATGTGGCGACGACATTGGATGCGTCGTCGTATATGGTCGTTGTCACGACGGGAGCCCCCGAGGGTCCTTCCCTTTCAACCCGGTAGATGAGCCCGAACCCGTCGAAATAGCTCTTGGTTTCCAGGACATCCGGCAGTCCGGGGCTCTCGGTTTCGGCCGTGACGAAGAACTGGGCTGCGCCGTTCCCCAACGGCGAATAGGTCCAGGTCCTGGTGCCGTTCGGAGAGCCCTCGTCGCCCGGGAGCCGCTCTTCGGTGATCCTCCCGAACACGTCGTAGGTCTTGAGGGTGAGATTCCCGGCTGCATCCTGGTCGACCAATGGAAGCCCGAATCTCGGATCGTAGGTGCAGTGAAGCTCCCGGCCTTCCGGGTCCCTGGCCCAGGTCCGGAAGGCGGCCGATGCATCCCCGTAGCCAAACTCAGAGCCCTGGCCTGACCTGTCCGTCAGGCGGACCATGTTTCCGTATGCGTCATATTCCATGAATTTCGATACGGTGACGCCCGGCTCGACGAGGTCCCGCACCTCCGAAAGCAGACCCCGGCCCGCATTCCCCAATGGGAGTCCGTCGTAGATCATGGCGTTCTCGGAGGCGACGGCTCCATCCGGCAGCAGCACCCGCGTGCCTGCGGGCAGGCTCCAGATGCCGGCCTCCTCGTTCATGGCCCACAAAAACTGTGTGGTCGTCTCGTCACCGGGAGTGTCGAGGTCCGGGTCGCGCCAGACGGAGACACGGTTCAGATACCGGTCACACTGGTTGACGACCCTCGTTCGGTGCGTTGCCCCGGGATCGATGGTTTCCTCGTCGATCTGTCTCGCGAAGGACTGGGTGATGCCCGGGGTAGCAGCCACCTGTTCGTAGCTGATGGACCGTCTCACCCGGACAACCCCCTCGGAGCCCACCCCCTCCTCCCGATAGAACTGCCCGGAAAGCCCTTCGGTCTGGTGGTAGCGTCGGACGGTGCGGAGTCCTGACGGAAGCGATTCACGGGACCACGCGAAACCCCTGAACTGCCGGTCCTCCATGAGGCCTCCGCCGTATTCGAGCGTGCTCGCCCAGGAGTGGCTCCGACCGTCCTGCCTCGTGAGCATCGTGGCCACCACCATGGGTGAGGGGAGGCCTTGCACACCGTCCTCCCGGCGGTTGTCCAGCTGCGTGGTCACTCCCCAGCTGATTTCCGTGACCTCGCCGGCGCCGCTGACGGCCTTCACCAGCGACCCGGATCGTATTTGAGCGCTTCGCGACACCCAGCGAGGGGACTCCCCGGTCGGTGCTCCCTGGTCGTTTCTCGCCACCACGAAGTCTGATACGCCGTCCCCGTCGACATCGGCCAGGGCGACTCCCGTGGCTTTGCCGTCCGAAGTGTTGAAGAGCAGGCCGGACGGCGCTCGATCGATGAGGAAGTCGGTCATCTCCTGAGAAATCACCCAGCCGGAGCCGGTGTTTTGATAGGCGACGGTCGTTGTCCCGTTGGTTTTCAGGTAGTCCAGGAGCCCGTCATCGTCGAAATCGACGGGCATCAGGCCCAGCCCCTTGCGATCGCTGCTGAGAGAAGTGATGGTGTTGGCCTGGAGGGATGCCGAGTAGACGGCATCCTTTTCCCATCCCCTTCCGGTTGAGAGGAAGACCTCGAGGGACTGGCCTTCCATGGTCCTGACGATATCCGCCAGTCCATCTCCGTTCACATCGAGCACGTCGTAGCCCTGAAGCCTGGTGTCCGTCACAAACTCGCCGTTGAAGGCGGCGAGGGCGTCGGTGAGCGGATCGCTCCGGATCCAGCCGGAGCCCGTGTTGAGGAAGACACCCCGCACGCGCACCGGAGCCCGGTTGGTCATCCAGTAGAGGACTTCATCGCGCGTCATGGACCAGAGGATGTCGATGCGGCCGTCGCCGTTCACATCGGCCAGCTGGATCCCTTTGGAGTCATTGTCCACGTCGACCAGTGCAAATACTTCCTGGGTCGCGAGCTCATAATCTGCAACGGTGCAATGATCCGGCAGGCAGCCTTCCAACTCCTCCACGCTGCAGTGCGTGACGCAGTCGTCCGGGTCGTCATCCGATCCTGTACAGTCGGGGGGCACAATGCAGGTTCCGATGGGCTGCGGAAGCCAGTCGCAATGCGGCGGCGAGCAGTCCTGGGGCGTATTCAGGAAGGCCTGGTCGGTGAAGGCGATGGCCTGCAGGGCGAGGGATTCCAGGCTGGCCGTCCACTGGTCGTCTCGGGTCCATCCCGCGCCCGTGTTGAGCCGGATTTCCCGTCGTGAGGGCGTAGCGATGAAGAGATCTGCCCGCATGTCCCCGTTCACATCCATGAGGCGGATGCCGTTGTCTGCCCCGTCATCTCCCGCAAATTGGACATTGGCGGCCTGAAGGGATTCGCTCCAGGCTTCGTTCAGCGTGAACCGGCCCTGCCCGTCGCCGAGCCAGACGGTGGTGCCATTGTCCAGGGCGTCGGCAAAACCATCGCCGTTGACGTCCATGAAGCGGGCTCCGGACTCCACACTGCCCTGCGCATCAGCGTCGTAGACGGCCAGGTCCACGGGGAGGCCCGTCGTCACGTCTGCTCCACCCGGCGCAAGCGGCCTCGATCCGTACGAGAGCTCCCGCAAAACGATGCGCGACTCGTCGTCCGCACCCACCAGCGTGATCCGCTGGAGAAGCGTCTGTCCGTTCACGGGGCTTTGCACGTAAGAAAACTCGTAGCGTCGCACCAGGTTGTCCCCCTCGAGGACCGACAGCCGACGAAGCCGTTGATTCAATTCCTGCCGTGCGCTGTCGATATAGGAAATCCGGTGATCGGGGCGATCCTCATACTCGAAAAGCACCACGTTCCTGCCCTGCTGATGCGTCGGTTCGTGGCCCGTGTAGCGGATCTCGCGGGGATAGAGAGCCCCCTGGAGCCTCACGTAGGAAACCTGAATGGTGTTGCCGTTCCGATCCCTGACAAGATCCAGCAGCCACACTTGCTCACCTGTACGACTCTCGTCAGTCCCCCCGAAGCGGTGGAAATTGCCCTCGCCGTCGCGCATCTCCCACCCTTCTCCCAGGCGGCGGAACTCGCGGTAGATGCTCTCGGTTTTCGCTCGATAGACGCCAATCCCTGCATGGCGAAGCTCGCCACCTGCACCGCCGAGGCTGTACGTGAAACGGTCGGTGTCGATGGACGGTGCTGGCGGCACCCCATCCCCCCGCCAGCGCTCCACGCGACCGATCTCGATATCCCACCCCAGCCCGAGCTTCCCCTGGCCGCCCATGGAGCTGTAGCTCAGGGTCAGCCTGGGCTCGATACTGTGGCGGCCCGGCGGGACGACAATCGGGAGGGAATCCGACACGGCTCCGATGGAGGAAGCCACGTTGATGCTCCTGGAATCCCCCAGGAATCTCGGAAGCGGCGCTCTGTTGTCCTGTCCTCCCTCAGCCTCTTTCCCAGCGCCAAACATGAGCAGGATGGTAACCGTCAACGCCGAAATGACGATCGCTCGACCCGTGTGACGAGATTTGCCGGACATGCCCTCCCTCCTTATTACGCTTCATCCGCAGTTCACACCCTGGCTCAACACCTGGAGTGTCCCGAAAAGGCAGATCAAATGCCCATGTCATTCGAGGTCTCATATGACCTTTGCCTCGATGCGTGATGAGAAGATTCACACCGTGTCTTCGGCAAAACTGCAAAAATTCTGGTACAATCTTTTTTGAGCGAGCCTGGTTGAATGGTGTTACGCGAATATAATCGAGAGGATAGTTGTATGAGTAACCGTCGGTTGGTCCTAGCGGTTTGTTTATGGGCAGGTTTGAGTGCTTCGCTCTTGAACGCCCAAGTTCCCGACACGTCCATCATCCCGGCGGAGCTCGAGAAGTGGAAGCCGTGGGTCCTGTATGGCCACGAGGAACGCTTCTGCCCAAGCATGGTCGATCGGGGAGATGCCCCCCAATGCCGATGGCCGTCCCGGCTGAAAATGGAGCTGGATGCTTCTGGAGGCCGGTTCAGCCAGGAATGGGTGATGGATGTGAAAGGCCGGGTGGAGCTTCCCGGAGGCTCGGCCCAGTGGCCGAAGGATGTGAAGGTGGACGGTCGAAGCATTCCCGTCATCCTGCACAAGGGTTCTCCGGCTGTCTTCCTCAAGCCTGGAAAGCACGTGATCTCGGGGGCGTTTTCCTGGCGCGAGCTCCCCGAGACGCTGTCCGTTCCAACGTCGAGCGGTCTCCTGACCCTTTCCGTGGACGGCAAGGCGGTGGACCATCCCGGTTTCACTCAGGACGGGCGGCTATGGCTCCAGAAGCGGGCCGCGGGTCCCGACGAAACGGATCGCGTCGAGGTGCGGGTGTTCCGGCTCGTGGATGATTCCATTCCCATGCAGGTCACGAACCTGCTGAAGGTGACCGTCTCCGGAAGGGCGCGTGAGATTCGAATCGAGGGCGCCCTGCTGGAGGGCTCCATTCCCATGCAGATCGAAAGCCCCATTCCGGCTCGCCTGGGGCCGTCCGGCGAGCTCCTCCTCCAGGGGCGGCCGGGCCGATTCGATGTGTCGATCCAGACCCGTTTTGCGGGTCCCGTTGAGAGAATCGGCCCCGCGGCTGCTCCATTCGGGCCGGAGATCTGGGCGTTCCAGCCGCAAAGCGCCCTCAGACTCGTGCAAATCGAAGGGGCTCCCGCCGTCGATCCCAAGCAGACGGAGGTTCCCCCTGATTGGATGTCGCTGTCCACCTACATCGTCCAGCCGGACTCCGTCCTGGCCTTCAAGGTGCTGCGGCGGGGTGACCCGGAACCGGCGCCGGACCGGCTCAATCTCAAGCGGAACTGGTGGCTGGACTTTGACGGCAGGGGCTTCACCATCCAGGATCAGGTCGACGGGACGCTCAGCCGCCAGTGGCGCCTGGCCATGAATCCCCCCGTCCAGCTCGGGCGCGTCATCGTGGATGGAGTCGATCAGCTCATCACGGAGCAGGGCCCCGAAAAGAAGTCGGGTGTGGAGCTGCGCCGCGGCGAGCTCCACCTGGCGGCCGAATCGCGCACTGAAACAGGCCCTGGAACACTGCCCGCCGTGGGCTGGGATCACGATTTCCAGAGCCTGAGCGGGGTGCTCAACCTGCCTCCGGGCTGGAAGCTGCTCTCGGCCCGCGGCGTGGACGTCGTCCCGGGGACCTGGCTCCAGCGCTGGACCCTCTTGGACCTTTTCCTGGTGCTCATCGTTTCTCTGGCCGTGATGAAGCTCTGGAGCCGGCGGCTCGGGTTCCTGGCCCTGGCCACCCTTGTCCTCACCTACCACGAGCCGGACGCGCCGAGGCAGGTGTGGCTCCACCTGCTGGGGGCCGTAGCCCTGCTCAGGGTCCTGCCCGAGGGCCGATTCCGTCGTTGGGCGGGTCTTTATCGTTGGGGCACCGTCGCGGTTCTCCTGGTACTGACCATACCCTTCATGGTCCAGCAGGTGCGCTGGGGGATTTATCCGCAGCTCGAGCCCGTTCATGAGATGCCCTCACCCAGGTTGGGCATGATACTGGGGACCATGGCGCCGCCGCCGGTGCCCGACGCGGGTGCTCCAATGGAATCTTACGAGCGGAAGGCCATGCCCAGGGGGCTTGGGGAGGACTACGTCTCCAGGAAGCGCATGAAATCTGAGCGGGAGGCCGTGTCTCAGCAGTCGTGGCTGCTGCAGGACCCCAAGGCGGTGATCCAGACGGGCCCCGGACTCCCCAAATGGAGCTGGCGCCAGATCCCGCTCCGCTGGAACGGTCCCGTTGCGAAAGAGCAGGAGGTAACCCTGTGGCTCCTCTCCCCCGGCATGAACCTGGTGCTGGCCTTCACACGGGTCCTGTTGCTCGCATTCCTGATCGTACCGCTGATGGATTGGGGGACGTTGAAGGACCGTTGGGTGATGCCCCGGGGAACTGCTGCCGCCCTCTTGCTCCTGGCCTTCGCCGCGGCATGGTTTGCTGCCCCTGCCAGGGCCGAGGCCGAGTATCCGCCGCCGCAGCTCCTGGAGGAGCTCCGGCAGCGGCTGCTCAAGCCCGCGGAGTGCCTCCCGCACTGCGCCGAGATCCCCCTCATGGAGCTCCATACGGAGGGGGAGGCCTTTCGTATCACGTTGAGCCTCGATGCGGCCGCCGAGACGGCCGTGCCCCTGCCCGCCACCACCGGCTCCTGGATGCCCGCCACAGTCGCCTGGGATGACCGTCCTGCCGAAGGGCTTCTTCGGGACAGCCAGGGGCAGCTCTGGATTCGAGCCGTGGAAGGAGTGCATCGTGTGGTCCTCACGGGGACCGCCCCCAGGGACGAGACGGTGCAGCTGCCTTTGCCCCTGCGGCCCCATCGCGTTGCCGTGTCAGGATCCGACTGGGAGGTGAGCGGCATCCAGCCCGACGGCCGGCCGGACGCCAGCCTGCAG
>Ga0105106_10003331_pt1 | contig 11505 bp, 12 predicted proteins | sample PPLLaktember2015_5_FD_79109 | JGI IMG/M metagenome (GOLD analysis project Ga0105106, IMG submission 79109) | Freshwater sediment microbial communities from Prairie Pothole Lake near Jamestown, North Dakota, USA - PPLs Lake P8 Core (1) Depth... | ecosystem: Environmental > Aquatic > Freshwater >... | reverse complement strand
TGGAAGTCCGGAAGGAAGCCGTTTCCTTTCCGCGTGCGCACACCAGGAGTCGAGGCACGGCATGTCAAGGGCACGGGTGCCGAACGACTGATGTTCGCCTTCTCCAAAGACGGAGAGCAAATGAAGGTCTACGGGAGGAAATACCCCGTCTTCGATAGCGCTCTGATTGCGAAGAAGAAATGGAGAGCCGTCGTCGAGACCGCGAGGCCAATCGTCTATCTTCCGTCCAACGAAGACACGCTCGATCCGCTTTTTGTCAGTGGCGGGAAGGAATTCCTACTCAGCACGGCGCGAAGGGCGATCGATGAATTGCGTCTCGCGAAAGCGCCTTCAGTGGCATTTCCTGGAGCGCTTCTCGCAGACGTGGTGCCCGCTGAAGTCCTAGCAACCCTTGCGGTGATCGAACAGACGGATGACACCGACTTTGTGAAGAAGAAAGCTGGTGCGTTCGATGAGGTGCTGAGCCACTACGGCCTGAAACGGGAGGAGGCGTATCGGTACAGTGTCTCAAGCGCCTCTGCCCTCGGCCCCATGCAGTTCACGAACAGGAAGGGAAATGGTACCTATGCGATGGTGGTCAGGCGATGCCCCGAGGCAAAGCTTGATCCGGACTTCGAGCGCGGAGCGACGGATCTTCTGAACGCCATGAAGGCGGCGATCTGCCTCTTTGATATTGAGCTGTATCAAATGCGTTCCGATATCCGCCTCGCGTACCGTGACAACATGGAGGTGCTTGGCATCTTCCCGGTCGCCGCATACAACGGTGGACCCAGGAATGTCGCGAAGCTTTACGGTGTCATCAAGAAGATGGGGGTGAAGCTTGAAGACCTGCGTCCCCCCGGAGAGCAACCCCAGGGAAAGCAAGTGAAATGCCCGTGTCTATGGACGGAGGAAGCGACTGGCGTCCGTCCCGTGGCGATCCCCAAATACAACAATGAGAATCGTTGGTACATCGAAAAGTACCAGAGCATCCTCAGAGTGTTCGAGTGAGAGGACGAGCGGCATCGGCGGCCTGATTTGCAGGCTACCCGCGCCGCCGCATGAACGACATCGGACCGACCCGCGATGCCGTCGGGGCATCACCCCAGGACTTGGTTGACGCTCTCCACGCTCCAGTTCTAATGTTTTCGCCAGGGGCCGCAATCAAGAGTCAGCCGCAGCGCGGTGCTCGTCAGGGGGAGTTGCCAGTGCCGTATCAAGTGAAATGGGAGCCACAAGGCGTGTACTCGCGCTATTACGGAAACGTCACAGGCGAGGACATGCGTAGGCACATTGAGGAAGTTTGCAAGGACGACCGGTTCGAACAACATCGCTACAACATCCTCGATTTCTCGGACGCAACCGACTTCAGCCCAACCGAAAGAGAGCTGCTGATCAATAGCGGCGTGCTGATCGGCGCGGCGTTCACGAACCACCAGGTGTTGATTGCCGCAGTAGTCACGCGGGAGAGCGTCAGGGCAGCTCTGGAGCGATTTCATGCGCTCGGCGTGTCCCCCTACGAAGCGAAGATATTTCCAACCGTAGCTGAAGCGCGGAAGTGGATTGCGGAATCCGGTTTCACTTCAGGACGATACAGCATCACCTAGCAGCAAAGGTGGTCGCAGGGCGATGTGCGAAGGCGCGCGCCGGTCGCGACCAGACGATCGAGTGGGAGCGTAGCCCCTCGTGCGCAGGGGTGCGAGAAGTCATTGCTGCCGCAGGGAAGTGACGCGGGAGCTTCCGACGCGACTGCCTGACTGAACCGGACTTCGCCGGCACGGTGATGATTCGTAACGATTGAACCTGTCCGCTTGAGTGCCCCTTGCCACCACTTTCAACTCAATGATTTGCAACGGGGTTTGGGTATCACCCGCGGACGATCCGTGGCTCGGACGGGGCGCTTTCGGGCTGACATCGGACTATCGGAAATCGGTTCGGTCGCCGGAGCCTTAGACCTGACTCACGGTCGATTTATCGCCCAATGTGTCCCAGCGTACATACGCCCGTCCGCAGAACTGTGAACCTCGGACCGCTCGGCGGAGTATCCCGCTCGGCTGTTTACGCGACAAGCGTGCGTCTTTCAAAGAGCGTGACTATGCCCGAGACTGGAATTGATCCCACCGTGGGCGACGAGGGTGGCAAAGCAGCTGGCATCACCGAAGCGCGGCGCCGCGAAGCGTTGCTCAAGACCGGGGCCCTGCAGAACGCGATCCTCACCAGCGCCGATTTCTCGATCATTGCCACGGACGAGAAAGGCATTATCCAGCTGTTCAACGTCGGCGCCGAGCGCATGCTGGGCTACCGGGCTGCCGAAGTCGTTAACAGGATCCGGCCCAGTGATATTCACGATCCAGAGGAAGTGATGGCGCGCGCTCAGGCGCTGAGCCTCGAACTCGGCACCACGATCACACCAGGCTTCGAGACATTGGCTTTCAAGGCGTCACGCGGCATCGAGGATGTCTATGAACTGACTTATATCTGCAAGGACGGCAGCCGTTTTCCGGCCATCGCGTCGATCACGGCGCTGCGCGACGACTACGGCGATGTCATCGGCTACCTGTTGATCGGAACTGACAATTCAGCGCGCAAGCGGGTCGAGGTGGAACTGCGCGCGGCCATGTCCGTCGCGAAAAACGCCAACCTCGCGAAATCGGAGTTTCTTTCCCGCATGAGCCACGAGCTGCGCACGCCGCTCGGCGCGATCCTCGGTTTTGCCCAACTCATCGAATCCGGCGCTCCGCAGCCGACGCCCTCGCAGAAGCGCAGCGTCGATCAGATTCTCAAGGCTGGCTGGTACCTGCTGGACCTGATCAACGAAGTCCTCGATCTCGCGTTGATCGAGTCTGGCAAGCTGTCGCTGTCGCCAGAACCCGTGTCGCTGGCCGACGTCATGCTCGAATGCCAGACGATGATCGAACCGCAGGCCCAAGGACGTGGCATCCGTGTCAGTTTTCCGCGGCTCGAGACCCCGCACTTCGTCAAGGCCGACCGGACGCGAGTGAAGCAGGTTCTGATCAACCTGCTTTCCAACGCGATCAAGTACAACACGCCAGGCGGAACCGTCCTAGTCTCCTGCGTCGTCAACACGCCGGGGCGCGTTCGCATCGGTATAGAGGACACTGGCGAGGGCTTGGCCCCCGCAGACATCGAGCAACTGTTCCAGCCGTTCAATCGGCTCGGACGTGCGGCGACCGTGGAGGAAGGCACTGGCATCGGTCTGGTGGTGTGCAAGCGATTGGTTGAGCTGATGGGGGGTGTCATCGGCGTGGAAAGCGCGGTCGGCAGGGGCAGTGTGTTCTGGTTCGAGCTGAACCTGACGACGAAGCCGCAACCATCCGACAGCGCGGGCACGGCCGTGGCGATCGCGCTGGAACAGGATCCAGCCGGGACGCAGTTGCGCACGCTGCTCTATGTCGAGGACAACCCGGCCAATCGGATGTTGGTCGAGGATCTCATCGCGCGCCGGCCCGATATCCGCCTGCTGACCGCGGAAGACGCCACCCGTGGCATCGAGATTGCCCGTGCCTCGCTGCCGGATGTCATCCTGATGGACATCAATCTGCCCGGTATCAGTGGCATCCAGGCGCTGGGTATCCTGGCTGAGGATCCCGCAACCGCGCACATCCCGGTCGTTGCGCTGAGTGCCAACGCAGTGCCGCGTGACATCGAGAGAGGCTTGAAGGCAGGGTTCTTCCGCTATCTCACCAAACCCATCAAGGTCAACGAGTTCATGCACACGCTGGAGATAGCTCTGGATTTTGCAGAGTCGCAATCTGCACGCATGGGCGAAGCGGAGGCATCGTGATAAACGGCGCAATCGACATCCTCGGCGCGCGCATCCTGATTGTCGACGATCAGGAAGCGAATGTGCAGTTGCTCGAGCAGTTGCTGGGCGAGGCCGGCTATACCAGCGTTACCGCGACGCAGGACCCGCACGAAGTCTGCGCGCTGCATCGCAAGAACCGCTACGACCTGATACTGCTCGATCTGCAGATGCCCGGCATGGATGGATTCGCCGTGATGTCCGGCCTCCAGACGAATGATGCCGACAGGTACCTGCCGGTCATCGTGCTCACTGCCCAGCCGGGTCACAAGCTGCGCGCGTTGCAGGCCGGCGCAAAGGACTTCATCAGCAAGCCGTTCGATCTTGTCGAGGTCAAGACGCGAATCCACAACATGCTGGAGGTCCGGCTGCTGTACAAGAAACTCGAGAATTACGCCAAGGTGCTGGAACAGACGGTGCAGGAACGCACCGCCGAACTACGCGAGAGCGAGGCGCGCTATCGGAGCCTGACCGAGCTGGCCTCCGACTGGTACTGGGAGCAGGACGAAACGGGGAGTTTCACCAAGGTCTCCGGCCCCGTCCTGGAAATGCTCGGCATCCGGGTCGAGCCGCTCATCGGTGCAACGAGCGACGAAGGATTGACCGGCTGGAACGAGGAAGAGCGGCAGGTGCTGCAGGCAAGGATTGCCGAACGACAACCATTCATCGATCTGGAGCTCAGCCGCGTCAATGCCGATGGCTCGCGACAGCAGTACCGAGTGAGCGGGGAGCCGATGTTCAGCCGATCCTGCCGCTTCATCGGCTACCGCGGCATCGGCGTTGAAATCGGCGCGGGGCGATAGAGCGCAAGCGCGCGACGCATCGCGATGTCAGCACTCCGCAGTCACGACGAAAACCAACTGCTCGCCAATCTGCCCGCGGCGGATCTCGAGCGGCTGGCTGCGCATCTGGAACTCGTAAGGTTGCCGCTCGGCGAAATGCTCTACGAACCGGGTGGGCAGCTGCAATACGCGTACTTCCCAATCACTGCGATCGTCTCGTTGCACTATGTCCTTGAGTCGGGTGCAACGGCCGAATCTGCGGGAGTGGGCAACGAGGGGGTCGTCGGTATTGCGCTCTTCATGGGCGGGGAAACCACGGCGAGCTCAGCTGTGGTTCAGACCAGCGGCCATGCCTATCGGCTGGCGGGCCCGCTGCTCAAGCAGGAATTCAGTCGCGCCGGGGTGATGCAGCAATTGCTGCTGCGTTACACCCAGGCACTCATGACGCAGATCGCCCAGACGGCGGTCTGCAACCGGCACCATTCAGTGGAGCAACAACTGTGTCGCTGGCTGTTGCTGACGCTCGACCGGGCGCCTCCAGGCGAGTTGGTCATGACGCAGGAACTGGTGGCCAGCATGCTCGGCGTGCGCCGGGAAGGCATTACGGAGGCAGCCGGGAACCTGCAGCGTGCAGGCGTCATCCGTTACCGGCGTGGCCACATCGCGGTGCTCGAGCGCTCAGCACTGGAGACCCGCGTGTGCGAGTGTTACGCGGTGGTCGAGCAGGAATTGGTCCGCCTGCTCTCCGACGCAAGTTGCCATCAGGACATCGGGGTCCGTTCGGCGCGCCGCTCGGGGGCCGGTCGCGACCAGCGGATTGTTCAAGAATCGCGAACAGATAAGTTGGATTGAGACTATTTATCACTCTGGTTGGCAGGCGTAGCTTGGCCCCCGCACGCAACGGAGGATCCAACAATGTTTACTCGCAGCAACGCCGACCACTTCACCAACCGCGTCCTGTCCGGCCTCGTCGTCACCGTGGCAATCGTCATGGGCTCGCTGGCCTACGCCGTCAGCCACATCCAGGTCGTTGCCTGACATGGGGTGGCTGGGGTCTGGGGCGCGTGATCAGAGCTGACGGTCACGCGCCCCGGACGAGGAGCGCTCCTGTCATGGCCTCAATTTGTTGGACAACCGTCGCTGAAACAGTCGCGCGACCGGAATGCCGGTATCCCTGTTAGCCCGCGCTTTACGGACTGCGGAAGTTCCTGATTAAAATTTCGCTATTTAGCGAAATACTGCGCAGCATGGCTAGCAAGCCTCTTGGCGCATCTCCCGACGAGGTCTTCAAAGCACTCGGAAACCCCGGGCGCCTGACGCTCGTCCGTACCCTCATGGACGGCGAGCGGTGTGTCTGCGACCTCGTGCACGCAGTCGGGCTCGGTTGGTCCACGACCTCCAAGCACCTGGACGTCCTGCGCGAAGCCGGGGTCGTCTCGAGCGACAAGCGAGGCCAGAAGATTTTCTATCGTCTGGAACTGGACTGCGTGCCGCATTTCATCGAGTGCCTGGACAAGGCACGCGTCGGACGCCATTCGAGGCGGGTCGCCTGTGATTGCGCCTGAGGTGGCCCGACGGAGAATGCCATGACCACCCTGACCCTCGACCCGGGCGCACGACATGAGCTGAAGATCTTCGGTCTTCTGGCCGCTGTCTTCGCGGTCGTCTACTTTCTTCCGGTCGGCCAGCCGCGGTTCGATGGCGCTGTCAGCGAAGCACTTGAACTGACCAAGTGGTACGCACGTGAGCACGTCGTGTTGTGCTTGCTGCCTGCCTTCTGGATCGCCGGTGCGATCGCAGCGTTCGTCTCACAGGCGTCTGTCATGCGCTTTCTCGGGCCCACCGCACCCAAGCCACTCGCCTACGGTGTCGGATCGGTCTCGGGGACCATTCTGGCGGTGTGTTCGTGCACGGTGCTGCCGCTCTTCTCCGGCATCTATCGGATGGGCGCAGGACTCGGCCCGGCGACGGCGTTTCTCTACTCGGGCCCGGCCATCAACGTGCTCGCGATAGTGATGACTGCCAAGGTCCTTGGCGTCCAGCTCGGCCTTGCGCGAGCGGCGGGTGCCGTGGTGTTCAGCGTGATCATCGGATTGCTCATGGCGCTGATCTTCCGCAACGAGGAGCGGCAAAAGGCCGCCGCAGCGGTTGCGTTGCCTGAGCCTGAGGCCGGACGGCCCCTGTCGCAGACGGCCGCCTTCTTCGCCGTGCTGGTCGGCATCCTCGTATTCGCCAACTGGGGCGCGGCATCACAAGAGACCGGATTCTTTGTGGCGGTGTACTCGGTCAAATGGTTGGTGACCTCAGCGCTCGGCGTCGTGCTCGCGGTCATGTTGTGGCGCTGGTTCAAGCTCGAGCCGAAGCGAATCGCCACGGTTGCAGCTGCGACGATCATTACTGCGATCGCAATTCCCGACCATCCGACGTGGCCGTTTCTCGTCGCGGTCCTGGGGCTCGCGTGGCTTACGGCCGGTCGCGAAGGCGAGGCGGGCGAGTGGTTCAACCAGGCGTGGGACTACACCAAGCAGATCGTGCCGCTGCTGCTCGGCGGTGTGCTGGTCGCGGGCTTCCTGCTCGGGCGTCCTGGGCACGAGGGGATGATTCCGTCGGAGTGGATCAGTAATCTGGTCGGCGGCAACTCGATCGCATCGAACCTGTTCGCGGCCGTCTCCGGCGCGTTCATGTATTTCGCCACCCTGACCGAAGTCCCGATCGTGCAGGGACTCGTCGGCAGCGGCATGGGGTCCGGTCCCGCCTTGGCGCTGCTGCTCGCGGGTCCTGCGCTGAGCCTGCCGGCCATGCTGGTACTCAACTCGATTCTCGGCCTGAAGAAGACCGCCATGTACATCGCCCTGGTCGTCGTCATGGCGACGATCACGGGCTGGGGTTACGGCCTCCTGGTGAACTGAAGCGGGGCAACTCGCAGGAGACAAGTCATGAAGATCCAGATCCTCGGCTCTGGCTGCGCCAAGTGCCGTGCACTCACCGCGGTGGCCGAACAGGCTGCGCACGACATGGGCCTGACTTACGAGCTCGAAAAGGTCACCGACGTGAAGCGATTCGCCGACTTCGGCGTGATGTTCACGCCGGCGCTGGTCGTCGATGGTGCCGTGAAACTGAGCGGCAAGGTGCCGTCGTTGGACGAAGCAAAGAAACTGCTGAGCTGACCATGAAACCAGTTCCCAAGTGGGCCCTGATCGGTCTGGCCGCAGGGTGATCCAGGTTTGCAGGCGGTCGTTGACTTGCCACAATCGTTCGATAATTATAGAAGCATGAAAGAACAGGAAGCACTCGGTGCCCTCGCGGCACTGGCTCAGGAATCGCGGCTCGCGGTATTCCGCCTGCTCGTGAAGCGTGGTCCGGAAGGCTACACGCCGGGTGAAATCAGCGAGCGGCTCGACATCGCGGCCCCGACGCTGTCATTCCATCTCAAGGAACTCACGCAGGCCGGCCTCCTGACCGTTCGCAAGGAGAGCCGGTTCATGCATTACAGCGCGAGCTTCGACCGCATGAACGCCGTGCTGGCCTACCTCACCGAGAACTGCTGCAGTCTCGGGGCCGCTTGCGACCCCGCGTGCGCGCCGAATGCCACCCCCGCTCGCCGGAGAAAGCGCGCTTGAAGGCCACCACCACGGTCCTGTTTCTGTGCACGGGAAACTCGTGCCGCTCAATCCTGGCCGAGGCCACGTTCAATCATCTGGCGCCTCCCGGGTGGCGGGCTGTGAGCGCGGGCAGCAGGCCCACGGGCAAGGTTCATCCGCGCTCGCTCGCATTGCTCGCCCGCGAGGGCATTTCGACCGAGGGCTGCTACAGCAAGTCCTGGGACGAGCTGCCCGAGGTGCCCGACATCGTCGTCACGGTCTGTGCCAGCGCTGCGGGAGAGACCTGCCCGGTCTATCTCGGGCCGGTGCTGCGGACACACTGGGGGGTGGACGATCCGGCGCATGCCACGGGCACGGAGGCGGAGATCGATGCCGCGTTCATGCGCGCCTATCGCACGCTCCGAGCACGCATCGAGGCCTTTCTGGCGTTACCGCTCGCCGAGCTCCGTCTGGATCGCGCCCGCTTGAAGGCCGAACTTGACCGGATCGGTGAGCTAGCGAGCTGCGACAAGTAAGGATAAGCGATGTCCGCACAATGTGAAGTGACCGGCAAGCGTGCCGCTGCGGCGCCGCTCAGCTTCTTCGAGCGGTATCTGACGATCTGGGTCTTCATCTGTATCGTCGTCGGAATTGCTCTAGGGCAACTCATGCCCGGGGTCTTCCAGGCGGTCGGAGCGATGGAGATCGCCAGGGTCAACCTGCCGGTGGGCCTGCTGATCTGGGTGATGATCATCCCAATGCTGCTGAAGATCGACTTCGGCGCCCTCGGCCAGGTCAGGGCGCACGTGAAAGGCATCGGCGTGACCCTCGCCATCAACTGGCTCGTCAAGCCGTTCTCGATGGCGCTCCTCGCCTGGATCTTCATTCGACACCTGTTCGCGCCGCTGCTGCCGCCGGAGCAGATCGACAGCTATATCGCCGGATTGATCCTGCTCGCGGCCGCGCCGTGCACCGCGATGGTATTCGTGTGGAGCCGACTGACCGGCGGCGACCCGTATTTCACGCTGTCGCAGGTCGCGCTGAACGACGTGATCATGATCTTCGCGTTCGCGCCGATCGTGGCGCTGCTGCTCGGCATCGCGTCGATCACCGTGCCGTGGGACACGCTCTTCACGTCGGTGGTGCTCTACATTGTCATTCCGGTCATCCTCGCCCAACTCTGGCGGCGATCCTTGCTGCGCAAGGGACAGGCCGCCTTTGACGCGACGATGGCGAGGATCGGGCCGTGGTCGATTGGTGCCCTGTTGCTGACGCTGGTGCTGCTCTTCGCCTTCCAGGGTGAGGCCATCCTCAAGCAGCCGCTGATCATCGCGCTGCTGGCGGTGCCGATCCTGATCCAGGTCTTTCTCAACTCGTCGCTTGCCTACCTGCTCAATCGCGCGGTGGGCGAGAAGCACAGCGTTGCCTGCCCCTCGGCGCTCATCGGCGCTTCGAACTTCTTCGAGCTGGCGGTGGCTGCGGCCATCAGCCTGTTTGGGTTTGAGTCAGGCGCTGCGCTCGCCACAGTGGTCGGAGTGCTGATTGAGGTGCCAGTCATGTTGCTGGTCGTCCGTGTCGTCAACTCCAGCAAGGGCTGGTACGAGGCAGGCCTCCGACAAGGAACCCGATAGCGGGTTCTCCATCTTCGGCGCATCGTTCTCGCCCGGCTAAGCCACTCATCACCCGACATTCACAGAAGACCCTATGGATGCGCTCGCCACACGCAGAGCAGTACAGGCTCTCCTTGTCCTTGCGTCTTTGACTTGCACTGCGGCGTGTGAAACGACGGGAGGCGTCTCCGACGAAGGAGAGCCCGTCTTCGTCGAGGAAGAATCCGCTCCTCAGGAAGCGCCCGAGTTCCCGATCACGAAGATTGGGGAAGAAGGGGAGGTTCCGCTTGTCGTTGCCGAGTCAGAGCATCCCGAAGTCGTCTCTCCCGACCAGGAGCTCGAAGAGGTGGTCGTTGAGGCTCACCGCGACCGTCACGAAGTGATCCTTGATCTCGTGTCCGAAGCGAAGTCCATTCTTCGTGATGTTGAACTCGAGTACGTTTTCACGGGTAAAGGAAAGAGAGAAGTGCTTCGCGGGCGTCCGGTCGTCTTTGCTCTGTGGAGCGAGGCGAAGCAGCAATGGTCCATCGTGCACATCGAGATCCCCCGCCCTCCAGTGAAATGGAAGCCGGGAAGGAAGCCCTTTCCTTTCATCGTGCGCACACCAGGAGTCGAGGCACGGCACGTCAAGGGCACGGGTGCCGAACGTCTGATGTTCGCCTTCTCGAAAGACGGAGAGCAAATGAAGGTCTACGGGAGGAAATTCCCCGTCTTCGACAGTGCTCTGATTGCGAAGAAGAAATGGAGAGCCGTCGTGGAGACCGCGAGGCCCATCGTCTATCTTCCGTCCAACGAAGACACGCTCGATCCGCTTTTTGTCAGTGGCGGGAAGGAATTCCTGCTCGACACGGCGCGAAAGGCGATCGAGGAATTGCGTCTCGCGAAAGCGCCTTCAGTGGCATTTCCTGGGGAGTTTCTAGCAGATGTCGTGCCCGCCGAAGTCCTCACAACCCTGGCGGTGATCGAACAGACGGACGACACCGACTTTGTGAAAAAGAAATCCGGTGCGGTCGATGAGGTGCTTAGCCACTACGGCCTGAAACGGGAGGAGGCGTACCGGTACAGTGTCTCAAGCGCATCTGCCCTCGGCCCCATGCAGTTCACGAACAGGAAGGGGAATGGCACCTATGCGCTGGTAGTCAGGCGATGCCCTCAGGCAAAGATTGACCCGAACTTCGAGCGCGGTGCGACGGATCTCTTGAACGCCATGAAAGCGGCGATCTGTCTCTTTGACATTGAGCTGTATCAAATGCGCTCGGAGATCCGCCGGGCGTATCGTGACAACAAGGAGGTGCTTGGCATCTTCCCGGTCGCCGCATACAACGGTGGACCCAGGAATGTCACGAAGCTCTACGGTGTCATGAAACGGATGGGGGTGAGACTTGAAGACCTGCGTCCCCCCGGAGAGCAGCCCCAGGGAAAGCAAGTGAACTGCCCTTGTCTATGGAAGGAGGAAGCGACTGGCGTCCGTCCCGTGACGATTCCCAAATACAACAATGAGAATCGTTGGTACATCGAAAAGTACCAGAGCATCCTCAGCGTGTTCGAGTGAGAGGACGAGCGGAGTCTGCGCTCACGTGGCCATGCGAGAACCTGGACGAGGAAATGAACAGTCGGCCAATGCGAACGACTCGCAACCGACAAGGCGTTTCGTACGCTACGGTACGTAGAGTCGCGACTTAACTCTGGTTCGCTGATTCGATACCGTTGCGTAAGCAGGCGCCAAGGAG
>Ga0105106_10003329_pt1 | contig 11506 bp, 7 predicted proteins | sample PPLLaktember2015_5_FD_79109 | JGI IMG/M metagenome (GOLD analysis project Ga0105106, IMG submission 79109) | Freshwater sediment microbial communities from Prairie Pothole Lake near Jamestown, North Dakota, USA - PPLs Lake P8 Core (1) Depth... | ecosystem: Environmental > Aquatic > Freshwater >... | reverse complement strand
CGCAGCTCGGCGATGAGCGGCAGCATCTCCTGCGTCTTCAGGAATTCCAGGAAGCCTTGCTCTTCTTCCGCCAGGATGGACTCCACCCGCCGCGCTTCTGCCTCCCGCTCGGCCTGCAAGCAATTGACCTGGTGCTCCAGGTGGTCGAGGTCGAATAGCCTGATCCCCGGGAGCTTGCCCACCTGTGGATCGATATCGCGCGGGGCAGCGATATCGATCAGGACCATCGAGCGTTGGGAGCGCGCCGGCATGATCTCCGCCATGCGCGCCGCGTGCAGGATCCTATGCGGCGCGCTGGTGGAAGAAATGAGGATATCGGCTTCGAGCAGCCAATCCTCGAGCTGTTCAAAGGTTCCGGCTTGCGCCTGCCAGCGCTTCGCCAGCGCCTGGGCGCGCTCCAGGGTGCGGTTAATCACCACGATGCGCGCCGCACCGCGCTTGCGCAGCGCCTCGACCGCCAATTCAGCCATTTCACCCGCGCCCACCACCACCACCAGCGCGCCGGGTAAATCCTTCACTTCCCGGGCTGCCAGGGAGGCTGCCAGGGTGGATACGGATGCCGGATTACGGCTGATGGCTGTTTCCGTGCGGGCGCGCTTGCCGGCGTGGATCGCCGACCGGAACAGCCGCGAGAGCACAGCCCCACAAGCGCCAGCGCCCAGCGCCAGCTCGAGGGCACGCGTCACCTGACCCAGGATTTGCGGCTCTCCCAGGACGAGCGAATCCAATCCGGCGGTGACACGATACAGATGATCTACCGCGGCTTCTCCGCTGTAGCGGTAGGCGTGAGCGCGCAGCTCTTGCGCGGTCGCTCCGGGCCGCTCCGCCAGTAAGATCTCCAACTCATCGAAATCGAGCGCGCTGGATACAGCATACCCTTCCACCCGGTTGCAGGTAGAGAGAATCACCGCCTCGGATACATTCTGTAAGCCGTTACCCGCAGCGGACAGCGCTGATCGCGCCTCGGCTTCGTTAAATGCGAATTTTTCTCGAATATTCAGGGGGGCGGTGGTGTGGTTAATTCCCAGGCACAGGATATGCATGCAATGCACTCTTGATCATAGTAGGACTTACGCAGTTGGAGGGGATTGGGGGTGTTTGGGCGGGCTACGCCCGCCCAAACACTCCCATTTATTCCCTGAACTGCGTAACTTCCAAATAGGTTGCATACACTATAACCACGGCGGTCTCATTCGTACACGGAGAATTACAGATAATTGAATAAGAAGAGTATTAGGGATTAGGCGGCTTTTCGAGGCATTTTGTTGAAAATTATCATAAAACCCTAAGGTTGTGTCCCCGCCTGCGCGTCGCTCCCAAGAACTGTCTGAATTTTCCCGATAATCTTCCCCCTTCGATTTCGCCTTTGCGCCCTTTGTGTTAATACCTTCCTCTCCTTCACTCGCGCTCCTTCGCGCCAATTCTGCATTGGTCAAATGCATCTCAAATACGCGTCATTAACAAATGAACATAGACGACTTGACCTGAACTCGTAACATATGTTATAATTAACATATATTACATAATGTTATCTATCTAGAAGGAGGTTCCCACCATGTCGCTTGTATATGCAATCTTGGGACTCTTGAGCTGGCGCCCTCTGACCGGCTACGAAATCAAAAAGATGTTCGCCGGTTCAGCCGTGCTTTACTGGTCAGGAAATAACAACCAAATCTATACCACCCTGGTAAAACTGCATGCGAACAGCTTGGTCACACGCCAGGTTGAGATCCAAGAAGACAGCCCCTCGCGCAAGATTTACAGCATCAGCCCCAAGGGGCGGGCGGAGCTCAAAAAATGGCTGCTCTCCGAGCCGGAACCGCCCCAACTTAAAAATTCCTTTCTCCTCCAGCTTGCCTGGGCTGACCAGTTAAACCCGGATGAATTGGATGCCTTGCTCGGAAAGTACGAAGCCGAAATGCAAGTGCAGCTTTCGATGCTGCAAAAACAGGAACAGCGGAGGAATATCTCCCCATCCGGGGCGCCCCGGGATGCCTATATCAACCTCACTCTGGCCCGCACGCCGCGCGAGGCCGTATTGTGGCGCATGATCCAGGAAAACTGGATATCGTTTTATGAGCATGAATTGAACTGGATTCGCAAGCTGCTGGCGCAACTTGCCGATCTGGGGAAAGAGGAAACAGATGAATACCGTCTCGATTTATAAATCACCCGCCGGTGAGAGACAAATCATGGCATTATACGATGCCGTCCTGGCGCGTTGGCCTGTAGCGCACGAGACCTCAAGCCTGCCTACCCGGCACGGCAGTACCTTCATCATCGCCAGCGGAGAAAAATCCGCTCCACCTCTGGTATTATTGCATGGTGCCGCCTCGAACGCCGTTTCGTGGGTGGGAGATGTCGCCCATTACAGTTCGTATTTCCGCGTATACGCCCTGGATTTACTCGGCGAACCCGGAAAAAGCGCCCAAAATCGTCCAGCCTGGGACGGACCTGGCTATGCTGAGTGGCTGGAGGACGTTTTGGACGGTTTGAAAATCCAGAAAACGGACTTACTGGGTCTCTCGCAGGGCGGCTGGACTGCATTGAAATTTGCCACCGATCACCCCGGACGTGTAGGCAAATTGGTCTTACTCACCCCCGGCGGCGTCATGCCAACCAGGTCAGCCTTCATCCTAAGCGCCATCGTTTATTCCATGTTTGGCCGATGGGGTGCGGCAAAAATTAACCAAAAGGTTTTCGGAAAACAGGTCGTCCACCCGGAAGCGGTCAAATTCATGGACGCCATCCTCACCCACTTCAAGGCGCGCATCGGCAAAGAATACCTGTTTTCGGATGATGAATTGAAGCATCTGGATATGCCCGTCTTATTGATTGGCGGTACCGAGGACATTATTTTCCCGATGGAAAGAGTGATTGCGCGCCTGCAGAAATTGGTACCAAACCTGGAGGCGCTGCTAATCCCGGGTGCGGGGCATGCTTTGATCAATATGAGCGGGCTTGTGATTCCATTTTTGACCGGCCATTCAGGAGATCCTGATGCTCTACCAGACTCACGCTCGCATCCACCTCGATAATATCCGCTTCAATATTGAAGGCGTCCGCCATGCGATTGGCCCTTCACGCAAGCTCTTGATTGCCGTCAAAGCCAACGCCTACGGGCACGGCGCGCTGGAGGTCGCGCGCCTGGCGGAGCGTCTCGGCGTAGATTGGCTGGGCGTGGCGACCGTCCCCGAGGGGCTGGAGCTGCGCCAGGCGGGCATCCGCCTGCCCGTTCTCAAGTTCAGCCCCGCCTTCCCCGAAGAGATGGAAGCTGCCGTGCGCAGCCAGCTCACCCTGGCTGTGTGTGAGCGCTCGAACGTGGATGCTCTCCAGCAGGTGTGCCAGTCCGCCGGGCTGCAAGCCGCTGTGCACCTGAAAGTGGAGACCGGCATGGGGCGCATCGGGGTATCCCTCGCCGAGGCGCCTGCATTGGCAGCTCACATCGAGCGCGCCTGCCCCAGCCTGCACCTGGAAGGCATCTTCACCCACCTGCCAGTCAGCGACGATCCGGATCCTGCCTACACCCGCGCCCAGATCGAGGGCTTCAAAGCCGGCGTGGATGCCATCCATTCCGCCATCGGTCGCCGGGTGAGCCTGGTGCACTGCGCCAATTCGGGGGCGGTTCTCGCCCATGCGCCGGGCTGGTTGGACCTGGTGCGCCCGGGTATCATGATCTATGGCTTCTACCCCGACCCCGGCACGCCGCGCACCATCCCGCTCAAGCCCGGCTTGAGTTTCATCACACGCGTCTCCTTCATCAAAAAAGTGGCAGCAGGCACGAGCATCGGCTATGGGCGCACCTGGATCGCGCCCCAGGATACCTGGATTGCCACCCTGCCCGCCGGCTACGCTGACGGTTTCAACCGCCTGTTTTCGAACCGCGGGCGGGTGTTGATCAATGGGCGCTCTTATCCGGTTGTGGGGCGCGTCTGCATGGATCAAAGCATGGTCAATCTGGGGCCGGAAACCGAAGTGCGCGTGGGCGACGAAGTGGTGCTGATCGGCAGGAGCGGCCCGCAGGAAATTACCTGTGACGAATGGGCTCAGGTCCTCGAAACTATTACCTATGAAGTCACCTGCCAGATCAATGCCCGCGTGGCGCGTGTGGTTGCATAGTTGAACCAACTGCCCCTTGGCGGACCAAGTTTCTATCCGAAAAATAAAAGGATGTGGGGTGTGCGACGGCGTAAAGCGCCGCCGCACACCCCACCTATCCCGGATTTTTGGATAGGTTCTAACTGAATTGAGTCAAAGTGCTCATTCTGGATTACAATCTAAAAGTTACCCTCCCACCAACTGGGTAAATCGTAATCCGAATACTTGTGGAGCCAAGCATGGAAACCAACTACTCACTGGGTATTATCGGCCTGGGCGTCATGGGACGCAGCCTGGCGCAGAATTTCTTGCGCAATGGCTACCCGCCGCTGGGTTATGTCCGATCCGCAAATATCCCGCCAGACCTCGGCGTTGCAGCCACCAATTCGCTGGCAGAGCTGGTACAGTCGCTCGCCCCTCCCCGCACCCTCTTACTGATGATCCCTGCCGGGGACCCGGTGGAAGCCGCCATCGCCTCCCTGAAGCCGCTCTTGCAGGAGGGCGACCTGATCATCGACGGCGGCAATTCCTATTTTGCCGATACCGAGCGGCGCGTCAAAGAGCTCGAGCAGGCTGGACTGCACTTCATGGGGATGGGCGTTTCGGGCGGGCAGAGCGGCGCCTTGTGGGGTCCCAGCCTGATGCCCGGCGGCTCTTCCGCCGCCTGGCCGCGCCTGCAGTCTATGTTCGAGGCCATCGCCGCCAAAGCCGAGGATGGCGCCCCCTGCGTGGCCTGGATGGGGCCCGGCGGCGCCGGCCACTATGTCAAGACGGTGCATAACGGCATCGAATACGCCGATATGCAGTTGATCGCCGAGGTCTACGATCTGCTGCGGCGCGGCGCGGGCTTCTCCAACCCGGAGCTGTCTGCCATCTTCGCGGCCTGGAACGAAGGCCCGCTGCGCTCCTATTTAGTTGAGATCACCGCCAAAATCCTGGCGCGGCTGGACGAGCAGACCGGCGAATACCTGGTGGATTTGATCCAGGATGAGGCCTCTCAAAAAGGCACCGGGAAATGGACTTCGCAAAACTCCTTCGACCTGGGCGTAGCCATTCCCACCATCAACGCTGCCGTAGAGAGCCGCCTGCTCTCCGCCCTCAAGGAGGAGCGCGGGATTGCCGCCCAGGTTTTGGGCGGCGCGCAGAGCTATGCCGGAGATAAGCAGGCGCTGGTAGCGGCTGCCGGACAGGCCCTATATGCCAGCAAAATCACCGCCTATGCGCAGGGATTCAGCCTGTTGAAAATGGCCTCCCAAGAATACGGCTGGGACCTCGACCTTGCCCAGGTGGCCCTTGTCTGGCGGGCGGGCTGCATCATCCGCGCCGCCTTGCTGAGCGATATCACCCACGCCTATCGCCGCGATCCCGCCTTGAGCAATCTTCTGCTGGATAGCGCCTTCAAAGAGGCCGTGCTCAGCCGGCAAGCAGCCTGGCGCAGCGTGGTGCAGATTGCGGCGGGCATTGGCATCCCCATGCTCGCCGCCAGCGCCTCGCTGGCTTATTTCGACGCCTACCGCTCCGCGCGCCTGCCCGCCAACCTGATCCAGGCCCAGCGCGACTATTTTGGCGCGCACACCTACCAGCGCGTGGACCAGCCGGGGACTTTCCATACCCAATGGGAATGAAGCGGGTCGGTATCGCCCCGCCCGTTCATATCCGGCTAGGCGGCGGCCGTCTCCCTGGCAAAGGCCTGTTCTTTTTGCGCCAGCGGCCTCTTGAGAACAAATAACATTCCTGTCGTGACCAGGGTTCCTATGAGGATGGCCAGGATATAGCCGCCCAGATTCTCGACCGCATTGGGGATAGGCAGTACGAAAATTCCGCCGTGCGGCACCATCAGCTTGCATTTGAAGATCATCGAGAGCGCGCCAGCCACCGCAGACCCGACCATCAGGCTCGGCAGGGTGCGCAACGGATCGCGCGCCGCGAAGGGGATCGCCCCTTCGGTGATAAACGAGATCCCCAGGACAGCCGCGGCGCTGCTGGCTTCCTGCTCGTCATCCGTGAAGCGGTTCTTGAAGAGCAAGGCCGCCAGCGCCAGGCCCAACGGCGGCGTCATGCCTGCCGCCATGACGGCTGCCATCGGCTCGTAGATCTGGCTGGAGAGCAAGCCAACCGAGAAAGTGTAAGCCGCTTTGTTGACCGGGCCGCCCATGTCAAAGGCCATCATCGCGCCCAAGATCAGACCGAGCACGACAGCGCTGCCCGTTTGCATGCTGCTCAGCCAGTTCGTCATTCCGTCATTGACCACTTTCATCGGCGGGCCGATGAGGTAAACCATCGCCAATCCGACGATCAACGTGGAGAACAGAGGCAAGATCAAGACGGGTTTCAATCCTTGCAGGTTTTTTGGCAGTTTGATGGTGTTGTTCAGCCAGAGCGTCAGGTAGCCGGCCAGGAAACCAGCCACCAGGCCACCCAAGAACCCCGACCCCACCGTGGTAGCCAGCAGACCGCCGATGATGCCGGGCGCAATGCCCGGGCGGTCAGCGATCGAGTAGGCGATGAAGGCTGCCAGCACCGGCACGAATAAAGTGAAGGCCGTACCGCCCCCAATCATCATCAATGCCCAGGCGAGCGAGCCTTCGGGATAACCGGTAGTCGTGATACCCCCGAAAGCAAACGCCAGGGCAATCAGGATACCGCCAGCCACCACGATCGGCAGCATATAGGATACACCGGTCATCAGGTGTTTGTACGGGCCGGTCACCTTGGCGGCGCGGGCCTTTTTCATTTCTTTGGCCAGGTCGGCCAGGTCGGTTCCTCCCGGCTCCGGTAAGGCCAGCGCCTTCTTGACCGCCTCCTGCCCGGCATGTAAGGCCTCATTCGTTGAAGTCTCGTAGAGCCGCTTACCGGCGAAACGCGTCTTATCCACAAAAGCGTCTGCGGCGATGATCACGGCGTCAGCCCGCCCGATCTCCTCGAACGTCAGGGTGTTTTGCGCGCCGACCGAGCCTTGCGTCTCCACTTTGATCTCATAGCCCAGCGCCTGGGCGGCTTTTTTCAAGCCCTCGGCTGCCATAAAGGTATGGGCGATGCCGGTCGGGCAGGAGGTGACACCCACCAAAAACTTCGATGCGTCGGGTGGGGGCGGGGTGATGGGGATTGGGGCTGGCGCGGCGGGCGCCGGGGCGGCGGCAGCCGCTTTCACCTCCTCAGCTTCTGCCAAGGCCTCCTCGATCACCGCCCGGGTCTTGCGGATGGCTTCGCTCGTCGAAACCGCATAGACGGGTTTCCCGGTGAAGCGCGCCATATCGATATGGATATCGGTAGCGACGATCACCGTATCGGCATCACCGATCTCCTGCTCAGTGAGGACATTTTTAACCCCAGCCGAGCCTTGCATTTCTGCCCGCAGGGTATGCCCCATGCTTTTGGCGATTTTTTCAAGGGCCTCCGCGGCCATGACGGTATGGGCAATCCCCGTTGGGCAAGCCATTACTGCTACGATCTTGGCCATCTCTCTCTCCTTTTATTTCCTGATCTGCATAACTTCTCAATCCTGCACAGACTGCGCCTCTGACAATATTCGAAGGGTGGCACGATCCCCTGCCGACTCAACCGCTTCGATGGAGGAAAGTCCCGACCCAATCCTTTAGAGCGGCAGGCTGCGCACCTCGCTGGCGGTGCGGCAGGCGACCGCCTGGCGAGCCAGGGTTTGCGCCCTGGTCAGAGAAATGCGCCGCACCTGGGCTTTGATGGCCGCGATGCTGGGAATCGAGACGCTGAGCTCCGCCACGCCTAAGCCGGTCAGGATGGTGGCACCCAGCGGGTCGCCCGCGATCCCGCCGCACACGCCCACCCACTTGCCCGCCGCGGTTGCTGCCTGAACGGCGCGCTCCACCATGCGCAGCACGGCTGGGTGCAGGCCATCCGCTTGCTTCGCCAGGATGGGGTGCCCGCGATCCATCGCCAGCACATATTGGGTCAGGTCGTTTGTGCCGATGGAGAAGAAATCCACCTCTTGAGCGAGTTCTTCGGCCATTAAGACCGACGAAGGCACTTCGATCATGATACCAATGTCCACCGGCGGCGCTCCCAGCTCCCAGCGAACCTCGGCAGCCATGATCTTGGCTGCCTCCAGGTCTTCGAGCGTGGAAACCATCGGGAACATAATCCTGACCGGCCCATATTCGGCTGCGCGGTAGATCGCCCTCAGCTGGCTGCGGAAGAGGTCGGGCCTGACCAGGCACAGCCGGATGCCGCGCACGCCCAGGAACGGATTTACCTCGGCTGGCATATTCAGGTAAGGTGCAGCTTTGTCGCCGCCAATGTCTAACGTGCGAATGATCAGCGGCAATCCATTCAGCGCTTGCACCATTTGCCGGTAAGACTCAAACTGTTCCTCTTCGCTGGGAGGCGACGTACGCTCGAGGAACAGGAATTCAGTGCGCAGCAGGCCGACGCCTTCGCCGCCGGCGTTCACGGCTTGCGCAGCTTCGTCGGCGCGGCTGATGTTAGCCACCACCTCCACGCGGTGCCCATCGGTGGTGAGCGCCGGTTCGTAGCAGTGCAGCTTCTCTGCATCACGCTGCATCTCCATGGTCTGGCGCGCTTCTCGGGCTGCCGCCAATGTGGTGGGGCTGGGCGCCACATACAGGTTGCCCCGGTTGCCGTCCAGGATGGCTTCCCCACCCTCGGCCTGGCTCATCAGGGCCGGCCCGGCTCCCACCACGGCGGGGATGCCCAAGGCGCGTGCGATGATGGCGCTGTGCGAGGTAGGGCCGCCAGCGGCGGTGCAGAAGCCCAGGATCAGGGCCGGATCCAGCCCGGCCGTGTCGGAGGGTGTCAGATCTTCAGCCAGCAGGATGACCGGTTCCGAGGGCATCAGCGGCCCCTCCTCGATGCGGTGAGCCAGAAAGCTCAGCACCCGGCTGCCGACATCGCCCAGGTCAACCGCCCGGGTCGCAATCAGCGGATCATCCACCTGCTTCAACTCGCCCACCCGCTGTTCGATCGTCTGCTGCCAGGCCCATCCGGCGCTGGCGCCAGTCTCGATCTGCGCTTCGACCGCCTGCACCAGCTCAGGGTCATCCAGGAACTCGGCATGCGCCAGGAAGATCGACGCCTGACCCGCCCCCGAGCGCGCTTTGACTTCCTGGTAGAGGTCGTTCAACTGCACGCGGGCGGCTGCGATCGCTTCACTCAAATGGGTTTTCTCGGTGTCTGCGTCTTTGGCGGTTGCTTCTACCACGTACTTGCAGCGCATGAAGAAGCGCAGCGGGCCGATCGCCAGTCCTGGCGAAGCCGGCACGCCAGGCACCACCAACTGGTCAGGCTCCGCCTGCCACTCGTAGACGGGCAGGGTCTCCGCCATTGGCGCTTCTTCTTCCTCGCCCAATTCGCTTTCCACGGCTTCCTTCAGGGCTTGCAGCGCGGCAGACTCATCGGAGCCTTGAGCGCTGACCCGCATCACCCCGCCGCATTCGACACCCAGCTTCAGCAGCGAGGCCAGGCTTTTGCCGTTGGAGACCTTGTCGCCGTAGCGCACGCGCACTTCACTGGCATATTCCTTGGCCAGGCTGGCGAAGACGGTGGCAGGCCGGGCGTGCAAGCCGGTGGGATTTTGGATGGTCAGGTCGATGGATGCCGGAAAATCTGCGATGGGCGCCTCCTCGGCGGGTCGTTCGGGCTGAGGGCCGCTCAAGGCGCGGATGATATCCTTGGGATCATCCGTCGCGGCTAATTTTCGAATGGTGTCTTCGTCGGTCAGGATGCCGGTCAGGTTCGCCAGGATACCAATGTGCTCATCCGAGCGAGCCGCAATAGCTACCACCAGGTAGACCGTCTCGCCCCGGTTCCATTGCAATCCATCGGGCACTTGTAAAACCGCGATGCCCGTGCGCAGGATCAGGTCACGGTCCTTTGGCAGTCCGTGGGGAATCGCAATGCCGTTGCCGAGGAAAGTGTTCGCCACCTTTTCGCGCGCCAGCATACTGTCAATATAGCCGGCTTGCATGTATTGGCTGTTGACCAGCAAGTTGCCAGCCAGGTGAATAGCCTCGGTTTTGTTGGCTACCCTGGCATGCAGTTGTATGTTGCTGCCGTCTAATTCCATCCTTTTTCGCTCCTTCTTCGGGCAAGTAATTCACCCAAAATCAGCGGACCGGTCGAATGAACAAGCCAGTCGAGGTACTCCGGCGCTCGCGGCAGGTCTGCCAGATTAGCCGGCGCAGGCGCGCAAATACATCTCTTCTACCAGGGGTGCAGCAGAAACCTTACGGCCTGAGGATGCGCCACGTCAATTTTGTTTACTGAGAATCGATACTGTGGATTGCAGGTTGCCAGCTGAATATTGGTTAATATCATACCATTACTTTGGGTGATCCCGGGAAATTGAAGAAGGCGCTAGCCACTCTGGCCGCAAGGGCGGCTCGCAGGAAACGGTGCCTCACCGTGCGTGAGGCTATCGCCGGTGGGTGACCTTGCAACACTTCTTTCACGACTGGATCGTATACGAGAATATCAGCCCGCACCAGCCTGTTTATGAACGTCTCTACGTTTTCAAAGTCTGGAATTTCCCAAGCAGAGCTCATCAACCAGAAGGATTGGCTCCAGCGCCTGGCAAGATTGTTTCTATATCCAAGGGCTAAAATGTATCTGCCCCTGACCTCACCGAGCCCATCATGGAAATTAATCTTCCTGACTTCACAGGCGGTCTTAAAGATAACCCCGCCGTTTTCCCCTTACCTTGGCAATTTCTGAAAAGCCTGGGTTTTGTAATGTAGCAAAACATTCCCGGACCTAAAACTCCTTGCTTCTAAGAGCATAAGGTTAGTATATTGGACCGCTTTAAACAGTGGTTTTCCTGTTCCTAGAATAACCGGGGTTACCGTCATCAAATATTCATCGATTAATCCTTCTCGCGCCAGCTGGTGCACGATCGTTCCGCTGCCAAATATGGTTATGTCGGGGCCTTCCCCTTGTTTTAACTTACTCACCGCCTCCGAGACATGATCTTTAACCAGTCGGGTATTCTCCCAGGTAACTTCGTCCAGGGTTTTCGAAAAAACCACTTTGTTCGTCTGGGTTAATTCATCCGCTGTAGTCCGGGCTTCCTTGGAGGCATTTGGATCACTCGCTATCGGGCGCCAATAGCTTTCAAACATCTGGTAGGTTATCCTGCCTAATAATAGCATGTCAGGTTGCATCATCTCATGCGCAGCTTTATCCACTTCGATGTCATGGATAAACCACTCGATTTCTCCATTTGGGCCTGCGTAAAACCCGTCAATGGATATCCTGTTGAGCACGACGATTTTTCTCATCCATAGCTCCTTTTATTTGGCTGTGCCCTCATCTGTGACGATGCATAACGCTTTACGTATCACGCTTCACTAACGACATTTCCTGGCGCCTGATCTTCCTCAACCAGAGGATCGTCCGAAGCTTTATAGAGCAGTGCATT
>Ga0105106_10003328_pt1 | contig 11507 bp, 13 predicted proteins | sample PPLLaktember2015_5_FD_79109 | JGI IMG/M metagenome (GOLD analysis project Ga0105106, IMG submission 79109) | Freshwater sediment microbial communities from Prairie Pothole Lake near Jamestown, North Dakota, USA - PPLs Lake P8 Core (1) Depth... | ecosystem: Environmental > Aquatic > Freshwater >... | reverse complement strand
GCGGTCATTCATACAGCAGCAGCAGCAGATCCCAATTATTGCCAGACTCATAAAGAAGGATCGCATAGAATCAATGTTGATGCTTCCATTAATTTAGTCGGCCTGTGCTCGGATTTGAAAATTCCCTTTGTCTTTACATCAACCGACCTGGTGTTTAACGGCTTAAATGCCCCCTACCGGGAAGAAGACAAGGTTTGTCCTGTGAATATTTATGGTGAACAGAAAGTTCTGGCGGAAGAAAAAATGCTTAAAAGATATCCTGAGGCCGCTGTCTGCCGCATGGCCCTAATGTTCGGTATTCCGGGTCCGGCATCTGAAAGTTTCATCCAGCCGATGCTAAGGGATATGAGGGAAGGAAAGGGCGTAAGATTGTTTATTGATGAATTCAGGAACCCGATCAGCGCTGAAACAGCAGTTAAAGGGATTTTCATGTCGCTAAAAAAAGTGAACGGGATAATTCATCTGGGAGGTATTGAGCGTGTATCACGATATGAATTCGGTAAGCTGCTTGCGGATGTTTTCAGTATTTCGAATGCACAATTAATATCATGCAGGCAGGCCGACTTCATTATGGCGGCTCCGAGATCTCCTGATGTTACGCTCGACAGTTCAAAGGCATATGCATTGGGTTTCAGGCCTCTGACATTGAGGAAAGAGCTTACGAGACTTGCTACAGGTAGTAAAGCTGACTGATTTTGCCGATTCCGCGCCCGCTCTTGAATCTCTCAGCAGGCGTTCATAAATATTAAGAGATCAGGTCCTTGTTTATTTTTACAGCAAACTGCTTTTTGAGTCCTTCAATATACGCTTTTACAGCAAGATTTGCCTTGTTTGAACGGAAGACTTCAACTAGTTGTCCCTGAGTTCCTCCGCCGCTTAAAGAATCAATGATCTTCTTCTCTTCAGAAGAGAGCTCAGTTGTTTCTCCAATAAGCCTGGTCATTTTGTTGATGATCAGATCTTCTGATAACATATTTTCAAAGGACTTGGGAGTCATACGGTTGAGACTGAGCGCTCTTGTATAGACTTCTCTGTCAAAGACGCCGTTTTTCTGGAAAAATTCAGTGTTTATAATAGCATCCTGCAGTTCATTCTCTGTCACGGATATCTTCCCATCTTTAGCGGCGATAAGAAGAACGGCTCTTTCAACAAGTGAATTAAGCACTCTGTCCTTGAGATTAAGTTTTTCTATGTCTTCCTTTTTGGCCCCTTTTTCGCTAATACGCTTGTATTCGTTTTCATAGGCACGCCAAAATTCTTCAACATAGATTTTTTCGTTATTGATCTGCGCCACAACGGCTTCTGTTGGTGTGTCCTTGGGCCCAATGCCCCAGAAGAGAAATGTTGCTATTATTATTACTGTAAGTGCGACAAGAATAATGTAAGATGCCAATTTGTTGGTGCTCAGTATTTTAAGCATAAGATAATATATCCCAAAGTGCAGTTAAAGGGCAAGAGACCGTTTTACTCCCCTCTATCAAAAGCCAACGGTAGGTGCCTTAAGCAGGGATTAAGGGGTGTTTCCATAAAATTCCGCAAGTATTTCACCTGCTCCTTTTGAAAGAAGTGTTTCGGCGAGTTTATTGCCGAGGGACTCCGCGTCCGCGGGCCTTCCTTTTTTTGATCCTTTGATCAATGTCTTTCCATCAAGACTGCCAACAAGCCCATTAATTACGAGTGTTGAGTTTTGGGTTTTGATTTTTAAGTTCTTTTCTGACTTCTGACTTCTGACTTCTGACTTCTGACTTATTATCCTCGCATAAGCAGCAATGGGCACCTGACAGCCGCCCTCAAGTTTTTTGAGGAAGGCGCGTTCAGCCCTGACGCAGACAGAGGTTGTCCTGTGATCTAATTTTTTCAGCAGCTTGTTTATAAATACGTCATCCAGCCTGCATTCTATCCCGACGGCCCCCTGTCCAATGGCAGGAAGGCTGATTGTGGTAGGCAGGCTTTCTGTAATTCTTTTTTGCAATCCAAGTCTCTTTACCCCGGCGGTCGCAAGAATGATTGCATCGAATTGCCCTTCATCAAGCTTTCTTAGCCGCGTATCAAGATTGCCCCGCAAACTTACAATTTTCAGGTCAGGACGTTTACTCATAAGCTGACATAGCCTCCTCAGGCTGCTCGTACCGACAAGTGCTCCCTTGGGCAGATCTTTGAAACTTTTTATCTTCTTTTTACGGCTGATTGCTGACTGCTGATCGCTGACAGCTGTTATCAACGCATCTCTCGGATCTTCCCTTTTACAAATGGCTGCAAGGTGAAGTCCTTCCGGTAAGTCGGTCGGTACGTCTTTCATGCTATGGACCGCAAGGTCTGCCGTTTTCTTCAGGAGCGCTTCTTCGATTTCTTTTACAAAAAGCCCTTTCCCGCCTACCTGTGCCAGAGGGACATCAAGTATCATGTCTCCGGTCGTCTTTATTTTCTTTAGTTCAACCTCGATCTGCGGATTGTTTTTTTCGAGCTGGGCTTTTACCCACTCTGCCTGCCAGAGTGCAAGTTTACTTCCACGGGTTGCGATAATTATTTTTCGTTTATTCATCTTTACCTTTCTCTGTCTCTAATTGAAATAATTTCCGGATCACATCCATCATTGCTTCCTTGTCGTTATTGTCCGACTTTAGTGCCGCTGTCGGAGGATGGATGAGTTTATTGACAATGGAAACTGTGAGATATTCAATGGCCTTTATTTTTTCTTCCTCCATGGGCCCGAGCTTTTTAATGGTTTTCTCAAATTCAGCCTTTCTTATTTCTTCAGCCTTGTTACGAAGTGCCACAACAGTTGGAGTTGCAGCCAGCGAGGCATGCCATCTGAGGAAAGCGCCGATCTCCTCATCAACAATCTGTTCGGCCTTTTCCGCCTCTTTGGCCCGTTCCTGTATGTTTGTTTCGACAACCCCCTGAAGGCTGTCTACATCATAAAGGTAAACATTATCAAGGTCATTTATCTGCGGGTCGATATTTCTCGGGACCGAGATATCAATTATAAACATCGGTTTTTGTTTCCGTTCTTTCATTGTCCTGTGCACCTGATCTTTTGATAATATGTAGTGAGGGGCCCCGGTTGAGCAGATTACTATGTCGGTATGTGCTAATTCATTAATAAAGTTTTCAAAGGGGACCACCTTCCCATGGAACTCTAAGGCAAGTTCTTCCGCCCTTGCTATGGTGCGGTTTGTTATAAGAACGTCTCTTACCCCGCTGTTTATCAAATTCCTGGCCGCAAGTTCAGCCATTTCCCCGGCGCCGAGGAGCATAAAAGATTTGGTGGGCAGATCATCAAAGATCTTTTTTGCCAGTTCAACAGCGGCAAAGCTGATGCTTACAGCACTTTCGGCGATCTTGGTCTCTGTCCTGATGCGCTTTGCTACAGACACGGATTTTCGCATCAGTTTATTAAGAACTACGCCTGTGGATTTATACTTCAGCGCCTCATCATATGCGTCTTTTAACTGACCGAGGATCTGCGGTTCTCCAACAATCATTGAATCAAGGCTTGAGGCAACGCGGTACATGTGGCGGATAGCATCTGTGCCACTGTGAAAATAAAGCGATTTATCCAAAAGGTCTCTTGGCACATTATGGAAACCGGAGATGAAGTCCTTTATGCTTTCAGTACCGGAACCAATATCAGTGACGCCGGCATAAATCTCCACCCTGTTGCATGTTGAAAGTATGATATTCTCTTTGACCGTATCTGATTTTTTCAGGGCATTTATAGCCTCTTCGAGCTTTGCGCCGCCAAAGGCTATCTTTTCCCTCACTTCAATTGGCGCTGTTTTATGATTAAGTCCGACTACGAGTATGTTCATGGCAAATAATTAAGATTCCTAGATAAAGTAGGGCGGGTTTCAAACCCGCCCCTACAAGACCTTTCACATAAAGACATGCTTTCCTTTCAGGATCAGAGCAACTCCAAAAAATGTTAATATAACAAAGGCAAAGCCTACAATTGAGAGGATAGCTGCCTTTTTCCCGCGCCACCCCACAGTAAGCCTTAAATGCAGGACGAGTGCATAAATGATCCAGGTAATGAGCGACCACACTTCCTTCGGGTCCCATCTCCAGTAAGTACCCCACGCTGAATTTGCCCATACAACTCCAGTTATCATAGCCAGTGTCAGGAGCGGGAAGCCCATGGTTATGAGATGGTAGTTTATCTCATCGAGGATCTGGAGGCTCGGAAGTTTCTGAAAAAGCATGCTGAGATGTTTTGATTTTACATTTCTTTCCTGAATCAGATACATGACGCCGATGCCGCATGCCATTGCAAAGGCAGCGTCTCCCAAAAAGGCCAGAATTGTATGAATTCCAAACCAGTAACTTTGCAGGACGGGGCTCAATACCTTTATTTCCCTGGGGAAAATAGATGACGAAAACATGAGAAGAAAAACAATCGGCAATATAAAGGAACTAAGAAGGCCGAGCTTATATTTGAATTCATGAATGTAGAACAATATCAGGACGCACCAGGAGAAAAAGGAAGCGGCCTCGTGCATACTGGTTATGGGAATATGTCCGCCTTCAATATACCTCACAATAATATTTGCAGTATGAAAAGCAAAGCCGATTATTGACAAATAGAGTGAAACTTTCGAGGTGTCTTTTTTCCCCCTGAAAATTTCTATGACGCCTGAAATGGTTGCAATGAAGTAAAAGGTAAGGGCTAATTCAAATAGAAGCACATTCGTTTCAATTTGCAAAATTCAGACTCCTTTTCAGTTATTGACCCGAATACAGAGGGTCATACGTGGTCTCTATAGTTTACAACTTATATAATACTGAAATTACTCAATATATTCTTTGGAACAGACAATGAATTCGTCAATTTCCCCTTTTCTATTGGCCAGATCAATCCAGAAAACTCTTCTTTGTTCTTGCGGTATGTGATTTAAAAAAGAGAAATTATCAACTTGCATTTCAGAATTTACAATTATTATATCAGCCTTTTCAGATACTTTTGATGCTGAAGGTTTAATCTCTCCGTTCTTATCAATAATAAATATTATCAGATGAGGAGTTAAAAAATCCAAAGGACTGTTGCCTTCTATCACGACTCCTTTAAGCCCGGACATCTTTGATAAGGCGATATTTAAAGCATCTTCGAGCTCGTCACCGCCGGGGCTTTGGATCCAGGCAACCTTTTCAGCGCCGGATTTGAGAAACATTGCCGTATCCTTGCCCTCTTCATTCAATATCCTTGCGTCATCTATAACAGAAGTATAAAGGGGTGTTTTGGTAAACTTGATTCCTCCAAATCCCTTTAAATTATCGAAAAGGACCGAACATAGAGTTGTCTTGCCCACTCCGCTGTGCGCGCCTGTTACGGATATGATTTTTAAAGAATCTTCTGTCAGCATAAATAAGAATACAGGATGCGGGACGCGGGATGCAAGACATGCAGTTATGTTAATATTAGACGGCTCATAGCATTCGGGGAAACAATAATATTTTTTAAAACGTCAGTTAGCCACTGATTTGCACTGACATATTTAACCATTTTTTCTTGTCTGTGTTAGTCTGTGGCCAAATCAAAACAATATGATCATCCTTGTTATTTCTTTCATCATAGGAATTGCCGCATTCAATTTCATCTCTTTTTTCCCGGTATCAATCATTACCTTGTGCATAGCAGCAGGTATTTCTTTGTTTATCAGGAGTGAAAATACAAAAAAGACATTATTGATAATCTTTGTTTTTGTGTCCGGATTTTTCTACAGCCTCATACGGCAGGAAATATTTCCTGAAATAAGTTTCGCAGATAAGGACGTATCTGTTGAAGGAAATATTTTTAATGTTCCCGAGATGGTAAACGGGAAAATCCGGTTTACTATTGATCAGGTCTTAATAGACGGCAAGGAGATCAGAGGAAAAATCATGCTGTCTTTATCCGAAGAATCAATAATAAATAAAGGCTTCATAGTTGAAAGCGGACATAGAATAAATGCCGTTACAAAATTAAGAGCGCCTAATGTCCTTCATAATCCGGGTATTCAGTCATACGATCTGAAAAAGGATGGAATTGTGGCGGTTGGTTATTCTAAAGAGATCCATGTTATTGGAAAAAATAAAAATCCATGGATATGGATACAGAACAGACGGCATCTGCTCGGAAATGCCATTGACAGGAGCTTATCACCAGAAACAGCAGCCTTGCATAAAGCAATAATACTCGGACTTACCGACGGCATTAACCCGGGGATGAGAGATGCCTTCAGCGCAACAGGGCTAGCGCATATTCTCAGCATATCAGGAACTCACTTCGGTCTTCTTGCCTTTATGATATTCAAATTGATCAAAATGACAGTTAAATTTCTGCCTGAAAAATTATTCAGGCGCATGACGATGAATATCACTCCCACTCAGGTTGCTGTCCTGGTCACATTGCCGGTGCTGGTATTTTATGCATTTATCTCAGGAATGAGTACCCCGGCAGTCCGATCGCTTATCATGATCTTTATTTACATGCTTGCGATTTTTCTTGGGAGAAAGGACCAATGGCTGAACTCTCTGGCAATTGCTGCCTTTATCATTCTCCTCTATAAACCTTCAGCGCTTTTTGATATCTCCTTCCAGCTCTCATTTATGGCAGTGCTCACAATAGGATATGTTGCTGAGAAAAGAGCAAAAAATAACAGTCAGCAGTCAGTAGTCAGTAGTCAGAATACAAAAAACGAACATCCGGTCAAAAAATTATTTGATAAAACAAAAGCCGCAATCTTTATGACTCTTGCTGCAGTTCTCGGGACAGCGCCTGTCGTGGCCCTCGTATTCAAGCAGTTCCCTTTGATCTCGCCGATTACAAACCTGATAGTAACCCCTCTTATCTGTTTTGTGGTCCTGCCGCTCGGTTTTTTTGCATCATTCAGTGCGCTTATATTTAATATGTCTTTGATACCATTTGGCGGGTTAATAGACATGGTCACTCATTTTTCTCTAAAACTTATTGCACTCTTCTCTCAAATCCCTTATGCGAACATCCATGTCCCCAACCCGTCATTTGCAATGATAGGGCTGTATTATGTTTCGCTGGCATTTTTTCTTCGGGCATCAGGTCATAGAGTTGAGACTGAGGAAAAAGAGAAGAAAGGCAATCCCTCTTTATCCAACCTTGCGAAGGGGGGAATTAAAGGTGGATTGAGACTTCTTCCCTTTATTCTCATTATCTGCATATACTTGATAACTCCCTTTTTCCAAAGCAACAAATTAAGTATTACATTTTTAGATGTTGGACAGGGTGACTCTGCTTTTGTAAGCCTTCCAGACAGGAAAGTAATGCTGGTCGATGGAGGAATGTATGACCCTGATATGGGAAGAGCGGTTATTGCTCCGTACCTGTGGTCTAAAGGTATTAGAAGCATAGATTATCTTGTATTGACCCATCCGCATCCGGATCATTACGGCGGGTTGATCTACATGATCGATAATTTTAATATCGGCGAGGTGTGGCTGAATGGCAGGAAGACTGCAGAGTCAGAGGATTTCTTTGTGAAGATCAGGGAGAAGGATATTAATTACAGGGTACTGCGGCGTGGAGATGTTCTTGAGGCAGATAATTATAAGGTCCAGGTGTTTCATCCTTATGACGAATTTTTTGCAGATTCAGAGCGGGGCGCTTTTTCGAACGAGAACAGCGGATCCATGGTCCTGAAATATGAATCAGATGACGTATCTGTTCTTTTTACCGGTGATATTGAGACAGAAGCTGAAGAGAGCCTGGTCCCTTTGGGTAAATGGCTGAGAAGCGATATCATGAAAGTGCCTCATCACGGCGGGAGGACCTCAAGTTCTTCAGGATTTCTGAAGGCTGTTGGTCCTCAGGTTGCGGTCATCAGTCTCGGGAAGAACAACTCCTACGGCCATCCTCATACAGAGACAATTGAACGATACAGAACTGCCGGTATAAAAATATACAGGACCGATATTGACGGAGCGATCACGATAAGCTTAAATGATTACCCAATTTCCGTAAGGGCAGGTTTAAAACCTGCCCCTACAAACGGTTGGTTATCTTATGAGGTTCAAACTTATTGGGACAATGAATTCAGAAAAGTAAAGAATTTAAATGACGAGGCAAGGAATTTGAGATTGCTGTTTTAGAGATTGAGATCAAAGCGTCTTATACCAGATATTGCAGGCCCCTTCCATGGAGACCATACATGGACCTTTCGGTGTCTGTGGTGTGCAGGCTTTCTTAAACAATTTACATGCGGAAGGATAAGCCTTCCCTAAAACTATTGTTCCGCAAATGCAGCCTGGTATTTTAGTCTCTTTTACTTCTTCAAGTTCAAAGACCTTCTTTGCATCTTTTTTAGAATACTTGTCTTTCAATTCAAGTCCGGAACCGGGGATATAACCTATGCCTCTCCAGTTTACATCTGATACCGCGAAATACTTATCCATAATCTTCTGTGCCTGAATATTACCCTCTGGTTTAACCACACCCTTATAAACATTGGAAGTTTCCGCTTTTCCATTTTTCAACTGCCGGAGTATTTCCATAATGCCTAACAAAAGGTTTTCTGCTTCAAAGCCTGCAACTACGGTGGGTATGCCGTATTTTTCAGAAAATACATTCCATGCATTCGAACCGACAATTGCAGAGACATGGCCGGGAGCGATGAACCCGTCAATGCCGATCTCAGCGTCTTTGACAAGTATTTCCATTATTGTCGGCGTTAGCCTGTGCGAACTTAGGATGAACAGGTTTTCGGGCACTCCCATTTCAAGAATCCCGGCAGTCGGAGCTGTAGTGGTTTCAAAGCCGATGGAGAAGAATACGATCTTCTTTTCAGGATTTGATTTTGCAATATTTATCGCTTCAAAGGGAGAAGTGATCATACGGAAGTTTTTCCCTTCAGTCCTGATGGAGCCTTTCTGTGTGGGCACTCTCAGCATGTCTCCGTAAGTAACGAGAATTACATCATCGTGGTTTGAAAGTTTTATGGCATTAATGATATCGCTTTCAGGACATACACAAACAGGGCAGCCCGGCCCCGGGATTATTTCCAGATTCCCGGGCATCAGGCTCCTCATACCTGAGAACGCAATAGTGTGTTCATGCGATCCGCAGACGTTCATGATCCGGATTTTTTTGTCCTGAGGGACAAGGGAATGGATGATTTTAATGATGCCCTGAGTTTTATTCATTGGCCTGAAATTACAAGCTTGTCTGTTTCGTCTTCTGAAATGAAATGGGCGTTTTTCTTCAGGAACTTAGCCGCTTCTTTTGAATAAATTATCTGAAATTTCATACTTTCAGGACTTTTGAACGGGAAGGGTTGGGGGAGGTTTTTCCCCTTAATTTTTTCTCAATGTCTCTTTGCTCTTCACTGCTTAAAGGGGGTATATGGCTGTCATCATAGACTTCTTTTATTTTCATCTTGTTCTTGGGGATCAGATCAAGGATGCTTTTAAACTTGTCAAATATGGAATCATCAATTTTAAATTCCAGCACTTTCATATTTCCTCCCAAGTGAGTCATTTTAACATATCTCAGGAGACAAAGAAAAAAGAAGGAGAGAAGAGATAAGGAACATATCACAAATTGTGATATGTTCAAAGATAAAGCATGCACCTAATGTATTTGCTTTTCTTTTGTTTTGACAATTCAGTATAATTGATTACAAAGGTATGGATCTCAAGGCAAGGGGAAATTTTGAAGCGGCTCAATTATTGACTGCGAATGAGTTCAATGACTCATCTGCATCGCGTGCTTATTATGCGGTATATCTTGCTGCATGGCATAATTTGTCAAAGATGGGTGTTCAACCGCAACATGATACCAAAAAAAGAAGCTCTTACTGGCGTCATGATTTATTTCCGGAAGTATTGTGTGATGAATATAAACTTATCGGTCCTATTCAGATGGAAAAATTTGAACTTTTATATTCCCGCAGGATAAAGGCAGATTACTATGTCGATAAAATTGAGAAAGAAGAGGCGGATGATTCTATACAAATGGCTTCTTCTTTTGTAACATTGTTTTTGGATAACACAGGTAATATAGAATGACAACCAACATACGGAATGAAGTATTGCAACTTATTGGCAAGATCACTAACTATAGATACCCGTTGCGCTGGGTGGATGAAAAAACCACAGTCGGAGACTTTGATGGACGTGAACTGGCAATTGATGTTTTCTTTATTCCTACTGACGAGCAGATTAATTTTTTATCTCAAATAAGACCTGTCAGAAAACAAATCAGTGACATGACAGTGCATCCCTGTATTTTTATATTCCATTCACCTGATGCCACTTTGACTCACTATTCTCACCTTTTCCCTGTAACTCGCGGTATATTCCTTGTAAAAGGGGAAGGGATCAAGTTCCCTCTGCCGGGTCCCGGCGGAACAGAAAGCAGTCCCATATTCAGCGACACAGAAATTCATTTTGACGTTAAGGTGGCTGCATGAGCAGGATTGTTATTGGGACCAATGTTATCGAAGATTGTGAAAATCCTGTAATAATTTCAGGGAATCCCCTGTTCTCTTACAGGGTGGAAAAAGGATCTCTGTTGTTTTCTCTCAACATTTCAAGCCCTCCTGCAAATACAGAAATCCGGATTAAGGACAATGAAATTCAAAAAGGCGCAGTCTCTTTAGAAGCCAATTCAAAGTCTGTTGCTGTCAAACTTGAGAGTTCTCCTTTGATAGAATTATTGATGGATGGGGAAACCGTTCATCTGAATCTTGACTTACGCCCTCTTGGCATTCATATCTATACCGATAAAAACGCACTCCACGTCGGTGGTTCTCAGCTTTCGCAGAATATAATTAAAGAATGTAAGAATGGGATTGTGGTGGGGTGAAAGATTCAAAATGTCATTTCCTATTTTTCGATCAACCCCATTTATGATAGTTTTTTCCGCAAAGGAGTAATGATCTCCTCTGGCGCATTGCTGAGGAACGGGAAAACCTTAAAAAACCGAGCAAATCAAACCAGTCACAAACTGTGACCGGTTCAAAACACTTAAACATTCCACGGTTGCACCATATGCATTCACCGAGCATGGAGTAGCTATGCTGTCAAGTGTTCTCAACAGTGAGTTGGCAGTGCAGGTAAATATTGCAATAATGAGGGCTTTCGTAAAACTGCGTGAAATGCTGACAACGCATAAAGAGTTGAGGCAAAAAATTGAGGGAATGGAAAAGAAATACGACTCTCAATTCAGCGTTGTATTCGATGCAATCCGCCAACTAATGACGACTTCTGAACCTAAAAAACGGAAGATTGGGTTTGGGAGGGAGAATGATTAATTCCTTCAGGAGACAAAGAAAAAAGACAGCGGATAATGTTTTGACAGACGCTAATTTACAATTTCTGTATTTTCTTAATTAGCTGATTTAAAAGAACTTTTCGCATATTGATTAAATGTCCGTGCAAATGTAAGATAGACGCATAACACGGAATATTGTTCTGAATACCGCATGCATTCTTCTCTTGGGCTTGGCATAATGAACAAACCTGACTTGATTAGAGAATTTGCAAAAGATCATTATGTT
>Ga0105106_10003327_pt1 | contig 11509 bp, 4 predicted proteins | sample PPLLaktember2015_5_FD_79109 | JGI IMG/M metagenome (GOLD analysis project Ga0105106, IMG submission 79109) | Freshwater sediment microbial communities from Prairie Pothole Lake near Jamestown, North Dakota, USA - PPLs Lake P8 Core (1) Depth... | ecosystem: Environmental > Aquatic > Freshwater >... | reverse complement strand
CCTGGTGTAGCACTTGAGAATGGATTTTTGACAATACGAGGAGGTTCAGCTGATCAAACTGGTACTTTTATAAATGGATTTTCTTATAATAATCCTGCTGTAGGAAATGCTGAAACAAACATTCCTTTAAGTGCGGTTGATCAGATTTCAGTATTGTCAGGAGGATTTAATGCAGAATATGGAAATTTCCGCTCAGGATTAATAAACATTACAACCAAGACAGGTAAAAAAGAAAAATACCATGGTACTTTAACAGTTTCAGGAAATAGCGCTCATTTAAAAAGATTCGGACCTTCTTTAACAGATCCCTATGGACCGGCATTAAGGCCTTATTTAGATCCGAACGTTGCCTTTATTGGTACCGAAACAGTCTGGGCAGATGATGAATATCTCAGAGGGCAACATGACAGGTTTAATGGATGGATTAACCTGGCAGAAACTTTTAATGATCAGAATCCACAGATTCCGGCAACAGCTTATGATTATTATTTACTTGGTGCATGGATGCATATGGCAGAACCTGATTATACGGGGCTTGAGAGTTTATCTGATTCGATGAAACAGGTTATCGGATATTATCAGCTTACCGATGAGCAGAAAAAACTTTTTAAAGAACATCTTCGGGACGAAGAAGGAATGGATTATAATATTGATGTTGGTTTCGGGGGACCACTTCCGTTTGTAAGCGAGTTCCTGGGTGATGCAACATTTTATATATCCCACACGACAAAAGAAACTCATTATGTTGTTCCGGTAGCAAGGGAGAGTGATCGATCATATGTTACCTTAGCAAATATAAAATCAAATATCCGGCAGAATCTTTCACTAAACGTTAATCTGTTATGGAAAAGACAGCTTGGAATTAGTCCTATTAAACCTGCCTTTGGTGATTTTCCCGATGCAACAAGAGAAGGCGGCTTTATGAGGGAAAATAATTTATCACAGTTTACAGAATTAAAAGATCTTGATAACGGAACTAATTATATGTTTGATCCTATGATATTTCCGCTTTTGAATCAAACATCTGTAGTTTCGGGTTTTACGCTTAATCATGTGTTAAATCCGACTACTTTTTGGGAAGCATCATTTAATTACTCTTCAATAAAGGATCAATCGCCAGTTGGTGATAACAGGGATAACACGGTGCTGACTGTTTTTGGTCCATTCCCGGTTTCTGAAATGCCTTATGGTAAATTACAGTTTGCACCGAACAACAGGTTAACAACAATCATAGGCTCAGATACAATAACATATCAATATCCCGGTAATGATGCATTTCCTACTGTTGCAAGAAGGTTTCGAAGTAAAGAAGGAGATTTGTATACTAATGTTCATACCCGACAGTATATGGCTAAAGCTGACCTGGTTACTCAAATTGGCAATCACCATTATATTAAATCCGGCCTTGAATATAATTTGTATGATATAGACCATAAGATGTGGCATAAATGGAATACCAATGCTTATAACACATATGAATATAATTACCATCGTTATCCTAGTCAATCGGGTTTTTATCTCCAGGATCAGGTTTCGTACGAAGGCGTGGTAGCTAATCTTGGATTCCGATTGGATTATTTTTATGGCGGTGGAGGGAAATGGCCGACAGGTGATCCATTTGCTTTGGATGCTTTTGTAAATTCTCCTTTTAGAGATATCCCGGCAGGCAGTGTTGCAGATAGTTTTTATCAGATTCTTTCATCCGGCAGATCAATTATATGGGAATTATGGGAGGAATATGATAAAACTCATCCGGGTTTTTTGGAACCTATAAAAAATCACTTTACCCTTAGTCCCCGGTTGGGAATTTCATTTCCTGTAACTGCTAATTCAAAATTCTATTTTAATTATGGACATTTCAGATCACAGCCCCCGTATTATTCGATGTATCTTATAAGATACCGCTATACAAAGAATGGATTATATGATATGTCTAATCCAAACCTGGAACCACCCAGAACAATTTCTTATGAATTGGGTTTTGCTTATAACTTTTTTGAAAACATAATTTTAACAATGACCGGATATTATAAAGATGTAACAGGTGAGAATGGAGATTTAACATTCCGAAATTCAAGCAGCACAATTGAATATGACAGCTGGGCAAATAATAACTATGAAGATATTCAGGGTATAGAGATTAATATTACAAAAAATGACAATTCATGGATTAATGGCTGGATAAATTTTAATTACATGCTTAAAAAATCAGGATTCGTTGGTAAACAGGAAGAGACAGAATTAAACATAAATACGGAACTGGGAAATTATTACGATGGGGAAGAAAACCGCTTCCTACCCCAGCCGCGTTTAACGAGTAATATTTCGTTTATTTCTCCTAATGATTTGTTCTCTGGCAGCTGGATTAATTATTTAGTATCCAACTGGCATCTGTCTGTATTTGCTGAGTGGAGAGCAGGTTCATATTTTACTTTTCCGGAAGATATCCCTTATATAAATAATAATCTTCAATGGCCAGATTACTATATGGTTGATTTAAGGTTGAGTAAAACATTTAATATCAGCGGATTTAATGCAACTTTTTATGTTGATATAAATAATATTTTTAATCTAAAGGTAAGTTTATTACGAGGCGAATATGCCTTTGCTAATGATGCAGACAGGGATGCTTACTTAGCTTCATTACACCTGCCGGAATATAATTCTACTGATTATGATAACCTTAGAGCTACAAACCCGGGTTTGTACATAGCGGGTAATGATGAGGTTGGTGATTTAAGATCATCCGGAAAACCTTATATAAATGACCCTAATTATTCTTATTTCCTTTATGGGGATCCGCGTGATATTTGGTTTGGTGTAAAAGTAGATTTTTAAACCCGTTTATGGATGTGTTGTTCGCGTTTTGTCACTTTAATTCTTTATAGAGATAATAAATGAAATTGATTAATACAATATCTGTCCAGCTTGCTGTAATATTTGTTGTTATAAATTTAGCATCAGTTTTTGCACAAGTACCCGAATTAGAAACTGCATCATCTTATGTTGGAAGAATATGGGGCGGATTTACTGCTGTTGGTGATAATGCAAATTTCAATCGGCCTTCTCTCTTTTTTCCAAATGATTTTGATATAATTTTTTCACGCGGTCAGAGCAGCGATAATTATTTTGGAACAGGTTTCAGGCTTGCAGCAACAAACTGGCTTGCACCTGATGATTCATTATATCTTTCAGCAGTGTTTGGCTCAAAGAGTGAGGATTATGATCCCAATGGTACTGTAACTGTTCCTCTCACAAATTACGTCAGGTATTTATATCCTCAGCAAAGTATAAATGGTACTCCAATTCCCATCCCTGATTTTGGCACACATAATCCTGATGCGATGACAGATGGAACTTATGACCAGATTTTAGAATCAACATATAAAAATGTTTTAGGTGTTGAAGTAAAAAGAAAAGCTATGATATGGAGCCAGAGTTTTAATGATAACTATGTCATCGTTGATGTGGAATTGACAAATGTAGGAGTTGAGGGGCAAACACCTGATACTTTGCATAATTTTTATTTTAATATGCAGATGGGAACTTCAAACAATTTTTATTCAAATACATTTTATAATCCTCCTCAAAGTAATGAAGTTCCTAAATACCAGTATATATGGCAGCATTATTACGGTGCACGCCCCGGTGATTCATTAAGAGTTTTTTATTCTTACCATGCAGATGATCCTACTAATCCTGGTGATGATATGGGTAGCCCTGTAATTTCACAGAACGGGAGGCTTGTAAATACAAATTTTATATTTTATACAATTCTTCATGCCTCAGAAGAACCATACACTGATCCTTTACTGGATGAAGATGATTTTCTTCAGCCGAGAATTACTTATATAGGTACAGATACTAAGATACCTGATTTAAGCGGCGGAACCGAACCGCGAAATTTTTGGGCAATCAGGGGAGGTTTTTCTGATACACGATTAATGGAGGGTAGTTATGCGGGGACACATCATTATATAAATAATGATGAACTGGGTAATGCAGACTTTTCAAACTTCGTTGGCGGAACAACAAGTTCAACAAATTCAAAAAATTACAGCAGCTTCGGTCCTTATACATTTCCTCCAAACTTTAAATTAAGAATTGTGTATGCTGTTGGAGTTGCAGGTATTGGTTTGGAAAAAGCTCAAGAAATTGGAATGAAATGGCTGAACGGGACTTTGGAAAACCCACCAAATATGCCAAATCAAAATACCGGATGGCTTCCGCAACAGTTTGTTTTTCCGACAGGCGCAACTGAACAGGATAAAAGAAAAGACAGGTGGATTAGTATGGGACTGGATTCAGTTATGCTGACTGCCTATCGGGCAAAATGGAATTTTGAACATAATTATCAGATTTTAATGGCTCCCCCTCCGGTTACTAATCTGGCAATTACAGGTTATGGGGATACAGGTGTCGAAATTGTCTGGGCAAATCCTAATGCAGAAGATTTACCCGACTTTGCCGGGTATCGTATTATGAGAAAATTATCCAACCAGGATACAGTTTTTTACCAGGAAATTTATTCTTCCGGGCCTGAGGATAAAGCAGCAGAGCACCATTTTACAGACAGCACAGCATTGAAAACACTACCATATTATTACTATATACAAACAAAAGCTTTAATTGATGAAAATGATTTATCTGCAGATCCTACAACGAGAGGAAAAGTGATATATAGCGGGAGAAACCTTGTGCCCAATGCAAGCTTCATACGTCCTCCTAATTTTGCATCGGAAGATATGTCGCAAATTAGAATTGTACCTAATCCTTATAATATTAATGATCCACAGGTGCGTTTACAATTTGTGACTACCGATTACAGGCAGATAAATTTTATGAGTTTACCACCTATTGCAACAATAAAGATTTATACTGAGAATGGTGACCTTGTAAAAACTATAGAACATTATAAACCGACTGAAAGAGATGGATTTGAATCGTGGGATATGATAACAGATAATCAGCAGGTGATCAGTAGTGGAATATACATTGCTGTTTTTCAAAAACCATCAGGTGAAACAGCATATCAAAAATTTATTATTGTCCGTTAATTTTAAGTCTAATTATGAAAACTATATATCTTGCAGCTATTTTACTGTTTATAAATTCTGAGGTTATCTTCCCGCAGGTAGGATTAAGTAAAACCGGACAGAGTACAATGAATTTTCTGCTTGTCGGGACTTCTTCAAAAGCATCATCCCTCGGTGAAGCTTATTCCTCGCTCGGGACTGGTTCTGAAAGTATGTTCTATAATCCTGCTGGACTTACCGGAACTGATTATGAGTTCGATATAAATATAAATTATACCAGATGGATTGCAGATATTAATTACATTAGTGGTGGTGTAGCCTGGAATACAGGGAATTATGGAGTTGTGGGTTTTAATCTCTTAACAGTTGATTATGGAGTTATTAAGGGAACAAGCTTAATTACTGATGCAGAACGCGGAACTTATCCGCTTGGTTATAGGGATGATGGTCCCGTAGGTAATGTAGGAGCATTTGCGGTTGGCTTATCTTATGCAAAAGCTATCTCAGAAGCATTTTCTGTTGGTGGAACAATTAAACTTGCAGGACAAAATCTTGGAAGAAATATTGTTTTAAATGGCGAGCTAAAAGATAATAATGCTACAAAGCTTGTTTTTGATGCAGGTATAAGATATTTGACCAACTTTAAGAGTTTTACTTTTGGAATGTATATAAGAAATTTTGCATCTAATATTAAAAGAGAGTTGGTTGATGAACAACTTCCATTGGTTTTTTCTCTTGGTGCTGCTATGAACGTTATGGAAGTAATTAATTCTGAAATATCAAAAGACAATATGGTTAATGTTGCTGTAGATTTTCTTCATCAGAACAATTACTCTGAAAGAGTAAATATAGGGTTGGAATATACATTCCTTAAAATGCTTTCTTTGAGAGGAGGATATCAGACTAACAGGGATCTTGCTTCCTGGTCCGGCGGACTCGGTTTAAGTCATACAATTTCTGATTATATTATCGAAGTTGGTTACTCTTATTCAAGTTTCGAAATATTTGATAGTGTCAGCAGGTTATCTCTTCTTATATCTTTTTAATTGTTGGAAATAATCTTTTAAAATCACTCAACCGGTTTTAAGAGTCCGGGTAAATTAAATAATAGTCTGTTCTTGTTTCGTTGTGCAGGCTTATTTTATAAAACATAAAAAAGGAGTACGCTATGAAAAAACTAGTAACTACCTTAGCGGTTCTAATGTTGATAGTTTTCAATACTAATATTTTCAGTCAGGGTGTTGGAGATTATCGTTCTGCTGCTGCAGGGGATTGGAGTTTAGCGGCAACATGGGAAACTTATGATGGTGCAAACTGGGTTCCTGCAGGTTCAGCGCCAACAGGTTCTGAAGATATTACTATTAATGACTCCGTAAATGTTGATGGTGCGGTTACTGTAACCGGGGATATTCAGGTTGAAGGTACCGGGATTCTTACTGTAGGTGCTGGTTCGTTAACTTTTGATTCCGGCAGTTCTTACGAACATGCACGTAATGCAGGGTCAATTCCAACATCTACATGGAATGCAGGATCAACGTGTTTAATTACAGGAATAGAAGGTAATTCACCAGGTAATGCAAATCAGGATTTCTATCATTTTATTTGGGATTGCCCGGGACAAACGGCAAATTTAAACCTTGCCTGGAGTGGCAATATAATTGGTGGGAATCTGACTTGCGTAAATTCCGGTTCAGGGCGTTTTCAAATGACAAATAATACTGCGTTTACAAATCCGATTACTATAAATGGAGATGTTATTGTAACCGGTGGTGTTCTAACTTCAAATGGTTCAAGCACTGCTCAAACTTATACAATTAATGTTAACGGCAATGTTGATGTTACAGGAGGAAATCTTTCATTAAGTCGAGGAACTGGTGGAATCGCCAATTGGTATTTATTCGGAGATTTTTCCGTAGCTAATGCAACTCTTCAAACTTCAAACAATTCCTCAAAGTTTGTTTTCGCTGCATTAGATGATACTCAGCAGGTTTCATTAAGTTCAGTTTCTTACACAGGTACATTTAATTATGATGTTGACAGCGCAACCACAATTAATATTGTAAATAATGTTGATACTGTTGATTTGTCTGTTAGAGGGATTTTTACAAATAATGGATCAGTAATTAAAACTGATGATTTAGCTGTTATTAGTTTTGAAAATAATTCTGTTTATAGGCATGTTCGGGCAGGTGGTTCAATCCCAATTTCAATCTGGAGAACAGGTTCCACATGCGAAATAACAGGTGTCACAAGTGGTGCACCGGCAAATGGTAACCAGGATTTTTATAATGTTAACTGGAATTGCCCAAACCAATCAGGCAATTATAATTTGGGGTGGAATGGAAATACAATAGGGGGTAATATTACTATCATCAGTACAGGTGCAGGAAGATGGCAAATGTGCGCACCTCCTTCAGACAGTTCGGTTAGTTCCACTATTATGGGCAATATAATTCAGACAGGTGGAAATTTTTCTTCTAACGGAACAGGAAACGGAAACACAACTATTGTTATACATCAGTTCGGTGATGTTAATGTAACAGGAGGAAATTTTTCGGTAAGCAGAGGTTCGCAGGGTAACACAGGAACAACTACATGGTATCTGCATGGCCAGAATTTTTCCTTGTCAGATGCTACAACTCAAAATTCAAATCCAAATGGTGCAAGATTTATATTTGACGGATCTGCTACACAAAATCTAACTTTAACAAATGTTACTCTGACCGCACTTCCAATTGAAGTTGATACAGGCGCAGTATTAAATTTAGGTACAAGCCAGCTCAGCGGAAGTGGAATTTTTATGGTTAACGCAGGAGCAACACTGGAATGCGGCAATGCCGGTGGATTGGATAGTGCAGTTCAAAACACAGGAGGAACTACACTTAGTACTGAAGCAAATTATACTTTCAATGGAATTGTCGCTCAGATAACAGGAAGTTTATTACCGGATACAGTAAATCATCTTACTATAAACAACAGTGCCGGTGTAACACTAGGTGATAGTGTAATGGTCGATGGAAATTTAAATGTAACAAGTGGAGATTTGAATCTTAATGGAAATTTAGTAACTCTTGGAAGCAGTGCAGCATTAATTGAAACTGCTGGAAATACAGTAACTGGTTTAACAGGCAAGATAGTAACAACCCGCGATTTGAATGCCCCATCCGGTGTTAATGTTGGTGGACTTGGTGCTATGTTAACATCAGCGGCAAATCTTGGTTCTACACTTATTGAGAGATATCATTCTGCCGGAACAGGAGCAGGCAATGAGGGAATATTCAGACGATTCAATATAGTTCCAACAACTAATTCCGGTTTGGATGCCACATTAAGATTCTATTTTGATGAATCAGAACTTAATGGAATTGCAGAAGCTGATCTTACATTATTCAAATCTCCGGATGGTATTAATAGCTGGATAGATGTAGGTGGTACTGTTAATGAAACAGACAATTATGTTGAATTGACCGGGATAGGAGATTTTTCCTATTGGACATTAGCAGATATTAACAATCCAATTCCTGTTGAACTTACTTCATTCTCCGCATCTACAAATGGAAAATTCGTTACATTAAATTGGATAACTGCTGCAGAACTAAATAACCAGGGTTGGGATGTTGAAAGAAGAATTCAGAATAATGAAAACAATTTCAGTAATTGGCTAAAAGTTGGATTTGTTCAGGGTGCAGGAAATGCTACTGGACAATTTTCATATAGCTTTACCGATAAAAATGTTACTTCAGGAGTTTTTCAATACAGGTTAAAACAGATAGACTTTGATGGAACATTTAAATATAGTGATATCGTTGAAGCTGAAGTAAATGGTCCGACAGAATTTGCTTTATTTCAGAATTATCCGAATCCTTTTAATCCTGAAACAATTATAAGGTTTGAAGTTCCTGTTTCATCATTTGTAAACCTTACTATTTATAATGCTGTTGGTGAAAAAGTGGCAACATTAATAAATCAGCAGATGGAAATCGGAATCTACCTCTGGAATTTTAATGCAAGCAATTTACCAAGTGGCATTTATATATACAGGTTAAACGCTGGTGATCAGGTATTCACTAAAAAGATGATGCTGATTAAATAATTTGTGAGTTAATTCTATATCTGCCTGCTAAAGCAAATAATATTTTTGCATATGCAGGCAGGTAATTAATCTTATCTAATGTTAAACAATGACAGGATGATTATGAAAAAGTTTATTTTAATTTTGTTTCTGCTGGCAAGTGTTAATGGAGAATTTATCTTCGGACAGATAATATTCAGCAATGGTACAGGAGGAGGTTTTTGGGATACACCGGGAACCTGGAGCGGCGGAGTTATCCCCGGTATTGGCAATGATGTAATAATCCAGGGAACAGATTCTGTTTATACCGGAAGCACCGTACAATGTAATAATCTGACCGTATCTTCAGGAGCCAGGTTTGCTACGGGTACTGATTCTATTATTGTAGCCGGTCAATTAACACTTGAATCAAATGCATGGTTTTATAATCAGGCATTGGAACAAAATACACTCCCCGGTTCGAGTATTTTTCTTGATCCGGCAAGTATTGTAGTGCATATTGGTGCAGGATCGGTTGGCGGTGATGGAAATCTTGAATTTGGAAATCTTATTATACAAAGAAATGCTGGTGTTACCTGCGGTGGTAATTTAATAATATATGGTGATCTTAGTATCAATATGGATGCGCAGAATCGTTATGTCAGGGCTACCGATTTAGATAATGGAACCCAGACTCAAACTGTGCATGGTAATGTTTATGTTCATAGAGGAACTCTATCGGGTGTTGATGTAGGAGAGCCAGATGTATATGGTATCTGGAATATCATGGGTGATGTCTATGTATATGGCAGCGGTCCAACAACAACCGGTACACCTTATGATGCAAGAATAGGACCGTTTTCCAGTGCAAGCGCACAGGGGTTCGGGATATTTAATATTGAGGGAGATTTAATAATTGATGGAGGAAGATTGCATGCAGGAACAAGCAGTACTTTAGGTTCGGGAACTGGTATAATGAATATTGGTGGAGATTTCACTTTGACTGTTAATAGCAATGTCAGTACGACTCATGCAGGACCCTTTGCAATAAATTTTGTCGGAAGCGGTACTCAAACAGTTACCTTTGGACAACGATTTTCAATGAATACAAATGTTTATGATACAGTTAAAGCTGGTTCAAATGTTATATTTAATCTTGGTGATTCCACATGGCGGTCAACTACCGGGGGTGAGTTTATTGTTGACGGTTCTCTTGAAATAGTTGGTAATTCAAATTTAAGCGGACCTGGCTCTTTTACACTTAATTCGGGTGGTACACTTAAAATAGGAAGCCTTGATGGCATAACTAATGTTGATGCATTAGGTAATATTCAGGTTACGGGTACACGAACATATAGTGAGGAAGCAAATTATGAATATAAAGGAAATGGAACCCAATCACTGGGTGATGGATTACCTGTTAATGTAAATGGATTTGCAGTAAATAACTCTGATGGGATAATACTCGATAGGGATATTACAGCTAATAGTTCAATAAACGTTAATAATGGTGATTTGGATTTGAACGGACATTCTGTAACATTAGGAAGTAATGGTTTACTTTCTGAATCACTCGGAAATACGGTTACCGGTGCAACAGGTAAAATTATAATAACAACTAATGTCGCAGCCCCAGCCGCTCTTAATGTTGGCGGTCTTGGTGCAGTTTTAACTACTGGTGCAGATTTAGGAAATACAACTGTAGAAAGATTTCATTCAGCTGCTGCAGGAAATGGTAACCAGGGAATATTGAGAAGATATAATATTGTTCCCGGTCAGAATAATTCTGGATTGAACGCAACCTTGAGACTTCATTATGATGATTCAGAATTAAATTTGTTAAATGAATCCGGTTTTCAATTATACAAATCTGCTGATGGATCAGACGATTCATGGACACTGATGGGTGGAACAGTTAATGAGACTGATAACTATGTTGAAATGACAGGCATTAATGATTTTTCACATTGGACAATTGCTGATGTTGGGAATACACTCCCTGTTGAAGAAGAATTGGATTATACTCCAGTTGAATTCGCACTTCATCAGAACTATCCTAATCCTTTCAATCCTAAGACTGTTATTAGATTTGAACTTCCCACAGAATCATCTGTTAATATTTCTATATTTAACATAATTGGAGAAGAAGTCGCAAATCTTTTTAATGAAAAATTAGGCAGCGGTGTTTACTCTGTAACATTTAACGGGTATAATCTTCCAAGTGGATTATATCTCTATCGTTTAACTGCAGGTAGTAAAGTATTCACCAGAAAAATGATGTTGCTTAAGTGAATTAATCTGGCTTTTGCTTCCGGGGAATAAAATGGAATTCCCCGGAAGAGATTTTCAAAAAAAGAAATCATTTCTACACCTATGATTTCCGGTATAGAGTGATACGTTCATATAAATTAGAAATTGATTT
>Ga0105106_10003326_pt1 | contig 11510 bp, 14 predicted proteins | sample PPLLaktember2015_5_FD_79109 | JGI IMG/M metagenome (GOLD analysis project Ga0105106, IMG submission 79109) | Freshwater sediment microbial communities from Prairie Pothole Lake near Jamestown, North Dakota, USA - PPLs Lake P8 Core (1) Depth... | ecosystem: Environmental > Aquatic > Freshwater >... | reverse complement strand
TGGATTGATACGACATTTGGAACAAACCCTCCTGAATAACCCCCTTTTTTGCAAACAACAAGATTGATAGCATGCTATCGCGTTCATTGAACTACCGGGGAATGAGGTATGAGGAGGGTTAAAAAAAAGAAGGATATCTATGCTGAATCCCTCGATCTTCACGAAAAGTACCGGGGCAAAATAGAAGTTCATTCCAAAGTGCCCATCACGAATCGGAGAGATCTTTCCCTTGCATACACACCAGGGGTGGGAGCAGTATGCAAAGAGATCCACCGGGATAAAAACCTTGCTTACAAATATACACTCAAAGCAAACACGATCGCTATCGTGAGTGACGGATCGCGGGTCCTTTCGCTGGGAAATATCGGGGGATATGCAGCAATTCCCGTTATGGAGGGAAAAGCTCTTCTTTTTAAAAAACTTGCCGGTATCGACGCCTTTCCCATCTGTTTTGAGAGTTTTCATACGGAATTTGTTGATGAAGTGAAGAATATCGCGCCGGTATTCGGGGGGATTGCCCTTGAAGACATCGCTGCCCCTAAATGCTTTGAGCTTGAAGATGCACTGCAGGGGATAGGGATTCCCGTAATGCACGATGACCAGCATGGGACGGCCGTGGTAGTTCTTGCAGCATTAATAAATGCCTGCAGGGTGACGAGGAGGCGGTTTGAGGATCTGAATATCGTGGTGTGCGGTGCAGGTGCCGCCGGGTTTGCCATCACCCGTATGCTCAGGTGCATAGGATATGATCCGAACCTCTGCAGCAGTGTGAACGACATCATAGTCTGTGACACCAGGGGGATCATTCACCGGCATCGTGAAGGATTGTACGCGAACAAGTACAAGTTCATCATCTCGGAGGAGACCAACAAAGAGGGGCGGACGGGAGATATCACCGATGCACTGCAGGGAGCTGATGTCTGTATAGGTGTTTCAGTGCCGGCAATTATTACCCCGGCCATGATCCGGTCAATGAACAAGGATCCCATTGTCTTTGCACTTGCTCATCCCATGCCAGAGATTCTTCCCCATGATGCCCGTCAGGCAGGAGCGGCAATAGTCGGGACCGGACGGAACGAGTATCCCAACCAGATCAACTACGCACTTGCATTCCCGGGGATATTTCGCGGTGCCCTTGACGTACATGCAACGCGGATCTCCGATGAAATGAAGGTTGCGGCCGCTCACGCGCTTGCCGGTTTTGTCAAACGGCCTCATAAAGACAGGATCCTCCCGCAGATCCTCAACCGGCGTGTTGTGAAAACTATTGCCCGTGCGGTAAGTGCAGCCGCAGTTGCTGGCGGTTGTGCCCGGAAAATTCCCTGATTGCCCGGTTCAGATCAAAAGAAGGGTGTTTTTTTAAAAATACGGTGTCCTTAACACCTGGCACACCTTGGCCATAAGCGCGTGATGCCGCACAACATGATCCATGTGCGTGCTGCTTCGCTGGTCCATGGGTACCGGTGTCCACTCAATTCCATAATCGGTATCCCAGAGAATGAGTCCTTCGGCAGGGGCTGGCTGGAGAGATCTTTTTACTTCACCTTCCAGCAGGGACTCAATAAACGTCTCACCCGCTTCACCTTCGCCAATCTGGAGAAGCGCCGCGGCCATGCACCGGACCTGGTGCCACAAAAAACTCTCCGCCTTTACTTCAAGATAGAGAAAACCCTCGTTGTCCCCGAGGTTTATTCCAAGGATGTTCCTCCAGGGGTTTTTATCCCTGACCCGGGCGAAATTGGTGAAGTTGTGGCGGCCGATAAAACTGTGAGCAGCCCGCTCCATAGCCGCAACATCAGACGGGGATTTTGAGAAATAGTACCGGTACGTTCTGGACTTTGCATCATACCGGGGGTGGAACTCCAAAGCTACTGTTGTATAGCCGGTGCACCAGCAGTCGGGGGGGAGCTGGAGGTTCAGGGTCTGGATGGCACGGTCAGGCACCTCTGTCGTGAATGCGACAACCTGCCCGCATGCATGGACACCACGATCAGTTCTCCCTGCACAGAGAAATCCCGCTTCACGCCAGTCAGAGAAAAGACCTAGGCGCTGGCAGGCTGCAACCAGTTCCCCCTCAACGGTACGGTGTGCCGCCTGCATCTGCGAGCCAAAAAAACCGCTGCCAAGATAGGAGATACGGAATGCCAGTCTCATCGGAGTCGCACACGCCGTGTAAACCGTTTGATCTTTCTCCATGTATTGTTCAGCGACTGGTGAGTGTAGATCCGCAATGGTGTCTGTCTGCCGCCACAGGACACTTTCCCGGCACGAATCGCAGCAAGTATGGAAGGGATATCCCGCTCGGCATCAATTATGGTTCTGCCAAAACCAACAAATCGTGCATGATGGGCATCACTTCCCGCTACACAGGGTTTTCCCAACTTTTTTGCAATGCGTGCCGCTTTCCGGTTTGCGGAGCCGACAATATACCGGCTGTTGAATGTTTCGATGGCATCAACTGCGGCCATACCGGCTTTCTTCCTGCGTGCAACGCCATGACGCCAGACATGGTAAGGATGCGGGAGTATCAGGAGCGCCCCCATTTTTCGGGCAATCTCGATTGTATCGACCACATCGAGTCCTGCCGGAATCACCTCGGTAACTCCAAGAATGATGAGATGCCCCTGCTTTGTCGAGACTTCAATACCCGGAATTACGAGAACAGATGTGGTGCATGAAAGTGCCCTTCTGGCACCTTCAATCGAATCATGGTCTGTGATAGCGATTACATCAAGCCCGACCGCTTCTGCCCTTGCCAGGATCTCTTCGACACTGCTCTCCCCGTCTTTTGAAAAATTGGTATGCACGTGCAAATCGCAGATAAGCATCTGATCATAGTGTTTTTATCTCTCTGATATTAAGGGAACTTATGCGCATCCTCCTGCCCACTGGTGCTGCAACCGAAGAAATTGTAAAATGTGCGGCGGCGGGATTTGACGCGAAGGTTGTGGTGACCGGAGAAATTGCATCGTTTCTTACTCCCCACATGCTCCATGTCCTGATCAACAAAGGAACATATGATCTGGTTATCGTGTCTGGCATGTGCACCGCATCATTTGAGCAGGTAGAACGTGAGACAGGCGTCCCCGTCTACCGCGGTCCCCGCCATGCTGCTGATCTTGAACTTATCCTTCCGTTACTCGATACGATAACTCTCTCGCGCACAATTCCCGCTGACGACTTTCTGGCAGGGAGAAGAGCAGAAGATGCTTTTAAAAGAATCAGGGAACGGGAGCATAATGCCGGATTCGATTTTGTGATCCGGGATACCAAGATCGGTGGCGGATCGCGGATTAAGATACTTGCAGAAGTTATGGATGCCCCCCGGTGTCACAATATCCGGGATATTGTAGAATACTATTTTGGTTCAGGTGCCGATATCGTAGACCTGGGTTTTGGCTTCGATGCAACACCGGAGGATGTGTCGCGGGTGTTCTCGTTGCTGGAGGATATCGACCGCCCGCTTGCGGTTGACACCCAGCACCCGGACCTGATCCGTGCAGCGCTTGTGCGGGCTGATATTATCCTCAGCCTGCAGGAGACTAATATTCCTGCAGTGGGTGCACATGTTGCCAATGCAGGGGCTGCAGCGGTAATCGTACCGGGCAACAGTACGCTTAAAAAGAACCTTGCGCTGGCAGAACGTGCAGGTATTGAATGTATCATTGCAGATCCCCTGCTCCAGCCGGTTGGTTCCGGCCTTGTCACTTCGCTGAAGAATTTCAAGGAAATAGGGTATCCGCTTTTCTTTGGTGCAGGCAACGTCGTTGAGCTTCTCGATGCAGACTCCATTGGGATCAATGCGCTGCTGGCCGGCATGGCAAACGAAGTGGGCGCTTCAATAATCTTTACCAGCGAGCACTCAGACAAGACCAGCGGATCAATCCGGGAGATGCGACGGGCTGCGGAAATGATGTCACTCTGCACTGACCGCCCCTATCCAAAAGATCTCGGCATCGATCTGCTCGTGCTCAAGGAAAAGCGGAAACGGCGCGAACCCCCTCTTGACTACGATACGATCATCCCGGCAAAACAAATGCCCGCGGAGATCCTGTATGATCCCAAAGGCAATTTCCGTATCGGCATCGAGGGTGATCAGATTATTGCAGTGATCCACGGCAAAGCTGTACAGGGCAGGTACTGGCAGGATGTGCTGTTCACAATCCTTTCAAACGAGGATGTTTCACTCCTTGATCATGCAGCCTATCTCGGAAGAGAGTTATACAAAGCGGAGCTGGCAATCAGGTACGGCAGGAGCTTTGAACAGGACGGCGAGTTCTGAATAGTTTTCATAAACCTGGAGAGAAAAGGAAGTTTTGGCTTCCTGGGATTGATAAAAAATTTACAAGCTTGCTTAGAGATACGAAGTATTATTTTTTGCTCTCCCCATCATCAACCCTTTTATTCCATCACTCCCTCATTTCTATACATGGCTTTACAGGCACGTGCATCCCACATCCTCGTCAAAACAGAGGATGAGGCAAATAAAATACTTAAAAGGATTAATGACGGCGAAGACTTCGCTGCCGTTGCAAAGCGCTTCTCTTCCTGCCCCTCCCGGAAAAACGGTGGAGATCTCGGCTGGTTCGGCAAAGGCCAGATGGTACCGGAGTTTGAGAAAGTTGCATTCGAAAACGATCCCGGTAAGGTTGTCGGGCCAATAAAGACCCAGTTTGGTTATCATGTCATCAAAGTGACCGGCAGAAAATAATTTTTTTGCCTCGTGGCAGTTGAAAGCATATCCCCGTCACAGGTTTTCAGGTAAAGGAATTACTGTTCGGAAACTGAGGGCATACCATCGGGAAGATCACCAGGACTCTTGTCAGACATTCTGGTAAAATGGATGAAGATCAGACCATGACTGAAAGCTGATTTCCTTCCCTTGTTGCGAGACTTTTTTGCGGAACACAACAAAAAAGATCGGTACAGCGCCTATGTGCTGACATTAGGACAAAAATCATGAATATTCGCGGAATCAGACAGGAACTCCTCTCCCTTCTCCTTGAGATGGGGCGCACCAGCCATCCCAACGAGTTCGTCGCCCTGCTCCGCGAAAGGGACGGCATTATCGAGGAGATGAATATGCTCCCGGGCACAGTGGCCGGAGAGGATTCCGCATCACTCCTCTATGATATGATGCCACTTGATACCCATCTTGCAGGAAGCGCCCACAGTCACCCGAACGGTGTACTTCGCCCTTCAAATGCAGATGTGAATTTTTTTCCGCGAACCGGCCGGTATCACCTTATCATCGGTTACCCGTATCGTGAGTCAGACTGGCAGTGTTTTACCGCAGATGGCAATCCACACACCATTGAGGTGATCGCGTGATTCCGCGAAGGGTCGTCGCCACCGGCACATTTGACATCCTCCATCCGGGGCACCTCTATTATCTTGAGGAATCCAAAAAAATGGGTGACGATCTCTGGGTAATCGTTGCGCGGGACGCAAACGTCAAACACAAACCCTGCCCGATCATTCCCGAAGAGCACCGCCTCCGTATGGTGGCTGCCCTTAAACCAGTAGATCATGCGGTTCTCGGAGATAAGACAGACATGTTCCGCCCGATCAAAGAGATCCAGCCCGATGTAATCACCATTGGATTCAACCAGCATTTTGATGAGAGAACACTGCATCTGCAGCTCACTGAACGCGGGCTTGCTCCGGAGATTGTCCGCATCGGCAAATACGAAAACGGAGATATGTGCAGTTCGCGGTTCGTTGTCCAACGCATCATCGAAATCCGGGGGAAAAAGGAGGATAAGCAGGAATAAAAACCAAACGTCCTTCACCTCATTCACGTCCATCGATGCGCTATTCTCCCCTTAAATCATGCAGGGTTTCAGGGGGAAATCTGTATTCCTGTGACGTTCCAGAGATTAATCCCGGGCTACGGAGTGTGCTGCTCAGTCTAATCCCAGGTCAGACAACTACTATTCAGACGGGGATGCATGATTGGCATAAAGAGCCGGGCACAACCTTTTATTGATTCCCGTTCTCATCCTCTCTTTAGGGAGTGATGTGTGTGGTTACGGATATTTCATCTGAAATTGAAAAACTCACGGAGATAGCGTGCGGAAAAGGTGTGAAAGTCCAGGTAATACCACCGGAAAAGATTGTGGTATCACAATGGGTTCGGTTCAAGTGCCGGTATGGCTGCAAAGGGTATGGCAAGCATTTCGGCTGTCCACCTTATGCCCCGTCCCCCGATGAAACCCGCCGTATGGTAGATGAGTACTCCACCGGATTGCTGCTCCGGTTCGATGGAGTACCCGGTCGTGGCTCGTTTGGGCCCGATGATATACCGGATGATTTCCATGACTGGTTCAGGGACCTGATCATCTGGGTGAACGGAACAATGCACCTGCTTGAAAAGACTGCTTTCTATGATGGCTTTTACAAGGCATTCAGTTTTGGGGGTTATCCCTGCATATACTGCGAGCACCAGCACTGTGTTGCAGAGGAAGCCCCGGGAGTGGTGGATGAGAGTATGCGCCGGAAGTGCCGGCATATGGATAAGGTTCGGCCGAGCATGGAAGCGGCGGGCATGGACGTATTCGCAACCGCCAAAAATGTTGGCTGGGTCCTTGAGACGGTCCCATGCAAGGATAATGAATATGGAAAGATCATGCATTCCGATATCCACTCGATCGGACTTGTGCTGATCGAATAATATTCAACGGCCCGGATGCACCCGGTGGGGCGGGGATTTTTTTCGTCCCAGGTGCATAATCCCTCTTCGTAATGATGAACTGTATTTTGCCGCAAACGATCCAACGATTGATGTAACGATAACCATCGCTGCAATCGTGGTCCCGATAAGCGGCGAGCCGTAGAGAACGGCGATAGCAATGGAAAATTCTCCCCTGCCAATCGTATTTCCCCAGATTTCAAGGCCTGAAAGCGCCGATCCATGAATGAATATGCCGGTTAATACACCGGATATAAGCTTGCTCACGATAGCAAGAAGGCAGATAATCGTGATCATGAACCAGTTTACTCCTCCGGAAAAGTCAATAGTGACACCAAAGAAAACGAAGAAAACAACCAGAAAAACATCCTTGAAGGGGCGTGCATGCTGCTCGAAAGCATCCGGATCCGTTGTTGCAAATGCGACCCCCAGGGCGATCACCATCATAGTTTCGGGAATTCCCAGGTACATGGAGACCGATGCGGTCGTGAGCACGGCAACAAACGTAAAGATGATCGGAAGCTCGTCATCCCGGTCAAGAATCGATATGAGAAATTCTTTGCCATAGTGGGCTAATGCATAAAGCACCGCCAGAACACCGAGAATCTTCACCAGGAATACTATCAGGTTCTGATCACCGGCTGAAATAAGGGCCAGAAAGATGATAAGAATAAGATCTTCAAAGACCATCAGCCAGATGACCGTCTCGGCTTCACGGAGCATAAGCTTCCGGTTTTCGATGAGCGAGGTGATTGCCATCGCCGTGCTCGAAATATAGAATGCAGCGGCAACAATAAGCGACTCGGTAATCGAGAATCCCAGGAGGTATGCCGCGACAAATCCGATAATCATGTTGACATTAAGATCGATGATACCGCTGGTAAGGACTGCAGAACGGTTCGCTGCTATCCGCTCGGGTTTCAATCCGAGACCCATGAAGAACAGTAAAAAAATCAGTCCCAGGCTTGAGAAAAAGTTACTGATCTCATCTGAAGTGACCAATCCGAGCCCGGCTTTTCCCAGCAATACCCCGGCAAGGATATAGAAGGGTATTGCAGGAACCGACAGGTACTTGGTGATGACCACGAGGAGAAGGCAGATAAATAACGCGAGGACGATCCCTTCCATTAATCCACCATTATTTCGCGCTCAAACATTCTTATCTGGTCGCTTTCTCCAATAACCAGTGCCGCATCGCCGGTCTCAAAGACAAATGCGGGGGGGGGGTTGATGATATTCCTGTCATGCCGGCAGACTGCGATTACCGTTGCACCGGTCTTTGCCCGTATCTGGAGATCTTCAATTGTTTTTCCGGAAATGGCTTTTGGGATGATGAACGAATGGATGGTAACCCGAAGATCGGCAAGCGCTGAGAATGCGATCTCGACACTTTCCTGGTCCGCTTCCATGATCGCACCGGTGAGGATGTTCCCCAGTCTTCGTGCCTCAACCAGGGTCATCTCCGCTGCGCTGGGTGTTTTGCAGCCTTTCTGGAGGGTGTACATCTGGATAGTTCCGGTTTTTGTGAAAAAAATTGCAACCGTATCACCTTTATCGGTCTCAAATTCATATTTTGTTCCGACACCGGGGAGATTGAGCGAGCGAAGAGACATAGAAGACATTAGAGAAATGATCCTAAAATATATTATGATATGTGACAGGATGCACTGACGTATCAGTTCAACCGAAAAAAACAAAAAGAAAAGTGGACTGTTTTTGGTTTTTTAGGTTTCTTTAAAGGGTATGAGAGGTCGGGGGGGTAAAATGCAGTCTGATCCTGCACCTGACACTGAGGGGTTTTTTCCTCCCCACATACCTTGTTGAAACACGATGCCTTTAAACACCTCACCGGGCGGGGTGAAAGTGATCCAGATATACCTCATGGATCAGATCAAAATTATCAGAGTTCTTTATCAGAGTCATGTTTGATATGATACTTTTTTCTTCACCTGTGCTGATGTATAAAGATAGTCTCGCGATCTCTTTTCGCGCTTACTCATCTATTACGTATCACCGCAGGAGCTGGATACCATCACTGAAATTCCCAAAGAAGAATACGTGCTGAAATGTACATCCGCGTGTGCCGGGTGCAGCGATTCGCTCGCACTCAGGTACGTGCTCAAAGCGGCAGGACCTGATACCGTTCTTGTCGTACCTGCCTGCTGCACAAGCGTCATTCAGGGCATCTACCCGAACACTGCATTCAATATACCCGTTTACAACATCGCTTTTGGCGCTGCCGCAGCATGTGCATCGGGTATGTCGAACGCGTTTCGTGCTTCGGGAAAAAAGACCAATGTGATAGTCTACGCTGGTGATGGAGGAACACTTGATATCGGCATCCAGGCGATGTCCGGTGCATTTGAGCGGGGCACTGATTTCCTCTACATCTGCTATGACAACGAGGCATATGGCAATACCGGTATGCAGCGGTCGGGGGGGACACCGATAGGCGCCCGCACGACCACCACGCCAACCGGTAAGACAGATGCGAAAAAGGACATCGATGCAATTATCGCAGCACACAATCCGCCCTACCTGGCGACTGCCTGTGCTGCTTACCCGCAGGATCTGTTCAAGAAAGTGCAGAAAGCACTCACCTTCCGGGGGCCTTCATTCATTCATGTCCTCGCACCCTGTCCTCCCGGGTGGCGTTTCTCCACGGAAAAATCCGTTGAGATGGGGAAGCTCGCCGTAAAATCAGGGATGTGGGTTCTCTACGAACGCGTGTACGGAAAACTCTCGATTAATCCGCAGTCAAAAGCTGCAATGAAAAAACCAATCCCTCTCGAGGAATATCTCGCACCTCAGGGACGGTTCAAGGGTATCGATGCAAAAACGCTTGAATTACTCAGGCAGCATATCGCAAAGACTGTAAAGAAACTTGCGGCTGAGGAGGCGGAGGAATGAAGAAGATCGCAACCGGCAATAAGGCTGTCGCAGAAGCAGTAAAACAGGTACAGCCGGCAGTGGTCGCCGCGTACCCGATTACCCCCCAGACAGAGATCGTCGAACAGATTGCAGAGTTTGTTTCTTCCGGGGAACTAAAAAGTCGTTATATTCCGGTGGAAAGCGAACACTCCGCAATGGCCGCATGCATTGGTGCGAGTATCACCGGGGTACGGACGTTCACCGCCACAAGCTCCCATGGTCTTTTGTACATGCATGAAATGACAAACTGGGCGGCTGGAGCACGTCTGCCTGTTGTCATGGCAAACGTAAACCGGTCCATTGGTCCCGGCTGGAATATCTGGGCGGAGCATACCGATGCAATGCAGGAGCGCGACACGGGCTGGCTCCAGGTATACGTGAGCACCGTACAGGAAGCTTACGATGCAACGCTGATGGCATTCCGGATTGCCGAAGACAACGAGGTGTTGTTGCCGGTGATGGTGAATCTTGATGGTTTCACCCTGAGTCATATCATGCAGCCGCTTGATACGGTCGAAATCGGGGATTTTATACCGCCAATGCACCTCCCCCATGCCATTGATCCGAAGAATCCTGCGGGATATGGTGGGCTTACCGGCCCTGACCAGCATTTTAAATTCCGCTGGGATATCGAACGCTCGATGCGTGACTCGGTGAAAATAATCGGGGCAACCGAGAAGGAGTTCGCGAACCGTTTTGGCAGGAAGTACGGATTCACCGAAGACTACTGGTGTGACGACGCAGATGTTGTCGTTGTGTCCATGGGCACCCTCGGCAAGGAAGCCGAAGTTGCCATTGATATCCTTCGCAAGGAAGGCGTCAGGGCAGGCTCAATGCGCCTGCGCTGGCTGCGCCCGTTCCCTGACCTCGATCTCAAAGGAAAGGAAATCGTCGTTATCGATCGCGACTACTCGTTTGGATTCGGGGGAATACTCGCAAAATCCATCCAGGCTCAGCAGAAGACCGATGTGTTCAGCGTGATTGCCGGCCTCGGCGGCCAGGAAGTCACGTATGAAGATATTGCGGATTTCATCCGGAAGCGTCGTATCGGTGAAGAGCTCTGGTTCGGGGTGAATGACCATGTATGAGATCCGCATCCACTCACGGGGCGGACAGGGGGGTGTCACTGCGGCACGTCTCCTTGCACTTTCCGCAATCCATGACGGGAAGTACGCAACCGCGTGCCCTTTCTACGGGGCTGAACGCAGGGGTGCACCTGTCGTTTCATTCGTCCGGATAAATGAAACCCCCATCAAGATCTACAGCCAGATAAAAAAACCAGACATGGTTGTAGTGCTTGACACGAGCGTAATGGACGTTGTCGATGTCCTGCATGGATTAAAACACGGGGGAAAAGTACTGCTTAACAGCGCCAACAAAAAGGAGTTTGCCGGTTTTTTTACAAGCCATGTTGACCTGACCGGTATTGCACTGAGGGAAAATCTCGTCGTTGCGGGAAGCCCTATCCTGAACACACCGGTACTCGGGGCACTGGCAAAGATGGGGATTATCTCCGTCGATTCAGCAAAACAGTCAATCCGGGAAATGTTTACGGATGAGCGTAATGTCAAGGCAGCTGAAGCGGCATACATGGAGATGAGTGCATGAGTCAGGATCGCCAGCGCCTAGCAATAAGCAGGCCAATACAAGGAGCAGCAGGAAAGACCGGAACGTGGCGTGTCTTTAAACCTGTCGTGGATAAAGAGAAGTGCAACCAGTGCGGTCTCTGTGAGATGTATTGCCCGGACAATGCAATTGATGCTGATCTCAATGTTGACCTTATGTTCTGCAAGGGCTGTGGTATCTGCGCGAACGAATGCCCGAAAAAAGCAATTGAGATGGTGCGGGAAGAGAAGTAACGATTCGGCACCACGCTTTTTTTGATTTT
>Ga0105106_10003325_pt1 | contig 11512 bp, 6 predicted proteins | sample PPLLaktember2015_5_FD_79109 | JGI IMG/M metagenome (GOLD analysis project Ga0105106, IMG submission 79109) | Freshwater sediment microbial communities from Prairie Pothole Lake near Jamestown, North Dakota, USA - PPLs Lake P8 Core (1) Depth... | ecosystem: Environmental > Aquatic > Freshwater >... | reverse complement strand
TCCCTCCCGGTCAAAGGGCCCCGGGGACGGGTCGAGTATTATGACGGGATCCTCCTCGATATCTCCCGGGTGAAGACGGCCGAGGACCGCTTGAAGAAGGCTTACGCCCGGCTGCGGGTGAGGACCCTCGAACGCAAGCAAATGATCAAGAAGCTCGAGAGCCTCTCGATCACGGACGAGCTGACGGGCGTCTTCAACCGTCGCGGCTTCCACATGTTCGCCCAGCAGCATCTCAGCGTCGCGGCGCGGAAAAAGGGCCCGACCTTCCTCCTCTTCATCGACCTGGACGACCTCAAGCGGATCAACGACGTCTTCGGCCATCATGTCGGCGACCAGGCCCTCATCCGGATCGCGACCATCCTCAAGACGAGCTTCCGGAACTCGGACATCAAGGGCCGGATGGGCGGCGACGAATTCGCCATCTTCCCCATCGACGCGACCTCGGAGGGGATCGACCTCATCCTCGAGCGCTTCCAGAAGAATCTCAAGACCGCCAACGCGAGCCCGGACGCCGTCTTCAAGCTCTCGGTCAGCACCGGAATCGCGGCCTTCGATCCCGAACATCCCTCGACCGTGGACGAGCTCCTGATCCGGGCGGATTCGATGATGTACGAAGAGAAGAGAAAGAAGGAGATCCGATGAAAAAGCATCCCGTTCTCATCCTGGGCTGCGTCCTCGCCCTCGCCGCCGCGGGCGCGGCCGCCCCGATCAAGAACGCCCACGCCCCCCACATCGCCAAGGGCATGATCGCCTTCTCCTACCACGGCGACATCTGGGTCGCCAAGGACGACGGCACGGCGGTCCGGCGGCTCACGGACAACGTGGCCAACGAAACCAACCCCCGCTTCTCCCCCGACGGGAAGCTCGTCGCCTTCACGAGCGACCGGGCCGGCAACAACGACGTCTACGTCGTCCCCGTCGAGGGCGGGGAGCCCGTCCAGATGACCTTCCTCACCGCCGGCGACGACGTCCAGTCATGGACGCCCGACGGGCAGAGGATCCTCTTCACCACGAGCCGGGGGACCAGCGCCTGGGGCAGCCCGCTCTGCGCCGTGCCGGTCAAGGGCGGTCCGCCGGTCGCCCTCGAGATGCCGCCGGCCACGGCCGGAGCGATCTCGCTCGACGGCCGGATGATCGCCTTCAACCGCAACGGCGCGCGCTACGCCCGGAAGCACTACAAGGGCAACAGCTCGGCGGACATCTACGTCGAGGACCTCACGACGAAGCTCATCTCCCAGCTTACCGACACCGACCTCACCCAGTACAAGGAATTCCGCCAGGACCTGTCCCCGATGTGGGGCGCGGACGGGATGATCTACTACGCCAGCGAGCGCGACGGCTACTTCAACCTGTGGAAGACCGGGACCGGCGGCGGGACGCCCGTTCCGGTGACGACATACAAAGCGGACGGCATCCAGAATCCGTCCATCAGCCCGGACGGCCGGGACATCATCTACGAGTATAACTTCGACCTGTTCAAGCTCCGCGTCCCCGACGGGAAGCCGGTCAAGATCACCCTCGACCTGGCCTCCGACCCCAAGGAGAACCTGGTCGAATACCTCGCCGCGGACTCGCGCGCCGACGGCTTCTCGGTCGCTCCCAAGGGCGACTATCTCGCCGTCGACTTCCACGGCGAGATCTTCATCGTCCCGACCGAGGAGGGGATCGGCGAGATGCGCCAGGTGACCCAATCGGCCTGGCGCGACCGCTTCCAGAGCTTCGCGCCGAACGGCAAGATCCTCGCCTACATCTCCGACGAGTCGCCCGAGGAGGAGATCTGGCTCTATCACCTCGACCGCGGGCAGCGGACCAAGCTGACCTCCCACGAGTCGACCAAGAGCGGATACATCTGGTCGCGCGACTCGAAGAAGCTGGCCTACTCGGCGGCCAACTCCCTGTTCCTGGTCGACGCCGAAACGGGCGAGGTCGCCGCGCTCCAGAACCAGCCGGGCGGCCACACGCTCTACGAGTTCTCTCCCGACGGGAAATGGCTCCTCTTCGGCATGCGGGACGGCGACGGCAACGCCGACCTCTACCTCTACAACATCGCCGAGAAGAAGCTCTCCGACGTGACGCCGAACCCGTTCCGGGACATGAACGGGGCGTTCACCCCGGACGGCAAGCAGATCGTCTTCGTCTCGAACCGGGCCGGGGACGTTCCGCATCTCTTCCGGGTCCCCCTGGCCCGGCTCGCCGAAGACCCCGAGGACCCTCTGGTCAAGGAGCGGCTGAAGCGCGAAGAGGAGGCCCGGCCGCGGGAGAAGGAAGGGGCGGCGGCGGCGGCGGCGGCTCTCGTCGTCGAGACGGATGGGATCGACCGGCGCGCCGTCCAGATCACGACGGGGACGAACGGCGTGGGCGACTTCTTTCTCTCCCGGGACGGAAAGACGATCTATTTCACCGGCTCGGACGAGCGCGGGCCGGGACTGTTCTCGATCGGCCTGGACGGCAAGGACCGCCGCAAGATCACGGACGGGACGTTCGCCGGGCTCGAGCCGACCGAGGACCGGAAGTTCATCTTCTACCGGCAGCAGAATTCCGTCTACAAGATGGAGCTCGCCCCGAACCGCGACAAGAAGAAGATCGCCTTCAATTTCAAAGTCACGGTGGACCACCGCGCCGAATGGGAGCAGATCTTCGAGGAATGCTGGCGGGTGATGAAATACCGCTTCTACGACCCGAAGATGCACGGCTACGACTGGGCGGCCATCAAGAAGGCCTACAAGCCCCTGCTCAAGCACGCCGGGAGCTACCAGGACGTCTATGACCTGGCCAACGAGATGATCGGCGAAATCAACGCCTCCCACACCGGCGTGAGCGGCCCGGCCGGCCCGACGAGCGAACCGCGCCCGACGACGCTCCAGACCCGCTACCTCGGGATTGAAATGGCCCCGGGGAAGGAGTTCTACCGCATCATCCATATCTACCGCGACGGCCCGGCCGACGCGGAATGGCTCAAGCTGAAGAAGGGCGACTACGTCTTCGCCATAAACGGGAAGGAGATCCGGAGCGGCGACGACACCGACCGCCTCCTCAACAACCTCCTCAACGACTACGTCGCGGTCCGGGTCGGCCCGGACGCGAACCCCAAGAACCCGGCCGTCCGGGAGGTCCGGATCAAGACCGTCCCCTCGCTCAACGCGATCAAATACCAGGAATGGGTCAAGGGCAACCGCGATTTCGTGGACAAGGCCACCAAGGGGCAGATCGCCTACGTCCACATCCAGAGCATGAACCAGCCTTCGCTCACGATCTTCCAGAACGAGGTCAGCCGGTACGCCAACAAGAAGGGCATCATCGTCGACATCCGCTACAACGGCGGCGGCAATATCGACCAGGAGGTCCTCGACATCCTGTCCCGGCGGCCGTACGAGTATTGGAACACCCGCTGGGGCGCCCGGTCCTGGGGACGTCGGCCCCAGATGACGATCGCCGGACCGAAGGTCATGCTCATCAACTGGCGCTCGGCCTCGGACAGCGAGGTCACGCCGCAGGGCTTCCGCGACCTGGAGCTGGGGCGGATCGTCGGCAACCCGACGGCGGCCATGGTCATCGCCACGGGCAGCTATGGGCTCATCAACGGCGGCTCGATCCGGACCCCCGGCTCGCTCGTCGTCACCTATGACCCGACGAAGCCCAACAACTACGGCGTCAACATGGAGAACTTCGGGGTCGCGCCCGACGTCTTCGTCCGCAACACGGCCAAGGACGACATGGACGGATTCGACCGCGAGCTCGACACGGCGGTCAAGGAAGTGATGAAGATGCTCGCCGAAGGGGGTTGGCAATACGAAAAGAAGTGAGCGAAAAAAGGCTCGGGATCACCCAACGCTCACTGGGGAACCCGTCCCGGTTCCCCCCAAAGGGGTCCCCCTTCCGTAATGTTCGCTTATGGGTAATCCCTCGCCCTTTAGCAGCCCAATATCCAGACAGAGAAATCGCAATCCCCTCGCTCGGTTCACTTCACTTCTTTGTTTGAGAGGGCTGGAGAGCGTGAGAAATCGGATGCAAATCCGCAGAGAAATCGGTGCCAGTCATCTGAATAAGCCATTTTTCTTTTGCATTGTATTAGGAAATAGGCGTATTCAGATGACTGGCACCAATTAAAAAGGAGCTCAGAATGGGAGAAAAGGATGATTTAGGGGTTGACCGCAGGAAGTTCCTGGCATACTTCGGCTCGATCGGGCTCGGCGGGACGCTCCTGCCGGGCGTCCTGTGGGCCCAAGCCCAGCAGCAGGCCCAGGCGAGCGGAGCGATCCAGATCCTTCCCGAGATGGTCGGGCTCGCGGCCCGCGTCGCCGACGTCCCCCTCTCCCCCGACGCGCAGAAGCGGATCGCCGACGGCCTCAACCGCCGGGGCGGCCTCCTCGCCAATTATGAGCAGCTCCGGGCCATGAAGCTCGGCAACGACACGCCGCCGGCCTATGTCTTCAACCCGCTTCTCCCCGGGATGAAGGTCCCCGCCTCACGCAGGGTTTTCAAGTACTCCCAGCCCAAGGTCGCCAAGCCCAAGACGGACGACGACCTCGCTTTTCTCCCGGTCACCCACCTGGCCCAGCTCGTCAGGAGCCGGACGATCAAGTCGGTCGACCTGACCAAGCTCTACCTCGAGCGGCTGAAGAAATTCGATCCCACCCTTCATTTCGTGGTCAGCCTGACCGAGGAGCTGGCGATGAAGCAGGCGGTCCAAGCCGACGCCGAGATCGCGGCGGGGAAATACCGCGGCCCGCTCCACGGCATCCCCTGGGGGGCCAAGGACCTTCTGGCGGTCAAGGGATACAAGACGACGTTCGGCGCCTCGCCGTACAAGGACCAGACGATCGACGTCGACGCGACGGTCTTCACCCGGCTCAGCGAGGCCGGCGCCGTGCTGGCGGCCAAGCTCACCTTGGGCGCCCTGGCCATGGGCGACCGCTGGTTCGGCGGCCAGACCAAGAGCCCCTGGGACCCGGCGAATCCAAACAGCGGATCGAGCGGCTCTTCGGCCGGCCCGGCCTCGGCCACGGCCGCCGGATGCGTCGGGTTCGGGATCGGGACCGAAACGCGCGGCTCGATCATGTCCCCGGCGAGCCGCTGCGGGAACACGGGCCTCCGCCCCACGTTCGGCCGGGTCAGCCGGTATGGGGCCATGGCCCTGAGCTGGACGATGGACAAGATCGGACCGCTCTGCCGCTCGGCTGAGGACTGCGCCCTCATCCTCAAGACCATCAACGGCCCCGACGGGAAGGACGGCCACGTCATCGACGCGCCGTTCGATTGGGACGCCGGCCGGGACGTCCGGACGCTCCGCGTCGGCTATGTCAAGGCGGATTTCGAGGCCGACATCCCGGACGATCCGAAGAACCCCGACCGCGTCGAGCGGCTGCGCCTGACGCGCAAGCTCAATGCCGCGGCGTTCGAGGTCATCAAGGGCTTGGGCGTCAAGCTCATCCCGATCGAGCTGCCCAAGGTCGAATCGGGACCGATGGACTTCCTGCTGACCGTCGAAGGCGCGGCGGCGTTCGACGACCTCGTCCGGAGCGATAAGTTCGACCAGATGTCGGCCGACCCCGAGCGGAGCGGCTGGGTCACGTCGCTGCGGACGCACGAGCTCGTCCCCGCGGTCCAGTACATCCAGGCCAACCGGGCCCGCTACCGGCTGATGGAGAATTTCAACGAGGCCTTCGCCGGCATCGATCTCTTCATCGGGAGCATGCTCGGCGTTACCAATCTGACCGGGCATCCGGAGCTCAACTTCCCGGTCGGCTTCGACGCCAAGAACCAGCCGGTGAGCATGCGCTTAACGGGGAAGCTCTTCGGCGAAGAGGAGATGCTCCTCCTGGCCCGGGCCTACCAGGAAAAGACGGCCTTCCACCTCCAGCGGCCAAGCCTTTAAAAGAATGACTCTTCAGGTTTTTCTATGGGTTCCCCTCTTTGAAAAAGAGGGGTCAGGGGAGATTTGTAAATCGTAAAATCCCCCCTTAATCCCCCTTTTTCAAAGGGGGACAACTTTTTTTGACCCACACGAAAGCCCGTAGGATAAAAAGAATCAGAACCGCCCGGCGATGGTCAGGTTCCGGGGATTGACGATGTCCTTCCCTTCCGGCGTGAAGAGGTATTCGATCCTGTCGGCGTAGAGGGCCCCGACCTTCGAACGGACGAGCTTGCCCAGGAAGTTGAAGCAACCGTTCGCCTCGCTGAAGGGTTCGCCGAGCACGGCCGCGGCGGCCGGCAGCCAGCGGGCCGGGAACATCCCCTCGTTCTTTCCTCCGGGCCGGTAAGCGGCAAGCTCCCCGTCGATGATCTTGAGGGCGGCGGCCTGCCCCTCAGCCGTCGCCGTGGACAAGCCCATCTCCTTTACCTTCCGTACGATCGCCTCCTTGGCCGGGACGACGAGCCCGACGGTGAAGGGCGATTGGTTGTTGTAGAGCATCATCTGCTCGATGTAAGGGGAATGCTCGACGATCGTCTCCTCGATGACCTCGGGGCTGAATTTCTCGCCGTCGTTACTGATGAGAAGGCTCTTGACCCTTCCCAGGACGTACAGGAATCCGTCCGTGTCGAGGTAGCCGATGTCTCCCGTGTGGAGCCAGCCGTCGCGAAGGACCTCCTTCGTCGCCCGGTCGTTCTTCCAATAGCCGATCATGACGTTCTCGCCCTTGACCGCGATCTCGCCCGTCTCCCCCGCCGGAAGCGCTTTGCCGGATGGGTCGCGGATCTCGATCTCCATGTTCCCGACCGGCTTGCCCGACGAGCCCATCTTGTGGGCCTTGGGCCCGTTGGCCGAGATGATCGGGGAAGCCTCGGTCAGGCCGTAGCCCTGGTACATCGGGACGCCGATGGCGTAGAAGAACTTCTGGATCTCGAGGTCGAGGAGGGCCGCCCCGCCGACGAAATACTCGAGCTCGCCGCCGAAGGCCGCGCGGACCTTCTTGAAAAGGATCTTGTCGTAGAGGGCATAGAGCGGTTTTTTCAGCTTCTTCGCGCCCGCCCCGCGGTCGAAGCCCAAGCCGTTGTAATCGCAGGCCAGGGCGAGGGCCTTCTTGAACAGGCCCTCGACTTTGGGCCCTTTCTCGCGGATCCCGCGCTCGATCCCCTTCTGGAGGTTCTTGGCCAGGGCGGGGGCGCTGAGCATGATCGTCGGCTTGATCTCCTTCATGTTGTTCGGAAAATTGCGCAGCGTCTCGAGGGCCGTCTTGCCGTGCTGGACGGAGGCGAGGCTCGCCCCGTTCTTCATCATCGTATAGATGCCGCAGGTGTGACCGAAAGCGTGGTCCCAGGGAAGGATGAGGAGGGTGCGGAACCGGGGCGGGCAGTCGATGAGGGAATTGGCCTGCTCGATGTTGGCCGTGTAGTTGCGGTGGGTCAGGATGATGCCCTTGGGATCGGCCGTCGTCCCCGAGGTGTAGCAGATGTTGGCGTAGTCGCTCTCCTTGACCGAGGTCCAGGCCGCTTCGAACTCGGCGCGCCGCGTCTTGAGAAATTCGCGGCCGGCGGCGAGGACGTCCCCGACGAAGACCTCGTCCGGATCATAGGCGGGCAGCGGGTCGAGGACGATGATCTTTTCCAGGCGCGCCAGGTCCTTCTTAATGTCGCGGACCTTGGCGACCTGGCTCTGGGAGATGACCGCCATCCGGCACTCGGAATGGGCCAGCCGGAACTTGAGGTCGGTCCGCTCCTCGACCTTGGTCGAGATCGGCACGTCCACGGCGCCCGTATAGAGGATGCCGAGCTCGCTCATGACCCAGTTGTTGCGGGAGTCGGCGATGAGGGCGACGCGGTCGCCTTTCTTCAATCCGAGGGCGAGCAGCCCCGCCCCCATGGCGTGGACGAAGGGATGGAACTCGGCGTAGGTCGTCGGCTCGTATTTGTCCGCCCGCTTCTCCCAGAGGTAAACGTTCGGGCCGAACTTGCGGACGCTGTCTTCAAAGAGCTGGGGCAGGGTGCGTTCCGGCATGGATCACTCCTCCGTCGGCGTTCGGACCGCGCGGGCGGTCACTTGATCTTCTTGCCGGGCAGCTTCCGGCCGTTCTGGTCGAGGACGATGCCGGTGACGGTTCCGGAGGCATCCCTGAGGAACTCGACCTGGGCGTCGACGACCTTGAGGAAAAACTTCGTTTCGGACTCGGCGAAGATCTCGACCGCCTCCTGGCCCGTGGCCTGGGTCATGAACTTCGCCCCGTCGCGAAAGAATTTAATGGCAAAGCCCGGCATGAGCTCATATTCACCCACGTACTTATCGAAGATCTTGGGATCGAGGGCGATGGACCGGCGCGGGGCGGCGATCGGCTTCTCCGTGCGGACGTACTTGAGCTCGGGTCCGAGACCGCCGCCGGTCCTGACCTCGACGGGCGCTCCCTTGGCGTCCCGGATGAAGGTGATGCGGGTCCGGGAATCCTTGATGAAGAAGCGGTCCTTGGAGAGCGGGAAAATGGCCGTCGGCGACAGGTCCGGTCCGCTGACCGTCACGGTCGTTCCGGTCACCCGGACGGTGAATTCCTCGTTCCACTTGTTGGCGTAGTTCCCGGCGAGCGGGGCGAGGTCAGCGGCGGGGACGGCGGCCGGAACGGGCTCCTGGTAAGGCTTGGCCAGGGCGAGGGCGGCGACCTTGAAAGCGAACGGGCCGGGCGTCCGGCCGGGAACCCCGCTGTTCGTCAGCATGATGACGCACAGACCATCCTCGGGAAGAAGAATGCCGTAGGAGGTGAAGCCGGGGATGCCGCCGCCGTGTTCGATCGTCCGATGGCCCTCGTATGAGCCGACGCCCCAGCCGTAGCCATAGCCGGTGGACGTCCCGTCGGCGAGCTTGTACGGGGTCCAGGCGCGCTCGAGCGTCTCGCGCTTGATGAGCTTGCCGGCGAGGAGGGCATCGTTCCAGGCGGCCAGGTCGTCCACGCTGGAGAGAAGCGAGCCGGCCGCGTACGGCTGGGTCATGGAGATGTAATCGGCGTTGAGGAACGTGCCGCCGGCGCCGGGGCCGTAGCCGGGAATGCGGCGAGGGATGATCCGCGACGCGCTGCCGTAGGTGGTATGCTTGAGGCCGAGGGGGTCGAAGATGTTCTTCTGGAGGAACGTCGCGTAGGTCGTTCCGGCGATCTTTTCGATGACGGCGCCGAGGAGGATATAGCCCGAGTTGTTGTAGCGCCACCGTTCGCCGGGGGCGAACTGCATCGGCTGGTCCTTGAAGATGCCGATGAGCTCGGTGAGGCTCATATCCTTGCGCAGGAGCGGCAGCCAGGCGGGCATGTCGGTGTAGCTCTGGATGCCCGAAGTATGGGTCAGGAGGTGCTCGATCGTGATCGTCTTGCCCTGGGTCGGGTAGTCGGGGAGGAACTTCGTGATCGGGTCGGAGAGGGCGAGCTTGCCCTGCTCCATGAGCATGAGGATCGCGACGGAGGTGAACTGCTTGGTCATCGATCCGATGCGGAAGATCATGTCCGGCTCAAGCGGCACGCCGAGCTCGAGGTCGGCCATGCCATAGGCCTTCCGGACGAGGACCTGGCCGTCCTTCGCGACGAGGAGCGCGGCGCCGGGCTCGCCGGGCTTATAGACCGAGGCGAGGAGCTTGTCGAGCTCGGCGGCGAGTGGGGCCGGCGCCTGGGCCCGCGATGGAGGGGCGGGAGCCGCGGCGAGGAGCGGCGCGGTGAGAAGCGGGAGGGTGGAGAAGACGAGCGTTGCGCAGACGAATATCCATAAGCCATTCCCTGGTTTCTTCATACATCGATTATAACCCAGAAACGCGGACGCGGACGCAATTCCGGGGACGTGATTCCGTGTCCCAAGCGGAGCGGGGATTAGGGGGACGACGTATTCGTTACACTCAATCGATTAAGGTGAACGAGTGCGTCGTCCCCCTAATCGAAATCGGGGAATGAGTGCTGCGTCCCCCGATTAACAATTCATTATCGGCGGCGGAAGCCGCCCATCTGCCGCGATTCCTCGTAGATCTTCTTCTGATCCGGGGTCAGGACAGCGGAGATGTCGGCGGCGCGCCTGTCGCGGAGGGCCTGGAGAGCTTTGAAGTCGGCAGTTTCGCCCTCCGGGACGTCCATGAGCGCCGCTTCTTTGTCGATCGAGGCGGCCAGGATGGGCTTGATCTTCGCCGCCTGGGCGGGAGTGAGGGTCAATTGCCGGGTCAGCTGGGCCAGGTTCTGATCTACCTGTTCGGCCTTCCGCAGGGCCCGGAACTTCGGGATCTGGGCCTCTTTCAGCACGGCCTCGATCTCGCGGTCGGCCCGGCCGCCCATCATGCCGCCCATCATCATCCCGCCGCCCATTCCGCCGCGCATGACGCCGCCGGGAGGTCCGCCCGCGGCCGGATCACCCATTCGCTGACCGCCGCGAACGTTGGCCTGATCACCCGCTCCGCCGCGCACGCCCTGGCCGCCCGGGCCGCCGCCCATCCCCGGGCCGGGGGAACTCTCCAGGATCTTCTTGATCGCCGCGGTTTGAGTCTCATCCAACCCGAGCTCGGCCTTCCACTTGGCCAGCCGGGCGGCGACGTCGACCGGCTTGAACGCCGGCCTTTGTCCTTGCTGCGCCTGTTGAGCGGTTTGCTGCGCCGACAGGGGCAGCGCCGCCAGGAAGGTCAGAACAACGATCGCGCCGAATATCTTCTTCATCATGTCGTCCTCCTTGGGATCCGGGTCTCCACTCCTTTAGACGCCGGCACAACGATAAACTTGCATCCTGCGCAGCGAACAGTTATCCCATTTATATTCAATGAAATAAATGATACGGGCGGCGCGCGCTCGATCAGGGGGACGACGTATTCGCTGCACTCAATCGTTTAAGGTGAACGAATGCGTCGTCCCCCTAATATTGAGACGGGCGGACGGACTTCTCGTTGGCGTCGATGATCTCGAGATTCCCGCCCGTCGGCGCCGTCTCGTAGACCGCCTCCAGCTCGTCGAGAAGCTTGTGGAAGCGCTCGTGGACGCCATGGCCGACGATCTCATCCTCAACCTTGGCAAAGGCCTTGCTCAAATAGTCCTGGATCGCCGGCCGGAGAACGCGGTCGGCCGTGGGATAAAGGATGAAGTCCTCTTTGTGGATGTGCGGCCCGAGCAGGTAGACGTAGCCTCGGGCGTTCCTGACGACTTCCTGCTTCGCTTCCGGCTCATCGGCCCGGTATCCGGGGATGGCGTCGGCCAGTCCCTTGACGAGCTCCCTCCCCCGCGTATGCTCGGCGAGCATCGCCCCGATCGGCCCGCCTTCCTTGGGGATTCCGGCCTTGACCATGGCCGGGAAGAGGAGGTCTTCCTCCTTGCCGTGATGGCACTTGTCGGCGAAGACGCGGATGAACTCCACGGCGGATTCGAGGTGGGAGGGATCGACCTTCTCCCCGGCTTCGATCCGATCGCAGGCCTCGCTCAGGATGCCCAGCATCCGTTCGATGGCCCGGTGTTCGTGAATCAATTCTTGCGTGGGTTTCATGGTGCCTCCTTATCTCGAAACTACCATACTCCCCTCCCCCGCTTATCTCCTTGATTTTAGTCAAATAAGGAAGAGGGGTCGCGTCTACACTTTCCAC
>Ga0105106_10003324_pt1 | contig 11513 bp, 9 predicted proteins | sample PPLLaktember2015_5_FD_79109 | JGI IMG/M metagenome (GOLD analysis project Ga0105106, IMG submission 79109) | Freshwater sediment microbial communities from Prairie Pothole Lake near Jamestown, North Dakota, USA - PPLs Lake P8 Core (1) Depth... | ecosystem: Environmental > Aquatic > Freshwater >... | reverse complement strand
ACATGGAATCTCTTATCAGCGAACCATGCGAAATCATGTATATTATTCTCTGTATAGTGTAAAGTCTTCATCTCCTTTGAGGATGGAGGAAAATCTTCACTCCTGAAGTAAATGTATTTCATCCAGGAAGTATCAGAAGCCAGTATATCAAGGAATTTCCATTCCTCTTCATCCAGCAGGTTTCCTGTTGCACCAACAACATAATTAGCAGGCAGAGTAATGCTTACATCAAAACTACCAAATTCTGAATAGAACTCAGCCTGATCAAGATATGGCATCTGATGCCAGCCGTTTCTGTCATAAACCGCCGGTTTTGGAAACCATTGTGAGATCTGATATGATTCCCCAATATGACCCAGCCTCGAAGTGACCCCTTTGGGGATCTTTACACGGAAAGGAGTTGTTATTTGTATTGTGTCACCAGGCTCAAGGGCCTTATTAAGAATGATCGTGCAAATATCAGGAGATTCAGGTAATAAGTGCCATTGAACCTGATTACTTTCTACCTCAAAATCCAGAGAGTCAATAAATCCTTTTAATTCAGGATCATTGAATAATTTTTCCTTCCCCTTCATACTGAATATTTGTCTGGCCAATGCAGTGTTATTATTTGAATATGCATTCGGCCAGAGATGAAAATATAAAAACCTGAGAGTGTCGGGGGAATTGTTAATATAGTCAACTAACTCGAAACCATATAGTTCGTGGGTATTATCATTAAGAGTCACATTAATTTTATAATTTACCTCCTGCTGAAAATAATCCTGTGATGAAACCTTCAGAAAAGGCAGGAATAATACCAGAATAAAGGGTAAATATTTCCTGAAGTCATATTGAAAAACAATTTCTGGCATAACTGGCCGGTCTGAATTTTTGCCGACATATAATCGGGAATACTAAGATACTGAAAATCATGGATGGTCAGGCTAATCAAGAAATGGGTATGATAAAAGTTGTATACTTTTAAAAATTAAATTATTTTTGCTTTAAGTGATTTAAATAAAGACATATAATTTATTGAAAATCTACATTAAAAATATGGTTTGCATAAGGTGCCAGATGGCAGTTAAATCCGAGCTGGATAAACTCGGGTTGCATCACACAAAGGTTGAAATAGGTGAGACTGAAATCATGGAGGACCTTACACCAATGCAAATGGATAATCTGAGAAGTTCTCTTAAAAATATCGGGCTTGAATTGCTGGATGATAAGAAAAACATTATGGTTGAGAGAATAAAAACAATTATCATTGAACTGGTACACTATAATGAAGATCAAATCAAAACAAACCTTTCCGATTACCTGAGCGAAAAGCTCAATCACAATTATACTTATCTTTCTAATCTCTTTTCTGAGGTCAAAGGGTCAACCATTGAGAAGTTTTACCTGTCAAATAAAATAGAAAGGGTAAAAGAGCTGCTTGTATATGGTGAGCTCAATCTTTCCGAAATTGCCTGGAAAATGCATTACAGCAGTGTTGCCCATCTATCGAACCAGTTTAAGAAAATGACAGGTCTTACCCCATCGCACTTCAAAAATCTCAGGATCAAAAATCGCACATCTCCGGAGAATGATTGAATGATTTAACAGCAGTCTATTTAAGGACTATTTTACTGTTATGTCCGAAAATGTAAAATATGCCCAGCTGAATTCCCCTGTTGGTTGATTTTACATCACTGTCTTTATTTATATTGCTTAATCCAAGATTATATCTTGCATCAATACCAAAACCCGTTGACGGAACTACATAGCTCGCACCAAAGCTTACTCCAAACTCAATGGGATTTAATTCGTCTTTATTGTCTGCATTAACCAGAAAACCTACCTGCGGGCCAGCCTGTAATCTGAATCCATTGTCAAACATATACTGAATCAGGACGGGAACATTAATATAACCCAGCTCATAATTAGCATCCCCGCTTTTTGCCCCCTGGGTTGAATATACCAGCTCAGGCTGAATTGCCCACGGGTTCTTGAGATGAATATGGCCGAGCAGGCCAAAATGATACCCTGTTATCTGGTCATATGTGCTATTGTTGTCATTGTTTATGTTGTACAGATTTAACCCGCCTTTAATTCCAAGGCTCACGTGTCCTTCAGGTGCATTACCATGTTGTGCGCTTGCAATGCCCGTAATCAATATTGCTGTAATTAATCCGATTAAATATTTCATATTTTTTTTATCTCTTTAAAATTACTTGTAAAAAACCTTTACTTGGCCCCTAAAATCGTCCAGCCTAAATAAATCTGAAATGTGCGGTTTTTAATACTCTCGCCCGATACATCGGAGATATCAGTAAACCCCAGGACATACCTCACACCGGTATTGAATCCGAGTGGCAGATGCAAACCTGCTCCAAACGCCAGACCAAAATCGTTGTTTTTTAATTGATCCTTTACATCACCCGCATTTTCAACTTCTGCCTTTGTCAGGAAACTGAACTGTGGGCCTGCTTCAAGGCTCAATAGACTAATTGGCATGAAACGGAACATCACAGGGATGGCTATATAATCAAAATCTACCTTTATATCATCCCATTTGCTTCCATAAGCAGTATACAGGACTTCGGGGGTTATTCCGAATTTTTCTGACAAATTCAGATTAAGGTAGGCTCCGAAATGATAATCAGTAACTGTTTTAACATTAATATCTTCAACTGCCTGATTGGCAAAATTTGCCCCGGCTTTTATGCCCAGGCCAACACCTTGTGCCTCGATTACAAAAGGTATTAAAAATAATACCCCGAATAGAAATAATTTTTTCATTTTATTAATTATTGGTTATACAATCAAATTACATCCCTGAATACTCTCCTGAAATGGTACCCGTAAATGCTGTAAGTAACTGCAAGCGGGAATGCCTTTGGCTTATTTAAGATGCTCCAGAAGACTATTTTCCAGAAATAGATACGGTTCTTCGTAAGAACTCCCAGATATATTATAGATTTTATTAATGCCATAAACCTGTTCATTGATAGAGGCTGGGTAAAAGGAGGATCGTATTGCTTCAGAAATAATAAGACTCTGGTATAATATGCCTTGCCGGAATATATACTTTTAATGATTTCCCGGTATCCTTTCATCAGTTCTTCTTTGTCCATTACCGGAACAAAATTCATTGAATAATCAGTATTGTCGCCGGTAAATTTTTCAGTTATTCTGCCTTCATTCTCCAATCGCCGATAGAGTTTTGATAATCGCGGTGCATTCAGCAGCCCTACCATTGCTGTAATAATTCCGCTTTTTTGAATAAAGTCGATCTGCCGCTGGAAGATGTTCGGAGGATCATTATCGAATCCAACAATAAAACCTGCAAACACCTCTATACCGTACCTCTGAATTATATTTACGCAATCTATAAGATCGCGGTTTTTATTATTCAGTTTATTACATTCCATTAAACAACTCTCCTCCGGGGTTTCAATGCCTACGAATACCTTTGCAAAGCCGGCTTTGACCATCATATCCATCAGATCTTTATCATCAGACAGATCAATAGAAGCTTCTGTTATGAAAAAGAACGGATGTTTGTTGGATTTCATCCAGCTGATAACTGCAGGCAGCAGTTCATTCTTAAGTTTCTTTTTGTGTCCGATAAAATTATCATCGACGAAGAAGACACCTCCCTGCCATCCTATTTGTAACAACTGGTCCAGTTCAGATGTAATCTGTGCCGGTGTTTTTGTCCGGACATGGCGCCCGAACAAGGCTGTAATATCACAAAATTCGCAATCAAACGGGCATCCTCTCGAGTATTGTATTCCTGCAGTTGCATATTTGCCGGCTTTCAGAAGAGAATAATCAGGTATTGGTGATTTTGTGATATCTGCAAATTTATCTGAGCGATAAATCTTTTCCGGCCTTCCATTTTTAAGGTCTTCGATAAAAAGAGGTAACGTTATCTCTGCTTCATTAAGGACTAAATGGTTAATCACTGGAAATTGTTCATATTCTTCAGTAAACAAAGGACCCCCCGCCACAATTTTTTTCTTTAGATGAATGCATCGCTCTATGATTTGTTTTACAGAAGCAAGCTGTATCGACATAGCACTTATGAAAACATAATCGGCCCATTTAATATCTTCATCCTTAAGCCTGGAAACGTTGAGGTCGATAAGTTTCTTATTCCAGTCGTCAGGCAATAATGGCGCTATTGTAATCAAACCCAAAGGTACATTAGATGCCTTTTTGGAAATAAACTTCAGAGCATGCTTAAAGCTCCAGTAGGTATCAGGATACTGAGGATAAACCAATAGAATATTCATAATACTTTATAATACTTCTAAACTTTTAAAACAAATCTTTAATCCATTACACACCTGACATATTTCCCTGCTGCTTTTGTGGTACCTTCTCTGTAAACACCATCGTTACTTCCGTCCAGCCGACGATAATTACCTGTGGCTGGACTACTTTCATCGGAACACCACCAGTAGCTAAGTGTACCCTCATTGAAGAATGAACCATCGGCATAATACCTGAACCCACCCGGGAGTGCTGAAAATCCACTTGTATTTGTGCTGCCTTTCCCGGCACTCCATCCGGTGGAACTCTTCATCTGAGAACCCTGATTAGTCCCCCGCCATGTTGTTTCATCAGCTTGTTCCTGAGTCATACCGAGATACATTTCCAGTGTTTTAAATTCAGCATCAGTCGGCACATGCCAGCCAGTGGGGCATAGTTTTCCTGTATTTGCAGTATACCAATTATAGATGGCTCCGTATAAAGGTTTGTTTGTAGTTTCATCATTATCATACCAGCAATAACCCGGAGTTGTCAGTCGTGTCCATGCTGAATTAACCGTAACATTAGGTATGTCTTTGCCATCATTATATTTCGTTGTTTTAAGGTTCTCACCCATCCAGGTTTGTGAACCGATTTCTACTGTTATGTAGGTATTGCCTGACAGGTCAGTCAAACTACCGGTAATAATTTCCGGATCGTCCTTTTCACAACCGCTTGTAAAAATTAAAATCAAGGCGATTATTAATAACATCTGACTCAAAATTCTTCTTTTGTTTTTCATCTCCGTTAGTTTTTAAATTTATCATCCAGTTGTTTCATTTATTTGCTGTCCGTATTCTTTTATTTTACCCTGCCAAAGTATTAAAGAGACTATCGATTAGTTGGTTACAACCAGTTTCTGAGTATTTTGGGGTGTGTCATTTAGTCCCATTTGAACAAAATAGGCACCCGGTGAAAGATTTAAAGGAATTTGAAACTCCCTGACATCCCGATTCATTTTATCCTGAAAAACAATACGCCCCGATAAATCAATGATTTTAATATAGTCAAGTATTAATGCCGGTTCATCTATCGAAATCTTAATATAGTGGAGTGCGGGATTCGGATATATCTTAACAGTTTGATCTTTGTTATTTGCTGCGAATACCATTGCTCCCACCTGCCATGTTCCATTCTGGGCTGTGGTTGCCGGATTAGCTGAACTCCATGTCGCATTTGTTGAAAGACCCGTTTGCCATTCAGGCCCTAAATTAGTCCCATGATCTAATCTTGATACAGGGACAAAACTGGTTGTATTTATGAAATCAGGATTAACAACGACCGAATGTATATCATATCCCAGTTCCTGCCATTCTGCAAACGTTTTTACTGTACCACTGATAACAAACACAGGTGTGCCGGTCTCACAATAGAAAACATTATAATCACTCTCAAAATCATTCAGACACCACGATTCTATCCTCACATTTGGAATCTGATTTTTCGTATAAAAAATATTGTTATAAATTCTGGTGCCAAGTGAAGGTGACGGAACTAATCTGTCGTTATTTGCATCTATATCTATTATGGATGCGGACCAATCAGAAAACTCATCATTATAGAAGGTATTATTATACACATGAACACCATTAATACCCTTTATTCTCAGCGAGAGTCCTGCATTTTTTAAAATATTATAAGCAGCTCCCCCGGAGGTATATGTCATATTAAATCCCTCATCTGACCCTGATTTAAACAATATCCCGTGAGGAGTTTTATCAAGATAATTATACTGAACTACTGAATTTATATTATAACCGGTAAATACAGCATGTGTAATGCTGGAGGCGTCTGTTCCGTTCCATGTAAATTTATTGCCTGTTATTATCATCCCGTCAAGATTGTTATTCTGAGAATTTTCACCTTCATCTCCTGATTGTAACAAATAGCCGGTCGAATTTATTGATGTAATGGTGTTATTACGAAAAGTGAATGCAGTGGGTTCACTTCTTTGAATATTTACTCCTTCCCAGGTTCCTGTATCTGTATTAATAATATAAGTCCCTTCTATTGTCAGAACAGTCTGTGCAGACAAAGTAGTACCTGTTATAAGAAATAATATTATGTATATCTTTTTCAGCAAATGCAAATCATAAGAATTATAGAACCGTAAGTCCAATATATCTATCAATGAGTGTCTCCTCTTCAGTGTTTTCATGATAAAAAATTCCATGAAAATTCCAACGATATAAATGTAAACCCTTTAGTTACTGGAATCTTTACACAATTCCCTGACAGATTTACATAATTCACATATGGTATTCTGTGGAGTGTGTGTGAATGATGTAACTATTACCATGAATAGTGTAACGTTGCACGGAATTAAAGGACTCACCTTTACATCGTGAAAATTCATTCACAATTTAAAATTCAAAAAATGAAAAAAGTATTATTAGTAATGGTTTTCGTTATGGGAGTTCTGGTTGTCAATGCGCAGGCAGGTCTGACTGATTTTGCCGGCACATGGACTTTAAATACTGAAAAAAGCACTCAGCCAAAAGACGGTATGAGAATGGGTGGCGGCAATTTCGTTGCTGTACAGGATTCTAATCTCCTTACAGTTGAAAGAACAGTGGCAGCTCAGGATGTTAACTCCACAAAAACGATTCTGAAATATACTCTGGACGGAAAAGAGAGTATAAACACATCAACAAGAGGCGACAGCAAATCAGTTGCAAACTGGTCTTCTGACGGAAAGTCTCTTACTATTGAAACCTCAAGAACCATGGACGTGAATGGTGAGCCCACTACAATGAAATCAACAGAAGTGTGGGCACTTACTGACGTAAAAACACTAACAGTATCATCAACAAGACAGGGTCCAAATGGTGCAGAAATCACAAAGATGATTTATGATAAGGTATAATTTGTGAATTAAAGAAAAAGTTCAAAGAGGCTCCGTCAGGGGCCTTTTTTTTATTTATAAAAAGCTTTGGCTTGCAATGCCTGTCAATAAACTCAGCTCCGGTGCAGTAAACTATAATGGCAATGCAATCTGTAAATTATGTAACTTTTTTAAAAAGTTGTGTAATACTTATCCTTTGAAGGGTATCGACCTTTATGGTGTGATAATCCATTCAGACTTATGAGAAGTTTATTTGTGCTTTTCATTTCATTACTATGCGCTATGCAGATAAATGCCCAGCAGGTGGTTACAGGGAAAGTAATGGATGACAAAGACACTCCTCTGCCAGGAGTTTCAGTTCAGGTTATAAACACACTCCGCGGAATCTATACCGGAATTGACGGTAGTTATGCGATTACAGCACAGCCTTCCGATACGCTGGTTTTCAGAATGATGGGAATGACCACTCTTAAAGAATTCGTCGGTAACAGAACTCTCATAAATGTCATTATGAATGTTGATACAAAGCTAATGGAAGAGGTTGTTGTGATCGGCTATGGAAAGGTAAAGAAAAGTGACCTTACCGGCTCTGTAAGTTCAGTAAAAACTGAGGACCTGCTAAAAATAACTTCACTGAACCCTGCACAAAGTCTCCAGGGTAAGGCGACTGGGGTTCAGGTCAGCAGCACCTCGGGGGCACCCGGAGCAGGAGCTACAATAAGAGTACGTGGCGTAGGCACTTTTAACAACTCTTCTCCCATCTTTGTCGTCGACGGAGTTATCCTGGATGATATCTCCTTCCTCAACACTTCTGATATAGCTTCCATGGAAGTTCTGAAGGATGCTTCTGCAACAGCTATTTACGGATCAAGGGGAGCAAACGGTGTAATTATCATCACAACAAAAACAGGGACAATAGGCCAGGAAAAGGCCAGTTTTAATTTCAGCTCGGAGTTTGGAATCCAAAGCCTGGCAAAAAAGATTGACCTGCTAAACGGGAGAGAGTTTGCTGATATATCCAATGAAATCGTTCCCGGATCGTATAATAATCCGGATCTTGTTCCCAACACCGACTGGCAGGACCTGATATTCAATACCGCACCTGTTCAGAATCACCAGTTTTCAATTACCGGCGCAACCAAACTCACCCAGTATTATGTAGGTATTGGCATGTTCATCCAGGATGGGATCATTGATAAATCGAGTTACAATCGTTTCACACTTAAGCTGAACAATACATATAATTTAACTCCCCACTTCAGGCTTGGTAATAATCTGACTATTGCGCCTTTCAGGCAGGAAAATGCACCAAACGTCACCTATTCTGTTTACCGTGCACAACCTTTACTGGAACCTTATTATGAGGATGGTTCCTATGCTGTAGTGTATAATGTTGGAAATCCTCTGGCCGATCTTTCTTATTCGAACAACTTTGGGAAGGGAATTCGTGGTGTTGGGAATATTTTTGCAGAAGCAACCTTTTTGAAATCATTCACCTTTAAGTCAAGCTTTGGGATTGATGCTTCCTACAATAAATACAACAGCTTCACTCCGGCTTATACCGTATATAATCCCGACGGAACCGCTTCCCAGCAGCAGAATGTTCTCAGCGATATCTATAAAGGAAATTCTGAAAACCTTAACTGGCTCTGGGAAAACACACTCAATTTCAATAAAATCTTCAACGATATTCATGCCCTTGATATTGTTGCGGGTTATACCATGCAGGAGACATCCTCTGAGTCAATGAGTATCTCCGGAGAGAACGTAATACGTGACGGGAAAGATTTCTGGTACATCAATCCCTCGTACATTTACGACCCTGCCAATAATGTCAATAAGATCCAATCCATATATAACGGAGTGGATCCGGGCCAGTACTATTCAATGATCTCCTACTTATTCAGGGCCAATTATACTCTGAGAGACAAATACATTCTAACCTTTACATTCAGGCGGGACGGTTCATCAAAATTTGAAAAAGAAAACAGGTTTTCCAATTTCCCTTCGTTTGCAGTCGGATGGAACGTGGGGAGAGAAGAGTTTATGAAGTCGATCCCTTTTATTTCGAGCCTGAAAGTCAGGGGCAGCTGGGGCATTATTGGCAATGAGAAGATCAGCTATTATGACCGTTACTCGAGAGTTCAGTCAGACCTGCTCGCAGTGTTGGGGAATCCGGATGCTCCCCTGCCCGGAGCTTCCTACGGTAAGAACGGTAATCCTGACCTGAAGTGGGAGAGCACCACCCAGACAGACCTGGGAGCAGAGATTGGATTTTTTAATAACAGGTTGACGAGTGAGTTTGATTATTATCACCGTAAGACAGATGACATTCTTGTTGAACTTTCCACTCCTGGTCATCTTGGAAACGGACAGGGACAAAAAGTACGGTATAATGCTGCTTCGGTATTGAACAGCGGATTCGAATTTAACCTGAGCTGGAAAGAAAGCAGCGGCGATTTCAATTACAAGATAGGAATTCTCGGATCTACAATTCATAATGAAGTATTGAGCATCGGTGGTGGTAACAGCGGAGTAGATTCTGTTTTGATCGGAGGCTACCTGGGTGACGGCAGACCTGTTACCCTTAGCCGCGAGGGATTACCCATCGGGGCTTTCTACGGATATAAGACCGATGGGATCTTCCAGACCAATGAAGAACTTGATGATTATCCTCACTCTTCACAGGCAGAAGCAGGGGACCTCCGGTTTGTCGATGTTAACAACGACGGGATATTGGACGGGCTTGACAGAACTTACATTGGATCACCTATACCAAAGCTTATTTTTGGATTCAATGCTGAGGCTGAATACAAGGGAATTGACTTTTCTTTAGATTTTCAGGGGCAGACAGGTAACAAGATTTTCAATGGGAAGGAAGTTGTCAGGCCTGATCCATATAACTTCGAGCAACACGTCTTCGACCGGTGGACCGGTCCTGGAACCAGCGATAAGGAACCAAAACCGTCGTTTGGAGGATATAATTACACCCCTTCCGACCGGTTCATTCAGGATGGTTCATTCGTCAGACTAAGGAGCGTGACTTTGGGTTATACCATGCCTTCTTCACTCATTAAGAAAGAGTTAATACAACAATTAAGGGTTTATATCAAAGGATCTAACCTCTTTACCCTGAGCAAATTCACAGGGTACTCCCCGGAAATTGGAAGCTACGATGTGTTATCCAACGGGATTGATTTTGGTATTTACCCCATTACATCAACATATTCAATTGGCGTCAATCTGACTTTCTGAACAAGATGAAAACCACGATAAAAATATCCGTTCTTCTTATACCCTTCCTGTTTTTCACATCCGGATGCGAAGATTTTCTGCAGAAGGATCCACAGGGAGAGCTGACACAGGAAGAATTTCCTGTTAGTCAATCAGATGCTTTACTGGCTACAAATGCCGTTTATTCGACCATTCGCGAATGGGGCTATCATTCAGGGGGTTATCCCATTCTGGACATCATTTCGGACGATTCGCATAAAGGGAGCAATCCAAATGATCAGCGTCCCACAGTGGGTCCGTATGATAATTTTACCCATTTATCCACCCAGGATGGTCTCGACCGATGGTGGAGCACATTGTACCAGGGAATAAAACGGGCAAATGTTGTTATTACAAAAGTACCCCTGATCGGGATGGATACTGTGTTACGTAATCGTTATGTGGCAGAAGCAGAATTTTTTCGGGGATTATTTTACTTTGATCTGGTGAGAGCCTGGGGCGGGGTTCCCATGATCACTTCACTCAATCCACCTCTGAAAGTTGCAAGGTCGGCAAAAGAGGAGATATATGATCTCATTATTAGCGACTTGCTGTATGCTGTGAAAAATCTGGCTGAAAAGAGTGCCCTGGAAACAGGGGACATCGGACGGGTAACCAGAGGCGCCGCCAAATCGCTGCTTGCAAAGGTATATTTATTCCAGGGCGATTTTGTCAATGCAGAAAAATATGCTCTTGAGGTGATCAATTCAGATGAGTATGAACTTGAGGCTCTGTTTGCCGATGCCAACAGCAAGCTAGGTGAACATGGCATGGAGTCAATCCTTGAAGTTGGTGCCCTGGAAGTGGAAGGGTCGGGTGGTAACCAGTATGCAAACACTCAGGGAGTAAGGGGTTCACCTAACAGGGGATGGGGTTTTAACAGGCCTTCGCTCGATTTACGAAATTCATTCGAAACCGGTGATCCCCGTCTCGAAGCTTCGATAATCGATCTCGGAGAAACATTGGATGGTATCTTTATAATTGGAGATGGAACAACTCCCGATGAAACACTTGATGCATCTGATAATGTGATTGAAGTCGAATGCTACAACCAGAAGGTGTGGTACCCCGGAACAAACACGATCACCCAATGGGGACACAACAGAAGGTT
>Ga0105106_10003323_pt1 | contig 11520 bp, 7 predicted proteins | sample PPLLaktember2015_5_FD_79109 | JGI IMG/M metagenome (GOLD analysis project Ga0105106, IMG submission 79109) | Freshwater sediment microbial communities from Prairie Pothole Lake near Jamestown, North Dakota, USA - PPLs Lake P8 Core (1) Depth... | ecosystem: Environmental > Aquatic > Freshwater >... | reverse complement strand
GCTGCGGGCGGAGATCGCGGCGCTGTCGCGCACGCCGCCGCCGGCCACCGACCGGCTCGAGGAACTGAAGCCGCCGAAGGGCTAGCGCCATGTGCCGCGCCCTGCTCTACCTCGGGCAACCCGCGCTGCTGGATCATTTCCTGTTCCAGCCTGATTCCGCGCTGGTGAAGCAAAGCTACATGCCGAAGATGCTGCACCTGCTGAACCTCGCGGGCTTCGGCATGCGCGCCTGGGACGCGGCCTCGCACGAACCCGAGAAGCCCTTTGCCTACGCCTCAGACGCCATTCCCGTCTTCGATCGCAACCTGAAAGGCCTCGCCGAGAAAATCCGCGCCCGGTGCTTTCTCGCGCATGTACGCGGCGTGCCCTACAACACCAAGGTCGAGATTTCGACGCAGAACGTGCACCCGTTCCAGTTCGCCGGCGTGCCGCTCGCCATGGCGCACAACGGCGACCTCTACCGCTTCCCGGAGATGAGGCCGCTGCTCACCCCGCACGTGAAGCCGGAATTCCTGGCGCAGATCCGCGGCACCACGGACAGCGAGTGGATGTACGCCATACTGGTATCGAGGCTCAAGTCGCCCCAGGCCCGGCCGTCAGCGGAAGAGCTGCACGATGCCGTGGTGCACATGCTGGGCGTCGTGCGCAAGGCGAGAGCGGAACTGGGCATCGCGCTCGCCTCCCCGGTGAATCTGTTTCTAACCGACGGCACGCAACTGGCGGCCGTGCGCTACACGTTCGACTTCGGCTGCTACCCGCAGGACCCGGCCGAGTTGGTATCCGGCCATTTCAATTACTACACGCTCTGGGTCACCCTCGGCCGCGATTACGGCCTGCACGACGGCGAATGGAAGATGACCGGCGGCAGCGACAACGCCGATTCGGTGCTCGTCGCCTCGGAGCCGCTGACGCGCGACGTTTCGGCCTGGGTCGAAATTCCCGAGTATTCGATGCTGCACGCCGGCATGCGCCGCAACGGCCAACCGGCGATCACGCTGCGGGAACTGAGCTAGCCGGCAGCGGCGCCGCCACGATCTGGCCGCCGAGCGCGGTCTCCAGCTTGTCGCCCTCCCGGCGCGCGCCGCGCAGCCGCGCCAGGCTGATCAGGCGCGTCAGGTGGCGGTTGGTCTGCGCGAGGGACGACAGCAGGCTGCGCTGGATGGCGTGGTGCAGCGCGGTCGAGATGGCACCCTCGCCGGCATAGAACCCGTCGAACGCCTTGCGCGGGATCTCCAGCAGGATCGCGGTCTCGCGCACGCGCGCCTCCGACCCGTGCGCGCCGCCTTCGAGCAGGCTCATGAAGCCGAAGATCTGGCCCGGGCCGAGCACCGCCATGCGCCGCTCGCGCGCCTCGCGTCGCGCATAGATCTCCACCGCACCGCGCAGCACTACGAAGGCGGCGGCGGCCGGCTGGCCGACGGCAAATACGCCATGTCCGCGCTGCAATTCGATCAGCTGCGAAGCGTCCATGACCTCGGCGATTTCCGCGTCGGTGAAACCGTCGAATACCGGCAACAGCGGCAGGAACGGGCGGAAGTCGAAAACCGCTTTCCCGATGCGCTTCACCCCAACCAGGGGATCGGCGATATGCGACTTCACCACCGGCGCATCCTCCGGCGCGGCGGCCTCCAGCACTTTGGCGTTCATGGCGCGCAGCTTCCCCATGAGGATCACCGTCAGCGCGTGCTGCAGGCCGCGCGCCTCCGGCGTGCGCTGCGCCGCCAGCGCGCGGAAATCGTCGCGATCGAGGAACCAGCCATCGAGGTTCGTGCCCGCCGCCACCGTGGCCGTGGCGATGCCGCGCTCGAACAGCGCCATCTCGCCGAACAGGCTGCCCGGCCCGAGCTTCGCCACGACGAGCCGCTCGCCGCCGGGCAACAGCACACTCGCTTCCGCCTGCCCTTCCCGGATGACGTATGCGCCGCGCGAAGCCTCTCCCGCGCGCACGAGGCGCGCACCACGCGCGAAGGACACCGGCTGCGCAATGCTGAGCAGCATATTGCGCGCCGCGACATCCAGGCGCTCGAGAAACGGCCGCGCCGCTTCGCCGGTTGGCATCGCCGCCGAGTGTACACTCGCCGCTCGATGAACCAGCCGAGCGCGAGTATCGACGCGAACCAGGTGCTGGCGGTGGTACAGGCCGTGGCGCGCGAAGCGCGTCCGGGTGCCGAGCCGCAGGTGGCGCTGGACAGCTCGCTGGAAAAGGAGCTGGGCCTGGACAGCCTGGCGCGGGTCGAGTTGGTGCTGCGCCTGGAGCGCGAGTTCGCCACCAGCCTTCCCGAGCAGGCGCTCGCCACCAGCGAGACGCCGCGCGATCTGCTGCGGTTTCTGCTCTCCAGCGCCGGCCACGCGCCGCGCGCTGCCGACACCAGCGTCGCCAGCCTCTCGCAGTCCACCGATGTGCGCCCGCCCGTGCACGCGCAAACGCTCACCGAGGCCCTCGAATACCACGTCGAGCGCCAGCCCGATCGCCTGACGGTGCATCTCTACGAGGAAGGCCGCGAAACACCGATCACCTACCGGCAACTCTACGAAGGTGCCCTCGGCTACGCCGCGCGCCTCGCCGAAGCGGGCCTGCAGCCCGGGCAGATGGTGGCGATCATGCTGCCGACCTGCAAGGAGTACCTGTATTCATTTTACGGCGTGCTGCTCGCCGGCGGCGTGCCGGTGCCGCTGTACCCGCCGGCGCGCCTGACCACCATCGAAGACCACATGACGCGCCACGTCGGCATCCTGAAGAGCGCCGGTGCGACGATCATGATCACCATTCCAGAGGCGAAGGCGCTCGCGTACCTGCTGCGCGCGCAGGTCGAAAGCCTGCGCTCGGTGCTGATGCCCGCCGACCTTGAAGGCGGCGGCGCGGGTTTTCACCCGGCGCGCGGCAAGACGGGCGACATCGGCTTCCTGCAGTACACCTCCGGGAGCACCGGCGATCCCAAGGGCGTGGTGCTGTCGCACGCCAACCTGCTGGTCAACGTGCAGGCGATGGGCAAGGCGGTGAGCGCGGGGCCGGACGACGTGTTCGTGAGCTGGCTGCCGCTGTACCATGACATGGGGCTCATCGGCGGCTGCTTCGCCACCATGTTCCTCGGCTTTCCGGTGGTGCTGATGTCGCCGCTGGCTTTCCTGTCGCGCCCGTCCAGCTGGATGCGCGCCATCCACCGCCATCGCGGCACCCTCTCGGGCGGCCCGAATTTCTCCTACGAGCTGTGTCTGCGCCGCATCGCCGACGAGGAGATGGAAGGCATCGACCTGTCTTCGTGGCGCTTCGCCTTCAACGGCGCAGAGCCGGTCAGCCCGCAGACCCTCACGGCGTTCGCGGAAAAGTTCGCGCGCTGGGGCTTTCGCAGGAACTCCCTTTCGCCGGTCTATGGCCTGGCCGAGTGTACGGTGGGCGTGTCCTTCACGACGCCCGGCGAGCCCTGGCGCATGGACGCCCTCGACCGCGAGCACTTCTCCAGGACCGCAGAGGCGGTGGAGGCGAAGGCCGACGACCCGTCGCCGCTTCGGGTGGTGGGCTGCGGCCATGTCATCGAAGGCCACGACCTGCGCGTGGTGGACGCCGCGGGTTTCGAGCTGCCCGAGCGCCAGGAAGGCTCGCTGCAGTTCCGCGGTCCGTCGGCCACCTCCGGCTATTACCGCAACCCGGAGGCGACCAAGAATCTCTTTGCCGGCGCCTGGGTGAACACGGGGGATCGGGCTTACCTCAACGAGGGCATGGTCTACATCACCGGCCGCGAGAAGGACATCATCATCCGTGGCGGGCGCAACATCAGCCCCTATGAGCTGGAGCAGGCGGTCGGCGATCTTGGCGGCGTGCGCCGCGGCTGCGTTGCCGTGTTCGGCAGCTTCGATCCCGCCTCGGGCACCGAGCGCATGGTGGTGCTCGCCGAAATGCGCAACACCGACGCGACGCGCCACGACGACCTGAGGCATATGATCAACGAGCTGGCGGTGAACCTGACCGGCGGGCCGGCTGACGACATCGTGCTGGCGCCGCCGTCGACCGTGCCCAAGACCTCGAGCGGCAAGATCCGGCGCACCGCGGCGCGCGCGTTCTACGAGCGCGGGCCGACTTCGGTGAAGCCGCAGGCGGTGTGGTTGCAGTTCGCGCGTCTGGTGCTCGCGGGCGCCGCGCCGCAATTGCGGCGCAGCTGGCGTGCGGCGCGCGGCGGGCTGTTCGCGCTGCGCGCCTACCTGGCCTTCGGCCTGCTGTTCCCCGTGGCGCTCGCCGCCGCCGCGCTCGCCCGGCCGGCCGTCACGTGGCGCGTCGGCGGTGCGGCCTGCCGGCTGTTCCTGCGCGCTGCGGGCATCCCGCTCGTGGTGCGCGGCGCCGAGCAGATTCCGGCGGGGCCCGCGGTGCTTGCCGTGAACCACACCAGCTACCTCGATGCCGTGGTGCTGGTGGCCGTGCTGGGGCCGCGCGCCTACGCCTTCGCGGCCAAGCGCGAGTTCGAGGCGAACCCCCTGATGCGGCTGCTGCTCAAGGGCTTCGGCGCGATCTTCGTGGAGCGCTTCGAGGTGCAGAAAAGCGCCGAGCATGCCGACGTGCTGCTCGACGCCGTGCGCGCCGGCGCATCGCTGGTGGTGTTCCCGGAAGGCACGCTGACGCGCAATACCGGCCTGATGGCGTTTCGCGCCGGCGCTTTCCAGGTCGCCGCGCAAGCGGGGGTGCCGGTGGTGCCCGTTGCGCTGCGCGGCGTGCGCTCGGTGCTGCGCGACGGCACCTGGTACGCGCGGCGCGCGCCGGTGGCGGTGACGCTAAGCGCGCCCATTGCGCCGGAGGGCGCGGACTGGTCGGCGGCGGTACGGCTGCGCGATCGCGTGCGCGCCGAGATCCTCAAGCACTGCGGCGAGCCCGACCTGGAGCGCGCGCGGCCCGGCGTCGAGCCTACGCCGGACTGAGCGTGCGCTCGAAGAACGCTTCCAGCGCGCGCACGCTCGAGACGTCCCCGTAGAGCCGCGGACGGCGCGACGCCAGGGCTTCGTGCATCGCGCCCCAATGCGCCGCGTCGCGCGCCAGGCGCACCGCGCCCGCCACGTACTCGGCATCGCTGCGCGCCACCATCTCGTCCAGGCCCATGTGGCGCAGGATGCCGCTCGCGAGGCGCCCACGCAGGAATCGCCCCTCGTAGGCGACGAGCGGCAGGCCGCATTCGATCGCCTGCAGGGCGGTGTTGTAGCCGGAAAAGCCCAGGGTATCGAGATAGACGTCGGCTTCCTGCATGAGGCCGTAGAAGGCAGCGCGGCTCTGCCACGGGAGGAACGCGACGAAGCCACCCAGGTCCAGGCCGGCCGCCGAGAAGGCGCGTGCGAGGCGCGAGCGCACCCGCTGCATCAGCTCCGGCGGATCGGGAATGAAGAACGCGAACTGGCATTCGCCGAGTTGCCGCGCGATCGCGACCAGCACGGCATCGTGGCGCGGGGTGTACTTGAAAGGCGTGCCGGGACACAGCAGTAGCGGCACGCCCGGTCGCAACCCGAGCGCCGCCGGGTCCACGGCGGCAGGCGTCACCTGGGCGGGCGCATAGGGACTGCCGAATCCCGGCAATCGTACGAGCCGCTCGGTGTAGTGGGCGTCGCCCTCGGCCGGCTCCAGCGCTTCGGCGCTCAGGTAATAGTCGATCGTCGGCAGGCCGGAGGTGTGCGGATGGCCCCAGGAGGTGGCCTGAATGGGCGCCAGGCGCTGCGCCGCCAGCTTGGCGGTCAGCGGGTCGATGCCGATTTCCGGGTAGATCAACACGTCGAGCTGGTGGCCATGGATGGCGCGCGCCCATTCCGCGAAATCGCTCTTGCCGTAGGTGTAGTGCGTCACCAGCGTCTTGGCGCGCGCGGTCTCGATGTCGTTGGCGCTGCCGAGGTGGAACAGGCGCACGTCGAAGCGCTCGCGGTCGAGGTTCTCCAGCCAGCCCTTGATGTTCGCGTGCCACACGGAATGGTCGCGGATGTGGGCCGAGGCGATGCCGATGCGCGCTTGCGCGCGCGTAACGCGCGCCGGCACCGGAATGCCCGCCGCCGCCTGCCAGGCGCCCATCAGGTTCGCGCACAGCGCGCCGTAGCGCGCGATCGACTCGCGATGATCCTCCTCCTGGTAAGCGAGGTAGAACGGCTGCTGCGAGCCGACTGCGCGCGCCGCCCGGCCGGGCCCGCGCGCCGCGCACCACTGCTCGAGGCTTGCCAGTTCCTCGGCGAACGCCGCGCGGCTTTTCGCCTGCTCGTCCGCGCTGTCCGCAATCATGGGCAGGCACGACATGGCGATCGCCCAGCGCGCCTCCGCATACTCGGGATCCAGCTCGAGCGCCTTGCGGTAACTGGCGAGCGCGCCCTGCATGTCCCCCATCCCCTTGAGCGCGTTGCCGAGGTCGAAGTGGCCTTCGGCCATGTCGGGACGGGCTTCCAGCAGGTGGCCGAATGCCGTCACCGCATCCGACAGGCGCCTTTGCTCGCGCAACAGCTGCGCGGCATTGAGCAACGCCTCGGCGAAGTCGGGCTTCTGGCGCAACGCCGCCTCGTAGCAGGCCAGGGCCTCGGCCGTCCTGCCCTGGTGGCGCAGCACGTTGCCCAGATTGTTGTGCGCCTCCACCAGGCGCGGCTCGCGCTCGAGCGCCGCGCGGTAGGCCGCGGCCGCCTCGTCGAGGAAGCCCTTCTCGCGCAGCATGTTGCCGACGTTCAGGTGGTACGGTGCGGAGGCGGGTTCCAGCGCCAGCGCGCGCTGGCACGAGGCGAGCGCCTCGTCCAGGTTCCCGGCTTCGCGCTGCGCGGCACCGAGGCTCGCGTGCGCGGCGGCAAAGTCCGGCTGCAGCAGCGTTGCGCGCCTGAGCGCCTCGAGCGCCTCCGCGTTGCGCCCCAGGCGCCGCAGCACGCCGCCCAGGTTGAACTGCGCCACGGCGAACTGCGGATCCAGGTCGGCCGCGCGGCGCAAGCGCTCGAGCGCCTCCGGCAAGCGCCCGAGGCGGCGCAACGTCTCGCCCAGGCTGTTGTGCGCGACCGCGCTCGCCGGGTCCAGGTTCGATGCCCGCTCAAAATGCCCCAAGGCTTCCTCGGTCGACTGGCGCTGCAGCGCGATCACGCCGAGCATGTGCGCGGCGTCGAAACTGCGCGGATCGCGTTCGAGCACCTCACGATAGCCGGTGCGCGCCTCGTCGAGGCGTCCGGCCTGATGGTGGGCGTAGGCCTGCGCGAGCCGTTCCGCGGCGCCCCGCCTGCCGAAGAACCGGCCCAGCATCGGCCGCTTCAGCTGCCCGGCTTGGCCGCTTGCCGCGACGCGAGCGTCGCCACCGTCACCAGCTCGTAGCTGAGCGCATCGGTGAACTCCGGCGCGTAGCCCGCCTCGCGCAGCGCCCAGCGCACGCGGTTGCCGAGTCGCGCCTTTTTGTAGATGTTGAGCTTGCGCGAGCGCGCGAACTGTTCCAGGCGCGCGAATATCACGTCGTGCGTTTTCCTCAGCCGGTCGGCGGTCTTGCGCGTGTGCGGGCCCGGCGCGGGCGGCATGCGTTTGACCAGGTCGGCGACGATCGCATCCGCCACCTCGTCGACCTCCTTGGTGCTGAACCAATTACCGAACATGGGCGCCTCGCTGGAGAATCCAGACGCAATTCTACGTGATGTGCCGCTCGCACCACGCGCGCCACAGGGCGCGGTAAGCGGCCTCCAGGTCCTGCGCAAATTCCGCCTCGTCCATAAGCGGCGAGGCGCGCAGCCGGGCACGCAGGGTCGCGCGCAGCCCGGCCAGCTTTGCGCGGTCCGCACCGTGCTCGAGCGCCTGGCGCACGTAGTCTTCAGGCGTCGTGGCGATCCAATCCTGCAAGCCCAACGCACCCAGGATGCTTGCCGCGCTGCGCGAAACCGACCGCTCACCGGCGAGCGCGAGCACCGGCACGCCCATCCAGAGCGCGTCGAAGGTCGTGGTGCCCCCGCTATAGGGCAGGGAATCGAGCGCCAGGTCCACGGCGTCATGCTGGCGCAGGTACTCCTCGAACGGTACGCGCGGCAGGAACGTGAGCCGCGCATCGTCGACGCCCTCGCGGGCGATTTCGCGCCGCAGCATCGCTTGCGCGCGTCCTTCGGGCACGCCGACCACGCGCAGTCGCGCGCGCGGCGCCTGCAACAGGATCTGCGTCCATAGGCGGCGCGCGGCCGCCGAAATCTTGGGCGCATGGTTGAACGAGCCGAAGGTCACATGGCCGTTGCGCACGCAAGGCGCCTCGGCGGCATGCCCCAACGCGTGCGCCGGCCGATAGCACCACAGGCTGTGCGGCAGGCGCACCAGCGACTCGGTATGCAGGCTTTCGCCCGCATCGGGCGGGTCGGCGCGCGCGTCGGTGATGCGGTAGCCGATGCGCGTCAGGCCCGTGCTGCCCAGATAGCCGAGCCAGCTCGCCTGCACCGGCGCGGGCTGGCGCGCGAACACCCCCAGGCGCAGCACGCCCGCGTGACCGGTGAGGTCCACCAGGATGTCGATCGCGTCGCCGCGAACGCGCTCGGCGAGTGCATCGTCGTCAAGTGTCCCGGCGTCGCACCAAGCGTCGGCGGCGGAACGCAGTTGCGCCGTCACCTCGTCCGGCGCGCGGGTCGCGGTGCTGTAGCAGTACACCTCGATTCGCCGGCGGTCGTGGCGCTCGAACAGCGGCAGTGCGAACCAGGCTACGGGATGGCGGTTGAAATCGCAGGAGACGTAGCCGATGCGCAGCCGCCGCTCCGGGTCCGGCGCCTGCGCGTAAACGGCGCGCGTCGCCGGCACGGCCCGTTCCAGGCGCATGCCGAACGCGCGGTGGCGCTCGAACAGCGCCTTTGCGGACAGCGTGTCCTCGAGCATCAGCGCATGCAGTTCCATGGATTCCAGGTCGAACCGGGCTGGCGCCAGGCGCCGCGCCGCCGCCAGCGCGTCGAGCGACTCCGGGACGCGCCCCGTCCCGCGCAGCAGGGTGGCGAGCAAGTGCCAGGCCGGGACGAAACGCGGCTCGAGTTCGAGCGTGCGCTTGAGCGCGTCTTCGGCCTCGTCGGTGCGCTCCAAGCGCCACAGCAACTCGCCGTAGTTGTACCAGGCCCCGGCGTGCCGGGGCTCGAGCTCGAGCGCACGCGCCAGTGCTTGTGCCGCGCCGGGGGGGTCGCCCCGCGCTTGCAACACGTTGCCGAGCGCGATCAGCGCCTCAGCGAAGTCAGGCTTCGTGCCGAGCGCGCGGCGCAGCGCAAGCTCCGCGTCGTCGTGCGCGCCGCGCACATGGTGCAGGCGCCCGAGGTTGAAGTGCGCGTGGGGGTTGCCGGGCTCGGCGGCAAGCGCCGCCTGGTAGGCCCGCCCGGCGCCTTGTGTGTCGCCGAGGATCTCGAGCGCGGCGCCCAGGTTGAGGTGCGGCCCGGCGGACCGCGGCGCGAGGCGCGCCGCCAGGCGGTAGCGGCCGCAGGCGGCGGCCACGCGGCCGAAGCGCTCCGCGCGCTGGCCGCTCGCGATCAGCACACGCGCGAGCAGCCGGCCGGGCACTTACTCGAGGGCCGACTTCAGCAGCCGTCCCATTTCGGCCGGGTTCTTCGTCACCCGGATGCCGCAGGCCTCCATCACGGCGAGCTTTTCCTGCGCGGTGCCCTTGCCGCCCGAGATGATGGCGCCGGCGTGGCCCATGCGCTTGCCCGGCGGCGCGGTGACCCCGGCGATGAAGCCCACCACGGGCTTTTTCATGTTCTGCTTCACCCACTCGGCGGCGGTTTCCTCGTCCGAGCCGCCGATCTCGCCGATCATGATCACCGCATCGGTGTCGGGGTCTTCGTTGAACAGCTTCAGCACGTCGACGTGCTTCAGCCCGTTCACCGGGTCGCCGCCGATGCCGACGGCGCTCGACTGGCCGATGCCCAGCTCGGTGAGCTGCCCCACCGCCTCATAGGTGAGCGTGCCGGAGCGCGATACCACGCCGACGCGGCCCTTTTTGTGGATGTGCCCGGGCATGATGCCGATCTTCAGCTCGTCCGGCGTGATCACGCCGGGGCAGTTGGGGCCGAGCAGCAGCGTCTTGCGGTTTTGCTTCCTCATGCGCTCGCGCACCTCGACCATGTCGCGCACCGGGATGCCCTCGGTGATGCAGATGGCGAGGTCGAGGTCGGCTTCCACCGCCTCCCAGATGGCCGCGGCGGCGAAGGGCGGCGGCACGTAGATCACCGATACCGTGGCGCCCGACTTTTCTTTCGCGTCGCGCACCGTGCCGTAGATCGGGATGCCCTCGAAATTCTCGCTCGCCTTCTTCGGATTCACGCCCGCCACGTAGCACGCCTTGCCGTTGGCGTAGGCGCGGCTGGTCTGGGTGTGGAACATGCCGGTCTTGCCGGTGATGCCCTGGGTCATCACCCGCGTGTCCTTGTCGATGAGGATGCTCATGAGGCCTTTCCGATCGCCTGGACCACGCGCTCGCCGGCCTCGGCCATGTTGTTGGCGGAGATGATCGGCAGCCCGGAGTCCTGCAGGATCTTCTTGCCCAGATCTTCGTTGGTGCCTTTCATGCGCACCACCAGCGGCACCGAAAGCTGCACCTCGCGCGCCGCCGCCACCACGCCGGCGGCGATGGTGTCGCATTTCATGATGCCGCCGAAGATGTTCACCAGGATCGCCTTCACCTTCGGGTTGGACAGCATGATGTTGAACGCCGCGGTGACCTTCTCGGCCGTGGCGCCACCGCCGACGTCGAGGAAGTTGGCGGGCGAGCCGCCGTAGAGCTTGATGGTGTCCATGGTGGCCATGGCGAGGCCCGCCCCGTTCACCATGCAGCCGATGTCGCCGTCGAGCGAGATGTAGGACAGGTCGTGCTTCGAGGCCTCGATCTCGAGCGGATCCTCCTCGTCCAAGTCGCGCAGCGCCACGATGTCCGCGTGGCGAAACAGCGCGTTGTCGTCGAAGTTGAGCTTGGCGTCGAGCGCGACCACGCGGCCGGCTCCCGTCAGCACGAGCGGATTCACTTCCAGCAGCGACGCGTCGGTCTCCCAAAAACAGCGGTACAAGCCGCGCAGCAGGGCGCTGGCCTCGTCGAGGGCCGGGTCGGGGATGCCGATGCGGCGAGCGATATCGCGCGCTTCGGCCTCGCTCAGCCCGGCCTCCGGATCGACAAATCCCTTGTGGATCTTCTCCGGCGTCTTCGCCGCCACTTCCTCGATGTCCATGCCGCCCTCGGAAGAGCCCATCAGCACCACGCGCTGCGTGCCGCGGTCCACCACCATGCCGACGTAGAGCTCCTTGGCGATGTCGGCGCCCTCCTCGATGAGGAGCCGGCGAACTTTCTGGCCCTCGGGGCCGGTCTGATGGGTGACCAGCTGCATGCCGAGGATGCTCGTGGCGTGCGCGCGCACTTCCTCGATCGATTTCGCCACCTTCACGCCGCCGCCCTTGCCGCGGCCGCCGGCGTGGATCTGCGCCTTCACCACCCAGACCTTGCCGCCGAGCTTGTGCGCCGCCGCGACCGCCTCGTCGACGCTGAAGCAGGCGATGCCGCGCGGCGTGGATACGCCGTACTTGCGGAACATCTCCTTGCCCTGGTACTCGTG
>Ga0105106_10003321_pt1 | contig 11526 bp, 8 predicted proteins | sample PPLLaktember2015_5_FD_79109 | JGI IMG/M metagenome (GOLD analysis project Ga0105106, IMG submission 79109) | Freshwater sediment microbial communities from Prairie Pothole Lake near Jamestown, North Dakota, USA - PPLs Lake P8 Core (1) Depth... | ecosystem: Environmental > Aquatic > Freshwater >... | reverse complement strand
TACGGCAAGAACGGCACGATGGGGCCGCTCGAGCCCGTGAAGGAGATCCGCTCGCACGAGCTGTGCCTCATCATCGAAGTCACCGCGCCCACGCAGGACATCGCGAGCTCGATCGCCGGCATCGTGCGCCACCAGGGGCTGCATCTGCCCATCCCCGAGTGGAGCGGTCTCATCACCGCGCTCGCGTGCCCTTACAACCCGGCGCATCTCGACCGCGGCGCGGTCTATCGCTTCAACGTGAACCACGTCGTGGAGCCCGACGATCCGCACGAGATGTTCCGGACCCGCTGGTACGGCGTCGAAGGCGAAAGATACGAGGAGCTGCCGACGTGAGCCGGGAAGCAGGGCCCCGGCGAAGCCGGGATGCGACCAGGCGAATCGGCGCAAGCCGCCGACACGTTATCGCCCGATCGTCCTATGGCGTAACGGAGGCGGCCCCAGAGTGACCAAGCTCGCCGAGCTCGCGCGGCTCATACGCAGCAAGAATGCAGGCCCTTTCGAGCTCACGTTCGACATCATGTTCGAGGATGAAGCGCGCTACCGGCGAGTGCAGCGCTCCGGTGCACTGACGCGCGAAGCGGTGGCGGAGCGCTACGGCTTGTCGCCGGAGCGGGTGAAATTCTTCTATTGCGACAACGCGCTGGCAGTCAAAGCGACGATCCCGCGGCCGGCGACACAGGGCGATCTGTACGACGCCGACGGGCACGGCGGGCAGCAGTACGCGCCCCTGATGGACATCGAAATCCCCTGAATCGGTTCGGCGCGCGCTGTCGAACCGGGCGATACCCGCCCCGTGTCGAAGCGGGCGAACATCTAGAGGAGTCTCCATGCCTTTCGCACTCGAGCTCGCAAAGCGCATCACTGCGTTGCGCTACGAAGACCTGCCTCCCGAAGCAGTGGAATGGGCGAAGGTCGGGATACTGGATACGGTCGGCGTCACGCTCGCCGGCAGCTCGGACCCGTCGGCGACGATCGTCGCAGGCGTGCTGTCTTCGGGCGGCAAGAGCCTGCTCCTGGGCACGCCGAAGCGCACCGGTGCGCTCGACGCGGCGCTCGTGAACGGCACCGCCTCGCACGCGCTCGATTTCGACGACTGCAACAATACGCTGGGCGGCCACCCTTCCGCGCCGATCCTGCCTGCGATGTTCGCGCTGGCCGATGAAATCGGTGCGACCGGCCGCGACTTCATCACTGCGTACGTCGCGGGCTTCGAAACCGAGTGCAAGATTTCGCTGGGGGTGAACTTCTACCAGTACACGCGGGGATGGCACCCGACGACGACGATCGGCGTCTTCGGCGCCACGGCGGCGTGCGCGAAGCTGCTCAAGCTCGACGACGAGCGCACGGCGACCGCGCTGGCGATCGCCGCTTCGCTCGCATCCGGCATCAAGTCGAACTTCGGCACTTACGTGAAACCGCTGCACATCGGTCACTGCGCCCGCAACGGCCTTTTCGCGGCGCTCCTCGCGCGCGACGATTACACCGCGAGCCCGGTCGCTTTTGAGCACAAGCAGGGTTACTTCGAAGTGTTCAACGGCGCGGGCAATTACGACGCAGAGAAAATATTGCCTGCGTGGGGCCGGCCTTTCGACATCGTGACGCCGGGAATCGCGATCAAGCAGTATCCGTGCTGCGGCAGCACTCACCCCGCGATAGACGCGATGCTCGAGCTCGTGCGCGGGCACGACGTAAAGGCCGATGCGGTGGAGCGCATCCAAAGCTGGACTCACGCGCGCCGACTCGAGCACACCAACCGCCCCGATCCGCAAAGCACCAAGGACGCGAAATTCAGCGTGCAATACTGTCTCGCGCGCGCGCTCGTCGACCGCAAGGTGACGATCGAGCATTTCGAAGGCGAGTCGTACAAAGACCCGGAAATACGGCGCGTCACCGCGCTGGTGCAAGTGGCACCGTATACGACGGAGCAATTCCCGGCGGAAAACCATTTCGGCGCGGAAGTGAAAGTGACGCTGCGCGGCGGCTCGGTTCTGGGCGCTAAAGTCGACCGGCCCGCGGGCCGCACTTCGGCGAACCCGCTTACGCCCGAAAGGCTGCGCGAGAAGTTCGAGAACTGCTCGAACCGCGCGATCGCGCCGCGAGCGACCGCTGCGGTCTATGCGGCGATACGGGAATTCGAGAAGCTCGCGGACGTGCGCGCGGTGAACGACGCGATGACAGTCGAAGTACAGCCGCAGCGCGCGACCAGCGCTGCGAAGGCCTGAAAGGAATCGGAAAGTGCAGACCTATGATTTGATCGTAGTCGGAAAAGGCAACGCCGCGCTGTGCGCCGCGCTCTCCGCGCGCGACCAGGGCGCGAGCGTCGCCGTCCTCGAAGCCGCGAGTGAAGACGAATCCGGCGGCAACAGCCGCTTCGCCGGCGGCGTGATGCGCTTCGCTTACGAATCGGTGGACGATCTGAAGCGCGTGACGGAGGTCACCGACGAAGAGATCGCCACGAGCGATTTCGGGACCAATACGCGCGAAGAGTACTTCGACGATCTCTACCGCTTGACGAGCTATCGCACCGACGCGGATCTCTCGGAGATCCTGGTAACGCAAAGCCTGGACACGATGTCGTGGCTGCGCTCCAAGGGCGTGCGCTTCGTGCTGAACTACGGGCGGCAGTCGGGCCTCGTGGACGGCAAGCGCAAGTTCTTCGGACGCATGCCGATCGAAGTTTCCGGGGGCGGCGCGGGCCTCGTGCAGTATCTCGACCAGGCCGCGGGCAAAGCGGGGGTAGATGTCTTCTACGACACGCGAGCCACCTCGCTCGTCTACGACGGCGTCAAGGTGCAGGGCGTGCGCGTGCAGCAGAAAGGCGCGCCCGCGGAATTCCGGGCGAAAGCCGTGATCCTCGCGTGCGGCGGCTTCGAAGCGAACCCCGAATGGCGCACACGCTATCTGGGGCCCGGCTGGGAGCTCGCGAAAGTCCGCGGCAGCCGCTTTAACCAGGGCGACGGGCTCAAGATGGCGCTCGAAATCGGCGCCGCGCCCTACGGCAACTGGTCGGGCTGCCATGCCACCGGCTGGGACCGCTACGCGCCCGAGTTCGGCGACGTCAACGTCGGCGACCAGTTCCAGAAGCACAGCTACATCTTCGGGCTGCTCATCAACTCGAGCGGCAAGCGCTTCGTCGACGAAGGCTGGGATTTCCATTCCTTCACGTACGCGAAATACGGCGGCGAAGTGCTGAAGCAGCCCGGTCAGTTCGCGTGGCAGGTCTTCGATTCCAAGGTGACCAAGCTTCTGCGATCGGAATACCGCATCAAGTTCGTGACCAAGGTGAGCGCGAACTCGATCGAGGAGCTTGCGCCGAAGCTCGAAGGGGTCGATGCCGATCAGTTCATCAAAACCGTGCGCGATTACAACGCCGCGGTGCGCGACGACGTCAAATTCGACCACACGGTGAAGGACGGTAAATCGGCCGCCGGCATCGAGCCGCCGAAGTCGAACTGGGCGCAGAAGCTCGACACGCCGCCTTTCGACGCCTACATGACGACGTGCGGCATTACGTTCACTTTCGGCGGCTTGCGCATCGACCGCGAAACGGGCCAGGTTTTCGACGTGCATCTGAAACCGATTCCGGGCCTCTACTGCGCGGGCGAGATGGTGGGCGGCCTTTTCTACTTCAACTATCCCAGCGGCACCGGGCTCGTCTCCGGCGCGGTATTCGGCAAGCTCGCCGGCACCGGCGCCGGCCGGGCGGTCAAGGCATAACAGGAGCGATCACGATGGCGCACGACGCCGGCAGCGACAACCCTTACACCCGCGGCATCGCCGAATTCGTCTCGGGCCTCACTTACGATGCGATACCGGACGCCGTGCGCACGCGCATCAAGCTCCTCATGCTCGATTCGCTCGGCTGCGCGCTTTACGGCGCGGACCTCGAATGGACGCGCATCCTCCAGAATACGCTGACGCGCATCGATACGACGCGAAGCTCCGCAGTCTGGGGGACGAAGCTCAAGCTCTCCGCACCCCACGCCGCGCTCGTCAACGGCACGCAGGTGCAGGGCTTCGAGCTCGACGACGTGCATCGCGCGGGCGTGCTGCACGTCGGTGCCGTGGTGCTGCCTGCGCTCATCTCGATCACCGAGCTGAAACCCGGCATGAGCGGCAGGGAGTTCCTCACTTCCGCGGTGGCGGGCTACGAGATCGGTCCGCGCGTGGGACTGTGCATGGGACCCGAGCACATCGCGCAAGGTTGGCACTCGGGCGCGACGCTCGGCGTCTTCTCGGCCGCATCGGGCGCGGCGCGAGGCCTGAAGCTCGACGTGAACAGAACTGTGCACGCGCTCGGCATCGCGGGCACCCAGGCCGCCGGGCTCATGGCCGCGCAATACGGCGCGATGGTGAAGCGCATGCACGCGGGACGCTCGTCGCAATCGGGCCTTTACGGCGCGCTTTTCGCCGAAGCGGGATTCACCGGCATCGTGAACGTGCTGGAAAGCGAATACGGCGGCTACTGCACGACGTTTTCGCGCTCCACCGACCGCTTCAACCTGAAGGAGCTCACCGCGGGTTTCGGGGAGGTGTGGCAAACGATGGGCGTCGCGCTCAAGTTCTACGCCTGCGTCGGCAGCAATCACACGACGCTCGACGCGCTGCGCGACATGAAGCAGGAGCGGCCTTACCAGGCGACCGACGTGCGGAAGATCGTCGTGCGCGGTTCGCAGGTCACGATGGACCACGTCGGCTGGAAATACGTGCCGCAAGGGCTCACTTCGGCGCAATTGAACCTGCCTTACTGCATTGGAACGTACCTGCTCGAAGGCGACTGTGGAGTCGACCAGTTCACCGAAGACAAGGTCGCCGATCCCGAGCGCATGGCCTACGGCGAAAAAGTCGAAGTCCATCACGACGCCGAGATCACCGCCAAAGGCCCGAAGTTCAGGCACATGGTGAAAGTCGAGCTGCATCTCAAGGACGGCACGCGCATGGCGCGCACCGTCGAATCGGCGCGCGGCAGCGAATACAAGTTCGCATCCGAAGCCGATATCGTCGAGAAGTTCGAGAAGCTCGCCGCGAAAGCGCTGCCGCGGCCGCAGATCGAGCACTTGCGCGACGCCATGCTGGGTCTGGACAAGCTCGGCGACGCGACCGAGATCGCCCGCCTGCTCGCGCTCGCCTGAAACGCCCGTGCGGCGCTCGCGCGAAACGCCCCGCGCAGGGGCAAGGCGCCCTCCGCCGAAGCAGCCATGGCGCGAGGCCGGCCGCGCAGGTTAACGTATGCCCGCTCGAAAAACCCGTGGAGGCGCCATGCACCGCACGTCACGCCCGAGTCTTTACGCCGCCGGATTGGCATTGGCGGCCTGCTGCGTAGCGGCCGGCCCCGCCCACGCGCAGACCTACCCCGTCAAACCGGTGCGCGTGATCGTTCCTTTTCCGCCTTCCGGTGCAGCCGACATCCTCACTCGCACGCTCGGACAAAAGCTCGCCGAAGCATGGCGTCAACAGCTCGTCGTCGACAACCGTCCGGGCGCGGGCGGCAACCTCGGACTCGAGATCACGGCGAAAGCGGCGCCTGACGGGTACACCGCGGTAATGGCGCCCGTCACTTCCAACGCGATCGGCATGAGCACTTATGCCAAGCTCGGCTACGACCTCGAGAAAGACCTCGCGCCGGTTTCACTCGTCGGCAACGTGCCGCACATCCTCGTCTCGCACCCGACGCTTCCGGCCCGCAGCGTGAAAGAGCTCATCGCGCTCGGCAAAGCGCGGCCCGGTGAGCTCAACTTCGCCTCGCAGGGTCCGGGGACCCTGTCGCACCTCGAGCAGGAGCTGCTTAAGCAGATGGGCGGCTTCAAGGCGCTGCACGTGCCGTACAAAGGGAGCGCCCCCGGAATCGCCGACCTGATGGCCGGACACGTCGTGCTTTTCTTCGACAGCATTCCATCGGCGCTGCCGCACGTGAAATCAGGCCGCGTTCGGGCGCTCGGGGTCGCCTCCTCGACGCGCTCTCCCGCGCTTCCGGACGTGCCTGCGATCGGCGAATCGGTGAAGGGATTCCAGGCCGATTCGTGGTTCGGGCTCATGGTGCCCGCAGGCACTTCGCGGGAAGTCATCGCCAAGCTGAACGCCGACGTCCAGAAAGCGCTCGCACACCAGGAAGTGAAGGACCGGCTCCTCGCGGTCGGCGGGTTCGTGACGGGCGGCGGTCCGAATGAGCTCGCGGCGCGGGTGAAAGAGGACGTCGCCAAGTGGGGCAAGGTCGTGCGCGCCGCCGGTATCAAGGCGCAATGAGGGAAGACCACCAGGAAGCGGTCGCGCGCGTCGACGGCGCGCGGTTATGGCAGCGCCACGCCGCCATGGCGCAAATCGGGGCGATACCCGGCAACGGCGTCGACCGTGCGGCTTTCTCCGCGGAGGACATCCGCGCGCGGCGCCTGCTCGTTTCCTGGGCGCAGGCGCGTAACTTCCCGGTGGAAAGCGACGCGATCGGCAATCTTTTCGTTCGCCGGCCCGGCACGGATCCCGGCGCCCTTCCGGTCCTCTCGGGCAGCCACATGGACAGCCAGCCTCGCGGCGGGCGCTTCGACGGGATTTACGGCGTGCTGGCCGCTCTGGAAGCGCTCGAGGCGATCGACGCCGCGGGTCTGAAAACGCGCAGGTCGATCGAACTCGTGGCCTGGAGCAACGAGGAAGGCGGACGCTTCCAGCCGTGCACGATGGGCTCGGCCGTCTACACCGGCGCGCGCTCGGTCGATGATTTCATCGACGTGAGGGACAACGCAGGCATCGCGCTGCGCGATGCGCTCGCCGCGACGCTCGCGGCGCTGCCCGAAGCACGTCCGCGCCCTTTCAATATGCCCGCCGCGGCCTACATCGAAGCGCACATCGAGCAGGGGCCGTTACTCGAGAAGCAGGCGAAGACGATCGGCATCGTCACCGGTATACAGGGCCTGCGCTGGTTCAACGTCGAAGTCTTCGGCAAGACCGATCACGCCGGAACGACACCGCTCGGGCTGCGTAAGGACGCGCTGCGGGCGAGCGTTGCGATCATAGCCGCGCTGCACGAGTTCACGCACGATCCGCAGGACATCACGCGCTTCACCGTAGGGCGCATGCTGGTCACGCCCAACTCGCCGAACTCGGTCGCGAGCCACGTCCTTTTCTCGGTCGACGTGCGGCATCCCGACACCGCAACCATAGTCAGGCTGGGTGAGGCGGTCGAGCCTCTCGCGCGCAGGGCGGGCGCGCCGTGCGACGTGAAAGTCACACCCACGCTGCACGACGACCCGTGCATTTTCGACGCCGCGGTCGTCGGCACCATCGAGCGCGCCGCGAACGATCTCGCAGTGCCCGCGATGCGCCTGCCTTCGGGCGCGAGTCACGACGCGATGTACATGGCGCGGGTGTGCCCGACCGGGATGATATTCGTGCCGTGCGAAAAAGGCGTGAGCCACAACGAAGCCGAGAACGCCAGCCCCGAGGACCTCGCTGCCGGTGCGCGGGTGCTCACCGCTGCGCTGCTCGAGCTCGCAAACCGCTGACGATCACGCGGCTCGGCCGTGGCGCGAAGCGCGCGAGCGCTTCTGTATAATGCCCCGTCCTTGAAAACCACACCGGCACACAATGATCATTTACGCGCTGACCATTTTCACGAGCGCGTTCCTGCTCTTTCTCGTGCAGCCGATCATGGCCAAGCAGATCCTGCCGTGGTTCGGCGGGTCGGCAGCGGTGTGGACGACGTGCCTGGTGTTCTTCCAGTTCCTGCTGCTTTTCGGCTACGCGTACTCCGACTGGACGACGCGGCGCATGAGGCCACGCAACCAGAGCATCCTGCACATCGGTTTGTTGCTCGCGAGCCTGATCTCGCTTCCCATCATCGCAGGAACCGCGTGGAAACCCGCGGGGGACGAAGACCCGACGCTGCGCATACTCGGCCTGCTCGGCGCGACCATAGGCCTGCCCTACTTTCTGCTCTCGACTACCGGTCCCCTGGTCCAGGCCTGGTTTGCGCGAGGCTTTCCCGCTGCCACGGTATACCGGCTTTTCGCGTTGTCCAACTTCGCGTCGCTCGTCGCGCTGATGTCGTACCCCTTCGTGCTCGAGCCGTGGGTGAGCACGCTCGCGCAGTCGTACGGGTGGAGCGCGGGTTACGCTCTTTTCGTCGCGCTGTGCATCGCCTCGGCCGTGTACACCCTGCGGGCGAGGCCCGCGTCCGTTCCGGGCGCCGCAACGGTCGATGCGATGAACGACGGGCCGCGGCCGGGCTGGGGCGAGTTCGCGCTGTGGCTCGTTTTTTCCGCGATGGGCTCGTTCATGCTGCTGGCGGTCACGAACCACATCACGCACGACGTCGCGTCCGTGCCCTTTCTGTGGATCCTGCCCCTCACGCTCTACCTCGTCACTTTCATCCTGTGCTTCGAGGGACGAGGCTGGTACAAGCGACACATTTTCCTGGGGCCCATGCTCATAGCGGTCGCCGCAATGGCGTGGTCGCTGCACGAAGACCGCGGCATAGAGGACATCAAGGAGTCCGTCGCGCTTTTCTCCGCGGGCTTGTTCGTGTGCTGCATGTTCTTCCATGGCGAGCTCGCCAACCTGAAACCGGCCCCGCGCCATCTCACGAGCTTCTATCTCATGGTCTCGCTCGGCGGGGCGCTCGGCGGCGTGCTGGTCGGCTTCGTCGCGCCGCGGGTATTCCCCACCTACTACGAGTTCGGCGCCGGCCTGATCGTGACGCTGTGCCTCGCGGTGTACGTGGTGCGACGCATGCCGCTCTTCGTGCCGCTGCTGGTGGTAGGGTGCATCGGGTTTTCCTCGTATCACATCTATTACTACATCAAGTCGCTTTCCGGCCACGCGCTCGTCATGACGCGCAACTTCTACGGCACGCTGCGCGTGCGCGACGTGGGCTCGGGCGAGGAGGGGGTGCGCCGGCTCATGCACGGCGTCATCATGCACGGGGAGCAGTACCGCACGCCTTCGATGCGCGACGAGCCGACGACCTACTACGGAAGGACTTCGGGGGTTGCGCGCGCGATCCTCGAGTCTCCGCCCGCGCCGCGCCGCATCGCGGTGATCGGCCTCGGCACCGGAACGCTCGCGGCCTACGGCAGGCCCGGCGACGTCTACCGCTTCTACGAGATCAACCCCGACGTGGTCGACGTCGCGCGCAGCCACTTCACGTTTCTCTCGGACAGCCGCGCGAAAGTCGAGACCGTGCTCGGCGACGCGCGTCTCACCATGGAGCGCGAGGCTCCGCAGAACTACGATGTGATCGCGATCGACGCGTTCTCGAGCGATTCCATTCCGGTGCACCTCGTCACGCGTGAGGCGATGGCGGTCTACCTGAAGCACCTGAAGCCCGACGGCGTCCTCGCGTTCCACGTCACCAACCGGTTCCTGCGGCTCGCTCCGGTCGTGAAAGCGATCGCGGACGAGTATCGCCTGCGCACGGCGCTGGTGGTGGACGACGCCGAAGAGAGCGATCTCGCCAAGACCGACTGGGTGCTCGTCAGTCGCAACGGGAAGCTCCTCGAGCAGGAGGCGATCGCCTCCGCGGCGAGCGAGATCGAGACGATCGCCGGCCTGAAGGTCTGGACCGACGACTACAACAATCTTTTCCGTATCCTGAAGTAGAGGCCCTGTGCGTATTTTCGCGCGACTCCTCGTGGCGATCCTCCTCGCCCCTGCCGCCTTCGCCGGCGCCGCGGTGCCGGTCGACAGCAGCGGGCTGCCCACGCTCGCCCCTGTCGTCAACCAGGTCACGTCTGCCGTCGTGAACATCTCGGTGATCACGCGCGCGCCAATGGAGGACAACCCGCTTTTCCAGGATCCCTTCTTCCGGCGCTTTTTCAACCTGCCCGAGCGGCCGCAAAAACGCGAGCAGGCGGCGGGCTCGGGCGTGATCGTGGACGCCGCGCGGGGCTACGTGGTCACGAACCATCACGTCATCCGCAACGCCGAGCAGGTCATGGTGACGCTCAAGGACCGGCGCCAGTTTCAGGCGCGCATCGTGGGCGCCGACCCCGGCACCGACGTCGCCCTGCTGCAGGTGGAGCCGCGCAACCTCTCCGCCCTGCGGTTCGGCGACTCGGACCAGTTGCGCGTCGGCGATTACGTGATCGCCGTCGGCAACCCGTTCGGAATCGGCCAGACGGTCACCTCGGGCATCGTGAGCGCGCTCGGAAGGAGCGGCCTGTCTCCGGAAGGTTACGAAGATTTCATTCAGACCGACGCGTCGATCAACCCCGGGAACTCGGGCGGTGCGCTTGTCAACCTGCGCGGTGAGCTCGTCGGCATCAATACCGCGATCCTCGGCCCGTCCGGGGGCAACATCGGCATCGGCTTCGCCGTGCCCGCGAACATGGTGCGCGCGGTGGTAGACCAGATCGTCAGGTTCGGGGAGGTGCGGCGAGGCCGCCTCGGAATCGAGATGGCCGACCTGAACGCGGAAATCGCGAAAAAACTGGGGCTCTCGACGCTCGACGGCGTCCTGATCGCAGCGGTGCAGTCAGGGTCCCCCGCGGAGAAAGCCGGGCTACGCCAGCACGACCTCGTTATCGCGATGAATGGACGCACGCTGAAGAGCGCGGCCGAGCTCCGCGCGAAGCTCGGCCTCACCGCCATCGGGGAAGACGCCGAGCTGCGCATCGTGCGCGGCGGCGTGGAGCGCACCCTGCGAGTGACGATCGCGGCGCCGCAGCAGATGAGCGCGGCCGACGGCAAGAGTGTCCCCCAGTTGCCGGGCATGCGCGTGGTCGAGATCGAGCGCGGCAGCCCGCTCTACCAACGCGTTCAGGGTCTCGTCGTCTCGGCCGTGGACGAGGGGAGCAGGGCGTGGAATGCCGGGTTTCGCCCCGCGGACATCATCTACGCCGTGAACCGCCGCCGCGTTCGCACGCTCGCTGAATTCCAGACCGCGCTGCGCGCTGCCGACCGCGGGTACACGGTCAGTCTCCTGCGCGGCGATTTCGATCTCTCGATCGTCGTTCGCTGACGACGAAGCTGGCTCCCTCGCGCGCCGCGGCCGCATTCTGCGCCGGGTATCTGCCTGATTCTCATGCCTGCGCCATACGAAGGCTTCCTTCGGGCACAGCCCTTGCTTTAAGACCCGGTAGATGGGCGGCGGTGGGATGCCGGCCGCCCCTATCAACTCGAAGGAGACAAAGATGAATGTAATGAAAATGACGGTCATCGCGGCAGCGTTGAGCCTCGCCTATGCCGGCCCGATGTTCGCGGCGGACATGGCGAAAGACGCGGTCAAGTCCGAGAAACAGCGGATCGCGGCGGATGCGAAAGCCGCCCGCGAGAAGTGCAAGGACCTGAAGGGCAATGCCAAGGACATCTGCACTGCCGACGCGAAAGGCCAGGAGAAAGTCGCCAAGGCCGAGCTTGCGCTGAAGCAGAAAGACACGCCGAAGAACCGCTACGACGTCGCAGCGGCCAAAGCGGACATGGAATACAACGTCGCGAAGGAAAAATGCGACGACATGAAAGGCAAGGACAAGGACGCTTGCCAGAAGGATGCGAAGAGCGCGCGCGACGGTGCCAAGAAGCAGGCCAAGTCGGAGCGTG
>Ga0105106_10003319_pt1 | contig 11529 bp, 12 predicted proteins | sample PPLLaktember2015_5_FD_79109 | JGI IMG/M metagenome (GOLD analysis project Ga0105106, IMG submission 79109) | Freshwater sediment microbial communities from Prairie Pothole Lake near Jamestown, North Dakota, USA - PPLs Lake P8 Core (1) Depth... | ecosystem: Environmental > Aquatic > Freshwater >... | reverse complement strand
AAGCACGGGCACACGGACCGTTGTCGCCGTAACGCCGATGGACTCGTCGCCGAAGATCTTCTTGGTCTCCCAGACCATCTTCATCTCTTCTTTCGTGTAACCGTTCTCGAGAAAGATATCGATCTGGGGAAGGCAGTTGAAGGCGATCTGGTACGGGTAGACCTTGGCCACGGGCTCCTTGAAACTGAGCAGGGCCCGCGTCTGGTCGATGAGCTCATCCATGGCCTTTTTGCCCGTCCCCGAAACGGCCTGGTAGGTCGAGACGACGATCCGCTTGATGCGGACCGCGTCGTGGATCGGCTTCAACGCGACGACCATCTGGATCGTGGAGCAGTTCGGGTTCGCGATGATCCCGCGATTCCTGTAGTCGGCGATTTTCTCCGGATTCACCTCGGGCACGACGAGAGGGATGTCCGGCTCGTAACGGAAGGCGGCCGTGTTGTCGATGACCACGCAGCCCGCCTTCGCGGCGATGGGGGCAAACTTCTGGCTAATGCTCCCCCCGGCGGAGAAGAGCCCGATCTCGATACCCCCGAAGGAGTCCTCCTTGAGCACCTGGACGGGATAGGATTTTCCCTTGAACTCGAGTTCTTTCCCCAGGGAGCGCTCCGAGGCGAGCAAGGTCAGTTCGCCCACGGGGAAATTGCGTTCCTCGAGGATGCTGATCATTTCATTTCCGACGGCGCCGGTGGCGCCGACGACGGCTACACGGTACTTTCTCATGGAATCCGACTCCTTCTTGAACGGCTTGTTGCCGGGCTCTACAGAACACGCATGCCGTGATCGGGCTTGTCCTCGATCACGATGTCGCCTCGGGTTTCGTTTCCGTTTTGATCTCCCCGCCGCCTGTCATCGGCTGCTTTTTCCCCGGGCTGAACATGCGCTTGATGAGCTTCAGGATCCCCCAGATGGGACCGGAGATCGCGTAGCCCGCTGAGAAGGCGAAGACCATGATCTGCGGCTCCGCCAGAACGATAATCAACAGAATGACGGCCAACACGACGGTCATGAAGGGTTCCCGCGTCAGGAAGTGCAGGTCCTTGAAACTGTAAAACTTGATGCTGCTCACCATGAGCAGTGAAAGGCCCATCATCCCGAGCAGGATCGACAGGTGCGGGAATTTCCCCTCGTAGCCCAGGTAGTCATAGAGCAGCACCGTCGAGGAGACCACGATGGCCGCCGCCGGGATGGCCAGCCCGTTGAAATACCGGCTGTCGATCACACCGACCTGCACGTTGAAGCGGGCGAGTCGCAGGGCCCCGCAGGTCACATACATCGCCGCGGCAAGCCACCCCCATTTGCCGAAGGCGGCGAGCGACCAGCTATAGGCCAGGATGGCCGGCGCCACGCCGAAGGCCACCACGTCCGACAGCGAGTCGTATTCCACGCCGAACTTGGATGTCGTGTGGGTCATGCGCGCGATCCGCCCGTCGAGCCCGTCGAGGATCAGGGAGATCGGGATGGCGATGGATGCGTGAATGAAGTTGCCCTGAATGGAGGCGATGATCGCATAGATCCCCGTGAAGAGGCTTGCCGTCGTGAAAAGATTCGGCAGGATGTAGATCCCCTTCTTCATCTGGTCCTTGCGGAAAAACTTCTCCCTCCGCAGGAACCGCTCTCGCTTGTACTCTTTGTTCATCACAGGTACCCTATGGGCGTTTCCCCGGCGCGCACCTTCTGGCCCGCCTGAACCAGAATATTTGATTCCATCGGCAGGACCACCTCGAGCCGCGAGCCGAAACAGATCAGCCCGAACCGCTGACCCCTGGCAAGCTCCATGCCCTCCCCGACCCAGCAGACGATCCGGCGGGCAATGATCCCCGCGATCTGGATGGTCAGGAACGCCTTCCCCTCTTCCGTCCGGATCAGCAGGCTGTTCTTCTCATTGTCCGAGGAGGCCTTGTCCAGATTCGCAGAGAGGAACTTTCCGCTGTGATACTCGATCTTCTCCACGCGCCCGGGATAGGGGGCGCGGTTCACATGCACGTTGAAGACGTTCATGAAGATGCTGACCTTCCGGAACCGCCCCTTCATGAGACCGTCGAGTTGAACCTCCTCCACCTTCAGGATCCTGCCGTCGGCCGGCGAGACCAAAATCCCCTTTTCCGCGGGGATCGCCCGTTCGGGGTTGCGGAAAAAGAAAATGACGAACAGCATCGCGGCAAATGCCACGGCCGCCACTCCCTTGAAACCCATCCACATCAGGACAACCGTCAGGACGCCGAGCCCGACGATGAAGGGGGCCCCTTCACGCACGATGTATCCGTTGTGCTGCTCCATGCGCAATCCCTCTCTCCCAAAGGCAACCGGCCGATGCTCAGGCACTCTTTCTGTACTTCGCAAGAATCGCGTAAATCCGGTCTTTGCTCGCCAGTTTCAGCTTCTGCAGCTTTTTCTTTTCGATCTCTTCCTGGGACGTGAGGTAAATCCGCTTGTTGAAATCCTCCAGGGCAACCTCCAGTTTCCGATGGACCTCCACGTGCTGCTTCAACTCGCTATCCAGCTGGATGTATCGTTCGATGAGCATCTCGTCGGTTCGCTCCATACCCACCTCCTGGCTCTGCGAAAAGAGCTATGCTTATATCATAAACGCCCGGGGCAATGTAGAGAAATTTGAATGCCTGCAGGCCCCTGCGCCCCTTCTGCTCAGGGCTTACCGGCATGCCGCATCTCCGCCTCCGACCGGCGAAGATAACGGGGAACGAAGGTTGCCATGTCGAGTCGTTCGCCCCTGCCATATCTCTTCATGCCAATCAGGGCAACACTGGATGCCCTCACCCACTGCCTGTTGGGCGGGGCAAACCGGGCACGCCCCTGAAGCCTCTCCCGGATGAACCCGGCATGTTCACTGAGACCATCCCCCAGGAAAAGGGCGTCGCCGTCGATCCGGTCGATGAAGTCCCCCGTCGTCGTGGCCTTCTCCTCCATCACCACGTCAAAAAGCCCTTCCCCATTGGCGCGGTAAAGTGCCGCGTAGAGCTCCCCTTTGCGGGCATCGAGCAACGGGCAGATCAGCGCCGGGAATTCGACGGCGTTGTAGGCAAGCGCCTCCAGCGTGGAGACGCCGACGACTGGCTTTCCCGTCGTGAGGGCGAGACCCTTCACGGTGCTTGCGCCGATCCGCAGACCCGTGAAGGATCCGGGTCCGACGGTCAATGCAAAGAGATCCACGCCGTCGATGCCGATCCCTGCCAGCGCAAGCCCCTGATGGACGGCCGGCAGAACCGTTTCAGAGTGATTCACAGACAGGTTGAAGAAGTACTCGACGAGGACCGTCTCATCGCGAAGCAGAGCGACCCCCGCCGTTCCCGTCGCCGTATCGATGGCCAGTGTAATCATATTTGAAAAAGTCTTTTCTCTTTTTGCGGCATCCTCTGTTTGTCAGGTCAAGAATCTTCCGATCGTTCCTGGAGGGATTCCTCGCTCCTCGAACCTCGATCCTCGTTCCTGACGAAGTCCGTCATTCGCCTAAAATCCGCATAATATCGTTGTAAAACACAAAGATCATGAGCATGACGAGGATGAAGAAACCCACCTGCTGGGCCCGTTCCCGCCACTTGATGTTGACCTCCCTGCCCGTGACGAGCTCGATCAGGAAGAACAGCAGGTGCCCCCCGTCGAGCACGGGGATGGGGAAAAGGTTCAGCACGGCGAGGTTGATGCTGAGCAGGGCCATGAAGAAGACGAAGTTCATGATGCCCTTCTTGACGTGGGCGCCTGCCATCTGCGCAATCAGGATGGGCCCACCGAGGGTGTCGGGAGACACGACCCCCTGGACCATTTTGACGAGGCTGATCAAGGTGAGCTCCGTGATGTTCCATGTCTGCTCGATCCCCGACCAGGTCGCCAGGATGGGGTTCTGACGTTCGATGAAAACGTTCTTCGAGGCCCCCACGCCGATCTTCCAGCTGTCCACGTCCTCCCCGAATACGTTCTTCGCCTTGGCCGTCTCGGGTTTCACGCGGACTTCCTGCAGGTTCCCTTCCCGATTCAGTTTCAGCGTCACTTCCCGTCCGCCGCTCTTCGTGATGATCTCGGCCAGATCCGTCCAGCGGCCCACGCTCCTGCCGTCGATGGACAGGACGTTGTCCCCGGCCCGTATGCCCGCCACCTCTGCGGGGGAGCCCGGCTGGACGCTGCCGATGTCCGTTGTGAGGCTCGGAACCCCCACCATGAAAATGACGGCAAAGGCAACAATGGCGAAGAGGAAGTTGAACAGCGGCCCCGCGACGACGATGGCGATCTTCTTCAGGACATGCTGCTTCACGAAAGACCGCTTCTGATCCTGTGGGAGCACGTCATCGGTATCGGACTCCCCGAGCAGCTTGACATAGCCCCCCAGGGGTACGAGGGAGATCATGTACTCGGTTTCGCCGTACTTCCTGCCGAACAGCTTCGGACCAAACCCCAGGGAGAACTTGAGGACCCCTACACCCAGGTACTTGGCCAGGAGGAAGTGGCCCAGCTCGTGAACGAAAATCAGAACACCCAGCAGAATAACGACCGAAACGATATTGACACCGACACCCATCCGAATCTCACCCTATTCCTTTTTTCAAAATTTCTTCCGCCTGACTCCGGGCCCAGGCGTCGGCCTCGAGGACCATCCCCAGGGAGGACACGGCCCCCGGAACATGCCGGGTCATGACCTCTTCAATCACCCGGGCGATCGACTGGAAGGCGATTCTCTCCTCCAGAAATGCAGTTACGGCCACCTCGTTGGCCGCGTTCATCGCGGCCGGCATGGTCCCTGCCGCCCTGCCCGCCTCATAGCCCAGCCTCAGGCAGGGAAACCGATCGAGATCCGGCGCCTGAAACTCCAGCCGGCCTACCTTCGACAGATCGAAGGGGGAAAACCCGCCCGGTGTCCTTTCGGGGTAGAACATGGCATAGGAGATGGGCCCTCTCATGTCCGGAAGCCCCAGCTGCGCCATGACGGACCCGTCGATAAACTCCACGAGGGAATGAATGATGCTCTGGGGGTGGATCACCACATCGATCCGATCGTAATCGACGCCGAAAAGCCACCGCGCCTCGATCACCTCAAGCCCCTTGTTCATCATCGTTGCCGAGTCGATGGTGATTTTTTTCCCCATCTTCCAGTTCGGGTGATTGAGCGCATCGGACAGTCTCACCGCTTGCAGTTCCGCCCGGGTGGCCTTCAGGAACGGCCCTCCCGATGCGGTCAGAATGACCCGGCCGACCCCCTTCGGACTGTTTCCCTCGATGCACTGGAAGACGGCACTGTGCTCGCTGTCGACGGGGATGATGCGGACGCCTTTTGCGAGAGCCCTCTCGATGACAAGAGGTCCCGCCGTGACCAGCGTTTCCTTGTTGGCAAGGGCCACGTCCTTTCCCGCCTCGATGGCCGCAAGCGTGGGGACGAGGCCCGCCGCGCCGACGATGGCGGACAGGACAAGATCGGCGGCGTTTGCCGTCGCGACGCACCGGGCGCCCTCATCGCCGAAGAGGATCTTCGTCCGGATCGAGGAATCGAGCAATCCTTCGAGCCTGCGGGCGTGGTCCTTGTCAATCACGGAGACGATCTGAGGCCGAAAGCGCTCCACCTGGGCTTTCAGGACACCGATATTCTTCCCCGCCGCCAGGGCAACGACTTCCAGCGCGCCGGGGTTTTTCGACACCACGTCGAGGGCGTTCACCCCGATCGATCCAGTAGAGCCGAGAATGGCGATCTTCTTCACGCGAGTACGTACGTCCTGTAATAGTAGACAAACGGTACGATGAACAAAAGGCAATCCAGCCGGTCGAGGATCCCGCCGTGACCCGGCAGGATTTCACCGGAATCTTTCGCTCCCGAGGCCCGCTTGATCAGGGATTCAAAAAGATCCCCCAGCTGCCCGATAATCCCTCCGGCAAGCCCCAGGATCGCGATGTGCCCGGCGGGGATCTCGGGCAGGAGGAAATGCCGATAGATCAGACAGCCGGCCACACTCCCCACGGCAAGCCCCAGAAGCCCCTCCACGGTCTTGCCGGGACTTACGTGCGGCATGAGCTTGCGCTTCCCGAAGGTCCTGCCCACATAGAAGGCGGCAATGTCACCGGAGAAGGCCAGCACGATGACGAAGAAAATCCACAGGACGCCCTTGTCGCCGCCTCGCAGGAGGATGAGGTGCGAAAGCATCACCGGCAGGTACAGATAGCCCAGGACGTAGCGGCCGAGCGGGTTGAGATCGAGTGCTCCCTCCTTCGTGCTGAAAAGGTACAGAATAAAGACCGTGAGGGACGACAGGACGGCAACTGCGAGGATGGCGCCCTGACCGGACAGTGCGGCCGCCAGGGGCGCCAGGAGGCCGAACAGCAGCAGCGCCCGCTGCATCATGATGCATTCTTCTCCGAATGCCAGACGGCTGTACTCCAGTACGGCGACGACGGTCACCACGAGGACGAAGCCCGCAAAGACCGCCTCTGTGCTGAAATAGATGATCGAGAAGAGGATGGGTACGGCGATGATCCCCGTGATCCACCTCTTGACGTGAGAACTTTTCATCATGCCCTCTTTTGCACCTGATCGCTCGTCAACCCGAAGCGCCGCTCCCGTTTCTGATACCCGGAGATGGCCTCGATGAGCTGCTCTTCCCTGAAATCGGGCCACAGGATGTCCGTAAAGTAGAACTCCGTGTAGGCCATCTGCCACAGGAGGAAATTGCTCAGGCGATACTCTCCGCTCGTCCGGATGAGCAGATCCGGGTCCGGGATGCCCTTTGTGGAGAGATAGCCCGCGAAGCGCTCCAGCGTGACGTCCGATGCGAGGATCTTTCCCTGGAGGGCCTCGTCGATCAGCGTCCTCACCGCCCCCAGGATCTCGGCATGGCTTCCGTAGTTCAAGGCCAGGATCAGCGTCATGGCCGTGTTGCCCGCCGTCTTTTCGATCGTGTCCCGGAGGATTGCGCGCACCTTCTCCGGAAGCGCCCCCGTGTCACCGATCGCCAGCAGGCGGATATTGTTCTTCAACATGACCTTGACTTCGGACCTGAGGTACCTCTCCAGCAGGGTCATGAGGGCCCGTACTTCCCTCTCCGGCCGGCTCCAGTTTTCCGATGAGAACGCGTAAAGGGTGAGATAGGAGATCCCGATCTTTCGGCAGGCCTCGACGATGTTCCGGACCGATTCGGCCCCTTTCCGATGCCCGGCAATCCGCCCCAGTGAGTGTTTCTGTGCCCACCGGCCATTGCCGTCCATGATGATGGCGATGTGCCGGGGCAGATTGGTTTTGTCGAGACGATCCATTCAGGGTCTACTTATCGATTTTCAATGATGAATTTTCGATTGACTATCACAGCCCGCCGACATTTTCAAGGGGTGTTTCTCCCCGTTGAGCCCGGCAAAAAATAAGGAGCCCGACGGGCTCCTTATTCTATCATTTCGACTTGTAGAAAAGAACCATCAGATCTCCATGATTTCCTTTTCTTTGGCTTGCAGCACCTTATCGGTCTTCTCGATGTAATCGTCCGTCACCTTCTGGACGTCGGCCTGGTACTTGAACATCTCATCCTCGTTGATGTCGCTGTCCTTTTTCAATTTCTTCAGCTCCTCATTGGCATCTCGTCGGAGATTTCTGAGCTTGACCTTCCCTTCCTCGGCCATCTTCCTGACGACCTTGACCAGATCCTTGCGTCGCTCCTCGGTGAGCTGAGGGATATTGATCCTGACGATCTTGCCGTCGTTGACCGGGTTGAGTCCCAACTCGGATTTCTGGATGGCCTTCTCGATATTGGGGATGACGGTGGTGTCCCAGGGAGAGATCTGGATCAGGCGGCTCTCCGGAACGGAAAGAGATGCCACCTGGTTCAGCGGCGTGGGCACCCCGTAGTACTCCACCTTCATGCCGTCGAGCAGGGCCAGCGAAGCCCGGCCTGTCCGGAGTTTGCTGAAGGACTTCTCGAGAAACTTGATATTCTTCTCCATGTTGTCCTTCAACTCGGAAAAGACCAGATCCGTCATTTCGCTCATGTCAGCCTCCCACGATCGTCCCAACGGTTTTCCCGCATATGACGGACTTGATATTGCCTTTTTTTGCGATGTTGAAAACCCGGATGGGGATATTGTTTTCCCGACAAAGGGAAATGGCGGTTGCATCCATCACTTTAAGGTTCCTTGCCAATGCCTCGGTGTAGCTTATCTTTTTGTACATCCTTGCGTCAGCATGCCTCATGGGGTCCTTGTCATAGACCCCGTCGACCTTGGTGGCCTTCAGGATAACATCGGCCTGGATTTCTGCAGCGCGCAGGGCCGCCGCCGTGTCCGTCGTGAAGTATGGGTTCCCGGTCCCCGCCGCGAAGATGACCACCCTTCCCTTTTCCAAGTGGCGGGTGGCCCTTCTGCGGATGAAGGGCTCGGCCACTTCCCGCATCTCGATGGCAGTCTGGACCCTGCATCGCACCCCGAGCCTCTCGAGGACGCTCTGGATAGCCAGACTGTTGATGACCGTTGCAAGCATGCCCATATTGTCGGCCTGGGTGCGCTCCATGCCCCGGGCGCTTCCCTCGACACCGCGGAAGATGTTCCCCCCGCCGATGACGACGCCGATCTGGACGCCAAGCTTGACCACGTCACGGATTTCCGCAGCAATGGTTTGGACGATGTCGGGGTCTATGCCGAAGGAGCGGCCTCCCATCAGGGCCTCACCGCTCAGCTTGAGAAGGACCCGCCTGTAGACGGCTTTTTTTGCGCCTGTCATCTCCCCTGCAGCTTTCCGTGAAATCCCGGCGGTTTATTACAGTGCGTTGGCCGCGGCGTCATCTCCGCCGAGCTGATAGCGGACAAAGCGTTTCACGAGGATGTTCTCGCCCGTCTTCGCGATGGAGGCCTTGATGAGATCCTCCACCGTCAGGCTCGTGTCCCTGATGAACTTCTGCTTCAGGAGGCAGACTTCCTCGTAATACTTTTTGAGCTTTCCCTCGACGATCTTCTCGGCGATCTTCTCGGGCTTTCCCTCGGCGATGACCTGCTTGCGGTAGATGTCCTTTTCCCTCTGCAGGACCGCCTCGGGAACATCCTCGGGCTTCACATGGAGGGGGTTCATGGCGGCGACATGCATGGCAAGGTCCCTTGTGAGGGTCTTGAAATCCTCCGTCTTGGCCACAAAATCGGTCTCGCAGTTCACTTCGATCATGACGCCGACCTTGCCGCCCATGTGAATGTAGGAGGTGACCAGGCCGTCCTTCGTGGCTCGGGATGACTTTTTCGTTGCCGCAGAAAGGCCTTTTTCCCTCAGGAAGTCGATTGCTTTTTCAAAATTGCCACTCGAAACTTTCAGGGCTTCCTTGCAATCCATGATGCCGGCGCCCGTTTTGACTCTTAGTTCCTTTACGATGTCTGCTGAGATTTCCAATGATCCTGTACCTCCTCGTGATCAGAGATGTGATTTGCTCACTTTAGTTTGCGGTCTTCTCCGCTTCGGCCTCGGTCCCCTTCATCTCGATGCTGTCGGGCACATCGGCCTCGCCGGCCTCCGCCTCCTTCATTTCGGTCTCGGGGGCCTGCTTTTTGTCGCTTTCCGCCTGGATCTTTTCCTCGAACTTACGCTTGCCATCGAGGACCGCGTCGGAGATCCTGGCCGCAAACAGCTTGATCGCCCGGATGGCGTCGTCGTTGCCGGGGATGATGTAGTCCACCACGTCGGGATCGCAGTTCGTGTCCACAATGGCCACCACCGGAACGCTCAGCTTCCGTGCCTCGTGAACGGCGATATCCTCTTTCTTGGGGTCGACCACAAAGATCGCGGCCGGGGGGCCCTTCATCCGGCGAATCCCGCCCAGGACCTTGTCGAGCTTCTCTTTTTCCTTCTGGAAAAGGAGGATCTCTTTTTTCGGGAAGACGTTGATGGACTCGCTGCCAAACAGCGCGTCGAGCTCGTTCAGACGGTCGATGCGCTTCTTGATCGTCGAAAAGTTGGTGAGCATCCCGCCCAGCCAGCGGTAGTTGACGTAGGGCATTCCGCTTCGCTCGGCTTCCTCCCGGATGGATTCCTGAGCCTGCTTCTTGGTGCCCACGAAAAGGACCTCGCCGCCGTCGGCAACGGTGTTGACGACAAAGCTGTAGGCACCCTTGAACATCTCAACCGTCTGTTGAAGGTCTATAATGTAAATGCCGTTGCGGGCGCCGAAAATATAGGGTTTCATCTTGGGGTTCCACTTGTTGGTCTGATGACCGAAGTGGACACCCGACTCGAGCAACAATTTCATCGATACGGTAGACATAGGATTCTCCTTTTCCTGTTTGTTTCCTCCACCCCTTCACCTTGCCGGGGAACTTTTCTTTCGAAAAGCAACAGGCCGGCAATCCGAGGGTGTGAGAGATAGAACGGGTTTGTTTAGCACAAAGCAGTGCAATTGGCAAATAAATATTTAATCCCCTCGTGTCCTCTCATTTGAACAAAAGAGGACGCAAGGGGATGCTTTTCTTCCCTATACCCTATACCCTTTTCATGTTGTGTAATGCGCGTTGAGCTTCACGTAATCGAGAGTCAGGTCCGAGCTGTAGACCCGAAAATTTTTGGAACCCTGCCCGAGCTTCACCAGGACCTTGACCTCATCCTTCTTCATCACCTCGGCCAGTTCCTTCAGGTGGCTCGCCACCCCCTGACCCTGCCGGAACAGCGGAAGCCCGTCGAAGGTCAGTTCCACGATATCGCCGTTGACCGGCACACCGGCCGCCCCGACGGCCGAGATGATCCGTCCCCAGTTCGGATCGGCGCCGTAGAAGGCGGTCTTGACGAGGTTCGACCGGGCGATCTGGTAGGCAACGGCCTTTGCTTCCCCCGTCGTCTTCGCTCCCTCGACGACGATCTCGATGAGCTTTGTCGCCCCCTCTCCGTCGCGCACGATCGCCTTGGCGAGCTCCATCATCACATCGGTCAGCATCCCCGTGAAGACGGCATAATCCCGCGTCGATGTCCGGATCTTGCGATTTCCGGCCAGGCCGTTTGCCAGCATGAGTACCGTATCGTTCGTGCTCATGCAGCCGTCGACGCTGATGGCATTGAAGCTTTGGTCAGCCGCCTCCCGCAAGGCCCTTTTCATGGCCTGGTCGTCGATGTCGGCATCGGTCAGGATGAAGGCCAGCAACGTCGCCATGTTGGGCTCAATCATGCCTGCACCCTTCGCGATTCCGCAGATGCAGCACTCGCTGCCGCCGACGGGTCCCTCGCGGAACTGCATTTTGGGATACCGGTCAGTCGTCATGATGGCCTGGGCGGCTTCGGGAATCCCGCCGGGGGATAGCCCCTTGACGAGCCGGCTCACGCTGCCGGCCACCTTGTCGATGGGCATCTTCCGGCCGATGACGCCCGTTGAGGCCACGAGGACCTGGGATTCGTCGATCTGGAGGGCCCCCGCGCAGAAGCGCGCCATTTTCACGGCATCCTGATAGCCCTCGTCGCCGTTCGCGGCGTTGGCATTGCCGCTGTTGATGATGATGGCCCGCGAGGCGCCGCCCTTGATGCGCTCCATATCGAGAACAACCGGCGCAGCCTTGAAGACGTTCGTCGTGAAGACTCCCGCCGCCTTT
>Ga0105106_10003316_pt1 | contig 11537 bp, 8 predicted proteins | sample PPLLaktember2015_5_FD_79109 | JGI IMG/M metagenome (GOLD analysis project Ga0105106, IMG submission 79109) | Freshwater sediment microbial communities from Prairie Pothole Lake near Jamestown, North Dakota, USA - PPLs Lake P8 Core (1) Depth... | ecosystem: Environmental > Aquatic > Freshwater >... | reverse complement strand
CTTGCGCAAATCATCAACCATTTCACGGGCTTCCCGATCGGTCTGATGATCCTCATCGGCAATATTCCCCTGTTTTTATTGGGCTGGCGGTTCCTGGGAGGCCGGCGTTTTACATTTCGCACTGCTTTCGCTGTCTTTTGCATTGCAATTTTTACTGATCTATTGGTGTTTGTCTTGCCAGAGGCGGGACTTACCCAGGATCTGGTGCTCAATGCCCTTTATGGCGGAGTTACCAGCGGGATCGGATACGGGCTGGTTTACCGCGGCCAGGGCACCAGCGGTGGATCAGATATCCTGGCACGTATATTGAACAACTGGCGCAGTATCTCGATCTCTCAATCTTACCTGCTAACGGATTCATTGATCATGTTCATGGGCGGTCTGGTCTTTTCCTGGGAGAATGCCCTGTATGCCATTGTGATGCTGTACATCAGCGGCATTGCAGCTGAGGTAGCCATGGAAGGCTCTAATGTGGTGCGCACTGCCTTGATCATCACCACACAGCCTGAAGCCGTCACCCGGCAGATCCTGGAAAATATGGAACGTGGGGTAACCCTGCTCAGCGGGAAGGGTGCATTTACCGGTACCGATCGTCCGGTTCTGTATGTCGTCATCACCCGGTCCGAGGTTGTCCAGATCAAAACCCTGGTCCGTGAAATTGACCCGAGTGCGTTTATTGTCATTGGGCAGGCTTACGAAGCTCTCGGGGAGGGTTTTAGTTCACTAACGAACTGATCGGACTTGGTTTAATGACCATCTATCCCTACTTTCCTCAGACTTCCTCAGGGCTGCACCGGTTGGATATGATATGTTTAATTATCGTATCTCGCCATACAACCTTTTTTTCTCTATGGCGTAGATAAAACCAGAACGATGCATAGTCAGCCTTTGCCCATTGGCAGTGAAAATTGCCGATCCGGCATGGACAGACTTAGGAGATTATCCGTGATCAATCTTGAGCCAGAAGTTATCCAAGAGGCTCAAAAAGGGGATCCAGAAGCCTTTACTCAGGTTGTCGAAGCTTACCAGAGGCCTGTTTTTAACCTGTGTTATCGAATGCTTGGCAACCCGGAAGATGCTGAAGATGCAGCCCAGGAGACGTTTTTGAGAGCTTACGATCATATCCGTCGTTATGATCAGGGACGGTCGTTTTCCACATGGTTGCTATCCATCGCCGCACATTACTGCATTGACCAGCTGCGAAAACGGCGCATGACCTTCCTCTCCATCGACACACTGCCCAATCTGGATATTCCCGATGCTGGGCCAGGACCTGAGGCTGCCTATCATCGACACGAAGACCAACAACGCATCCAGACTCTGCTCTCTTCTCTCGGTGGGCAGGATCGGGCAGCTGTGGTGATGTATTATTGGTACGATTTTTCATATGAGGAGATTGCAGAATCGCTTTCCCTGACGATCAGTGCTGTCAAAAGCCGCTTGCACCGGGCACGCCTCTCATTGGCCCAAACCTGGGTTGATCAGAATGCGATGAAATATTCTGCAGAAAGGAAACACCATGAATCACACGCCATATAAAGATTGGTTGCTCTCCGATGATCTCCTGAGCGCTGAACAAACCAAAGCGCTCCAGGAGCATCTGCGCACTTGTGAGGTCTGCCAGCAGCTTGAACCCGCCTGGTCGGATGTCCACACACTCATCCAGAAGACACCGCTGGTTCAACCAATCCCCGGCTTTACCGACCGCTGGCAGTTCCGCCTGATTGCGCATAAAATGCAAAAACAACGCCATCTCGCCTGGATGCTGTGGGGAGTCTGCGCCGGAATTGCCTTAATATTGCTGGGGATATTCAGCACCCAAATCCTGGAAATCCTTGACTCACCCGGCAGCCTGATCCTTGTTTGGGTCTCGCGTTTAACCGGGGTTCTATCCTTATATTGGGCAGCTCAGAACATGCTGGGGGCAATTGTGGAATATATTCCGGCAATCACCTGGTTTGGAATGGTCCTTGGTATCGGCATGGTCAGCTTTTTAAGTGTGTCCTGGCTAGCAATGGTACGACGGCTTACCATAGCACGGAGGCTCGCATGAAACACACATCATATAAAATCTTTGCCTTGATCACGATCATCTCTTTGGTATCACTGTGGCTTCCCAAACCAACTCAGGCGGCAATCCCCGATCGCTTGATCGTAGGTAGCACCTTTACCCTGGAAGATGGTGAAATCCTGAATGAAGATCTAGTGATCATTGGGGGGCAAGTAATCCTGCAAGAAGGCTCCACGGTGAACGGGAGTATCATCTTGCTCGGCGGTAGACTGGAGATTTCAGGGAAAGTAGATGGCGACATAATTGTAGCAGGCGGCTCTCTGGATGTGACCAGTTCCGCCCAGGTTACGGGGGACATCACCACTGCAGGAACCAGCTTGCAGCGCGATCCACTGGCAGATATTGAAGGCGAAGTAACAACTGAGCAGGAAGGTCCCTTTTTTGTCACACCTCCAGGCGTGCATATCCCGCAAGTAACTATGGCAGTGGATCCTTTCTTCACCTTCATTGGGTTCGTCTTACGGGTATTTCTATGGGCGCTGCTTGCAATGCTGCTGGCGTTATTCATGCCCAACCACTTGTCTGCTGTAGCTCAAACCGCCATGACTCAACCGATCGTTGCCGGTGGGCTGGGGCTGCTCACCATGTTGATCTTACCGCTGATGCTGATCATCATCGCCCTGACCATCCTGCTCATCCCAATCTCTCTTATCGGCGTCCTGCTGTTGGTAATCGCCTGGGCTTTTGGTCTGGTGGCTATAGGCACTGAACTTGGGCAGCGTTTCGCCGGTATCTTCAAAACCCAGTGGCATCCTGCCCTGGCGGCCGGGTTAGGTACCTTCCTCCTGATGCTGGTGATCAATGGCAGTGAAGCCTTGATCCCCTGCCTGGGATTGCTGCCAAAGATCATTGTTAGCGTACTCGGAGTAGGTGCGGTCACTTTAACCCGCTTTGGCACGCAACCCTACCTGGTCGTGCCATCTCCAGCTTCCCCACCATCCCCACCACCGGCCGAATAGTCCACGGAAAGGCGCTGGACGGGCTGGGAAACTGCCCGTCCAGTGCCTTTTCTCTGGTTTTCTGGTGGATAATAACGATAACTGGCCACCCAGTTGATAATTGCCATGACCAACACATACCAGGGCCAATGATCGAACAAGACCTACATCCTTAGTTATACATCTGCCTGACAGCTTTCTCATCATCGCGCCAGTTCTTGCGCAGTTTTACCCGCAGCTCGAGATAGACTTTCCGCCCGCTCATCGCTTCTATCTCTTGCCTGGCTGCAGTTCCAATCCTTTTCAACATTGCGCCATTTTGCCCGATCACGATCGCTTTATGGGTTTCTCGCTCCACGATCAACGTGACAGCGATGTAAGCACCTGTTTCGCCACGTTCCTTATAGTCATCCACCCGCACGGCGATCCCATGCGGGATCTCCTCCCGCAGGATCTTCAGGCACGCTTCTCGGATCAGATCAGCGGCGATTTCTCTTTCATAAAGATCAGTCACCTGATCTTCCGGGAAGAACGGCTCACCTACCGGAAGTGCGTCCATGATTCTTTGCACAAGCTCGGGCAAGGAATCCCCCCGCTGCGCAGAAACCCACATCACAGCTGCACTGGGCAACAGTTCCCGGAAGAGGTTCTCTACATCATCCTGTGTGGTCAAAGGTACCTTATCCAACTTGTTCAATACCAGCATGACCTGGGGGAGATCGCGCAGATCCTTGATCAGATTCGCCAGCAGTTGGTCTTCCTCATTTGGTGCTTCAGATGCATCCACGATGAACAATACCAGATCACAGTGTTCTAGCGCCGAGCGGGCTTCCTGGTTCATGCTCTCTCCGAGCTTATGCCGCGGCTTATGCAGTCCTGGCGTATCCACGAAGATCACCTGGGCCTCTTCTTTGGTTAAAATACCCAGCTGGCGCCGGCGGGTAGTTTGCGGGCGGGGCGACACTGCGGCCACTTTCTGTCCCAACAGTGCGTTGACCAGGGTGGACTTACCTACATTTGGGCGGCCCATGACCGCTACATAACCGGCTCGGAATTGTTTCGTGTCCATGCCCTCATTTTAACACCATTTACCATTTATTAACTTGACTTGATTGTATATTTTCGATATAATACGTGTTTGCGTATTCGTAAAAGTTTGACACGATCGAATGCATGGTGATTCACAAAAAGTCTACACTATGCGCGTGGTGTGAACCATTCCATCACGCCATTTTGCGTTTTACGCATTTGAACCAATCAAATTAGTTCAGTTCAGGAGTGTATTATGGCACCTAAGCTGCCTAACAAGTCCTATGCGCGCATTCATGTGGATTTAAAATTACCTGACCTTATCGAGGTTCAATTAGAGTCTTTCCAACGCCTTAAGACCGAAGGACTTGCTGATCTCTTCCACGAGATTTCTCCCATCGAATCCTATAACAAAGGTATGAAGCTTATCTTTCCCAGCCGCTCACCCGAATCTGAAGAATGGGGTCTCACCTATTGGTTCGGGGAACCCAAGCATTCCCTCGAGGAATGCGTGGAGCGTGACCTGACATACGCCAGTCCCCTATACGTCTCTGTCCTGCTAGCCGGCCCTGAGATCAATGAAAAAATACAGCAGTCCATCTTCCTGGGTGATTTCCCAGAGATGACAGAAAAAGGCACTTTCATTGTCAATGGAACCGAGCGCGTGGTGGTTTCACAGTTGATCCGCTCACCTGGTGTCTATTTCGAAGCCCCGATTGACCGTTCAACCGGCCGTCCCCTCGCCCTCGCCAAACTCATTCCAGACCGTGGCGCATGGATGGAATTTGAGACCCGCAAGAGTGATTATCTTACCCTGCGCTTCAACCGGAAACGCACGGTTCCAGTCACCATCTTCCTGCGTGCCCTGGCTGCCGTCAATGACGGTCTGCCCGATTCTCCGCTCAAGACTGGCGAAGATAGCGAGATCATCGACCTGTTTGCTGATATTGATAACAACCCCGACCGGATGTTTATTACATCTACATTTGCTCAGGAACCAGCCTGGGACCTTTCGGGTGGTTTAAAGGTCAGCGAGGCAGCCTTGTTGGAATTCTTCAAGCGCATGCGTCCTGGAGATCCAGCGACATTGGATAATGCCCGCGAATTCCTGCAAGAACAGCTCTTCGACCAACGCCATTACGACCTGGAACGCGTCGGTCGCTACAAGCTAAACCAAAAACTTGAGCTGCACGAGACCGTGCCCATCACCAATCGCATGATCACCAAGTGGGACATCATCCGACTGCTGCGCCGCATGATCAACATCAATAATGCCAAGCAAGCACCGGACGACATCGACCACCTGGGCAACCGCCGGGCCAAGACCGTCGGTGAGTTGATCCAGAACAAGCTGCGCATCGGGTTACGCCGCATGGAACGGGTGATCAAAGAACGCATGTCCATCCGTGACCAGGAATCGCTCTCCCCGATCACTCTAATCAATATTCGACCCGTAGTAGCTGCTTTGCGTGAATTCTTTGGCTCAAGCCAGCTGTCCCAATTCATGGACCAGACCAATCCGCTGGCTGAGCTGCGGCACAAACGCACGCTTTCAGCCCTGGGTCCAGGCGGTCTGCGCCGGGAACGGGCTGGTTTTGATGTGCGCGATGTCCATCATTCGCACTATGGACGGATCTGCCCGATAGAAACGCCAGAAGGTCCGAATATCGGTCTGATCGGCCGCCTGGCATCTTTTGCCAAGGTCAACGAATATGGTTTCATTGAAACCCCTTACCGCCGAGTACGAAAAACCCTCAACCCTTCCGATGCACGCCTGGTCGATCGCTTGCTGCGTGAGGATGTTACCCATCCAACCACTGGGGAGGTGGTGGCGCGCGCGGATGAACGCGTAACCCCTGCGATTGCCAAAGCGATCCGCAAGTTGAATCTCAAAGATGTTCTGGTCGTCCCATTTGTAACAGAAGAGTCCGAATATCTATCAGCTGACGTCGAAGACCGCTATGTGATCGCTCAGGCGAACACACCTTTGAACGAGTTCGGGGAGTTCATCCGTAAACGTATATCTTCCCGTTCTCACTCTGACTTCACCTTCTCGTCCAACGATTCGATCAACTACATGGATGTCGCGCCCCACCAGATCGTGGGCATCAGCGCCGCCCTCATCCCTTTCCTTGAACACGATGACGCCAACCGAGCCCTGATGGGATCGAACATGCAGGCGCAAGCCGTGCCATTATTGACCCCCGAGATTCCCACCGTCTCAACCGGTATGGAATATCATGCCGCCATGGACTCCGGACAGGTAGTCATCGCCGATGAAGATGGCGAAGTTGTCTCAGTTACCGGTAATATGGTCATCCTTCGCACCGCCAATGGCGAAAAGACCTACATGCTGCGGAAATACCAACGCTCCAACCAGAGCACATGTATTGACCAACGCCCGGCAGTCGTTAAGGGCCAACGTGTTCATAAGGGTTCGGTGATCGCTGACTCGTCCTCCACCGAAGATGGCGAGCTGGCGCTTGGACAAAATGTTATGGTAGCTTTCCTGTCATGGGAAGGTGCCAACTTCGAAGACGCCATCGTCATCTCAGAACGATTGGTCCAGGAAGATCGCTTCACCTCCGTACATATCGAGAAGTATGAAGTAGAGTCGCGCGATACTCGCCTTGGTCCAGAAGAGATCACCCGTGATATTCCCAATGTTGGTGAGGATGCGATCAAGGATTTAGATGAGACTGGCATCATCCGTATTGGTGCTGAAGTTGGTCCGAATGACATCCTGGTCGGGAAGATCTCACCGAAGGGCGAGAAAGAACTCACCCCTGAGGAACGACTTCTGCGAGCAATTTTCGGAGAAAAATCCCGTGATGTTAAAGACACATCCCTGCGTATGCCCCATGGAGAGCGTGGAAAAGTAGTTGATGTCAAGGTGTTCACCCGTGAAGAAAACACCGACCTGGCAGCTGGTGTGGATATCATGGTGCGGGTTTCTGTCGCCCAGCGGCGCAAGATCACTGCCGGCGACAAAATGGCTGGACGGCATGGCAATAAAGGGGTCGTCTCGCGCGTCGTCGCAGTGGAAGACATGCCATTCCTGGAAGATGGCACCCCCGTCGATATTATCCTCAATCCGACCGGTGTTCCAGGTCGTATGAACCTTGGACAGGTGCTCGAAACCCATCTCGGTTGGGCTGCCAATCGCCTGGGTTTCCGGGCTATCACCCCGGTGTTTGATGGCGCTACTGAATTAGAGATTGAAGCCGAATTAGCTCGCGCATGGATGATAGACAAAGCCTGGCAGGTAGTTGGTCAACATGCCTGGCAATGGTTGGGACAAGAAGAATACGACCCGACTCAGTATAAAGATGATGACGAAGTTCGCAATGTCTACCTGGAAAATTGGCTGGGCGACCTCGGTTATGATGCATCGCGCTTTGTTTCCGAGTACCACTATGCCCGCCGCTCGACAATGCGCGAATGGCTGCGAAGCGAAGGCTTTGACCCAGATCGGATCTTATCCGCCGATGGAATTGAGGTCGATCATCAACATCAAGCCGAGATGGATGATTACACAATAAATACCTGCCTGCGTTTATGGCTCGTAGATCAGGGCGTCACAGTGGGCAAACTTACCGATGAAAAACTACCTGGCAAATGCCAGCAAGTCACTCTGGAAACTGGTATCCCCACTCCTACGCTCGGTAAACAGATCCTGCGGGATGGCAAGGCCGGCGCGCCTTATGATCGATCGGTCACCGTTGGTGTGATGACCATGCTCAAGCTGCACCACCTGGTCGAAGATAAAGTGCACGCCCGCTCCACAGGGCCTTACAGCCTTGTATCACAGCAGCCATTGGGCGGTAAAGCACAATTCGGTGGTCAGCGCTTCGGTGAGATGGAAGTTTGGGCTCTGGAAGCTTATGGCGCGGCCTATACCCTGCAAGAAATGCTCACCGTAAAATCTGACGATGTCAATGGCCGGGTGAAAACCTATGAGTCGATCGTCAAGGGCGAACCAATCGAAGAACCCAGCATTCCTGCCTCTTTCCGGGTCCTGGTCAAAGAGCTTCAGAGCCTTGGACTGGCAGTCGAAGCTGTTACCGATAACAACGAAGTGATCAAATTTGGTAAGGATGAAGAACGTTCCAAGCCACCCAAGGTCAGCACAGGATTATTAGGCCTGGGTGAGAACATATGAGTTCCTTGACGCTCTTATGAGCGCATGGTAAAATCGCTCCTCGTTGCCTTTATTAATAGGGGTAGGTTTGCATGCCCCAACCTATATCTGCAAAGATAGGGCGAGGCCATCAAGCACGGTGATGGCCTCCCTTAATGGAAAATCTAGAAGTCGCATCAGTTATTTTGGAGGCAAAGGTGCCAACGATCAATCAACTTGTCCGCAGAGGACGCAAAATCAAGAAGGAAAAGAGCAAGGCACCAGCGTTGCTCTATACCCTGAACTCGATGAAACAGCGACGTTTACGCCAACCGAAAGGGGCTCCCCAAAAGCGCGGCGTATGCACGGTCGTCAAGACCATGACACCTAAAAAGCCAAACTCAGCATTGCGCAAGATCGCCCGCGTACGTCTGAGCAATGGCCTCGAGGTCACTGCTTACATCCCCGGCGAAGGGCACTCCCTCCAGGAGCACTCCGTCGTGTTGGTACGCGGCGGTCGTGTGAAAGACCTTCCTGGTGTGCGTTATCACATCGTTCGCGGCACACTGGATACCGGCGGCGTGAATAATCGCAAGCAGAGTCGCTCGAAATACGGGTCCAAGCGTCCTAAAGTTTAATGAGGAGTATCTGAATGTCTCGACGCAGTAAACCAGAAAAGCGGGAAATCCCGCCGGATGTGCGCTATAACAGTGTACAGGTCCAGAATTTCATCAACCGAGTGATTGAGCGCGGAAAAAAATCTGTTGCCACCGGATTAGTTTATGGCGCTTTTACCCTGATCGAAGACCGCACCAAGCGGAATCCTCTTGAGGTCTTCGAACAAGCCATTAAGAACGTCTCACCCGTGCTGGAAGTCAAGCCCCGCCGGGTCGGTGGAGCAACTTACCAGATTCCCATGGAAGTCCCACCCTACCGACGCTTCGCTTTGGCTTCGCGCTGGATCTTGCAAGGCGCAGAAGGTCGTTCAGGTAAATCATTCTCTGAAAAGCTAGCCAGCGAGCTGATGGACGCTGCTAATAACACTGGCACCGCTATCCGCAAAAAAGAAGAAACCCACAAGATGGCTGAGGCCAACCGGGCCTTCTCCCATTTTCGCGCCTAGTCTATACTGATTTTTGACCTGAGACCAGCTTGGTGATTGGACTTTATCATGGCCCGCCGATTTCCCCTTGAAACATACCGTAATATTGGCATTATTGCCCATATTGACGCGGGGAAAACCACAACCACCGAGCGGATCCTGTTTTATACTGGTAAAACCTACCGGCTCGGTTCGGTGGATGACGGCACCACGGTTACCGATTGGATGGAGCAAGAACGTGAACGCGGTATCACCATCGTATCCGCCGCTGTCTCTGCCGAGTGGAAAGGCTATCAGGTCAATATTATTGATACCCCCGGGCACATCGACTTCACCGCTGAGGTCCAACGCTCCCTGCGTGTATTAGATGGTGGGATCGTCGTCTTTGATGCTGTTCAGGGTGTTGAACCACAAAGTGAAACCGTCTGGCGCCAGGCTGACCGCTATGGTGTGCCACGCTTGTGCTTTGTCAACAAGATGGACCGTGTTGGCGCTTCCTTTGCACGATCCATTGAAAGCATGCGCCGGCGTTTAGGTGCCAATCCCGTTGTCATGCAGGTCCCAATCGGGGAAGAAGGCACCTTCAAAGGTGTTGTCGACTTGCTCACGGAGCAGGCAATCATTTGGGAAGACGACCTCGGTAAGGACCCTAAGTTTGTTGAAACACCAGAAGACCTGGTCGATCAAGTTTATGAAATGCGCGCTCATCTGGTGGAACAGGTCGCTGAAACAGATGACGATCTGACGATTAAATACCTGGAAGGCGAAGAGATCACTATTCCAGAGCTGAAAGCAGCTCTCCGCCGCGCCACCATTGACGGAGTAATTACTCCCGTCGTTTGTGGTAGTTCATTACGCAATAAAGGTGTCCAACCCTTGTTGGACGCAGTGATCGATTACCTGCCCTCTCCTGCAGAAATTCCCGCAGTTAAAGGCATTCATCCGCACAATGGCACCGAAGTCGAGCGTCCTGCAGAAGATACAGCCCCGATGAGTGCTTTGGTTTTTAAGATAGTTGCTGACCCATATGTAGGGCGACTGGCGTACATTCGGGTATATTCAGGCAAGCTTTCAACTGGTACGATGGTCAATAACCCGGTCAAAGAACGCCGGGAGCGGATCGGCCGGCTGCTGCGCATGTATGCCGATCGGCGTGAAGATCTGGATGAGATCATGGCTGGTGACATCGGAGCTGTCGTTGGATTAAAAGAATCCTTTACCGGTGACACCTTATGCGACCCCTCAAATCTGGTTGTCCTGGAAAACATCACCTTCCCATCCCCGGTCATCTCCGTATCCATTGAGCCGAAAACCACAGCTGACCAGGATAAAATGGCTGAAGCACTGCACAAGCTTTCAGAAGAAGATCCCACCTTCCGCGTCCGTGTGGATGATGAGACCGGTCAAACGATCATTGCTGGGATGGGTGAGCTCCATCTCGAAATCCTTGTCGACCGCATGCTGCGCGAGTTCCGTGTACAAGCCCGGGTTGGGCGGCCTCAGGTAGCCTACCGTGAGACCATATCCGTTCCCGTACCGAAAGCCGAGTACCGCTATGTGAAGCAGAGTGGTGGACGCGGTCAATACGGGCATGTCATCTTTGAACTGAATCCCGGTGAGCCTGGCAGCGGGGTCGTATTTGAAAACGGTATTATCGGTGGTGATATTCCACGCGAATATATTCCGGCCATTGAAAAAGGCGTACGGGAATCCGCGGATGCTGGTGTGTTGGCTGGTTATCCAGTAGTGGATATCGCCATTCGTCTATATGGTGGCTCTTATCACGAAGTTGACTCGAACGAGATGGCCTTCAAAATGGCTGCCTCGCTTGCCTTCAAGGAAGGCATCCATCGTGGCGCGCCTATCTTACAGGAACCGATCATGAAGGTCGAAGTGATCACCCCTGAAGAGTTCATGGGCGAGATCATTGGTCAGCTCAACGCACGCCGCGGTGTGATCCAGGGTACCGAGATGCACGGGGGGAACACCCAGGAAATTAGTGCTATGGTACCCCTGGCAGAAATGTTCGGTTACGCCACCGATTTACGTTCCTCAACCCAGGGACGCGGCGTATTTACAATGGAATTTAACCACTATTCACGGGTTTCCGAGAATGTGGCGAAGTTGATATTGGCATAAAACGGAGTGGTTCCCACTTCTACCTTTTTGCTTTGAGTTTATAAGGAGAACGTTTATGGCTAAGCAAAAATTTGAACGAAACAAGCCGCACATGAACGTGGGCACGATGGGACACATCGACCACGGGAAGACGACCCT
>Ga0105106_10003315_pt1 | contig 11537 bp, 12 predicted proteins | sample PPLLaktember2015_5_FD_79109 | JGI IMG/M metagenome (GOLD analysis project Ga0105106, IMG submission 79109) | Freshwater sediment microbial communities from Prairie Pothole Lake near Jamestown, North Dakota, USA - PPLs Lake P8 Core (1) Depth... | ecosystem: Environmental > Aquatic > Freshwater >... | reverse complement strand
GAGCACCTGAAGGCGTACAAGGACTCGAGCGTCGCGATGATGCGCGAGGCGGCAAAGCGCGGTCACGTCGTTCAGGCATGCACGCCGGCGGAGCTTTGGTTCGACAGCACCGATGGTCGGGTGCGTGCCGACGCCAGACAGCTCCAGATCACGCAGCAGGCGGATCCCTGGTACGTTGACGAGGGCCCGCGCGACGGCGCACTCGCGCAGTACGACGCCGTGCTGATGCGCAAGGACCCGCCGTTCGACGTCGAGTTCCTGAACGCGACGCTGCTGCTGTCGTTGGCCGCCGCGCAGGGCGCGCGGGTGGTCAACGATGCTCAGGCGCTGCGCGATCACAACGAGAAACTCGCCGCGCTCGAATTCCCGCAATACACGGTGCCCACGCTGGTCACGCGCAGCATCGCGGGGATCCGCGCGTTCTGGGCGGAACACGGGGACATCATCGTGAAGCCGCTCGACGGCATGGGAGGCACCGGCGTGTTCCGGTTGCAGCCGGGCGACCCGAATGCCGGCTCGATCCTCGAAACCGTCACGTCGCGCGGAGAGCGGACCGTGATGGCACAGCGCTTCATTCCCGAGATCGCCACCGGCGACAAGCGCATCATCGTGATCGGCGGCGAACCGGTGCCCTATAGCCTGGCGCGCGTGCCGGCGCCTGGCGAGACGCGCGGCAACCTGGCGGCGGGCGGCATCGGCCATGCGCAACCGCTGACCGGGCGCGACGAGGAAATCGCGCGTACTGTCGGTCGTACGCTGCTGCCGCGCGGCCTGCTTCTGCTTGGCCTCGACGTGATCGGCGACTACTTGACCGAGATAAACGTGACCAGCCCCACGTGTTTCGTCGAAATCACCGAGCAAACCGGCTTTAACGTGGCTGGCATGTTCATCGACGCGCTCGAGCGTTCATTGTGAGCGGCACAGGTCGCCTTTGTTCTGCGCGCGCCCGCCCGGCCGCCCGAAAGGCGCGCGCCACTTTGAGCACGCGAGGTGCACGTGCGACGCGCAGCGTCGCGTACACCGAGCGTGAAAGGTTATGACCGGAATCCTCATCATCGCCCATGCGCCGCTGGCCAGTGCACTCGGTCAGTGCGCGGAGCATGTCTACAGCTGCGAGCCGACGGCGGTCCGGCGCGAACTGCGCGTGCTCGACGTCCCGCCGGGCGCGGATCTCGAGGAGACGATCGCGCGCGCGCGCGAGCTGCTGAAGGAAGTCGACAGCGGGGGTGGCGCGCTGGTGCTCACCGATGCGTTCGGGGCGACGCCGGGCAATGTCGCGACGCGGCTCGCGGAGCCGGGCCGCGTCACCGTCGTCGCCGGCGTGAACCTGCCGATGCTGCTGCGCGCCGTCTGCTACCGCGGTGGCGCGCTCGCCGAAGTGACCGAGAAGGCGCTGGCCGGAGGGCACCAGGGAATGCTGCAAGTCACCGCCACGCCGGTGCAGAACCAGGGATACAGCCCGAGCGGCGATGATCAGCAGAGAGTTCACCATCAACAATAAGCTGGGGCTGCACGCGCGTCCTTCCGCCCAGCTGACCCAGATTGCCGGCCGTTTCAAGAGCGAGATCTACATCGCGCGCGACGGACGCCGGGTCAATGCGAAGTCGATCATGGGCGTGATGATGCTGGCGGCGGGGCCGGGCGCGATCGTGACGGTCGATGCCGAAGGGCCGGATGAACAGGCGGCTCTCGAAGCGATCGGAGCGCTGATCACATCGCGTTTCGGCGAGGTCGGATAGAGCGGGGAAGGGGATGGCCGAGGGGCAGAGGGAATCGCTGGCGGGCAGCGGCGTTGCGCGCGGGATCGCGATCGGGCGCGCCCACCTGCTCGCCCCGTCGGAGCTCGAGGTCCGCCAGTACCGGATCGAGCGCCGCGACGTCGTGCACGAAATCGGGCGCCTGACCAAGGCTTTCAACGAAGTCCGGGACGAACTGACGCTGCTGAAGTCCGGCATCGCGCCCGATGCGCCGAACGAAGTGCGTGCCTTCCTCGACCTGCACCTGCTGATTCTCGAGGATGCGCTGCTCGCCGAAACTCCGCGCGACCTGATCCGCAACCGTCTGATCAACGCCGAGTGGGCACTGACGATCCAGCTCGAGGAAGTGGTGAAGCAGTTCGAGGCGATCGAGGACGAGTATCTGCGGGGGCGCTCGACCGATGTGCGCCAGGTCGTCGAGCGCGTGCTGAATGCGCTGGCTGAAGGACGGCCGACGCGCGTTGCGTTGCCGACGAAGCTGGCGGCAGGCGAGAGGCTGGTGCTGATCGCGCAGGATCTGGCGCCGGCCGATGTGCTGCATCTGAAAGACCGCGCCGACATCGACCTGGCCGGTTTCGTCACCGAGCTCGGCGGGCCGACCTCACACACGGCGATCCTCGCGCGCAGCCTGGGCTTGCCGGCCGTGGTCGGCGCCGAACGCGCGCGCAGTGTCATCGAAGAAGATGACATCATCGTCATCGACGCCGACAACGACGCGGTGATCGTGAACCCGAGCGCGGAGGAACTCACCGGCTTCCGCAAACGGCTGCGCGAGGAGGGTGAGCACCGGACCCAGCTGCGCAAACTCAAGGGCCGGCTGGCACGGTCGAGCGACGGTATCGCGGTCGAGCTGCTCGCGAACATCGAGCTGCCGGAGGACGCGCGCGACGCGCTGGAGGCCGGCGCCGACGGCATCGGACTATTTCGCTCGGAGTTCCTGTTCATGGATCGCGACGAGCTGCCCACGGAGGACGAACAGTACGAGTCCTACGCCAGGGTCGCGCGCGCAATGAAAGGCAAGCCCGTCGTGATCCGTACGCTCGACATCGGGGCGGACAAGGTGCTGACGGAGGCCGCGCGCGACACGCTGGGCATGGGACGCGGCGCGCCGCGGCCGGAGTCGAATCCGGCGCTGGGACTGCGTGCGATCCGATATTGCCTCGCGTATCCGGAACTCTTCCTGACTCAGCTGCGCGCGATCCTGCGCGCATCGGAAGTCGGCACGGTTCGCATCCTGGTGCCGATGCTCGCGCACGCGCACGAGATCGATCAGGCGCTCGCCTTCGTGGCGCGCGCGAAGGAGCAGCTACGCGACCGCCGGCAGAAATACGACGGCCGGATCCAGATCGGCGGCATGGTCGAAGTTCCGGCAGCGGCACTCTCGGTGTCGCAGTTCGTGCAGAAACTGAAGTTCCTGTCGATTGGCACCAATGACCTGATCCAGTACACGCTGGCGATCGACCGCAGCGATTCCAGCGTTGCGCATCTGTACGACCATCTTCATCCGGCCGTGCTGGGTCTGATCGCGCACACGATCCAGGGCGGCGCGAAGGCGCATGTGCCGGTATCAGTCTGCGGCGAACTCGCAGGCGAACTGGAAATGACCGAGCTTCTGCTCGGCATGGGCCTGCGCCAGTTCTCGATGCACCCGGCGCAGATCCTGCCGATCAAGGAACGGCTGTTCGAACTGTCGACGAAGGAAGCGGGCCGGCTGGCCGGTCGCGTAATGCGCGAGTCCGACCCGGTGAAGATCCGCGCCGCGCTGGAACGGGCGCCGGCGCCCTAGAACGGCCCTTGCGCCAGCCACCGTTCGATCTGCGGCAGGCGGTCGTTGCCCCAGAAGCGCTCGCCGTCCACAACGATCAGCGGCGCGCCGAACATCCCGAACGCGATTGCCTCATCCACGCGCTGCTTCAGCAGGTCCTTGATCGCCGGCTGTTGAACGCCGGCCGCCAGCGCATCGGCATCAATGCCGACGCTGCGGGCCGCCGCACCGACCACGGCCGCCTCCGAGATGTCCCGATCTTCGACGAAGTAGGCGCGGAAGATCGCATGGATGAAAGCAGTGGCCTGCTCGGGTGCGTGTTGCTGCAGCCACAGGACGGCACGCGCCGCGGCGACGGCACCGACCGGAAAGCGGCTCGGAGCTCTATACGGGACGCCCGCGAAGCGTGCCGACCGCGCGAAGTCGTGCTTCGAATATTCGGCCTTCGGCCCGTAGCCTTCAGTCAAGGGCGTGCCGCCCGAAGTCTTGAACACCGGCCCGAGCAGAACCGGCCGGTAATCGACAGTGCGCCCATGACGGGCCGCCAGTGCGTCGATCTGCTCGGACGCGAGATACGAATAGGGTGAGGAGAAGTCGAAGTAGAACTCGATCGGTTTCGGCATGTCGGATCCGGTGAGGTGATTCCTGTCCGCCACCCTCAGTTCATCCGGGCGTAGTGCAGTCGCGTACGGTAGAGCATCTGCACCGCGCCGTTTTCAGCATGCGCATCGAAGAGTGCATCGAGAGCGGCCATCATCGGCGCGTGCCGCGGATCGCCGGCGGCCGGCATGTAGGACGCCGATCCGACGAGGGAGACGAGCGCCTCCCGGTCGAGCCGGCGCGGGTTGTCGAAATACGCGACCTCGCAGCGAGCCGGCGCGAAGAACCGCTCGATCGCGTCCGCGTCGACATGCCGGTGCGATACCTTCTCGTAGTCGATGCCATGCTCGCGCAGGAGCGCCTCGTAGCCGGACAGGAACGCAGTCCCGGTCGACTGGCGGTCGTTCCAGATCAAAGCGGCGGCACCCGCGGGACGCAGGAGGCGCCGCACTTCCGCGGCCGCGCGCTCGGGATCGAACCAGTGAAACGCCTGGCCCGCGATCACCAGGTCCGCTGCTCCTGCGGGCAGCGTCGTCGCCTCGGCCGTGCCGGCGACGCTGCGATAGTTCGCATGGCGCCGCAGTTGTTCGTCGCCCGCCGCGCGCATCGCCGCGTTCGGCTCGACGCCGATCACTGAGTATCCGCGCTGCAGGAACGGTTCGGCCGACAGGCCGGTGCCGACGCCAAGATCGACGACCGTCGCGCCCGGATTCAGCATTCCGGCCTGCTCGAGGTGCGCGACGATTGCCTGCGGATAGGTCGGACGGCCGCGCGTGTAGGCATCGGCGCGGTTGCCGAAGCGCTCGGTCGACTCCATCACCATTGCATCACGGTATCGAGGCCGCGCTGCAGTCCGACTCCGGAGACCTTGCGGATCGCGAGCAGCGCGCCGTCGACATAGGGTTCGGCGCTGGCGCCGGCCTGGTGCTTCAGGTGCAGCCGCTGGCCGCTCGCGCCGAAGATTGCCTCGACGCCGATCACATAGCCGGGCAGCCGCACCGAATGCACCTGCACCCCGTTCAGCGTCGCACCGCGCGTTTCGCGCGGCCCTCGAACCTGATCGAGCGGCACCCCAGGATGCGGCCTTTTCACCGCGCCGAGCCGGAATGCCAGTTCGCGCGCAGTGCCTGACGGCGAGTCGGGTTTGTCCTCGTGGGCGTAATCGATGATCTCGAAGTGATCCAGATAGCGGGCAGCGATCTCCGCGAACTTCTGCAGCAGCACGACAGTCAGTGCGAAGTTGCCGCAGGCCAGCACGCCGCGGCCGTGCGCCCGCGCCGCCGCGTCGATCTCGGCATAGTCGGCGTCGGACAGGCCCGACGTTCCGATCACGACATGGACCCCGGCGGCAAGCGCTGCGAGCACGTTGGCTTTCGCGCTGTCCGGTTTCGTGAACTCGACGAACACATCGCTCGGAACCGCGAGCGCGTCGGCCGCTGTCGCGAACACCGGCGCCGGCATCGGCTCGCCCAGCGCGTCGGCCAGCGGCCGGCCCGCGGCATTGCGAGCGACGGCCGCGACGAGTTCGAGATCGCCGGCGCGCGCGATGCCGCGCGCAACGGCGGAGCCTGCCCATCCGGTTGCACCAGCCAGAATCACTCGCAGAGCCATTGGCGGTCCTCGTGCGTTGGTGTTCGCGGAATTTTGAGACGGGTCTTACAGATTGCGCGCAATCAGGATGCGCTGGATATCGCTGGTTCCCTCGTAGATCTGGCACACGCGCACGTCGCGGTAGATGCGCTCGACCGGGAAGTCCGTCACGTACCCGTATCCACCGTGCACCTGGATCGCGTCCGAGCAGACGCGCTCGGCCATTTCGGACGCGAAGAGCTTCGCCATTGCTGCTTCCTTCAGGCACGGCTCGCCGGCGTCCTTGAGCTGCGCGGCGTGGTGGATCAGCTGGCGCGCGGCCTCGATCTGCATCGCCATGTCGGCCAGCTTGAACTGCACGGCCTGGTGCTCGAAGATCGCCTTGCCGAAAGCCACGCGCTCCTGCGCATATTTCAACGCGGCCTCGTAGGCCGCGCGTGCCATGCCGACCGATTGCGCGGCGATCCCGATGCGGCCGCCCTCGAGTCCCGACAGCGCGATCTTGTAGCCGGTCCCTTCGTCCCCGATCAGGTTGCGCGCCGGCACCCGACAGTTCTCGAACACGATTTGCGCGGTGTCTGAAGCGTGCTGTCCGAGCTTTTCCTCGATTCGCGCAACGACATAGCCCGGCGTCGCAGTCTCGACGATGAACGCACTGATGCCGCGCTTGCCGGCGGCCTTGTCGGTCACGGCCATCACGATCGCAACGTCTGCGTTCCGGCCGCTGGTGATGAATTGCTTGACGCCGTTCAGGACCCAGTCGTCGCCGTCGCGGGCTGCGGACGTCCGCAGGCCCGACGCCTCCGATCCGACATGCGGCTCGGTCAGGCAGAACGCGCCCAGCATCTCGCCGCGCGCCAGCGGGACCAGGTAGCGTCGCTTCTGGTCTTCGGTTCCCCACGCCATCAGGATCGAGCAGACAGGACAGTTGTTCACGCTGATCACGGTCGAAGTCGCGCCGTCACCGGCGGCAATCTCCTCCAGCGCGAGCGCGAGCGCGGTGTAATCCATGCCGGCTCCGCCGTATTCCTCGGGCACCGCGATGCCGAAGGCGCCGAGTGCCGCGAGTTCCGCCAGTGCTTCTTTCGGAAAGGTCGCGTTGCGATCCCACGCCGCGGCGAACGGCGCCAGGCGTTGCGCTGCGAACTCGCGCAGTGAATTCCGCAGCAGGCGGTGCTCCTCCGAGAGGATCATTTCTGCGTCGGCAGCTCGGTCGCTGCCGGCGGGTCGGGCAACACGATCGGCGCGGGCGTCTTGGGTCCTTCAACGGTCGGGGCGACCGGCTTGGATGCGGCACCCGGGTACGTGAGCCAGTGCACGCGCCGTTTCAGAACCAGGCCGACGATGGCGCCGGCGATCAGTGCGGACATCAGCAGCGGGCCGCCGCCGACGATTCCGGTGACCAGCGCAACGTTCATCGAACAGGCGAACGCGCGATAGCCCGGGCACCAGAGCGTGCTGATCAGGATGCTGACCGCCAGCCAGGTCGCGATCGCCACGGTCAGCGCGCGCGACAGCGACTGGTCGAGGCCGGCCATCTCGGTGGCGGCTTTGCGGTAGAAGATCAGCGCGAACAGCATCGTCAGCAGGCCAGGCACGATGACGAAGATCCAGGTCTTCATGCCGGCCTCACCGGCGAAGTCACGCATCACCGGTTCGATGACGCCGGCGCCCAGCCAGGCGCAGATTCCGAACACGAGCATCGCGAAGATCGAAACCGGCATCGTTCAGCTCCAGGCGGGGCGGCGGGCAGTCACTTCGATCTCGATCTTCATGCGCGGATCGACCAGCCCGCAGACGATTGCGGTCGCGGCCGGGCGCGCGCGCTGGAAGTATTCGCCGAAGATCGGCGCCAGCGCCTGGAACGAATCGGCGCTCGCCAGGTAGTAGCGGACGCGCACGACATCATCGAGCGAACAGCCAGCCTGACCCAGCGCCGCTGCGATGTTGCGAAAACACTGATGCGTCTGCGCGGCCGGATCTTCGTCGATTGTCATCGCCGCGTAATCGAAGCCGGTCGTGCCGGCGACGTGCACGTACGCGCCTTCGACCACCGCGCGACTGTAGCCGGCGACGGCTTCAAAGTCAGACCCGGAGGAAATCAGTCGCTTGTCGTTCATCGCGCATTACCAGGCCAGCTGCTCGCCGTTGTAGTTGAGGAACTTTCCGTTCGACGAGTCGTTGGCCGTGGCGAGCACGCGCCGCATCCCGGCCACGCTCGCGCTGGCATCGATGTCAGCGCCGGCACCTCCCATGTCGGTCCGGACCCAACCGGGATGAAACGCGATGCACACGACGCCCTGCGGACCGAGCTCGAGGCTGGTCGACCGCAGCGCCGAATTCACTGCGGCCTTGCTCGCACGGTACAGCCAGCCCGCCGTGCTCGTCATCAGTGATATCGAGCCCATGCGGCTCGATATCACTGCCAGCTTGCCGCGCGCTGCGACGAGGTTGGGCGCGAGCATCGCGATCAGCTGCATCGGCGCGCGCACATTGGTCTGCATCACCGCATCGAAATCCAGCCCGCCCGGCGCCGCAATCGCGCTGGTCCGCGGACCGTACAGGCCGGCATTCAGGATCATGATGTCGATCTTCTCCGCGGCCAGCTGATCGGTGAAGCCCGCAAGGGCGTGCTCGTCGAGCAGGTCCAGTGCCACCGGCTTCGCGCCGAGCGCGCGCAGCGGGGCGGCCGCAGCCGGCGAGCGGTGCGTCGCGATCACGCGCGCGCCGTCCGCTGCATATTGACGCGCGAACTCCAGGCCGATCCCGCGTGAAGCGCCGACGACGAGCACCGTGCTCATCAGCGCTCCGCCATCGCCAGCCGCGCCGCGAGCGTCGCGAACAGCGCGCCGCCGGCAGCATTCAGTGCGCGCCGCGCGCTCGGCGCAACGCGCAGCCGGCGCGCATGCGCGGCGACGGCGACCAGCGCGAACAGGAACAGCGTGCCGTTCACGATGAAGATCGCGCCGAGGAACAGGAAGGCGAGCGGCTTGCTGGCCGCATCGGAGTCGATGAACTGCGGCAGCAGCGCGAGAAAGAAGAGCGCCACCTTCGGGTTCAGCACATTGGTCAGGAACCCCTGCGCGAAAACGGTGCGCATCGACGCCGGACCGACACTTGCGACGACAGGCTCCGGAGCGCGGCCGCGCCAGGCGTCGCGCAGCATTCCCATCGCCAGCCACAGCAGGTAGGCCGCGCCGATCCACTTGACGACCGTGAACGCGAGCGCCGACGTGGTCAGCACGGCGGCAAGCCCGAGCGCAGCCGCCAGCGCGTGAACGACGCAGCCGGCACTGATGCCGAGCGCGGCGGCCACGCCGCCCCGGGCGCCGAGCTGCAGCGTGCGCGTCACCGTGTACAGGAAGTCGACCCCGGGTGTCGCGTTCAGCACGAGCGCCGTAAGAACGAACAGCCCGAGGTCATGGGTCCCGAACATGATTGCGTCGTCTGCAGACGTTGCCGGCTCAGAGCATCTCGAGCGCCATTGCGGTTGCCTCCCCGCCGCCGATGCAGAGCGCCGCCACGCCACGCTTGCCGCCGGTCTTCTTCAGCGCGCCGAGCAGCGTCACGACGATGCGCGCGCCCGACGCGCCGATCGGGTGTCCGAGCGCGCAGGCACCGCCGTGGATGTTGACCTTGTCGTGCGGCAGCTTGTATTCGGTCATCGCAGCCATCGTGACGGCGGCGAATGCCTCGTTGACCTCCCACAGATCGACGTCTCCCGCCCTCCATTCGGCCTTCCTCAGCACTTTGTCGATCGCGCCTATCGGCGCCGTAGTGAACCACTCGGGCGCCTGCGCATGGACGGAGTGCGCAACGATGCGGGCGATCGGCTTGCAGCCGAGCTCCTTGGCGGTCGATGCGCGCATCAGCACCAGTGCTGCCGCTCCGTCGGAGATCGACGATGCGTTGGCCGCCGTGATCGTCCCGTCCTTCTTGAATGCAGGTTTCAGCCCGGGGATCTTGTCGAGCTTGGCCTTGAACGGCTGTTCGTCCTTCGCGATCTCGGTGTCGCCGCCCTTGCCGGGCACCTTCACTGCAGCCATCTCCCACGCAAAGCTGCCGTCGGTGTTGGCCTTCATCGCGCGTTCGGTCGATGCGATCGCGAACTTGTCCTGGGCCTCGCGCGTGAACGAATACTTGGCGACGCACTCCTCGGCGAAGACACCCATCGCCTTGCCGCGGTCATAGGCGTCCTCCAGCCCGTCGAGAGCCATGTGGTCATAAGTCGTGACTGCGCCATAGCGATAGCCCTTGCGCGCGCCAACCAGCAGGTGCGGTGCGTTGGTCATGCTTTCCATGCCGCCGGCGACGATCACCGTCGCGCTGCCCGCCACCAGCATGTCGTGCGCGAACATCATCGTGCGCATGCCGGAGCCGCACATCTTCGAGAGCGTGACGGCGCCCGCCGACTTCGGAAGACCCGCAGCGAGCGTTGCCTGGCGCGCGGGCGCCTGGCCCTGGCCCGCCATCAGGCAGCACCCCATCAGGACTTCGTCGACGCTGTCGCCCTTGATTCCGGCGCGCTCGACCGCCGCCTTGATCGCGACGGCACCGAGTTGCCATGCCTGCAGCGAGGAAAAATCACCCAGCAGTCCGCCGATCGGCGTACGTGCCGCGGAAACGATGACGATGGAATCGCTCATGATCTGCTCCTTGGTTCAGTGGTGGATTCTGACGCATAGCGGTTGCGAAAGCGGCGCTCGGGCGGGTACGGGAATACGTCTTCCAGCTCGCCTTCCTGGATCCGTCGCTTGCGCGCATTCCAGAAGTCCGGCGTGAGCAGGTCGGCGTGATGCTTGAGAAACGCCGCCCGGATGCGGTCATCCCCGAGCAGGAACACGCCCCATTGCTCGGGGAACATGTCGCGCTTCTCGACGCGGTACCAGGCTTCGGCTGCGAGCTCGTCGTCTTCGTTCTGGGCTTGCGGCACGCGCCGGAAATTGCAGTCGGTCATGTATTCGATCTCGTCGTAGTCGTAGAACACGACGCGGTCGAGCCGGGTGACGCCGAAGTTCTTGTAGAGCATGTCCCCGGGGAAGATGTTGGCACCGGCCAGGTCCTTGATCGCATTGCCGTACTCGAGCACCGCATGGTCGAGCTCAGTGTCGGTCGCGTGCGTCAGGTAGATGTTGAGCGGCGTCATCCTGCGTTCGATGTAAACGTGGTCGATCAGGATCGTGTCGGCATCGAACTTGATGATGCTGGGGCAAAGGGCGAGCAGCTCCTGCAGCAGGGCCGGCGAGAGGCGGGCCCGCGGCAGCGTGACCTGCGAGTACTCCCAGGTATCGGCCATGCGGCCAACGCGGTCATGTTTCTTCACCAGCTGGTACTTCGACATGATCTGCTGCCGGTCGGTCTCCTTCGGGTACGGGATCACGTCGTTGATCAGCTTGAACACGTACGGGTAGGACGGCAACGTGAATACCGTCATCACGAGCCCCTTGATGCCCGGCGCGATGACGAACTGGTCCGTCGAGTGCTTCAGGTGGTGCAGGAAGTCGCGGTAGAAGAGCGTCTTGCCCTGCTTGGCCAGTCCGACCATCGTATACAGCTCGGAAGCCGGCTTGGTCGGCAGGATCGAGCGCAGGAAATCGACGTAGGCCGCCGGCGCTTCCATGTCCACCAGGAAGTAGGCGCGCGTGAACGAGAACAGCGTCGCCAGCAGGTCGCTCGTGAACAGCGCCGTGTCGAGGAACAGCTCGCCCCTGGAGTTCTGCAGGATCGGGATCGCGACCGGCGTGATGCGCGCTGCGTTGATCACGCGGCCGACGATGTAGGCGCCCTTGTTGCGGAAGAAGAGATTCGACAGGACCTGGATCTGG
>Ga0105106_10003314_pt1 | contig 11537 bp, 12 predicted proteins | sample PPLLaktember2015_5_FD_79109 | JGI IMG/M metagenome (GOLD analysis project Ga0105106, IMG submission 79109) | Freshwater sediment microbial communities from Prairie Pothole Lake near Jamestown, North Dakota, USA - PPLs Lake P8 Core (1) Depth... | ecosystem: Environmental > Aquatic > Freshwater >... | reverse complement strand
TTTTGTTGTACTCGGCGAGTTCGCTGGCGGCGGGTTTGGCGCAGGGCGCCGGCCAACTGATTTTCTTTCGCGCCCTGCAGGCCGCCGGCAGCGCGCTCATCATGGCCAATAATTTCGCTCTGGTCACGGCGCTGTTTCCGCCCGAGGAACGCGGTCGGGCGATGGGCATCGCCGGCGGTACGATATCGGCTCTCGGTTACACTCTTGGGCCGGTGTTGGGCGGACTACTCACTCATGCCTTCGGTTGGCGCGCCAACTTCTATCTGTCCGCCATGCTTGCGTTGGCCGGTTTCGGCGCTGCGCGATTGTTGCTCCCGCGCGAGAGTTTTCACGGCGCAGTGGCGCACAAAGAGCCCTTCGATTTTGCCGGCATGATCAGCTTCGGCTTGAGCATTTCCCTGCTGTTATTCGCCTTGGCCCTGACGCAAAGAGGCGAGTGGCAAACATCGATGCTCGGAGTCACTGTCCTCGCGGCCATCGCCGCTCTCGCTTACTTCATGCGCAGGGAAAAGCGCGCGAGTTATCCGCTGCTCGATTTGACCCTCTTCCACATCCCGGCGTTTACTCTCGGCAACAGCGCCAGGTTGATCAGTTTCATCGCCATGAGCGTGAGCAATCTATTGATGCCGTTTTTCCTGCTGCTGGCAATGAGATTGGACCCGCTCTCCGCCGGTTTGTTAGTGGCGCCGACGCCGCTGGCGATGGCGCTTTTAGCGCCGCTCACCGGGTGGCTGTCGGAAAAGTTCGTGCCGGAGCGGCTCTGCGCTTTAGGGTTGGCCGTGACGGGCGCAGCATTTGTCTTTTTGGGTTTCTTGCGAGTCGGGTCGGCGCCGATCGAGATTGTTTTTGGCCTGGCGTTGCTCGGCGTCGGTATGGGGATTTTTCAAACCCCGAATAACAATTTACTAATGAGCTCAGTGCCGCGTCACCGCTTGGGTGTGGGCTCGTCCGTTTTATCGATCGTGCGCAGCCTAGGCTATTCCGTCGGCGCCGCCTTGGCGGCAGCCATCGTCAGCGCCCGCCTCGCCGCCGCCACCGGCCAGACATCGCTGCAATTCCTCGGCACCGAGGCGGCGAGAGTCAGCGATAGCGCTGCGTTGACGGCGTTTATCAGCGGCTTTCATATCGCGTGTCTGGCCGCGGCGTTGTTATGTTTTGTCGGCGCGGCGATCAGCGCAGTGCGAGTTTCGCGTGACTATCCGTGACCGGAAGGATTAATGCTCGCCGACACCGAGGCGGCCGATGAACGGCAGCTTGAGCGCGGGTTTGGCGAAGTCGATGCCGAAATTCAAACCGAGCAGATTGAGTTCAAAGCCTTCTTCGCGCCCCATGGCCACGCCCAGCAGCCCGAGCATCGACACTTGGTAGCCCGTGCCGCTCGGCGTTCGGTCCACCATCGAGCCGTTGATGGGATAATCTTTGCCGATCGCAGTCGCCGGCAAATCCATGCGCAGCTCCGGCACTTGACGGCCGATGTAGGCGACAAAGGTGTTGCTGTTCGGGCCGGGCCAAACGCTGTACTCGTCGGCGTAAGGATAGCTCGTGACGGCGGCGAGAATCTTGGGAATCGCCTTGGCGGCGCTTTCACCGCGCAGGTCGGTAAGCAGTGTGGGCTCGTTGCCGAACCAGCGCCCGTCAGGAATGCCCGGTGCTGAAACCACCGCGGACAGGCCGCGATAGAGGCGCCAGCCGATCACATGATGGAGGGTGTATTCGGCGGCGTTTTCAGGCTTGGTAGCGATCCAGGTGTGCACGCCGAAAATGCCGCGCCAATTCAGAGCGCGGGCATAATAAATTTGCACGACGGCTTCCGGCGTGGTCTCGGCGCGCGGCGCGATGCCGGCGCTGGAACGGTCGGCGGTGCGAAAGTCTCGACCCAAGGGTGCTTGCCCGGAGAGCACCGTGTAGAGCGGCAGCGCGACGAACAGGAGGAGGCAGATAAGGAGCATTCGAGATCGCATCGTGATTACGGTTTGGGGGCAAGTATAGCGGATGGCTGGGGGCAACTCCAGAGCACCGGCGGGTAGGTGGAACATGGCGCGCGAACTGAAGTAATGGAACGATGGAGCGATGGGTTTGAAACTCGTCAGTCGACCGATGGGTTATAGTGCGCTGGGTTCACGGTCAAGGAGGAGACTTAACAAGCGGGCGATAATATGGCTTATTCGAGGCGAGTCTTTAGCGCGCGCTAGCGGTTAAGAATTCGACAAGAACATGGCAACGGATTTTCGCATCGGACACGGCCTCGACGTGCACCGTTTTCGCCGCGGGCGAAAGCTCATTCTCGGCGGCCTGGAGATTCCTTACGGCCGGGGACTGGCGGGCCATTCCGACGCCGACGCGGTATTACATGCGCTGATCAACGCCATCCTCGGGGCACTGGCCGAAGGCGACATCGGCACGCATTTTCCCGACACCGATCCGCGTTACAAAGGTATCGCCAGCAGCAAGCTGTTGGGCAAGGTGCTGCTGATCATGCGACGCAAACGGTTCAAGTTGGTCAATGCTGATATCACGCTGGCGGCGCAGGAACCGAAGCTGGCGCCGCACTATCGGCGCATGCGCGCGAGCGTGGCGAAGCTCTGCCGCGTCGGGCCGGATAGGATCAGCATCAAGGCTACAACTACGGAAAAATTGGGGTGGGAGGGCAAGCTCAAGGGATTGGCCGCGACAGCGGTGGTTTTGCTTCGCCGCTGACGCCGTTTTCGGGGGCCAATTGGTTGACATTAAATAATTTCTATAATAATCAACCATCCTAATCTCATGTGACTTCAGACCCTCCCGAAATAGCGCCGGATACGCGCGAAAAAGAGATTGAAAGGTTAGCTCAAGAGCTTGGCCGTCTGATTCGGGGCGCCGACCCTGAGCAGCGGGAGGATCTCAAGGAGTTGTCGTTTACGCTCATTCGCGAGGAGCTTTTCCAGCTCGATGAGCATAACGTCAAAGAGGGAGAGCCGACGCCTCCGGCACCATTCAACCCGCTGGGTACTGGAGTCTTGATATTTGTTTTAGGCGCGGGGTTGTCGTTCGTATTTGGACCCGTGGGGTTGTTTTTGATGGGGGCCGGGATAATTTTCGTTGTTTGGGGCACTCTGCTCAGCTGGTTAAAGGGTAAATAGCTATGGCGGACGCGGAAAAGAAAAAAGGTGGTATCTGGTCACGGCGAGATTTTTTTACTCGTTTGGGTTGGGGCGGATTTGGAGTATTTGGCGGACTCAGTCTGTTAGGTTTTCTCCGTTCGGCCTTCCCGCGAGTTCTCTTTCAGCCACCTTCCACATTCAAAGCGGGGCTCCCATCCGATTACGCGCTGGGCGAGGTGAGCGAGAAGTACAAGCAAGACCAGCGTGTCTGGATCGTTCGTGAAGAAACGGGCATCTACGCGATCTTCGCGAAATGTACGCATCTCGGTTGCACGCCTCGCTGGCTGGCGGCGGAAAATAAGTTCAAGTGTCCTTGCCACGGTAGCGGCTTTTTCAAATCCGGGCTGAACTTCGAAGGGCCGGCGCCGCGCCCCCTCGACCGCTTTCAGGTGACGGTCGGTGACGACGGCCAGTTGGTCGTCGATAAGAGCAAAGTCTTTAAGATGGGACCGGGGGCGGAGCCCGATGAGCAATATTCCGACAGTATTCTGAAAGTCTAACGGATAACATCATGAGCCTTATCGATAAGATCAAAAGCGATATCGTCGAGAGTCACGTCTGGAAGTCGATCTTTCGCCACGGTTACGAAGACACGCCGCGTAACCGGGTGATGATGGTGACTTCCAACGTTTTTCTCCACCTCCATCCCGCCAAGGTGCGCCGTCACGCGGTGCGCATGCGCTTTACCTGGTGCATGGGTGGACTCACCTTTCTGATGTTCCTAATGACGGCGGTGACCGGCATCTATCTGATGTTTTACTATCGTCCTGTGGCCGAGTATGCCTATGCGGATATGAAGTATCTCGAATTCGACATGCCCTTCGGCATGCTGATGCGCAACATGCACCGCTGGGCGGCGCACGCGATGATCGTGTTTGTTTGGCTGCACATGTTTCGGGTTTTCCTTACCGGATCGTACAAGCCGCCGCGCGAATTCAACTGGATCGTCGGCGTGCTGCTTCTGGTGCTCACGCTCCTTTTGAGCTTCACCGGCTACCTTCTGCCCTGGGATCAGCTCGCGATCTGGGCCGTTACGGTCGGCTCCAACATGGCGCGCGCGACTCCGTTACTGGGTTACGAAGGCCCGTTTGCCGAGTTTGTCGGCGCCAACCCGATCTATGACGCCCGCGCCTTTTTATTCGGCGGCGGCGAAATCGGTCCGCACACGCTGCTGCGTTTCTATATTTTGCACTGTATCTTCATCCCGCTAGTGGCGAGTATTTTGATGGCCGTGCACTTTTGGCGTATCCGCCGCGACGGTTTCTCGGGTCCATCTCTTTAGGCAATACAGAAACGGGGACTACCAATGGCAGAAGCCGCTCGCGAAAGAAAGCTACCGGTCGACGATAAGGTTCACACTTGGCCGCACCTGGTGCGCATGGAATTTCTCGTCGCGCTATTTGTGATCGTGGTGTTGACGCTATGGTCGATAACGATCAACGCGCCTCTCGAAGAACCGGCGAACCCGACGCGCACGCCGAATCCCTCCAAAGCGCCCTGGTATTTTCTCGGTTTGCAAGAAATGCTGGTTTATTTCGATCCTTGGCACGCCGGCGTCGTGCTGCCAAGTCTCATTATTGTCGGTTTAATGGTGATTCCCTATATCGACATCAACCCGAAGGGGAACGGCTACTATTGTTTCAAAGCGCGGAAATGGGAGATCCTTACCTTTATCTTTGGGTTTCACGTTCTCTGGGTTGTGATGATCATCATCGGGACTTTTTTCCGCGGTCCGGGGTGGAACCTATTTTGGCCGTGGCAGAAGTGGGATGCGCATAAAGTCGTCGCCCTGACCAACGTCGATTTGCCGTACCTTCTCGGCTTTCGCGACTACTGGCTGTCGGCGGCATTTAGCCTGATTTGCATCGGCGCCTACTTTGTTCTGGGAATGCTCGGGTTTTACTTCTTCGTCTTGAAAGTGAAGGGAAAAGATTTTCTTGAGCGTTGGGGCATGGTTCGCTTTACGATTGTCGGCCTGTTGCTGGTGCTCATGATGTCTCTGCCGGTCAAAATGTTTCTTCGGCTGGTTTTCAACGTGAAATACGTCTTAGTCACCCCTTGGATCAATATCTAACTAAATGTTTTACGTGGCGAAAATTCTCCAGGCATTGGGCCTGGCCGATATCGGCTACGCCCTGTTCGTGGGGGTTATGAGAAATTCATCGATGGCTGAAGAAATCGTGCTGACGCTCATCGGCCTCGGGGTATTTTCCTTGGGACGCGCCCTCGAGCGCAAGGTAACATAAGGGAGTCGGGATGGCGGAGCGAGGAGTTGACCCAAAAGAAGAGAAAAAGTCCTACGGCAGCATCTTCGTTATCGGCGCCGCGCTGTTGGTGGCGCTGTCGTTGTGGGCGTATTGGGATGACAACATCACACGTCGACCGTGGAAAGGCGTTCAGGCGAGATTTTACCGTCTCGACTACAACAAGGCGAAAGCTGCGTACGGCGAAGAAGATAAGAAGCTTCAGGGCGATGCCAACTATCAAGAGTTATCGAAAAAGCTCGCGGCGTTCCGTTCCAGTCTCGACGGCGGTGACCTGGGCAAGAAGCTAAAGGCTTTGGTGAGTGAAGAGGCCCGTGCCACGGTTAAGTTTCAAGAGATCGATCAGAAAGTTAAGGATGTAAAAAGCGAGCTCGAAGAAGCTTGGTACGAGCATGATCACGCCGTCCAGCAGAAACGCAATCCCAAACCCTATCTGGACGAGATCGCCGAGCTCGATAAACGCAAAGCTCAGTTGGAGAAAGAACTCGAGCCCGCCCGCGCTAAACGCAATCAGCTTAAAGAGGAAATAAAGAAGATCCAATCCGGCGCCAAGGAGATCGAGGACGAGCTTGCCAAGTTGACGGCGGAGCGCGACAAATGGGTCCGCGTGATGGAAAATGTAACGTTCAAGCTCGGTCCAGCTACGTTTTACAAGATTCCCAAAATTCAGCAAATCTCTTTGGATGAGTTCGACCGTAACCGTTTCGACCAACCGGTGGCGCGCGTCGACCGTTGCCAGACATGCCATCTCGCCATCAACCGGCCCGGGTTTGAAAAAGAACCGCAACCTTTTAGAACCCATCCGCGGCGCGAAGTGCTGTTGGCCGATAATGCTCATCCGCCGGAAAAATTTGGTTGCACCGGCTGTCATGAAGGACAAGGCGTTGCCGTCAATAGCGTGAACCAGGCGCACGGTGAAGTTCATCTCTGGGAATTCCCGCTCTTGCGCGGCGCCAAGGCGCAATCGAGCTGCACGTCCTGTCATCTTGACGTGCAGAAATTCGCTCAAGACGCGCCGCTGCTCGCCGAAGGCCAGAGACTTTTCGAACAAGTGGGTTGCACGGGCTGCCATCTCGTCAAAGGCTACGAAAATATTCCGAAGATCGCGCCGAGCCTGATGAAGATCAGCGCCAAGGTGGATCCGAGCTGGATGGTGCGCTGGATCGAAAACCCGCACAAATTCCGCCCGCGCACGCGCATGCCGAATTTTGACCTTAAGCAAGACGAAGCGGTGGCGATCGCGTCCTACATCTGGTCCCAATCCAAGGAAGAGGGCGATCAGTGGAGCAAGGAACATCCGTTGCCCGCAAACGTCCGCGAGGGCGACGCCAATGCCGCGGCCCGAGGAAAGCAACTTGTCGGAACGATCGGTTGCAAGGGCTGTCACGGCTTTGCCGAAGGCGAGTTCTCGACCCCCCTGGGCAAGGAAAAAGACCTCGTGCCGAATTTAAAGGACATCGCGGCGAAAGCCGGCCCGCAGTGGATTTACCATTGGATCAGAGACCCGCGCGGTTTTTCCCCGGATACGCGCATGCCGAGCCTGCGTTTGTCCGACGAGGAAGCCGGCGCGATCACGACTTACTTGATGACTCTCGGCTCCAAAGCGGATCAAATGCCCGGGATCGAAGAAAAGCTCGCCGATCCAGCCAATATCAAACGCGGCGAGTCGCTGGTTCGGCGCTGGGGCTGCTTCGGTTGCCATGACATCAAGGGCATGGAAAAAGAGTCGCGCGTCGGCGCTGAGCTCACCACTTTCGGCTCGAAAACTGTCGAAGAGCTTTTTTTCGGAAATAGGACGGACGTCAAGTTCACGTGGGATGACTGGACCTATAACAAGCTTAAAACGCCGCGCGGGTACGCTACCGAACGCATCGAGCAGTTGATGCCGCAGTTCAACTTGGCCGATGAAGATATCAAAGCTTTGCGCACCTTGCTCGGCGGTTTCCGCGAGCGCAAGGTCGGCCAACGTTACTTGGCGGACCAAGGGCTGCGCGTGCAGCAAGTCGTCGAAGGGCGGCGTTTGATGCAGCAGTACAACTGCGTGGGCTGCCACGAGATTGAAAACCGAGGTGGGTTTGTTAGAAAGTATTATCAGGAAAATATAACCTTTGCGCCGCCGCCGCTGAACGGCGAAGGCGAAAAGGTGCAGTCGCCGTGGTTCTTCGGTTTTCTCAAGGCGCCGGTTCCACTGCGGCCTTGGTTGGAGATTCGGATGCCGACGTTTGGCCTCTCTGATGAGCATACGAATCAGCTCGTGAGCTATTTTAATGGTCTTTCCAAAGTCGATATTCCGTACGCCTATATCGATGACAGAAAAATTTCACCGGAGCATATCGAAGCTGCGAAGGTGCTGGTATCGCAGGATTATTTCAACTGCTTCAGCTGTCATATGCAGGGTGGAAAAACCCCGGAAGGTCCGAAGGATGGTTGGGCGCCCGACTTAGCGATGGCGCGGCAGCGGCTCAACCCGAACTGGATCATCAAATGGCTTAGAGACCCGCAAAAGGTTCAACCGGGCACAAAGATGCCGTCTTTTTATCCAGGAGGCCCGGACAATGTATTAGGCGGCAAGGAGGACAAACAGATCGAAGCGTTGCGCGATTACCTCATGACGTTGGGCCGCGGCGCCGCCGCGCCCGCGCCTGCTGGAGCTGTAGCTGCAGCAAAGGGTAAAGCTGCGAAATGATGAATAACGAGCTTGAACTAGTCGTCTAATTAAGGACTTATTCGTTTGGAGGAGAAAACTATGAACAGATTGGCTTCATTTATATTGTCTGCTGCCTTGGTCACCATACCGGTCAGCGCTTCGGCGCAGTATAAGGGCGGCGACGTGAAGGACGGTGGCTCGATTTCCGGAACCGTCAAATTCAAAGGCACGGCTCCGGCGCCAAAGAAGCTGAGCGTCGGCAAGGACAAGGAAGTTTGCGACAAATCGCCCAAGATGGACCAAACCTTGATCGTCAACAACGGGAATCTCGCGAACGCCGTCATCACCATCACCGATATCAAGAGCGGCAAGAAAATCGATGCGAAGAAGGTGACCTTGGACCAAAAAGGTTGTGAGTATCATCCCCACGTGTTGGCGTTTCCCGCCGGCACTCCGGTGGAGATATTGAACCCGGACGGAATCCTGCACAACGTTCATTCCTACAGCAAAGTTAACAGCCCATTTAACATGGCTCAACCAAAGTTCAAAAAGACCCTTCAGGTCAAGGTCGACAAGCCTGAAGCCGTCGAGGTGAAGTGCGACGTGCACGGCTGGATGCATGGCTGGCTGGTCGCGGCACCGAACCCGTACGTCGCCGTCACGGACAACGGCGGCAACTTCAAGCTGACGGATGTGCCGGCGGGGAGTTACACCGTGGAACTTTGGCACGAAAAGCTCGGCAAGACCACGCAGAAAGTCACCGTCAAGGCAAAAGAAGACGCTAAAGTTAGCTTCGAAGTCGCCGGCAAGTAATCCGGTCATCGCCTCATTCAAGCGCGGCACTCAGGTTTTCTGGGTGCCGCGTTTTTTTTGCTTCCCTGCGGCGGCGCTTCGTTCAGTGCCACGTTTGCAAGCTATCCGCGCCCGACGCGGTCCTTAAAAAAGTTCCACGCCCGCTCCATATCCACAGGTGGCAGCGCTTCGACTTGGCGCTGCTTCGATTCGTGGAGTGTCAAGGGGATCGGGGTGCCGATCTGCAAGGCGCCAAAGAGCACCTCGGCCGCTTCCTCCAGATAGATCGCCATCATCACCGCCTCGGGAATGGTTCTGCCGACCGTTACCTGGCCGTTACCTCGCAGCAGGATGGCCGGTCGATCACCCAGAGCCCGCGACACCTCGCTACCTAAAGTCTCACTGGAAATCAGGTCCGGCTTGGCATAGACCGGCACACCGCCGGCAAAAAAGCTGCCGTGATTATGGACCGGTTCAAGTTTACGATCCGTGACCGAAAAGATATTCGCCACCCTGGCGTGAATGCGCGTGACCGCACCTACCCGCGGCTGGGATTTCATAATCGCGGTGTGCAGCCAGGCCTCGAACGGGGCCGCATGGCCGCCTTCGACGACCTGGCCCGCCTGATTCATCGTCAATAGCTCATTTTCCGTGACCAGATCGAGACTGATTCTATGCGTCATGAGAAACCGGTCGGTGTCGGGTATCCGCGCGCTCACATGGCCGAATCCCTCGACAAGTTTTCGCTGGGAAAGAATCCGGCAGGCGCTGACGATGTCTTTCTTGAGTCGGTTGACGGTATCCATGGAGCTCCTTTAAAATTGGAAAAATTTGGGATATATATTACGTTGTTCCTGCGCCGGGGAAAAGCGAGCTGCTGATGAAAATCAAAGTAGAATCTTACTCGGACGCCAAAGGCCATGAAAGTCCCGCCGAGTTTACGCTGGGGACTCGAACCATTCGGGTGGAATCCTGCGTGGACCGCTGGTACGGCGAGCAAGCGTGCTATTTCCGCGTGCTCGGCAGCGACGAGAATTCCTATATCCTGAAGGGACCGTTGGAAGACGGTTCGTGGGAAATGGTTTCTTTCACGCATAAGGATTCTCGCGGCACCGAATTGGAATACGAAGGCAAAAGGGAGCTGCAGTAAGAGACGCCCCTCCGTTCCTTCTCGATGGGTTCTTTGTCGTCGTTCTCTCAACGGCGAGAGAAATTTTACATTCGACCGAGGTAGAACTATGTCGCAGCAACACTTAGTCGCTGTCGTCGGCGCGGGGCCGGCGGGCCTCTACGGCACACGCAAGCTCACCGAGGCGGGACACCGCGTGGTCCTGCTCAACCGGGACATCAAGCCGGGCGGCTTGGCTGAATACGGTATCTTCGTCGACAAGGAAAAGATGAAGACCGGCCTGCGCAAACAATTCAAAAAAATTCTCGCCGACCCGAAAGTTTTTTATCTCGGCCACGTCACTGTGGGACAAAACCAGCCCGTATCGCTGGACGATCTCAAAAACGTGGGATTTGGCGCCATCGTCGTCACCGCCGGCGCTCAGGGCACCAAAAAACTAGGCATCGAGGGCGAAGACTGCGTCGGCGTCTACCACGCGAAAGACGTCGTCTATCATTACAATTCACTGCCGCCGTTCAGCGAGCGGAATTTCGAGATCGGCAAGCGCGTCGCCATCATCGGCATGGGCAACGTCATGGTCGATATCGCCAACTGGCTTCTCAATCATAAAAAGGTCGATCAAGTGGTCGTCGTGGCGCGCCGCGGGCCGATCGAGAAAGCCTACGACGACAGCGAGTTCGAATACATCGACATGTATCTCGATAATGCCGATATGAAACAGGAGATCGATCGTATCAGCGCTCATTTAGCCGCCGTCGGACAAGATGTCGAAGCGATCAAGTCAAAGTTCATTAAGCAAGGAGAGCCTCTCGAAGGACGCAGGCTGACCTTTCGCTATCTTTATTCTCCGATAAAAGTCATTGCCAACGACCAAGGGCGCGTTGCGGCGCTCGAAGCGGAACAAAATGAAATGATCTTGCAGGACGGCAAGACCGTCGCCAAAGGCACCGGCAAGACCCAGCGGATCGACGTCGATAGCGTGATCTACGCCATCGGCGACCAGGTTGATGCTTCCCTCGGCTTGCCGTTTTCCCGCGGTGCATTTGTAACGAATCCGGAAAAGCTTCCAGGGGATCCCAATCCCGCCGCCTATCAACCCTACGATCCCGAGATCAAAAAAGCTTTAGACGGCATTTTCGTCGCCGGTTGGTCGCGCAACGCCAGCGTCGGTCTTGTGGGCGTCGCCAAGCAAGACGCCGAGCGTGGCATGAAAGTCGTCAACGAGTATCTCAAAACCAAACCGGGTTTTTCGAGTGGCGAAATGGAAGAGAAGATCGAAGGGTTGATCGATACCATCAAGCAAAAAGGCGCTTCAGTGGTGACCAAAGAAGACGTGGAACTGCTCGAAGGCGCCGAGCAGGAAGAAGCCCGCGCGCGAAAAACCTGGGACTTTAAATACACCAGCGACGACAAGATGCTCGAAGTCATCAAGGCTCGGAAAGCCGGGAAGTAAGTTACCAAGTCTTAAGCAACTTCATTTGCCACGAGAAGGCCGGAGGAGAGACTTATGTCGCCTCTGGCTTTTTTTGTTTGCTGTCCGGTTTCCCGTCACACCGCCAACCACT
>Ga0105106_10003310_pt1 | contig 11542 bp, 11 predicted proteins | sample PPLLaktember2015_5_FD_79109 | JGI IMG/M metagenome (GOLD analysis project Ga0105106, IMG submission 79109) | Freshwater sediment microbial communities from Prairie Pothole Lake near Jamestown, North Dakota, USA - PPLs Lake P8 Core (1) Depth... | ecosystem: Environmental > Aquatic > Freshwater >... | reverse complement strand
AGGGTCGGATAGACGTAGGTGACCGTCGCGGCGAAACTCTTGTCGGGATAGGCGCTGATGCTCACCTTGGCCCGGACCCCGGTGCGGACCAGCGCGATGTCCTGCTCGTACACGTCCGCCACGATCCAGACCGAGGACAGATCGGCGATCTGATAGAGGCTCTCGCCGGGCATGAAGCGCATCCCCTGGACCGCTTTCTTTTCCATCACGATGCCGGATACCGGCGCGCGGAACGTCAGCGTGCGCCGGGCTTCGCCCGAACGCACGAGCTCCGCCACCTGCTCGTCGGGAATGTCCCAGTTGCGCAGCCGCGCGAGACTCGATTCCGCGAGTTGCCGCATGCCCGCCTGCGCCTCCGTGCCCGCACCCTGCAGCGACCTGACCGCGTCACTGGCGATCGCATACTCGCGCTGCGCCGAGACCAGTTCGGGGCTGTACACGTCGAACAGCGGCTGCCCTCTGCCTACCGGCTGGCCGGTGGCGTTGACGTAGAGCCGCTCCACCCAGCCCTCGAACTTCGGAGCGACCGCGAAGACGCGCCGCTCGTCGACCTCGATGCGGCCGACGGCGGTCACCACCCGATCCAGCGTGCGCATCGTCGCTGCCTCGCTGCGCACGCCGAGCTTCTGCACCTTGTCGACGCTGATCTTGATCTGGTTGCTGCCGGTCTCCGGCTCTTCGCCCTCGTAGACGGCGATGTAGTCCATCCCCATCGGGTCCTTCTTCGGCACCGGCGACGTGTCCGCCAGTCCCATCGGATTGCGATAGTAGAGGAGCTTGCGTTCCGCCTTCGCACCGGCTGCGGGTGCGCTCGCCGATGCGGCCGAGTCGGTGCCCAGCACCGGTGCGCGCGTGCCCCACCAGTAGCCGCCTGCGATGCCGGCGACGACGGCCACGACGAGCGCCAGCGCCACTGCAGCCGGTCTCATAGGTCTTCTCCCAACAGTCGTTCGATCGCCGCGAGCCGGACCTGCACGTCGGCTTGCGCCTTCAGCCGGTCCTGCCGCGACTTGCGGATCTGCCGCTGCGCCTCGAGCAGCGTGGCGAAGTCGACCTTGCCGGTCTCGTAGCCGACCATCGCCGCCTCGAGCGTGGCCTGCGCCTGCGGCAGCAGGCTCGTCGTCGTCAATTCCTCGATGCGGCGCGCCGCCTCCAGCGCGGCGATATTCTCGTAAAGCTCGCCCGACAGGCGCAGCGCGGCGGACTCCTTGCGCGAACGCGCGGCCGACAGCATCGACTCGGCTTCCGATTCCTGACGCCGGCGCGATTCCTGTTGCAGCGGAATGTTCACTTCGATCATCAGCTCCCATTCGCCGATGCGCGAGCCCATCTGGATCGGCGACACGCCCAGCGTGACGTCCGGGTAGCGATTGCGGTACGCAAGCTCGCGCCCTTTTTCGGCGGCGCGAATCCGGGCGTCTTCGGTGAACAACTGTGGATTCCGGTCACGCAGGCGGTCCGCCAGCGCGTCCGGTTCCAGTTTCGCCGGGGGCGGGACCGGCCGGAGACGCTCGGGCGCGGCGAGCGGCGCCGATGCCTTGCGTGCCAGCAGGGCGTTGAGCGTCGCCCGCAGCCCCTGCTGCTCGCTCTCCAGCATCACGAGTTCGCTGCGCATCGCCGTCACCTCGACCTGCGCGCGGATGACGTCCTGCTGCGGCGCCAGGCCGTTCGCGTAGCGCACCTGCGCGATTCGTTCCAGGCGGACGATCAGGTCCAGGATCTCCCGCGTGAGGTCCTCCGTCCTGACCGTCGCAAAGTAGCGGGCGTAGATCGTCTTGATGCTCGCCGCGAGATCGGCCCAGGTGGTCGCGACCCGTCCTTCCGCCTGTTCCGCATCGGCCGCCGCGGCGTCGCGCCGGAGTTCGCGCTTGCCCCACCACGGCAGCGACTGCATCACCGTGTACTTGGTGCTGCCCACCTTGCTCGGCAGGAGGCTTGGCGACGCGTCCGATCCGGCGTTGGTGATGTTCTGCAGCTCCACACGGACGACCGGATCGGGGAGGGCCCCGGCCGGGTGGACACGCTGAGCCGCCGCTTCCGCCTCGCTGCGCATTGCCGCGTATTCGGGATTGCCGCGCGCGTATTCGAGGAGGCCTTCGACGCTGGCGCCTAGCGGACCGCCATCGGCACGCGCGAGCGCCGAGGCCCCGAGGGCGACGACGCACAGCATCCCGACCTGCAACCGCTTCGTCGCTACCATGAGGCACCTCCCGTCGCGCGTCCCGCGGACGCGCCGATCTATTTCGCGGTCTGGAGTGCGACGACGGTCAGTGCGCCATTCACGTTCTCGGCGACGAACTTGACCCGGCTGCCCTCCTTGATGCCGTCGATCAGCCCGCGTTCCTTGAGCTGGAACGTCATCGTCATCTTCGGCATGCCGAGATTGGCGAGCGGCTCGTGCGCGATTGTAACCGTGCCGCCTTGCCGGTCGATGCGCTGGACGACGCCGTCGGTCATCGCGCTCGCCTTGGTTCCCGATGCCGGGGCGGCGCCGGACGTCATCCCGGCGTGGTTGTCATGTTGCGCGAACGGCGGCGGCGACAGCGCGAAGACGAGGGCGAGGGAGGTAGCAATGGATCGCTGCATGACGGCTTCTCCTTGGCGGATCTTGACCGGGTATGGGTTCGAAATCGGGACACTCAGGGCACTGGACGCCATTCTGCTGTCGGCAGCCCGACTTCAGGCTGACAGTACAATTACAAGTTCGTAATGATCGTCGCCGAGTCGGCGGCGGCGTGCACAATTGCGGGGCACTGAAGACTGTCGTGGGGAACCGCCATGAAGATCCTCGTCGTCGAAGATGAACCGAAGACCGGCAGCTACCTCAGGCAGGGCCTGACCGAGGCAGGTTTCGTCGTCGATCTGGTCCGCGACGGGCACGACGGCGTGCAGGCGGCCACTGCCGACAACTACGACCTCGTCGTGCTTGACGTGATGCTTCCCGGCCGCGATGGCTGGTCGGTACTGCAGGCGATACGTGACGCGGGTCGCAGCATGCCGGTCCTGTTTCTCACCGCGCGTGACCACGTAGACGACAGGGTCAAGGGCCTGGAACTGGGCGCCGACGATTACCTGGTCAAACCGTTCGCGTTCTCCGAGCTACTGGCCCGGGTCCGCACGCTGCTGCGACGGGGGAAGGTCAAGGAGGCGGAGGTGCTGCGCGTAGCCGACATGGAACTCGACCTCCATCGGCGGCGCGTTACCCGGGCGGGGAAGCGCATCGACCTCACCGCGAAGGAATTCGCGCTGCTCGAACTGCTGTTGCGCCGGCGCGACGAAGTCCTTCCGCGGTCGCTGATCGCGTCGCAGGTCTGGGACATGAATTTCGACAGCGACACCAACGTCATCGAAGTGGCGGTCCGCCGCCTCAGGGCCAAGATCGACGACGATTTCGAACCCAAGCTGATACACACGGTGCGCGGGATGGGCTACGTCCTGGAGTCGCCGGAATCCGCCTGATGCGACGCCTGTCGCTGACGTTACGCCTGACGCTGTACTTCGGCGTGATCTCGGCGGCGATCCTGTTAGCGATCGGGTATTCGGTCGGGATTGCCGTCGACCGGCACTTCGCCGAGGAAGACCGGATGGAGCTGCAGGGCAAGCAGGGCGCGGTCGTGCACCTGCTGGCCGGCGTTCGCGCGCCCGGCGATCTCGACGCGATCCATCAGCGGATCGACGACGCGCTCGCCGGCCATCAAAGCCTCGTGATGAACATCGTCGGCGCCGACGGCGCACGGCTGTTCGCGTCGCCGGGCCCCGCCTTTCCGTCCCGGATGCTCGCGGATCCGGGCGTCGACGCATCGACGCAATCGTCCCCGCTGGTGACGTGGGAAGACGCGAACCACGCCTACCGGGGGATCGTGGCGCGTGCACCGACCGGGCTTCCCGGGGTTGGCTACGCGATCGTCGGCATCGCCATCAACATCGATCACCACCGGACCTTTCTTTCGGCGTTCTATCGCAGCCTCTGGCTCGCGATCGCGGCGGCGATCGCGCTCGCCGGCCTGCTCGGCTGGGGCGCCGCACGGCGCGGACTCGCCCCGGTGCGCCGAATGGCGGACGTGGCGCGCAACATCACCGCGAGCCGGTTGCACGACCGGCTGCCGCTTGCGACGCTGCCGTCGGAGCTCGTCGATCTCGCGACGTCGTTCAACGACATGCTTTCCCGGCTCGAGGATTCATTCCGCCGGCTGTCGGAGTTCTCGTCGGATCTCGCCCACGAGCTGCGCACGCCGGTCACCAACCTGATGACGCAGACGCAGGTCGCGCTGTCGCGCTCCCGATCGGTCGACGAATACCGGGAGGTGCTGTACTCGAACGTCGAGGAATACGACCGCCTTGCCCGGATGATCACCGACATGCTTTTCCTGGCCAAGGCCGACAACGGGTTGATCGTGCCGCCGCAGGAGGCGATCGACGTCGTGCGCGAGGTGCGCGAGCTGTTCGAGTTCTTCGATGCGCTGGCCGACGAAAAAGGCATCGCTCTCGTGGTGACCGGCGACGGTACGCTGTTCGGCGATCGCCTGATGATCCGGCGCGCGATCAGCAACCTGCTGGCGAATGCCATCGACCACACGCCGCGCGGCGGGTCGGTCGACGTGCGCATCGAGCCCGCAAATGGTAGTGCGCTCCGGATCGCGGTCGCGAATCCGGGCGAGCGGATCGCTGCGGAGCATTTGCCGCGACTGTTCGACCGCTTCTTTCGCGTCGATCCGTCGCGGCGACGTTCGACCGACGGTGCGGGCCTGGGTCTTGCGATCGTGAAATCGATCGTCGTTGCGCACCGCGGCGACGTCCGCGCTCGTTCCGACGCCGGCCGGACGACATTCGAGATGGTCTTTCCGTTGCCGGTGGCCGATTGACGGAACCGCACTGCCGTCGTTCAGGGGGAGCGTCGCACAGATGCGCGAGCGGCCTCGTGGTTCACTGCGGGGAGCACATGCCAACCGGCGGATTGCCGTAACCTTCGGCCACACTGCCACGTCCCATCATCATCACCTGGACGCCGGGATCCATCGTGAACCGGTGATTGATATCCGCCCGATGGTTCCACGTGCGATACACCGGCAGCGTGCCGGGCGGGCAGGCGCCGGTGACGACATCCGGCATGTAGATCCGGAACACATTGGTCGACTCCAGGTTCCAGGCGTTTGGCCAGTTCTGATGCACGGCGGCACATTCCTCCGCCGACGCCGAATAGAAGTGCGTGTCGAGGCCATACGCCGGATTGCCGTAGTACCTGCACACCGAAGTCGCGCCGCTCGCCGTGTCCGCCGCGTCGACGACGTTGAAGCTCATTCCCGTTCGTTGCCATCCCGGGAAACGTCCGGCGTCGAGCGCGGCGATCTCAGTACTGTCGGCGGTCATGAAGTAATGATCGAGGCCGGCGTAGTAATACTCGACCGCGCGCGCGACTGCCGGTACCGGACCCGCCGCCGGCATCATCTTGACCAGCAGCGCTTCCTCGTCGGCATCGCTCCAGCGGACCATTCCTACGCCCGCCACGTACCACACGTCGCGCACGTAACCGGATCCGCGCTGCTCGCGGACGTGCAAGGCGTTGGTAAAGGTACCTGCCGGCGTCACGACCGTCTCCAGAGCCTGTGCCTGGTAGCTGCTCGTGAAGCGCTGCGGTCCCATCATGCTGTTCGTTCCGTCGACCCCGGTCTGCCATGTTTCGGCATTCTGATATCCCATGCCCGGTCCCATCATCGTGCCGGGGGAGATGGGATTCTTGAGCAGCCAGTCCGGACTCGTGAAGGTCATCATGTAGTGCGCGCCGTCCGCGGTCGCTCCTTCGCCCCCGAAATAGCGGAGGCCATCGGGATCCATCCGGAAATAGTCGTTCGCCTCCGCATTGCAGGGGGCCGCCGTAGCGCACACGAGCGTCATGTGCATGCTCGTGAGGCCGGTGATGCCGGCCCAGGTCTGGCCCGCGTGTGTCACGGCGGTCGCGCTCGCGTGCGGCCCGCGGGTGAACACGTAGTCGTATCGCGTCCCGTCGACGAGAGGGAAGTACGACACGGTCATCATCGGCCCCGACATCGCCGCGATAGCGGCGCCGGAAACGGCTGCCAGGAGTGTTGCTGCAAGGATTCGCTTCATCTCGTGCCTCGTGTCAATCTGCGTTCGTCGATCGAAGGGTAAGCGTTCAATGGGTCGCTGCGTCCAACCGATCGCGTGCAGCATGCGCTCCGGTCGATCGAACATCCGTGACCTGAATCACTAAGCGATTGTGTCGCGAATTGGGCGCCAGGCGCGTAACGCGGTCGTGACCGACGCATTTGTAATCCTCGGGTTATCTGGGCGTAAGGTTGGCGCACCCGACGTGAATCGCTCGCCAGGGCGGACAGCACCGGCGCGTGCCGGGTTGCACCGAGTTCGCATTGCCGTCGCGCGACGGTCGGACGGCGTCACGCGGGTCGCGCATGGGCTTGCGTGACGGGGGAAACCTGACACAACGCATCCGGCCACTTGCCGTGCAACCGGATTCTTCTATACTTGCCGCCGTGCTCGATTCGCTCAAGTTCAACGTGGTTTGCCTTCTCGTCGGCCTGCTTCCGATGCAGGTCGTCGCCGCCGCAATTCCCCAGTGTGTTCATGGGGAAAGCCCGCGCGCGATCACATTGGACGGACTGCAGACGTCCAACGTGTCACGGATCGGGCACACACACGACGCCAGTCATGCGGGCCGGCACGCTGCACCTTCGTCGTCGGATCAGCACCACCACGCGCCGGCACCCGGGACCGATCATGCGGCCGGGCACGGTGCGAACGCATTCGAGACGTGTGCGCCGTGCGGCGCTGGCGCGTGCCTCACCGACTCGGGGGCGGTGCCAGAGGCGGAAGCGCCGGCAACCGGCGGCGTGCTGTGCTACAGCGTTCATGTCCGGACCGACCCCGTGCCGGATCGCCTGGAACGTCCCCCGCGGCTCCGCGCGGCGTAACCATTCCATCGTTGTGGATGGTCCGGAGGCGCCTGCGCCTCGCCGTGGTATTGCCCGGCGTAGTCACTGGAGCGTCGGCGGCCGTTTCCGATGAGGCGGCCGGGTATCCGACTTGATGTTGATGGGGGGTTCGATGAATCGCGTATTGCATGCTGCGCTTGCGGCATTGTGGATCGCGGGGTCTGACGGAGTGTCGGCGCAGCCGGTGCGCGCGGCCAGCAATGATGCCGCGAACCGTGAATCGGGAAGTGGCTTTCGCTCCGCGTTGGACGCATACCGCGCGTTCGAAGAGGTGCCGGTCGCGCCGTGGCGGGCGAGCAACGACACCGTCGGAAGGATCGGCGGCCACGCCGGTGCGTTGAGCGCGAAGGACATCCGGGGCGAGGCGCTGCCGGTACCGACGACACAGCAAGCGGTGCCCTCGGCGCCAGTTCCGGCCACCGGAGCGCGTGGGGACAAGGGGACATCGCCGGAACGGGGTCGACCGTGATCGCCGAAGGCGGAGGATTGGCGCGATCGATTGCCACGATGGCGGCATCCGCATCCGTCGTTGTGCTTGCCGGCTGTGCGACGCTTGCGCCCGACGCCGGTTTTGATCCGGTTCGGTCGATGGTTCGCGAACGTGCCGGGGCCGAACCGCGGATGGTGCGTAGCGAGGAGGACGCCAAGGCGGTCCGCACGTTCGTAGCCGCGCGTCTGGAGCGGCCATTGGCGGCCGACGACGCGGTGCAGATCGCGCTGGTGAACAATCCGGGCCTGCAGGCGCTCTATGCCGAGGTGGGCATCGCCGATTCGAATCTCGTGCAGGCTGGGCGCGTGCGCAATCCGCGCTTCACGTTCTCCCGACTTGGCAGCGGCGACACTCTGGAAATCGAGCGCCGGTTCGTCGTCGATCTCGTCAGCCTGCTGGCGGCGCCGTTATTCGTCAAAGTCGAGCGCGGGCGCCTCGAGCAGGCGCAGCTTCTGGCCGCGCTCGAAGCGCTGAAGGTTGCCGCCGAGGCGCGCAAGGCGTTCTTCGACGCCGTCGCGGCGGCGGAAGGCGAGCGCTATTTCGAGCAGGTCGTGATGGCGGCGGAAGCCGGCGCGGAACTTGCGCGACGCATGGCGGAAGCCGGCAACTGGAGCCGCCTGGCCCAGGCGCGCGAGCACGCGTTCTACGCCGACGCCACCGCCCAGCTCGCGCGTGCGCGGCATGCTTCCTTTGTCGCGCGGGAACGACTGGTGCGAATGCTTGGCTTGCACGACGGTGCGAAGCTGCAACTCCCGGTCCGACTGCCGGACCTTCCCGCCGCACCGAGACCGTTGCCCGCCGCCGAATCATCGGCGCTTGCCGATCGGCTGGACGTCCGGCTCGCGCGGCGCGGACTCGACACGACGGCCGAGGCGCTCGATCTCACCCGCAGTACACGGTTCGTCAACGTCTTCGAAGTCGCCTATCAGAACAAGAGCGAAGCTGGCGCCCCGCGTCAGGACGGTTATGAAATCGAGATCGAGATACCCGTTTTCGACTGGGGCGACGCACGGATCGCCAAGACCGAGGCGATCTGGCGCCAGGCAGCCAGCCGTCTCGCCGAGACGACGGCCAACGCACGCTCGGAAGTGCGGACGTCGTGGCACGCGTACCGCACGGCCTACGACCTGGCACGACATTACCGCGACGAAGTGGTGCCGCTGCGCAAGAAGATCGCCGATGAAACCCTGCTGCGCTACAACGGGATGCTGACCGGCGTGTTCGAATTGCTGGCCGATGCACGCGACCAGATCGGCAGCGTCAACGCGTCGATTGCGGCGCAGCGGGATTTCTGGCTTGCGGACGCCGATCTGGAACTTGCGCTGACCGGCGGTTCGCCGTCGGCGTCGACGCTGCTCGCCCCGCGCGCCGATACCGGCGGCAGCACGAGCGCCGCAGCTCATTGAAACCGGGAGAACGTTGCGATGAACCGTCGAGGCTTCATTCGAACCGCCGGCGCCGCGATGACCGGCGCCGCCGTGACGCGGGTCGGCGCCGCGTCGCTGCCGGAGGCGCCGACGCAGGGCAAGGCGGCGACGCAGCCGCCGCTCGCACCGCCGAACGGCCGCCCGTACAATCCGGTCGTCACGCTGAATGGCTGGACGCTGCCGTGGCGCATGAACGCCGGCGTCAAGGAGTTCCACCTGGTGGCGGAGCCGGTCGTTCGCGAAATCGCGCCCGGCATGAAGGCGCATCTCTGGGGCTACAACGGCCAGAGCCCAGGCCGACGATCGAGGTGGTCGAGGGCGACCGCGTGCGCCTGTTCGTCACGAACCGGCTGCCCGAGCACACGACGATCCACTGGCACGGCCAGCGGCTCCCCAACGGCATGGATGGCGTCGGGGGTTTGACGCAACCGCAGATTCCGGTCGGCAAGACGTACGTCTACGAGTTCGTCGCCCGGCGTCCGGGTACGTTCATGTACCACCCGCACGCCGACGAAATGACGCAGATGGCGATGGGCATGATGGGGTTCTGGGTCACGCATCCGAAGGACCCGCAATTCATGCGCGTCGACCGCGATTTCGTCTTCCTCCTCAATGCCTACGACGTCGATCCGGGAAGCTATACGCCGAAGATCAACACGATGCTCGACTTCAACCTCTGGACATGGAACAGCCGCGCGTTCCCGGGAATCGATCCGCTGGTGGTCGCGCACAACGACCGCGTGCGCGTGCGCATCGGCAATCTGACGATGACCAATCACCCGATTCACCTGCACGGTCACGAATTCGTCGTCACCGGCACCGACGGCGGCTGGACGCCACCGGGATCGCGGTGGCCGGAGGTCACCACCGACATCGCTGTCGGGCAGATGCGGGCGATCGAATTCGACGCGACCGAGGAGGGCGACTGGGCGTTTCACTGCCACAAGGCGCATCACACGATGAATGCGATGGGGCACGACGTGCCGACGATGATCGGCATCGATCACCGTGACGTGGCAGCCCGGATCGTCAAGCTCGTCCCGGACTACATGGTGATGGGCGAGCGGGGAATGGCGGACATGGGCGAGATGGAAATGCCGTTGCCCGACAACACGCTGCCGATGATGACCGGCGCCGGGCCGCACGGACCGCTCGAGATGGGCGGGATGTTCACCACGGTCAAGGTGCGCGGGGGGCTCGCGCGCAACGACTACCGCGATCCGGGCTGGTACAAGGCGCCGACCGGAAGCGTGGCCTGGCAATGGGAAGGGGAGGCGCCACGCGCCGAGCGTGCCCCCGTCGCGGAACGACGCGTCGCGCTGCACGACGCGCCGATCCTGAACGTCAGGAGGGGAGGCATGCAGCATCGACGCTAAGTGGGACGGAACACACCAATCCTTGACCAACAGAGAGGCAATACGATGAAACGAATGCTTGTCGCCGGACTTCTCACCCTGGGTTTCGCGGCCCCCGGAGCGCACGCCCACGGCGACGACCACGGGGCGAAATCCGGGAAATCGGGAGGCGCCGTCGAGGAGAAGGCTTTCGGTCGCCCCGGCGATCCGAAACGCGTGACTCGCACCATTCGGATCGACATGGACGACACGATGCGCTATTCCTTGACGGACATCTCCGTCAAGGAAGGCGAAACGATCCGGTTCGTGGCACGCAACCGCGGCAAGATCCTGCACGAAATGGTCCTCGGGACGCCGACGGAGATCGCCGAGCACGCGGAGCTGATGCGCAAGTTTCCGGACATGGAGCACGACGAGGAATACCAGCTGCACGTGAAGCCCGGCGCGACAGGCGAGATGGTGTGGCAGTTCACCCAGGCGGGAGAATTCAAGTTCGCTTGCCTGATGCCGGGACATTTCGAGGCGGGCATGGTGGGCAAGGTCGTAGTGTTCAAGGGCGGCGACACGGGAACGCAGAGCGTGTCGCGGCGCAACGGTACCAACGGCGCCGGGGGCTGATCGCCGCGCGCAGGCGGCGACGGCGAAAACGATGCGTGCCGCCGGGTCGGGAGGCCCCCGTTACTGACACACTCCAACGGAGAAATGCCATGCGACACCTGCTTGCACTTGCCGCCTTTGCGATCGTCACCGCGATTCCCGACACGGCACGCGCCCAGTCCGCGAACGAACACGACGCGCATCACCCGGCGAAGGCGAACGCGACGGCGCCCGACCCGCTCGCCGACGGCGAAGTGCGCAAGGTCGACAAGGAGGCCGGCAAGATCACCCTGCGGCACGGCCCGATTCCGAACCTCGAGATGCCGGAAATGACGATGGTGTTCCGGGTCAGGGACCCGGCGATGCTCGAACAGGTCAAGACTGGCGACAAGATCCGGTTTGCTGCGGAGAAGATCGGCGGTCTCTATACCGTGACGCGCCTCGAGCCACGGCCGTGAGGCGTTCCGGGAAGGCGCGTTGCGCCGCATCACGGGCCGGGCCGCAGCGGTCGCTGGGCCTGACCTGTCGTCGGAGACGGCACCGACGACCCTTTGTCACCGGAGTGCGAGCAGTTCTGCAACGACAGTTTTCCGCTCGTTGCCAAACTCCGGTCGGTCCGGACTCCGCTCGCCGGCTGGCCGCTGGTTGTTTCCGCGCTTGTCCGTGCCGGCAACACACTGATCCCGACTGCTGCGCTACGCGCGT
>Ga0105106_10003307_pt1 | contig 11547 bp, 11 predicted proteins | sample PPLLaktember2015_5_FD_79109 | JGI IMG/M metagenome (GOLD analysis project Ga0105106, IMG submission 79109) | Freshwater sediment microbial communities from Prairie Pothole Lake near Jamestown, North Dakota, USA - PPLs Lake P8 Core (1) Depth... | ecosystem: Environmental > Aquatic > Freshwater >... | reverse complement strand
TCAGTCTCAGAGCTATCGCAACGACATTCTCCCCAGAGCTCAAGGCGAAGCCGCTCAGGTGGTGAACCAGGCAAAGGGCAACGCCCAGGCGCGGGTGGATCGCGCCCATGGTGAGGCCAATCGTTTCTCGGTCACCCTGAAGGAATACAATCAAGCCAAAGACATCATCAGCAAGCGGATCTATATCGAAACCATGGAAGAAATCCTCCCGAACGTTGAGAAAATCATCATTGATGGCAAAGCAGCCGATCGGATACTTCCGTACCTTCCGCTCGAGCGTCACAAACCCCTGATCAGCAGCACCACTGAGGACCATAAACCATGACCAAGCAGGGATTCATCATTGCACTGCTGGTGGTCATAGGTGGGTTGCTTTTCCTAGGAGCCTCACCGCTTTTCGTCGTGGACATCATCCAGAATGCGATCGTGGTCCAACTCGGGAAGCCGGTTCGCAATATCACGGAGCCGGGGCTCTACCTGAAAGTGCCGTTCATTCAAGAGGTCACCTACTTCGATAAGCGCCTGCTGGACTACGACTCACAGGCGCAAGATGTGATCACCCAAGACAAGAAGACCCTCCTTCTTGACAACTACGCAAAATGGCGGATTATTGACCCATTGAAGGTCTATCAGAACTTTCAAACCCAGCGGGGAGCGCTGCAACGGCTCAACGACATTATTTATTCTGAACTCCGGGTTGAACTCGGACGCCATGACCTTCTTGAAATCGTCGCGGATCACCGAGCCGAACTCATGAAAATCGTGACTCAACGGTCGCATGAGAAAGCGTCGGCGTATGGCATCGAGATTCAGGACGTGAGAATCAAGCGCGCCGACCTCCCAGAACAGAACGAGAAAGCCGTGTTCGCCAGAATGCAGGCTGAGCGGGAGCGGCAGGCGAAGCAATATCGCGCAGAAGGCGCTGAAGAAGCGCAGAAAATCCGGTCGGAAGCGGAAAAAGATCGCGAGATTATTCTAGCTCAGGCGTACAAGGAATCAGAGGAACTTCGGGGAGCGGGGGATGCGAAGGCGTTTAAGGTGTATGCCGATGCCTACAGGCAGGATCCTCATTTTTTTGAATTTACCCGTTCGATGGAAGCCTACAAGAAAACCTTCAAAGACAAGTCCACCCTGGTGATGGGTCCAGACTCAGAATTCTTCCGCTATCTTAAACAGCGCTAGCAAAGTCAGGACAGCCCCACGATCTCTCCCGTACCTGGGTCGATTCCAATGCGTTCCCCTGCCGGTTTCTTCGGCAACCCAGGCATGAGCTGAATGCCTGAGCAGACCGCCGTCAGGAACCCAGCCCCTGCAAGTATTCGCACTTCCTTGATCGGAAGCGTAACTCCTGATGGGCGCCCCTTCAGCGCCGGATCGTGCGACAGCGATAACGGCGTCTTGGCCATACAGATAGGCAGTCGATCGAGTCCGAGCTGTATTGCCACCTCGATGTCTTGCTCGGCTTGTGCGTCGAACGACACTGCCGAGGCCCCATACATCTGCGTGGCTATGGTCTCGATTTTTTTCTTGATTGGCCAGGCGATCTCATAGAGATGCCTGAACGCAGACGGTTTCTCCGTGGCTCTGAATACAGCCTTTGCCAATTCTTCAGCCCCTTTGCCGCCATCGGCCCAATGGGTTGACACTGCGGCATCCATCGCACCAACCTCCTGAGATCGCCTTCGAACCCATTCCAGCTCAGCGACTGGATCATCGACGAACGCATTGACCGCTACGACCACGGGTACCCCATGAGCTTTCACATTCGCAATATGCTGCTCAAGGTTTGTAAAACCTTTGACTAATGCCTCCTGATTAGGCCCAGTAAGCCCGACTGGAAGTGTGGGTCCAACCTTGACCGCTCCTCCACCACCGTGAAGCTTGAGTGCACGAAGCGTCGCGACCACCACAGCCGCCGCCGGCTTGAATCCTGAGAGGCGACACTTGATATTGAAAAATTTCTCCGCTCCGAGGTCACTCCCGAATCCAGCCTCCGTGACTACATAGTCTGCACAACGTAAGGCGATGGCATCGGAAAGGATCGAACAATTCCCGTGGGCAATATTACCAAACGGACCCGTATGCACAAACGCTGGAGTTCCCTCCAGTGTCTGAACCAAGTTCGGCAACAATGCCTCTCTGAGCAAGACTGCCATGGACCCGGCACATCCAAATTCCTCTGCCCGCACTGGCTTGCCATCCGTTGTAAACCCAACGACAATCTGCCCGAGCCTGTGTCGCAGATCGGCTTGACTCGATGCCAATGCGAGCATCGCCATGACTTCGGACGCTTCTGTAATCACAAACTTACCCTTGCGACCCGCAGCCCCTTCTCCCAGCGAGATCTGCCGTAATGCCCGATCGCTGACTCCCAACGTCCGTGGCCAGGTGACGCGATTTGGATCCACCTGAAGCGCATTCCCATGGAACAGATGATTATCAACAAATGCTGACAAGAGATTGTGGCTGGCGGATACCGCATGGGCATCGCCGGTCAAATGGAGATTAATATCTTCCATCGGAAGAACTTGCGCTCTTCCTCCTCCAGTTCCTCCACCTTTAATCCCAAACACCGGCCCCAACGAAGGCTGGCGAAGCGTGACAGCCGTTCGATGGCCTAGGCGGGAGAGACCCATGGCAAGCCCAATGGACGTTGTTGTCTTACCTTCCCCGAGCGGGGTCGGATTGATAGCGGTCACAAGGATATATCTGCCGAGTGGCGCAGCATGAAGCCGCTCTAACACGTCAAGCGAGACCTTCGCCTTCAGCTTTCCGTACGGAAGTAGCTCGCTGGCCTGGATACCAAGCTGATCGGCGATATCCTGAATTGGACGCGCCTTCACCGACCGATTAATCTCAATGTCTGTCATAGGCAGAGTAACGGCCTGATCTTACTACCGTATAGGCACGGCAGTATAGCATAGGAAGTGAGTGAACTCGGCAAGCATTGTTGAATGGGAAGGGTGAGGACAATGTGACTTCGTCATAAACCGAGTCGGTTGATGACAAGCCAGCGAGTGAAGCGGGGAGCCTAACGAGCTATTCGAGGATATACTTCACAGGGTCTAGCGCTTGGCCATTAACCTTGACCATGTAATGCAAGTGGGGCCCAGTGGCTAATCCAGTACTGCCGACTAATGCAATGGCTTCTCCCCGCTTCACACGCTGCCCTTCTTTGACTAAAGACTTGGCTAGGTGTCCATAAACAGTTTCAATACCGAATCCATGGTCGAGTTTCACAAGAATTCCCAACTTAGGATCGAAGCCGACTAATGTGACACGTCCTTGAGCCGGAGCCTGAATCGGCGCATTGGCTGCAGCTCCAATATCTAAGCCGTCATGCCATGCGGGCTTTTCTGTAAATGGGGAAACCCTTGGCCCGAACCCAGAGGTCACCCAACCCTTCACCGGCCAAATGGATGGAGTCGCGGCCCATCGAGAAGATTTCTTTTCAGCAGCCACGGATAACTCTTGAAGCGATTGTTCTTGGATCGTGGCTTCTTTTGACAACCAATCTATACTTTCCTTGATTGAGGCAATCGATTCCTGCTCGGCCAGTCCGCTTGAACTGGCAGATGAGCTCGGTTGATTGGTCAAAGCACTCTGAACTAATTCTACTGAACCGGAGTGCTGATTCTCAGAGTTACTCTTGAGGATCTTTTCAGAAGTAGGAAGAGTATTGCCATCTGGAAGGGGAGTATCCTCACCACCTCGACCATTAGTCACATCCCCTGGTTTCGGGTTCTCGATACCCAACATGACACGAAGCCGCTGGTTAACCTCCTTCATGGCTGTTAGACGCCTCTTCAAGTCGTCAACGGCGCTAGAAAAGGCTCCCGTCTGCTCCCGTGCACTCAGTGCTTCTTCACGGAATGCTGAGAGCTCCCACACTTCACCGGTCCTAATCACATAATGCGAGATGACGAGAATGTTTGCTATGGCTAAAATAGCTCCCACAATCAATAGCTTACTGACAAGTTTGCGCGGGAAACTAAACCGGAGCGGCTTGGCTGTCGCGCCACGAAAGACGACGATGGTATAGGCATCGCTGTCTTCGGTGCCGTTCATTTGCCCCATAACCTTCACCCCTTGCTGAGTGGGTTGCTTCAACTCCACCAATCGAATTATAATTATCAATCAGTGTATCGAGGCAGATCGCCTCAGTCAACCCCTTACTTTTGGATGTCACCCCTCACGAAACAGTTAGTTGTGGGTTTCGCTCCGCACCCACCGAATGTATCTCTCAAGGCCTTCTGTAACCGGCAATGCGATAACTTCAGGAATCTCATAAGTATGCACTGCCTTGATGGCTTTTTCAAGTGCATGATAACGAGATTTAGTCGACTTCAATATGAGAAGAGCTTCCTGAGCCTTGGCAACCTTTCCCTTCCAACGATAAATCGATTGAATGCCTGGAATAATATTCGCACACGCAGCGAGCTTCATGTGTACCATTTCTTCGCCAATCTTTACAGCTTCTTTCCGATTTGTCGCGGTAACAAATATCACAAGAACCTGCCTGGCTGATTTCTTTGTAAGGGGTGTGGCCATTGTCAGACAACTTCTCCACTCTACGTCTACGCTGATCTTCGTGGCTCTCTCTCAATTCAAAGCAATTTCTGAGCCTACTAAGTAGACAAACACATGATTGTCATAACTAAATCAAATAATACGGCTAACAGCCTAACCTTTGACACCCCTCTCCATGTCTAAATTGATCCACTATGAATCCATATGGAGACAAGAGCTGACAAAAATGTACGTTTTTTTACCTCTCCTCACCTCTCAAGCAATATCAAAACCTACTCTTATCAGATGACGACTCTCTATCACGGGAAACCCGAGCCTTAGTAGCACTATCAGGCCCATTGACAAGCTTTTCCCTCCTCCCATATTATGCTTGCCATAAGGAAGGAGGGTGCTCAATGGGCTTTGCCATTTCCCCGAAAGAACTGAAGGGACGCCTTGATAACGGCGACAAATTGGTACTGCTTGATGTGAGGGAGGAATGGGAATATTCCCTCGCAAAACTGGATGGCTCGATTCTTATTCCCCTTGGAACGCTCCCTCAATCGCTCCCCCGATTGAGCCACGACGCAGAGATCATTGCCATCTGCCACCACGGCATGAGAAGCGCCGATGCAACGAATTTCCTGCTTCAACAGGGATTCCCGAATGTGAAGAATTTGGTGGGGGGAATTGACGCCTGGTCGACCCAGGTGGATGGAACCGTACCTCGATATTGACCCCCATTGCCACCCCATCCCACCACGCCCTTGGGACACATGCTTGTGCCCCGCTAGAACAGTACGTCGATTCTAGCCCAAACGTTCGCGGAAATAGTCGACGGTACGTTTGAGCCCTTCACCGAGTTCGGTTCTTGGCTCCCAGGACAATTCTTGGCGGAGCTTGCTTGAATCGATCACACTCCGCGCCTGTTCGCCATTTTTGGCTGGCCCATGAACTTCTTTGCATGTCGAATTCGTGTGACGGACTAAAATTCTGAGCAAATCGTTGATTGAGGTTTCTTCTCCCGTTCCAACGTTATACGTCCCTTGTATTTCCTGACCCATCACCGCAAGATTTGCTTCAACGACATCTTCGACATACACGAAGTCTCGCGTTTGCCGTCCATTCCCATTGACGATCGCTTGCTCGTTATTCAGCAGTTTCTGGATAAAGATCGCGACCACGCCGGCCTCTCCATCAGGGTCCTGACGCGGACCATAGACATTGGCATAGCGCAGGCTCACTTTTTGAAGTCCGTTCACTCGTTGATAGTAGGAGAGATACTGCTCCCCGCATAACTTGCTGATGCCATAAGGCGACAGAGGCTTCGTCACATGGGACTCGGGTGCCGGATAGACCTCCTGCTCGCCATAGATAGCTCCACCGGAAGAAGAGAACACCACCTTCCGCACACCATGTTTGATCGCTTGCTGCAGGACGTTCAGGGTCCCAAGAACATTCACCTGGGCATCGAAGATTGGATCTTCCACAGATTTTCGAACATCCATCTGCGCAGCAAGATGCATAACCAAATGAGGCCTTTCGTTGCGAAACACCCGTTCAAGTCGCCAACTCTGAATATCAAGCTTAAAAAATCGAGCAGCGCGATTGAGGTTTCGCCGTTTTCCCGTGGACAGATTGTCCACGACAACAACCTCATGCCCTTCCTGGATAAGACGATCGACCAAATGCGACCCAATAAAACCGGCACCTCCGGTCACCAGTACTTTCATGCATACCCCCATCGCCTATGAACCTGCACCATCACCACCTGTCCACCATCTACTCGATTAGGCTGTTATCTTGCGTTCAAAACCAACAAGAATTTCCCGATTCCCCTTTCGTCCAATCACGGGAGAGTCGAGCACGCCTTTCAGCTGAAATCCCAACTGAGCGGCACAGGCAATAACGTTCTTCGTCACCGCCTCGCGCTGCGTATCATCTCGAACGATTCCCCCTCGTCCCACCTGGCCTTTACCGACTTCAAATTGTGGCTTCACTAACGCCACGATCACTGCCGCGCTATTGAGTAGGCGCACGACCGAAGGCAAGACCAGCGTCAGAGAAATAAAAGACACGTCGATCACCGCCAGATCGATCGGCTCAGGAACCTCTCCACGGCCAACATATCGAATGTTGGTTCGTTCGAGCAAGATAACACGTGAATCTCGACGAAGCCTCCACTCAAACTGTCCATAGCCCACATCGATCGCATAGATGCGGGCCGCTCCTCGCTGTAGTAAACAGTCAGTGAATCCACCAGTCGAGCACCCGACATCCAAACCGATTGTCCCTCTTGGGTCGATATGAAAGGCATCAAGGGCTGCAGCCAATTTGTCACCCGCGCGACTGACATACAAGGCAGGCTGCACGATCTGGATCCGGGCGTCCAGCGGCACCAACTTCGCGGGTTTATCCACCATGACTCCATCAACTGACACTCCTCCTGCCAAGACAGTTCTCGTTGCAGCTTCACGACTGGGCGCCAAGCCCTGAGCGGCAAGCACACGGTCCAACCGTTCTTTGTGAGCACGCGGGAGGGGAACCATACCGGCTACGGAACCCGCGCATCAGGGCGCGGAAGGAAGTAAAAGCCTGCGCTGAGGAAGCTAGGAGGACGGTTCATCGGCCGTGTCGTCTGGAGAGTAGGCGTGGATTCGTTTCTTGCCGTTCTTATCTTGCACAAGCACTTCTACTTTATGCTCGGCTTCTTCTAAAATCTTGAGACAATTCTTTGAGAGACGAATGCCCTCTTCAAAGATTTTGAGCGACTCGTCTAGAGGGAGATCGTTTTTTTCCAGCTCACCGACAATGGCTTCCAGCCGCGCCATTGCCTGTTCAAATTTCACCGCTGCCACAATACGCCTCGTGATGAGTATAGATAGACGGTCATTATACTGGACCGCACTTCAATTTCAAACTATGGAATCGTCACACACACGCGTCACCTTGCAACTCAATCGCCCACGTGCCAATTGAGCCTCTAATTCCTGTCCAACCTCTACATCGCTCGCTCGATGGAGAATCTGACGAGACGGAATTGTTTGAAGAATGCTATAGCCACGCCCAAGTATCGCCAAGGGACTCAAGGTATTGAGCTGCGCTAGCGTCGCGTGGATCCGTTGACGATGCTGTGCCAATATGACTCCCATCTGTCCCTCAAGGCGCTTCGAGAATTGCGGGACTGTCGCCAGACCTTGCGTGATTGTAAGCAGAGGGTTGAGACCGGACAGATCGCGCTGCGCCTCGTGAATTCGTTTACGCGCGGATGTAAGCAGTTGCTGGACCATTTCTCGCAATTGATCGACCAGATCATCAGTCCGTTGTGCCGCGTCCTGGAGACGAACGCGTACATCCGTCAGCCCTCGAATGCCGGCATCGAGCCGCTGCCGTTCGAAGGCACAATGCCGGAGCATCACCTGCCCCATACGGACCGTCAGCTCCCGCAATCGTTCGACGATCTCGACCAACACCGGAACCACCGCTTCCGCTGCCGCCGACGGGGCCGGCGCTCGGAGGTCGGCAACGAAATCAGCAAGCGTCACATCGATTTCATGCCCGACAGCCGATACAACCGGTACGTGGGATGCGGCAATAGCGCGCACCACAATCTCTTCGTTGAAACTCCAGAGATCCTCCAACGATCCTCCGCCTCGCCCGACAATGATGACATCGACAGAACCCCAGTCGTTCAAATCAGCCAGCGCCTCAGCGATTTGACGCCCGGCTCCTTCCCCCTGGACTTGAACCGGAGCGATGAGAATATGGAGCGTCGGCCAGCGTCGCCGAAGAACAGCCAGGATATCTCGGATGGCTGCGCCGGTCAGTGACGTCACCACACCCACAGTCCGAGGAAATGCTGGAATCGGCTTCTTTCTCTCCTGGTCGAACAACCCCTCCGCCGCTAATCGTTCCTTTAATTGTTCAAATGCCAGCTGCAGCGCACCGATTCCCTTTGGCTCTACCTTGTCGAGTACAATCTGATACTCGCCGCGCGGTTCGTAGACCGTGAGCCGCCCCCGCACGATCACGTGCATCCCTTCTTGCAACGCAAAACGCAACCTCACAGCGCTGGACCGGAACAACACTGCGCGAATTTGGCTTGTCTTGTCCTTGAGTGTGCAATAGATGTGTCCTGATCCGGGGGCGCGGAGATTGGAGAGTTCACCCTCTAACCAGATATCGGAGAATTGTTCTTCGATGGAGGTGCGAAGCAGCCCCGTCAACTCCGAAACTGTTAACACCCGTTTCGGAACAGCAGCCTGAGAGAGGGAAGCGGAAAAACCAGGAAGGTTCGTGGTGAGTCTCCTTCAATCGATGATGCGAATTCGTTCGATCGACAGCGCCTTGCCGAGACGCGCATCAAGTTCGAGCAGCACTGCGCAAAAGACGGAAGGACCCGAGGCCACTTCGAAGCGCCGTGGCATCCCGGTCAGAAATTTTTCGATCGCCAACTCCTTCTTGACCCCAATGACGGAATGGAGGGGGCCGGTCATCCCGATATCCGTCAGATACGCGGTCCCTTTCGGAAGAATCTGATCATCGGCCGTTTGCACATGCGTATGGGTACCAACTACGGCGGCAACTTCTCCGTCCAGATAGTGGCCCATCGCCATTTTCTCCGAGGTGGCCTCCGCATGCATATCGACAATCACGGCAACTGTTCGTTTTTTTAGTGCGGCCAATTCTTTTTTCGCCACCTGGAACGGACAGTCCAATGTCGGCATGTAGGCCCGCCCCATCAGCTGAAGAACACCGAGTTGCTCCCCGCCGGCCGACTCGACCACCACACTTCCGTAACCCGGCACGCCACTCGGATAATTGGCTGGCCGAAGGAGTCGTGGCTCTCGGGGAAAGTACTCGAGAATTTCCTTTTTATCCCAGGCATGATTCCCTGTCGTAATCACCGCGAGGCCGAGATCGAATAACTCTTCTGCCAACTCTGGCGTGATGCCGAACCCACCAGCCGCGTTCTCTCCATTCCCAATCACGATGTCGATTTGCCGCTGAGACACCAGCTTTGGAATAGCCCTGGCCAATGCCCGGCGCCCAGGCTCTCCAAATATATCGCCGATGAAGAGCACGTTCACTTGGCATACTCCACATACCGGCTCTCGCGAATCACCGTCACTCTGATCGTACCGGGATAGGTCAGCTCCTGCTCAATCTTCTTCGCCAGATCCCGAGACAGTTGGAACGATTCGGCATCGGTAATATCTTCCTGCCGAACAATCACACGGATTTCTCGGCCTGCTTGAATGGCATAGGCCTTCTGTACCCCTTTGATCGTGGTGGCAAGCGACTCCAACTTCTCCAACCGCTTGACATAGGTTTCCAAGGCTTCCCGTCTAGCCCCAGGCCTGGCCGCAGACAGCGCTTCAGCCGCAGCCACCAACACCGACTCTGGACAGATCGGCGGGACTTGCTCGTGGTGTCCCGCAATGGCATTCACGATTTTCTCACTCTCGCCGTACTTCTTGGCAATTTCAGCACCCAACATGGCATGCGGGCCTTCTTCTTCGTGGCTGACGGCTTTCCCGATATCGTGCAGCAACGCTCCTCGCCTCGCCAGCTTCACATCGAGACCAAGCTCCGACGCCATGATGCCGCAAATGTACGACGCTTCTCGCGAATGATAGAGATTGTTCTGCCCATAGCTGGTCCGGTACTTGAGCCGACCGAGCACCTTGATTAACTCCGGGTGAAAATCCGAGAGCCCCAATTCAAAGATGATTTTTTCCGCCTCGTCATACATGAGCTTATCGATGTCGACCTTGACCTTCTCGACAATCTCTTCGATCCGCGTCGGATGGATACGGCCGTCCTGCATCAACCGTTCGAGCGAGACCTTGGCGATCTCGCGGCGCAACGGATCGAAGCCCGACACAATGACGGCTTCAGGCGTTTCATCGATAATCAGGTCGATCCCGGTTGCGGCTTCAATCGCACGAATGTTACGCCCTTCCCGCCCAATGATCCGTCCCTTCATCGCGTCGTTTGGAATCGGCACGACCGAAATCGTGGATTCGGACACATAGTCACGCACCACACGTTGAATCGAATTTGTAATAATCTCGCGCGCTTCTCGCTCCGCATTCTCTCGAGCCTCTTCCAACGTCCGCTTGGCATGTCCAACGGCCTCGAGTCGCGCCTGGCTTTCCATTTCCTGAACAAGCTGCTTCTTTGCCTCTTCAGCCGTAATCCCCGCAATACGCTCTAATGCCTCACGATGCTCCTTCTCCACTCGAGCACACGCGGCTTCTTTAGCCAGCAACTTCTCTTCTCGCTTCGCGAGGTCTTGATCTCGTTTCTGGACATCACTATCCCGCTTGTCTATTGCGCTGATTCGTTTTTCGATGGCCTCATCCCGCTGAAACAACCGTTTTTCGACAGCCGCGAACTCAGCCATTTTGACCTTCTGCTCCTTCTCCAGCTCTTCTTTCGATCGCAATAGAAGGTCTTTTGCTTCCAGCTTCGCTTCTTTGACGATGTTCTCCGCTTCCCGCTGAGCGTTCTGCATGATCTGGCGGGCTTGCTCCTCTTCCTGGGCCTTCTTCGTACCGTTCGATGAGCGGCGGACCAGCTCAAAGAGGCCAATTCCGAGCAGCCCTCCTATGAGTCCTGTCAACAGATAGGCAATAATTGAGGTTGACATGTAGACTCCCCCCTTACAGTCGCGAGACGAGAAAAATCCTGCCTCTCCATCTCGTGTGATACACGGTTATTCAACGGTCTTGAATGCGGGGGACACAGTGGAAGACGAGGGGAACCAGAAGAGGACGGCCTGAAACGCGGTCTACAGACTTATTCCGAGTACGGGCTCGATGGGAATGATGGGGGTCTTGCTGGATTATTGAGATGATGGGGATGTCCTGTGCGAGATAGTTCCCATGAAGCCCATCGATGTCGATATGGTCTCCTCCGTATGAGAGGACTGAGTGCGCGAACTGGAAGCAGCCGTTGGCTGTCTCCCCACACTGCACTCCTCGACGGCACCACGAGCTCCATAATCTTACCCAACATCTCCAAGAGGTTATA
>Ga0105106_10003306_pt1 | contig 11548 bp, 11 predicted proteins | sample PPLLaktember2015_5_FD_79109 | JGI IMG/M metagenome (GOLD analysis project Ga0105106, IMG submission 79109) | Freshwater sediment microbial communities from Prairie Pothole Lake near Jamestown, North Dakota, USA - PPLs Lake P8 Core (1) Depth... | ecosystem: Environmental > Aquatic > Freshwater >... | reverse complement strand
CGCGGGCGCCGGCTGGCGCCGGCCGCAGTCGACGCTGCAATCCGCGGCCTACGCCGTGCGCTATGCGAGCGCCGAGGACGCGCACGCGCTCGCGCTCGTGCACGGCACCGATCGCATCGAAGCGCTCGGCGCGAACGCGGTCGTCATCGGCTCCGACGGCAAGGATCTGCACTTCACGAGCCTCGCGCTCGGTGCGCGGCCCGAGAGCGCCGGCCGCTACACCCGCGCCAACGCCGCGCAGGGCGAGACGCGCAGCCACGGCTTCTATTACCGCGCGCAAAGCGCCGACGAAGGCTTCGTCGGGCTGCCGATCATCGGCGGCGCGCACGCCGCTTCCGGGCAATTGCGCCGGCCTTCGGCCTCCGTCCTCTATCTTCGCAACCGCGATCTCGCGCTGAGCGAGCTCGGCGAGCTGAAGTCGCAAGCGGACGGCCGCGGCAACAACGACGCCTGCGTGGCCTCGTGCGTCGACTGGTACGGCAACTCGCGCCCGCTTTTCCTGAGGAATCGCGTGTTCGCGCTGCTCGGCTACGAAATCGTCGAAGGCGAAATGTCGGGTCGGGGCATCACCGAGACGCGCCGCATCAGCTTCGCGCCGCACTGGGTGAACCACTTGCGCTAAAGTAAGGCGCATGGACGTCTGCGCGAACACGATAGCAGCGATAGGCCGCACCAAGCTGATCCGGCTGCGTCGCGCCTCGCAAGAGACCGGCTGCGAGATCTACGGCAAAGCGGAGTTCACCAATCCGGGCGGATCGGTGAAGGACCGCGCCGCCCTTTTCATCGTGAGAGACGCCGAAGAGCGCGGGCTGCTGCGTCCCGGCGGCGTCATCGTCGAAGGCACCGCGGGCAACACCGGGATCGGGCTCGCGCTCGTCGCCAATGCAAAAGGCTACCGCACCGTCATCGTCATTCCGGAGACTCAAAGTCAGGAGAAGAAAGACGCGCTGCGCCAGTTCGGCGCCGATCTGCGCGAAGTCCCCGCAGCGCCGTACTCGAACCCGAACAACTACGTGAAAGTCTCCGGCCGGCTCGCGGAGGCCATCGCCGAAGTCGAGCCGGCGGGTGCGATCTGGGCGAACCAGTTCGACAACATCGCCAACCGGCGCGCGCACTACGAGACGACCGGCCCCGAAATCTGGGAGCAGACCGAAGGGAGAATCGACGGTTTCGTGTGTGCGGTCGGCACCGGAGGGACGCTCGCGGGAATCGGCATGTTCCTGAAGGAGCGCAAGCCCGGCGTGGTGATCGGGCTCGCGGACCCGATGGGTGCGGCGCTGTACAACTGGTATGCGCACGGCGAGCTCAAATCCGAAGGAAGCTCGATCACCGAAGGCATAGGCCAGGGCCGCATCACCGCCAACCTCGAAGGCGCGCCGGTGGACGTTCCTTTCCAGATTCCCGACGCCGAAGCCATACCGATCGTGTTCGACCTCCTCGAGCACGAAGGGCTGCTGATGGGGACTTCCACCGGCATCAACGTCGCCGGCGCGATCCGGCTCGCGCGCCGCATGGGCCCCGGCCACACGATCGTCACCGTGCTCGCCGACGGCGGCCAGCGTTACGCGAGCCGGCTTTTCAATCCGGAGTTTCTGCGCTCGAAGAACCTGCCGGTGCCGGCGTGGCTGGAGCGCGGCGGGGGGCTATCGGTGCCGACGCCGCTGGTTTGAAAGACAGCCCCAGTCAGTAGTGCGATTTGAAGCTGATCGCCTCCCGGTACGCCAGGTCTTCGACGTCGATATACGAGCGCTTGGTTTTCTTGTCCACGGTGTACTGGATCTTGCGGTTGGTCTCGTTGGTGGCGCGTATGTCGAGGAGCTCCAGGGACTCCTTCACTTCCCACTCGTGCGCGCCGGCGATGCCCGCGGGTGCATAGATGATCGAGCCCGCGCTCACTTCGAACTCGTTGCCTTCGATGTCGCGCACCGTCGCGTGGCCCGAGATCACGTAGTAGCACGCTTCGATCGGGTGCCAGTGCAGCTGCTCGTAGGTGCCGGGCTTGTACGTCGCGCGGCCGAGGCGCACGCGGTCGGTCTCCTGCACTTCGGGCCAGCCCACGAGGCGCTGGTAAGTCTGGCCGTCGGTCACGCCGCGGCGGCCGGGATGGTCTTTCTCGCTGATCACTTTCAAAGTCGATTTCACTTCCATCTGCCGCTCCGGTCTTTTCGACGTCACGATCATGCCAGAGAATGCGTCAGCGCAGTTTCGACGCCGCCAGCCGCGTGAGCTCCTCGAGCGTGGCATCGGGGATCTCGATACCGTCGGACAGCGCGCTCGCCACCGCCGCATGACGGCGCGCTCCCGGCAGCCGAACGCCCTCGTCGGCGAGCAGCCTGCCGATCATCACTTCCAGGCGCTCGAAGTAGCTCTCGCCCCCGGCCAGCGCTTCGGGGTCGATCGCGAGCACCGCGTGACCGATGCGGGGTTTGCCTCCCGGCTCGAAATACGAGTCGTTCTCGAAGCTGAACGCGGCTCCGGTGAGCGCGCAGCACAGCACTTCGACGATCAGTGCGAGCATGGTGCCTTTCATGCCGCCGATCGCCGCGAGGCTCCCCGTGAGCGCCGCCTGTGCGCTCGTCGTGGGCTGGCCGTCGCGGTCGAGGGCCCAGCCGAGCGGTATCGGCTTACCTTCTTTCGCGTAGAGCATGATCTTGCCTCGCACCACCTCGGTGAGCGAGAGGTCGACCACGAGAGGCGGCTCACCGCGCCGCGGAAAAGTCGCCGCGACGGGATTGGTTCCGTAGAAAGCGCCCTTTCCACCCCAGGCGTTGATCGCGGCAGGCGAGTTGGTGAACGCGAGCCCGACGAGACCGGCTTCGGCGATGGGCGAGAGATGGTACCCGGCCGCGCCGAAGTGATGGCTGTTGGTGACGCCGCAGAACGCAACGCCGTAGCGGCGAGCGCGCTCGATCGCCTGTTTCACCGCGATCGCGCTCGCTTCATACGCGAGGCCCCCGCGCGCATCGACGAGGCAGGTCGCGCCTTTGCGCTTCAAGATCGCCGGTTTTGCCTTGCCGTCGACGCGGCCTTCGCGCAGGTGCTGGGCGTAAAGCGCGGTGCGCGAGACGCCGTGCGTGGCGAGGCCCTGAGAGTCCGCTGCGACCAGTGCTTTCGCGGCCGCGAGCGCCATCGATTTGGAAGCGCCCGCGCGCCGGAGAGCGCGCGCGGTGAGAGTCGTCAGTTCATCGAGGGCGACCTTCGGCATGGCCCTAAACCGCCGCCGGTTCGGTCAGCAGCGTCTCCCCCGGCTTCACCCGCGAGAACACCACCGGCCGCGTGGTCGATTCGAAGCCGCCGCCGCGCCAGGTGATGCAGGTGTAGCGCGAATTCTCCAGGTCGCGCACGTCCGGGAAATCGGCACGGAAGTGCGAGCCGCGGGAATCTTCGCGCGCGGCGGCAGCGAAGCGAATGGCATTCGAGACGAGCAGCAGGCTCTTCATGTTGAGCCAATCGTGCCACGTGAGGTTGAACGCGAGGTTCCCTTCTGCGACGCCGGTCTGATCGAGCTCGGCTTCGAGATGGTTGAGCGCGGTCTCGGCGCGCGCGAGGCTCGCGGCGTCGCGGACGATGCCGACTTCGTCCCACATGAGGTCGTAGAGCCGCTCGCGCAGCCCCGCGAGGTCGCCGGCGCGTTTGCCGAGCGGCACACGGCAGCGCGCGATCGCGGCGTCGACCGCATACGAGTCCGGCTCGTGGTAACCGCCGCTCGCTTTCACCCAGCCCGGAATGACGTCGCCCGCTATGCCTCCGAAGACGGTGGAGTTGGCGACGCCGTTGCCGCCGAGGCGGTTCGCGCCGTGGACCCCGCCCGAATCCTCGCCCGCCACGAAAAGCCCCGGCACGTCGGTCGTGCAGTCGGGCCTGAAAACGACGCCGCCCATCATGTAATGCGCCGTGGGGACGACTTCGACGAGCCCGCCCGCCAGATCGAATCCGCAATCCGCACAGCGGTCGACCATGCCCTTGAAGAGCTTCTTCACATTGTCGGGGCCGAGGTGCCCCATGCTGATGTAGAGCCCGCCGTTGGGCGTGAGCTTCCCTTCGCGCATCTCCTGGTACATGCCGCGCGATACGATGTCGCGCGTCGCGCGCTCGTTACGCGAGTCGTACTTGTGCATGAAGCGCTCGTGCGAGCCGTTCAGCAGAAAGCCGCCCGACCCGCGCAGCCCTTCTTCGAGCACCGTCCCGGTCATGCGCGTGTGCGCGCCCGCGAGGAGCCCCGTCGGGTGGAACTGCACCATCTCCATGTCGCGCAGCGTGAGCCCCGCGCGCAGCGCCATCGCCATGCCGTCGCACGTCTTGTCACCCGACGGCGTGTGGTACTTGTACATGGTCGGGCCGCCGCCGGTCGCGAGAAGCACCGCCTGCGCCTGCACGAAGACGAATTCGCCCGTGCGAACGTCGATCATGAGGACGCCGGCGAGCGCATCGCCCGCCTTGTTCATGATGAACTCGACCGCGCGGTGCTCTTCGAGGCGGCCGATGCCGCGCGCCCACACCTGCTCCGCGAGCCGGTTGATGATCTCGATGCCGGTCAGATCGCCTTTGTGCACGGTGCGATCGAAAGTCTGGCCGGCGAAAGCTTTCTGGTGCACTGTGCCGTCCGGATTGCGGTCGAAGAAACAGCCGAGCTCGTTCTCGAGCTCGTGTATGCGCTCGATCGCGACCGAGACGAGCGTCCACGCGAGGTCCTGGTCGGGCAGCCATTTGCCGCCTTCGATCGTGTCCATGAAATGGCGCTCGACCGAATCCTCCGCCGCCAGCGCGACGTTGTAGCCGCCCTGCACCATGCGCGTGCAACCGCACTTCCCGAGCAATCCCTTGACGGCGATCGTGATCGAAAGCGCCGGGTTCGCCTGGTGCGCGTGCAGCGCGGCGAAAAGTCCCGCGCCGCCGGAGCCGATGATGAGGATGTCCGTTTTCAGCGTTTTCATTGTGGTGGATTCCAATTCGATGCCGCGGGCATTGCCATCCGCTCGAGGTACGCTGGCGCGAGCCGTGTCGTGGCGAGAACGTCGTATCGGCGCAGCAGGTACGCAGCCACATCCCGGCTCTGGTACAGGTCGAGCAGCACCGCGAGCTTGAGCAGGCCCTCTTCCGCGATGCCGTTCAGATCGAGGAGATCGCAGGTGAAAAGCGCATCGCTCCACATCGCCTGCATAGCGTAGTTCTCCTTGCCGCGCGCCATCAGCGGCTTCATCACGCGGCCGCCGAAGCCGAGGAACTTGTGCAGCATGAAATCGCGCTCGCGCAGGTGCGCGTCGATGTCGCCGTAAAGCGGCTGGCCCTTGTACAGCGGAACGAACTCGACTTCGACCACGAGCGCCAGCACCGAGCTCAGGACGTTGCTCCCGCCCTGCAACACATCGAGCTCGGCGCCCTGGATGTCCATTTTCACGAAATCGACCGCGCCCAGCGCCTGCTCGCGCACGAACGTGTTCAGGCTGACGGTGCGCACGTTGCGGGTGGCGCGCAGCCGCATGAAATCCATGTTGTTGTAGAGATCGGCGAAGCGCTCGTCGGGCTCGTACAAAGAGCTGCACATCGGATTTCGCGTTTCGTAGAGCCGCCGCGTCTCTTCGGTGCGGCCGAGCGCGCAGCAGTAATAGCGCACGCCCGGCCGGGCGTCGCCGTTCAGCTTCTCGCACACATCGGGGTCGAGCTCGAGGGCCGAAATGCGCGAAGCGGGAAAGACGTCGAGCAGCGCGTGGAAAGGCGGCGGCTCGGGATCGAGCGGCAAGGCGCCCGCATCGAGGATATTGAATGCGAGGTCGACTTCGTGCTCGGCGAGCAGCGCGGCGAGCAGCGGCGACTGCATCGTCAGATTTTTACACCGAGCGAAGCGAGCGCGGCGGCGCGGCGCGAGCGCGCGGCGTCATTGACTTGCGTGTAAAGGCTGCCACCGTGACTGTCCATCGACACCAGAAGCGGGCCGAAGCCTTTGACCCTGAACTTCCACAGCGACTCGGGATTGAGGTCATCCAGATCGACTTCCTCGATTTGCTCGATCCACGTCGTCTCGAGCGCCGCGGCGCCGCCGATGACCGCGACGTAGACGCCGCCGAGGTCCCTGAAAGCATCGGCGGAGCCCTGGCCCAGGCCGCCTTTGCCGATGATCATTCTCACGCCGTACTGCTCCATCAGCGGACGCGTGAAGCGCTCCATGCGCGCGCTCGTCGTCGTGCCTATGCACACTTTCTCGTAGCCCGACGGGTGCGCTTCGGTCTCGCCCACCCATTTCGCGTTCGGCGCGGTGTGTATCACCGCGTGACCCTTCATGTCGAAGCGCGTGGTGCGGCCCTTGTCGAACATGTGGATAAGCGTGGCGTCGCGGATGCCGTAGAGCGTGCGGTTGAGCGTGACGGTGTCGTTCACCCGGAGCTTGCGCGTCTGCTCCTCGGTGATCGGCATTTCAAGATCGTAGTGGGCCATGTTGGAAGACCTTTATTGACCGCCGGGGCGCCAGGAACGCGAAGAAATAAAGTGCATTCGTATACCTGCTTTCTGTCGGTTCTCTTGGCGTCTTGGCGGTTCAGAATCAAAAGCCGTAGCTGATTCCGCCAGGCGTGAAAGTGGCGCGCGCGCGGCGGGCGGAGTGGCACTGCATGTTCACCGCCACGGGGTTCATCGTGATGTGCGTCGCGGCCGTTTCCACGTGCACCGCGAACGACGTCGAATCTCCGCCGAGACCCTGCGGCCCGACGCCGAGCTGGTTGACCGCCCGCGAGAGCTCGGTCTCGAGCTTCGCGCCTTCCGCATCTTCGCAGTGGCTCCCCAGCGGGCGCGTCGCGGCGACTTTGGAAAGATGCACGCAGAGATCCGCCGTTCCCCCGACCCCCACTCCCACGATCGTCGGCGGGCACGTCTTGCCCCCGGCGTCGAGCACGCAGTCGACGACGAACGTCTTGATCGCGTCTATGCCTTCGGCGGGTATCGCCATCTTGAGCCAGGAGTTGTTCTCGGATCCCGAGCCTTTGGGGATCATCTCGATCGAAAGCGTCTCGGCGTCCGGAACGAAATCGATGTTGATCACCGGCACCAGCCGGCCGCTCGACGTGTGCTGGTTCTTGCGCGTCATGGGATGCACGACCGAAGAGCGCAGCGGATGTTCCGTCGTCGCGCGCTCACAGCCTTTGGTGATCGCCTGCTTAAGCTTGTAGCCGTCGACTTCGACGCCGCTGCCGATCGCGACGTTGTAGATCGGAATCCCGGTGTCCTGGCACAGCAGGTTCTGGTTCTCCTCGGCGACGCTGATGTTGCGGATCATCGTGCCGAGAATCGCCTTGCCGGTCTTGTCGGTCTCGGTCGCGTCCAGGCGCCGGAAACCTTCCTTGATGTCCGGCGGCAGGAGCTTGAGCGCACGGATGTAAAGCTCCTTGCACGCGTCTTCCACTTCCTTCAGGTCCACTTTCATCTCACCACCTTGGTTGCTTCGCCGGTGCGTCATCGACGCACCCTACGACTTCAAATGCCGCCCTCAGGCCCCGGAGCGATCGCTAGATCGCCGAAGGAAGGGAGGTTACGGAGGGGAACCTAGGTTCCCCTCTGTTCATTATCCCAGCGCGGCGGCGGGCGGCGCGTAGCGTCGTCCGCTACGTTCCTTGCCGCGCGAGGGAAACCTTGGTTTCCCTCTGTATTGTTTATTCCTTCCCGAGCGGAGCGAGGCGCGTTATTGAACCTCCAGTTTGCGTTGTTTAATGATCTTCGCCCAGCGCCCGGATTCCGCTTTGATGTCGGCTGCAAAAGCCGAAGGCGAGTTGCCGACAGGCACCATGCCGAGCGCATCGAAGCGGTTGCCGATGTCCGGCGCTTTCAGGACTTTGACCGTGTCCTGGTAAATCCTGTCGACCAGGGCTTTCGGCGTTCCGGCCGGCGCCATGAAACCGAACCAGCCGAGGTTTTCGAAGCCGGGCAGCGTTTCCGCCGCGGCGGGCACGTCCGGAAGCTGGCGCACGCGCTCCTTGCTCGTGACTGCGAGCGCGCGGAGCTTCCCGGTCTTCACGAAGCCGATCGCCGCCGACAGGTTGGGCGTCACCATCTGGATCTGCCCGCCGACGAGATCGGCCAGCGCGGGACCTTCGCCTTTGTACGGCACGTGAATGAGATCAATTCCGGCCGTGAAGATGAAATTCTCGGCGGCGAGGTGGGTTTGCGTGGCGACCCCGGCGGAGCCGTAGGTCAGCGCGCGCGGCTTCGCCTTGGCCGCGGCGATGAAGTCCTTGAGGGTCTTCGCACCCTGGCTCGGATGCACCACGATCGCCTGCGGGCCGCTGGCGACGTTGGTGACCGCGAGCAGGTCCTTGTCCGGGTCGTAGGAGAGCTTGCCGCGGAACATGTGTGTGTTCGCAGTCACGATCGAGCCCGAAGTCATGAGCAGCGTGTAGCCGTCGGGCGCGGCTTTCGCCACGATGTCGGCGCCGATGTTGCCGCTCGCGCCCGCGCGGTTATCCACCACCACGGTCTGTTTCCACGCCTCGGTCAGCTTCTGCGCGACCACGCGCGTCACGATGTCGGTCGCGCCGCCCGGCGCGAAAGGCACCACCACGCGCACCGGGCGGTTCGGAAAATTCTGCGCGCCCGCCGCCGCGGCCGCGCCAAACATGCATGCCGCCACCACTATTTTTGCTATACGCATACCATCCTCCTCTTTCTCGTGTTTTAGAGCCCAAGCGCCTCGGTGGTGAGCTTACGCAGCTCGCGCTGAAGTTTCTCCCGCACCGGCCGATACGAAGCGCGCTTATTGACGTTGACCACTTCGAAAGGGTCGCGTTCCAGATCGTAGAGCTCGTCGAGCTCTCCGTTCCGGCTGCGGTTCACCCAGTGTATGAACTTGTAGCGTTCGGTGCGCACCGCCTTGTACGTCATGTTGACGAGCCAGGGGTAGGCGTTCTCGGCCCAGTACTCGAGCAGGATCGATTTGCGCCATTTCGCAGCGCGCCTGCGCCTGGCGTCGCCGAAGAGCGGCATGAGCGAGCGGCCCTGAATGTGTTTCCCCGGCTTGCCGCCGGCGAGCTCGAGGAGCGTGGGCGCGATGTCCTGGCACAGCACGAGCTCGTCCAGGCGCGTGCCGGCTTTGACACGCTTCGGATAGCGCACCAGAAACGGCGAGCGTATCCCTTCCTCGTACGCGAACCGGCGCTCGGGGCCGATGCCGTGCTCGCCGAAGAAATAACCGTTGTCGCCGAGAAAGAGGATGAACGTGTTGTCGAGCTGTCCGGTCTCTTCGAGCGCGGCGAAAAGCATCTCGACGCCTTCGTCGACCGCGGCCATCATCGCCGCGCGCAGCCGGATCTCCTCCTGCTTGCCCGAATGGATCGCATCGAGCATGACCTGCGATTCGGGAAGCTTGCGAAGCTCGATCGCCTCCGCCCACGCCGGTTTCTGCTTCACGATCTCCGAAGACGGCAGCATGTTGGGCTTTTTCGGGAACACGCAGCCGCGGTAGAGGTCCTTGTGGCGCTCCGCGGTCACGTAACCGTCCATCCTGAACGTGCCGTCCGCAGCCTGCTCGGCGTCCGGGTGCACGGCCTTGTGCGCGAACCACAGCGACCACGGCTTCGTGTGCTTCGCCTTCACGAAATCGACCGCCATGTCGTTCATGATGTCGGTGACGTAGCCCTTGCGCTGCACGTACTTGCCGTGCTCGTTCAGCTTCGGATCGTTCAGGCGCCCGTGCCCGTCGTACGCGATCCAGTAGTCGTAGCCCGGGCGCGGCTTGCCGCTGTTGCCCATGTGCCACTTGCCGATGTGCGCCGTCTCGTAGCCCAGGCGCTGGAGCTCGACGTGGTAGTTCGGGATGCGATAGCTCGCGAGATCGCGCGCGACGTTGTCGATGATGCCGTGGCGGCTCGCATACTGGCCGGTCAGGATCGAAGCGCGGTTGGGCGAGCAGATGGGCGTCGTGTGAAAAGCGCGGTCGAACAGCGCGCCCTCGTGCGCGATGCGGTCGATGCCCGGCGTTTTCATGTACGGGTGCCCGCCCGCCCCGAACTCGTCGAAACGCAGGTCGTCGACCAGGATCACCAGTATGTTCGGGCGGAACGCCATTCTTCTCCTCCGTGGGCGCGCGGTTTGTCGTCTAGACGAGATTGAGCGCGAACGCGAGCCCTGCGGCGACGCTGAACGCAGTGGCCGCCGCGAGCAGGCTTTTCTGCCAGTCGCGCCACGCCAGGAATTCGAGGGCGAGCAGCCGCAATCCTCCGGCCAGATGGGCGGCGAGCAGGAGGACGAGCCCTATCTCCGCGACTTTCACCAGCGGGTGCTCGGTCCATCTCAGAAACGATTCGAGCCGCGCTTCGCCCTGCAGCGCCTGCCCGAGCGCCCAGAAGTGCAGCGGCAGGAAAAGCGCGAGCGCGACGCCGGAGACGCGATGCACGACGAAAGCCCAGTAGGCAGGGTGATTGCGCGAGCGGGCGTCGTTCTTCACGCGCCCACCACGGCATAAACCGCGCGCCACCCGTAGGCGGCAAGCGCAACGCCCAGCGCGAGCATCGCGATCTCCAGACTGCGCCCACGCCACTGGAAGGTCTCCGAAAGGACGTTGCGCAGCCCGATCGGCGCGTGGACAGCGACGGCCGTGACGAACAGCGCGTAGAAGACCGTCCACAACGCGCTGCCGCTGGTGCGCGCCAGTATCTCCGCGGCGGTGAGGCCGTTCCTCACCGCGTAGACGAGCGTAACGAGATGGACGAGCACGCAGAGCGCGAGGATTGCGGCGGAAGCGCGCTGCGCGCCCCACAGCAGCACTTGCGTGCGAATACGCAGCGCTCTCACAGCTCACCTTTCAGCGCGGCGGAGAGGACCACGCGCTTCAATCCGGCGATGCTCTTGGTGGGACTCAGGAATTTGGGGCAGCGCTCGGTGCACGTCATCTGCGTGTGGCACGCGTGGCAGCCGGCGTCGCCGGCGACCGCCGCGATGCGCTCGCGCTGCGCGACGTCACGGACGTCGTTGACGAGCGTCCACGCGCGATTGAGCGCCGCGGGCCCGAGATAGTCGGGGTTCCAGGTGACGACGTCGCACGAGCTGTAGCACACGCCGCAGCCTATGCATTCGATCGCCTCGTCGACACTCCTGCGCTCGGCGCTCTCGGGCGAGACGAGCGCGAAACCCTCCTTGCGCGTGCGCGTGCCGCGAAACTCGCCTTTCGCCTGCGCCCACTTGTCGAAAAAGGGCGCCATGTCGGTGACGAGGTCCTTCACGACGGGAAGGTTGCGCAGCGGACCGATCTCGAGCTTTTCGCCTTCGGCCACGGTCGAGACGTGCGTGCGGCAGGTCCAGCGCGCTTTGCCGTTGACGGTCATCGCGCACGAGCCGCACATGCCGACGCGGCACGCGAAACGATACGACAGCGTCGGATCCAGCCTGCGCTGGATGTGGGTGACGACGTCGAGCACCGTCTGGCTCTCGAGCCGGGGGACTTCGAAATCCTGGAAGTGCCCCGACTCGCCGCCTCGCCAGACACGCACGCTGAGCGTGCGCTCGCTCACGCCGATTCGTACAGGCGCGTCAGCACGAACTCGCGGTGGCCCAGCGCCTCGGCCGCGGT
>Ga0105106_10003305_pt1 | contig 11553 bp, 10 predicted proteins | sample PPLLaktember2015_5_FD_79109 | JGI IMG/M metagenome (GOLD analysis project Ga0105106, IMG submission 79109) | Freshwater sediment microbial communities from Prairie Pothole Lake near Jamestown, North Dakota, USA - PPLs Lake P8 Core (1) Depth... | ecosystem: Environmental > Aquatic > Freshwater >... | reverse complement strand
CTCGCGGTGAACTTCCCGCAGACGCGTACGGTGACCTACTGCGTCGCGCCCTGAGCCGGCGGGGGAGCGGGCCCTCGGGACGGTTGGGCCGGCGGGCGGTTTCGAGTCGATCGCTCGCGGTTCCGCAGCCATCTCGCCGCCTGCCGTACACCTGAGCAAATTTCAGGTGCGCTTCCCTGGCCATGAGTAAGCGCATCGTAAGCGAAGGGGAGCGCCGGGCGGCCGAGGGGCCGAAGAGCCACGCGCACGTCGGAGAAATAAACCGCCGTGATTTCAACCGCTTAGCGCGAAACCACTGGTCGGGCCGGCGAGATTCGAACTCGCGACCCCCTGAACCCCATTCAGGTGCGCTACCAGGCTGCGCCACGGCCCGACCGAAGGGGATGGGTAGCCGCTCGCCGGGGTCGTGTCGACGGTGGCGGGTCCCCGCGGGCCCCCGAGGGCGACCTCAGTGCGACGGCGGCGGCAGCAGGCCGCCGTACCAGAGGCCCACCACGAGGCCGACGACGATGGCGAGGTTCACACCGGCCACGAACCACCAGTTGGTGGCCTCGGGCTCCGGGGGGCCGAGGGGCGGCTCGGGCTCGCGGGTGGGTTGAGAAGTCGGGCGGGGCTCCGGCTCCGCGACCACCGGCGAGGCGGCGGCGCGCGGCGCGGCTGCAGCGAGACCGGCTCCGGCGGCAATCTTCGGCGGGGCGATCCGCAGCGCCGGCTCGGTCGCCAGGTCCTCCTCGTCGCCCTCGTGCGCGGCAGCCGCGGCCTCGGCTTCCGCCGCGTCCACCTCCAGCGCATCGCCCGACGTCGGCACGGCGCCGAGCGCCTCGCGCGCCTCGCTGCCCGGGAGGACGGCGAGGTTGCCGCGCAGCACCTCGGCGGCCAGGTGGTGGAGGCGGCGCGGGTTTCCGCCCGAGACGCGGTGCAGGTACGCGACGGTGTCGGCGTCGAAGCGGCGCTGGAGATCGAAGTCGACCTGGCTGCGCACCAGGCGGGTGCGCACGTAGCGCTCGGTCTCCTCGAGGGTCAGCGGCGCGGAGAGGCGCAGCTCCTCGACGTCGCGCGCGAGCGTGGCCAGCACGCGGCCCGCGCGCACGTCGTCGACGGGGACGAGCAGCAGGCGCAGCGCGCCGTCGGCCTCGCCGACGAGCTCCGCGAGGCCCTCGGCGCTCTCGGGAGGGATGCCGCTCGCCTCGTCGATCATCAGCAGCAGCGGCCGGCCGTGCAGCGCGAAGCGGCGCGCGGAGGCGAGCAGCTCGCGCTCCGGGAAGGCGCCGGGGGGCTCGCCGAGCAGGCCCAGGATCCAGGCGCACAGGTCCTGCCAGCCGAGCGAGGCGTAGGGCAGGTAGAGGCAGCGAAAGTCGCGGTCGAGGCGCGCGGCGAGCACGTGGAGCAACAGCGTCTTGCCGCCGCCGGCCGGCCCCGAGAGCACCTGCACGCGGCGGCCGTGGCGGAAGCCGTGCTCCAGGCGCTGGAGCGCGCTCTCCGTCGCCTCGCGCGGCAGGTAGCCCGCCGGGTCGCACGTGATCGCGAAGGGATCCAAGCGCCCTCAGAGCGTCGCGCGGATCGCGAGCAGCTCCTCGCGGATGCTCGCGAGCGCCGCGCGCGGGCTCTCGGAGAGCCCGGAGTCCGCCGCGTCGAGCGCGCGCGCCACGCCGAGCTCGCGCAGCCGCCGGCGCGCGCCGGCGATGGTGTAGCGCTCCTCGTAGAGGAGCTTGCGGATCAGCTCGATCACCTCGATGTCGCGCTTGCGGTAGAGCCGCTGCTTGGAGCGCGACTTCGCCGGGGCCATCCAGCGGAACTCGGACTCCCAGTAGCGCAGCACGTGGGGCTTCACGCCGGTCAGGCTCGCGACCTCGCCGATCCGGTAGTAGCGCTTGTCGCCCTGGGGCGCGTCCGAGCGCGGCATGGCTGCCCTCCCCGCTCAGCGCTCTGCGGCGCCGGCCCTTGGCGCCGGCAGCGCCGGCTCTTCGTCGTTCAGCACGTTCTTCAGCACCAGGCTCGGCTTGAAGGTGAGCACGCGCCGCGCGGCCAGGCGGATCTCCTCGCCGGTCTGCGGGTTGCGGCCCTTGCGCGCGTTCTTCTCGCGCACCACGAAGTTGCCGAAGCCGGAGATCTTGACCTTCTCGCCCGCGGCGAGCGTCTCCTTGATGATCTCGAACACCTTTTCGACGAGCTCCGCGGACTCCTTCTTCGAGAAGCCCACCTTCTCGTAGATGTGCTCGACGATCTCGGCCTTCGTCATGTCACCCTCCCCGGCGGCGTCAGCGAAGCTCGCCGCCGAATCGCTCCGAAAGCTCCTGCACGATCCGCTCCACGCTGCGGCTCACCTCCGCATCCGTGAGCGTGCGGTCGGTCCGCTGGAACTCGAGGCGGAAGGCGAGGCTCACCTTCCCCTCCGGCACCCCGCGCCCTTCGTAGCGGTCGAAGAGCGTCACCGCCTGAAGGCTCGCACCTCCGGTCTTGCGGATCCACTCGAGGGCGTCGCCCGCCGGCACCTCGCGGCCGAGCAGCACGGCGAGGTCGCGGCGCACCTTCGGGTGGCGCGAGATCTCGCGGTAGCGGCCCGGGCTGGCCGGGGCGCGCAGCGTCGCGTCGAGGTCGATCACCAGCAGCGCCAGGCCCGCCTCGAGGCCGAACGCGGCGGCCGTCTCGGGGTGAAGCTCCCCCAGCGCCGCCAGGGTCTCCTCGCCGGCCAGCAGCTCGCCGCTGGCGCCGGGATGCAGGAAGGGCTCGCTGCTGCCGGGCCGGAAGCGCACATCCCGGCCGAGATCCGCCAGCACCGCCATGGCGGCGCCCTTGGCGCGGAAGAAGACGGGCACGTCGCGGCGCTCCCAGAGCGAGGCCGCGCGGGCGTCGGTCCAGAGCGCCGCGGCCTGCCAGCTCTCCTCGGGCAGCTCGGCGCCGCCGCGCGCCCGGAAGGTGCGGCCGATCTCGAAGAGGCGCAGCTCCTCGCTCTGCCGCGACAGGTTGAGCTGCGCAGCGCGCAGCAGGCTCGGCACCAGGGTCGAGCGCAGCACCGGCTCCTCGAGCTGGATCGGGTTCACGAGCTCGACCAGCGCGCGGCGCGGGTCGTCGGCGGGAAGGCGCAGGCCGTCGAGGTCGCCGCGGCGGAGCGACGGGAAGGTCATCAGCTCGGTGAGGCCCGCGCCGCGCAGCGCGTCGCGGGCGCGCTCGCGCAGGGTGCGCTCGGGCGGCTCCTCGCTCCCGGCGAGGCGCGCGCCCGGCAGCGTGGGCTCGATGCGATCGTAGCCGTGGATGCGCGCCACCTCCTCGACGAGGTCTTCGGGGATGGCGAGGTCCGGCCGCCAGCTCGGCGGCCGGCAGCGCAGCAGCTCCTCGTCGCCCGCCGCCACCTGGACGTCGACGCGCGACAGCAGCACCCCGATCTCGGCGGGCCGCAGCGAGGTGCCGAGCAGCCGGTTCACGCGCTCTGGGCGCAGCGCGATCTGCGCGGCGCGCGGCAGCGCCTGGCCGCGCGCCTCGGCGGTGCCGCGGCAGACGCTTCCGCCAGCCAGCTCCGCCAGCAGCCGCGCGGCGCGGTCGGCGGCGCGCACCACGCCCTCCGGGTCGACGCCGCGCTCGAAGCGGTACGACGCGTCGGTATGGAGCCCCAGGCGCCGCGCCGTGCGGCGCACCCGGGACGGATGGAACTGCGCGCTCTCGATCAGCAGGTCGCGCGTCTCGGGGCGGACCTCGCTGTCGCGCCCCCCCATCACGCCCGCGATCGCGAGCGCCCGCTCCGCGTCGGCGATCACGAGGTCCTCGTGGGCGAGCTCGCGCTCCTGGCCGTCGAGGGTCGTGAAGCGTTCGCCCGGCCGCGCGGCCCGCACGCGCACGGTGCCGCCGCGGATCCGGGCCAGGTCGAAGGCGTGGAGCGGCTGGCCGAGCTCGAGCATCACCAGGTTCGTGACGTCGACGACGTTGTTGATCGAGCGCACGCCCGCGGCTGCGAGCCGCGCCTGGAGCCAGGCGGGCGACGGTCCGACCGTCACGCCGCGCACCACCCGCGCCACGTAGCGCGGGCAGCCCGCGGCGTCCTCGACGGCGATGCGCACGTGCCGCGACACTTCCTCGCCGCTCTCGGCGGGCTCGCAGGGCGGGATGTGCAGCGAGCCGCCGTAGTGGGCGCGCACCTCGCGGGCGATGCCGAGCAGCGACACCTGGTCCCCGCGGTTCGGCGTGATCGCGAGATCGAGCACGACCTCGCCGCCGGGCAGCACCTCGGCGAGGGGCGTGCCGGGCTTCGTCCCGCTGTGCAGCACCAGGATGCCCTCGGACTCTTCGGAGAGGCCGAGCTCGCGGGCGGAGCAGATCATGCCGTTCGAGACCACGCCGCGGATCTTCGAGCGCTTGATGCGCGTGCCGTCGGGCAGCGTCGCACCGTGGGGGGCCACCGCCACCGTCTGCCCCGCGGTCACGTTCGGCGCGCCGCACACGATGTCGACGGGCTCGAGGTCGCCGAGGTCCACCACGCAGAGCGAGAGGCGGTCGGCCCCGGGGTGGGCCTTGCGCTCGAGCACGCGGCCGACGCGCAGCGCCGAGAGGTCCGGCCCGGTGTGCAGGACCTCCTCGATCTCGAGCCCGCCGAGCGTCAGCCGCTCGACGAACGCCTCGAGGGACTCCTTCGCCGGCCACGGGAGGTCGATCCACTCGGACAGCCAGCGCAGCGGGAGCTTCACGGCCCGAGCTCCATCACCCGCGCGTCCCCCTCGAACAGCAGCTGGATGTTCGGGATGCCATAGCGGTCGAGGGCGGTGCGGTCGATGCCCATGCCGAAGGCGAAGCCCTGCCAGCGCTCGGGGTCGATGCCGCAGGCGCGCAGCACGTTGGGGTGGATCATCCCGCAGCCGCCCCACTCGAGCCAACGGTCGTTCCACCAGAAGTCCATCTCGGCGGACGGCTCGGTGAACGGGAAGAAGTGCGCGCGGAAGCGCAGCTTCACGTCGGCGCCGAACAGGTGACGCGCGAAGGCGTAGAGCGTCCCCTTGAGGTCGCCGAAGGTGACGTGCTCGTCCACGCAGAGCGCCTCGATCTGGTGGAACATCGGAAAGTGCGTGGCGTCGAGGTCGTGGCGGTAGACGCGGCCCGGCACCACCAGCCGGATCGGCGGCTTGCGGCCCGTCATGGCGCGCACCTGCACGCTCGAGGTGTGGGTGCGCAGCAGGTGGCCGCCCTTCACGAAGAAGGTGTCCTGGGTGTCGCGCGCGGGGTGGTCGTCGGGGAAGTTCAGCGCGCCGAAGTTGTTCCAGTCGGTGTCGACCTCCGGGCCTTCGGCGATGCCGTAGCCGAGGCCGCGGAAGAACTCGCACATCTCGCGCTCGACGAGGCTCACCGGGTGCAGCCAGCCGCGCGGCGCGGCGGCGCCCGGCAACGTGACGTCGAGTCGCCGCTCCGCCAGCGAGCGCTGGCGGTCGCCCGTTTCGAGCGCCTCGCGGCGCGCGTCGGCCAGCGCCTCGATGCGCTGCTTCGACGCGTTGGCGGCCTCGCCCGCCCGCGCGCGCTCGTCCTCCGCCAGCTTGCCGAGCCCGCGCAGCACCGCGGTGAGCGCGCCCTTCTTGCCGAGGAAGCGCGCGCGCGCCTCGGTGAGCGCCTGGACGGACTCCGCCCCGGCGATCACGGCGGCCGCCTCCCGCTCGAGCTCCGCGAGCTGGTCCGTCGTGGCCGTCACGGGTCCGCCCGGTCAGGCGCCCTGCTGCTTGGCGACCGCAGCGAGGTCCGCGAAGGCCTTCGGGTCCTCGACCGCCACGCTCGCCAGGTTCTTCCGGTCCACTTCGACGCCGGCGGCGGCGAGGCCGTGGATCAGCCGGCTGTAGGAGAGCCCGTGCTCGCGGGCCGCTGCGTTGATGCGGGCGATCCACAGCGAGCGGAACTCGCGCTTGCGCTGCTTGCGGTCGCGGTAGGCGTACTTCCAGCCCTTCTCGATCGCGTCGCGCGCGGTCTTGATCAGCCGGCTCCGGGCGCCCCAGTAGCCTTCGGCGTCCTTCAGGATGCGCTTGTGCCGCCGGTGGGCGGTGACGCCGCGTTTCACTCGAGGCATGTGCGGACTCCTTGTTCCTGTTCCCTACAGGTACGGGACGAGGCGCGCGATCTTCTTGGCGTCGCCGCCGCTGAGCTGGCCCTCGTCCTTGAGGCTGCGATTGCGCTTGCGCGACCGCTTCGACATGAAGTGGCGGCGCCCCTGCTTGGCGTGCTCGAGCTTGCCCGTCGCGGTCTTCTTGAAGCGCTTGGCCGCGCCGCGGTGGGTCTTCATCTTCGGCATCTCATCCTCCTGCGGAGGCTTCGCTCGAGGGCTCGGCCTTCGCCGGCGCCTCCTCGGCGGCCTCCGCCTGCTCCGCCTTGGCCGCCTGGGCCTCGGCCTTCTTCAACTTCGCGATCTCGTCGCGATTGCCCACCAGGATCATCGAGAGGAAGCGCCCCTCCATGCGGGGCGAGCTCTCCGTCGTGGCGAGCGGACCGACGATCTCCTTCACCCGATCGAGCTGCTTGTAGCCGTGCTCCCGGTGCACCATCTCGCGGCCCCGGAACATCACGGTCACCTTGACCTTGTCCCCTTCCATCAGGAACTTGCGCGCCTGCTTCATCTTGAAGGCCAGGTCGTGCTCGTCGGTGCCCGGCCGGAGCTTCAGCTCCTTCAGCTCTGCGGATCCCTTGGTCTTGCCCGCGGCCTTCTTCTTCTTCTCCTCGTACTTGAACTTCCCGTAGTCCATGATGCGACATACGGGCGGGTTCGCGGCGGGCGCCACCTCGACCAGGTCGAGGGCGGCTTCCTCCGCCAGGACCATCGCCTGCTCGGGGGTCATCACCCCGAGCTGGGCGCCGTCGGCCCCGATGAGGCGGATCTCGCGGGCGCGGATCCTTTCGTTGATGCGGGTCGAGTCCCCGCGCTCCTTCTCGAAGGGTCGTCGTTCAGCGATCGTTCCGTCCTCCCCGGATCCCGTCTAGACGCGCCGTGCGGCGATCGCCTCGCGGAGCTCTTCCGCGAAGGCTTCGAGCGCCACCGGCTCCGCGCCCTTGCCGCGTTCGCGGCGCCGGCGCGGCGTGACGGTTCCGTTCTGAAGCTCCTGGTCGCCGACCACGGCGACGATGGGCACCTTCTGCAGCTCGGCCTCGCGCACCTTGAAGCCGAGCTTCTCGTTGCGGGCGTCGAGCTGAACCCGCACGCCGGCCGCTTGGAGCGCGTCGCGCACGCGCGCGCCGTACTCCGCCTGGCGGTCGGTGATGCTCGCGACGACGACCTGCACGGGCGCCAGCCAGAGCGGGAATTCGCCGCCGGTGTGCTCGATGTACAGCGCGAGGAAACGCTCCAGCGAACCGAGCACGGCGCGGTGCAGCATGGCCGGCTGGTGCTCGGCACCGTCGCGCCCGATGTACCGCAGGCCGAAGCGACCCGGCATCGCGACGTCCATCTGGAGCGTCGCCAGCGTCCAGGCCCGGCCGAGCACGTCGTCGACGTCGACCTCGACCTTCGGACCGTAGAACGCGCCCTCGCCCGTCTTGATGCCGCACTCGTAACCGGCGCGACGCACCGCCTCGGCCAGCGTCTGCTCGGCCTTGTCCCAATCGGCCGGCTCGCCGAGGAACTCGCCGGGCCGCGTCGAAACCGCGATGCGGACGCCCGAGAAGCCGAGCGCCTGGTACACCTCGCTCATCAGCTCGAAGAAGCGATTGACCTCGGACTCGACCTGCTCCGGCTCGCAGAAGATGTGCGCGTCGTCCTGCGCCATGGAGCGCACGCGGGCGAGACCGGTCAGCGCGCCGCTGCGCTCGTTGCGGTGGAGGCGAGAGAACTCCGCGAAGCGCAGCGGCAGCTCGCGGTAGGACCGCTTGCGCAGCTCGAAGATCCGGCAATGGCCGGGACAGTTCATCGCCTTGACGCCCAGCTCCTCGCCCTCGTCCGCCCCCGCGAACCAGAACATGTCGTCGTGGAACTTGTCGTAGTGGCCGGAGCGCTTGAAGAGCTCGGCGCGCAAGAGCTGCGGCGCCATCACCTCCTGGTAGCCGTACTTCGGATACAGCGAGCGGATGAACTCGACGAGTCCGTTGTAGACGACCATGCCCTTCGGCAGGTAGAACGGGGAGCCGGGGGCGATGGGATCGATGTGGAAGAGCTCGAGATCGACGCCGACGCGGCGGTGGTCACGGCGCTTCGCCTCCTCGATCCGCTCGAGGTGGAGATCGAGCTCCTTCTGGGAGGCGAACGCGGTGCCGTAGATGCGCTGCAGCATCGGCTGCGACTCGTCACCGCGCCAGTAGGCGCCCGCCGCGTCCAGCAGCTTCACCGCGCCGATCTGCCCGGTGTGCTGCACGTGGGGGCCGCGGCACAGGTCGACGAAGGCGCCGTGGCGGAACAGCGTGATCGGCTCGCCCGCCGGGATGTCGTCGAGCCGCGCGCGCTTCAGCGTCTCGCCCAGCGATTCGAGCAGCGCCGCGGCCTGCTCGCGCGTCACGACCTCGCGGGTGAAGGGCGCGCCCTCGGCCACGATGCGGCGCATCTCGGCCTCGATGCGCTCCAGGTCCTCGGGCGTGAAGGGCCGCTCGACCTTGAAGTCGTACTGGAACTTCTCGCTGTGATCGCTGCGGCCGACGTCGATCTGCGCCGCGGGGAACAGGCGCTTCACGGCGTCGGCCATCACGTGCTCGGCGGAGTGACGGATCACCTCGCCGGCGGCGGGGTCGCGCCCCGTCACGATCTCGAGCGCGGCTCCGTCCTCGACCGGCGCGCGCAGGTCCACCAGCCGGCCGGCGATGCGGCCGGCCACGGCGTCCTTCGCGAGCCGCGGGCCGATCTTCCCGGCGACTTCGAGCACCGTGGATCCCGCCGGCACCGCGAGCGTCCGCCCATCGGGCAGTCGAACGTGGATGTCGCTCATGAGCGGGTGGGCATCGGCGGGCTCGGCGGTCTCGCGCTCCGGGTGGCGCTGCGGGTTCGGACGTTGGGGTAACTGGTAGGCACGAGCGGACTCGAACCGCTGACCTCCGCCGTGTCAAGGCGGCGCTCTAACCAACTGAGCTACGTGCCTGAGGCGTCTAACGGTCCGGTTTCAATACCGATTTGGGTTCTCGGTGTCAATCGACGGGAGTCGCCGGAGGCGGCGGCGGGGCGATTCCCTCACGGACCAGGAGCCGCCTCGTGCCCGCCTCCTCGGGAAGCGGCTCGAGAGCGAGCCCCAGGCCAGCCGGCAGGCCCGCCTGGAGCAGGCGCTCGAGGGTGCGGTCCGCGCCCAGTCCGGACTCCACCTGGACGATCGCCCTGCCCTGCTCGAGCTCGACGGGGACGACCGAGGCCGCGCCGGCCTGGGCGAGGGCGCGGCGGATGGCCGTCCAGACGGCGGGGCTCGGGATCCCGAGCAGCTCGAGGCGAAACGAGATCGGGCCGGCCGGGGCGGGCGCGGGGGCCGCTTCGGGCACGCTCGCGCCGCCGCCGAGGGCCTCCCGCACCCGGCCGACGTCGATCTGGACCTCCGCCAGCACCACGTACTCGCGCCCGCCCGTCGCTCCGCCGGCCAGCAGGGCGTCCTGCTCGCCGCGGTCCTCGAGCACCCGGTAGCTGACGGCGTACTCGGTCGGCTCGCCGGGGACGGCCGGAGGCGCCTCGCCGGGCGCCGGCTCCTGGCCCGAGCGCTCCCGCTCCACCTCCTGGGCCGCGCGCGCCACGGCTTCCTGGAGGGCCGCCCGCAGGGCCGCCTGCCGCGGGGCGGGCAGCGGCTTCGCAGGGTCGAGAGCGACGGCGCCGACGACCTCGAAGCGGCGCACCTCGGCGGCCGCCGGCCCCGCCGCGAGGCCGACCGCGAGCGCCAGCGCGAGCGCGGCTCCCTTCACAGCACGCGGTCCGCGACCGGGCGCCCGAACAGGCCGTCCACGGCGCGCAGCAGGCCCTCGCTCGGCTCGACGCCGCGGCTGTCCGGCAGGCCCAGCACCGTCTCGCTCTCGCCCGGGATCACGAGGTGCAGGAACACCGAGCAGTCGCCCTTGTGGGCTTCGAGCACGCGGCGGAGCGCCAGCAGGCGGTCGCGGCTCGCCTCGTGGTGGAAGACGCGGATGCGCAGCTGGGCCGAGAGCCGCTCCGCCGCCTCCGCCAGCTTGAAGGCGTCGCGCACCAGGAGCTTCGGCGGCTCGCCGCCCTCGAGGCTGCCGGAGACGAGCAGCGGCAGCGGCCCCTGCCCCGGCTCCGGCGTCTGGGCCTGCTTCAGCAGCGGGCGCAGCCGCGCGTAGGGCTCGGCGAAGAGTACGAGGTCGAAGGCGCCCTCCAGGTCTTCGAGGGTGCCGAAGGCCATCGTGTCGCCGCGCCGGGTGCGGGTCTCGCGGAGGCCCGTCAGCAGGCCGGCGATGCGCGCCTCGCGTCCGGCTCGCTCCGCGGCGGTGGTGGCGGTGACGTCGGCGAAGCGCGCGATCTCGGGCGCCCAGGCGCCGAGCGGGTGGCCGGTGACGTAGAGGCCGAGCACCTCCTTCTCGTGGGCGAGGCGCTCCTGCTCGGTCCACGGCGGCGTGTCGGGCAGCGCGGCGGCGGCGCGCGTCTCGGCGAGGCCGGCGAAGAGCTGGCTCTGGCCGATGTCGCGGTCGCGCTGGGCGGCGGCGCCGCTCTCGAGGGCGGCGTCGAGGGCGCCCCAGACCGCGGCGCGGTTCGCGTGGAGGGAGTCGAAGGCGCCGCAGCGCACCAGGCTCTCCACCACGCGCCGGTTCACGCGCCGCGCGTCGACGCGCTCGGCGAACTCGAAGAGGCTCGCGAAGCGCCCGCCGGCGTCGCGCTCGGCGACGATCGTCTCGATCGCGCCCTCGCCCACGTTCTTCACGCCGGCGAGGCCGAAGCGGATGCCCTCGGCCACCACCGTGAAGTCGCGGTCGGACTCGTTCAGGTCCGGGGGCAGCACCTCGATCTTCATGGCGCGCGCGTGGGCAATGTAGCGCGCCAGCTTGTCGTGGTTGCCGGCCTCGATCGAGAGCAGCGCGGCCAGGAACTCGCGCGGGTGGTTGGCCTTGAGGTACGCCGTCTGGTAGGTGATCAGCGCGTAGGCGGTGGAGTGGGCCTTCGGGAAGCCGTAGCCCGCGAACTCCGCCATCAGGCCGAAGATCTCCTCGGCCTTGCGCGGGTCGATGCTCCGCTCGCGCGCGCCCTGCACGAAGCGCTCGGCGTGCTTCGCCATCTCCTCGGGCTTCTTCTTGCCCATCGCGCGGCGCAGCAGGTCCGCCTCGCCGAGGCTGTAGCCCGCCAGCCGGTTCGCGATCTGCAGCACCTGGTCCTGGTAGACGATCACGCCGAGGGTCTCGGCGGTCAGCTCCTCGAGCTCCGGCACCAGGTACTCGACCTTCGTGAGCCCGTGCTTCCGCGAGACGTAGTCGTCGACCATGCCCGAGCCGAGGGGCCCCGGCCGGTAGAGGGCGACCAGCGGGATCACCTCTTTGAAGTGGCGCGGCTTCAGCTTGGCGACGAGGTCTGTCATGCCCGACGACTCGAGCTGGAACACGCCCTCGGTGTCGCCGCGGCACATGAGGTCGAAGGTGGGCTCGTCGTCGAGGGGGATGCGCTCGACCGAGAAGTCCGGGAAGCCGCCGGCGCGG
>Ga0105106_10003304_pt1 | contig 11554 bp, 12 predicted proteins | sample PPLLaktember2015_5_FD_79109 | JGI IMG/M metagenome (GOLD analysis project Ga0105106, IMG submission 79109) | Freshwater sediment microbial communities from Prairie Pothole Lake near Jamestown, North Dakota, USA - PPLs Lake P8 Core (1) Depth... | ecosystem: Environmental > Aquatic > Freshwater >... | reverse complement strand
TCAATAGAGCTGAGATCCGTGATATTAATCGTAATCTGTTCACGTGCCGGATCGATCTGGTAAGCAGGGTCTGTAATATCCCCCAGCAGCTTTGGATTGTCGAGGAGGATTGAAAATACATGCGTTGATGCGTTATCATTCCTGGTAAACGAATGGTTCTGAATATATGACTGGTTAATCGTAGCGTTACTCGCGCTCTTTATTTTTACCGCTCGCCGGATATACCCGTAACCATCCGGTAAAACATCTCCTACTGTTCGATTCTGCCCGCCAAGGTCAATGAGGGATACGTTAAACCCATACGGGTAATCGCCAAAGATAACACGTGTGCGGTAATCATTGGGATAAATAAATGCTGTAGAGCAGAAGAACCGGTTCACTTTATCCTCAGAAAGGATATTGGGGGTATCCTTTGATACTGCAAGACCGAATCGTGTCACGTTAAACTTTTGCGCATCAATAAAGGATTCCCATGGCGGCGAAACCGGCCATCCCGGATCTTCCACAAGAATTACACCAGTGCGGTACGCCACTGCATCATAATCGATGGTATAGGACTGCAACCCAATCATCAGACCCGGGATCATCGTTACTACCCAGATAAACGCAAGCATGAAAATAGTGAAGCCCGCAAGAAAATCGATAGATAGATTTCCGTTTTCGTCAGTCATCGTTAAGTAATCAACGCCCCTGTGGTTGCATTGAATGTAAGAACTCTGGTTTTACTGCCAGAAGTAATAGTGAGTTTATAAATTCCTCGTTGTAATTCAAGATCATTCCGTACAGGAATAGCCGTAGATAGATCTCTTGCTATCACTTCTTTGTTCTTGTTGAACAAAAAAACCGGAGATACAACCTTGTCGAGAACAATCTCTTCTGAGGGGAGAGTTGCATTTGCTATGGTTGTCCAACCTGTTTTATCGTACACCAAAAATACTGCCTCCTGTCCTTTATACACTCCAAAAATCCAACCAGTGGCATTTCCTGATCCATCCACACCTTTGGAACGCATATAATACACAGTTTTTGCATTTACTGGTTCATTTAATTCAGAAGATCTATACTCAAAGAGATTCTCTGTAGCCTCTTCAAAACTTATGAGTGTGGTATCTGACGGATCAGTAATCTGGGCAAGCCCGGTATTTTGTCCAGAGGTCTGATTTGCAGGTGGTTGCGAAACGCACGCACTGCATAGACTAAGGATGAACAGTGCTAATATGGCGGAAATGATGGGGATAGATTTGTGCATATTCTTTCTTAAAGGCTTATTTAGATAACAACAGATATAAATATTTGGTATTTAATTTAGCCCATTTCTTATTCTGGATGATTGTAAAACATTGTTGGTGGTCCTGCCATTGCATAACAATCTTGGTTTTATAAAATTCGGATTGTATGCATCCAGACTCACAGGAATAGAAGGCCGTGACAAAAAAAATTTATTTTCCCAGATTACGGCACAATCTTCGTTATGGGTATCTCAAGGATATCTTCCGCACCGCACACCTTGAGTTTTGGAATAAGCTGGTTGACCATGTTCTTCGGAACGACCGTCTGGATACTATAAAAGTCGATACCGTGCAACCGGCTCACGGTGGGTTTTTTCATCGCCGGAAGCGCAGCGACAATCATTTCCATGGAAGCTGACGGAACATTCATCGTCAGGAGCACCTTGTTCCTTGCCTCAATAACGCCAAAGAGCAGGGTCTTAATCTCCTCGATTTCCCTTCGTTTCTGAGGGTCTGCCCAGCTAGCCTTGTTGGCGATAATAACCGTATAGGACTCCATAATCTGTCCGATGATCTTCAACCCGTTCTTGCGCAGCGTTGTACCTGTTTCCGTCAGGTCAACTACTACGTCCATGAGGTCCGGTACTTTCGCTTCGGACGCCCCGAATGAATGAAAGAGCTGGACCGGGATTCCCAAGCGTGCAAAATAATTCTTCGTAAGTTCAGGGTATTCGGTCGTTACCCGGCTTTGCGGGCGGATATGACTGACGTCATCAATCGGTTCGTCGCGGTGCACCGCTACGACGATCTTAACGTTGCCCTCCCCGGTCTTGCTGTACGAGAGATTTGCCACCTCAACGACATCGGATCCGGTCTCGTTTACCCAGTCCAGACCGGAAACACCGAGATCAAAATATCCCTTCTCAACATAGGTGGGGATTTCCTGGGGTCGCAGAATCTTCACTTTACCGATACGATTATCGGCAATACGGGGATTGTAATCGCGATCGGTACGTCTGACCTCAAGATCGGCCTCTTTGAAAAGCAGGAGTGTCTGCGCCTCGAGACTCCCCTTCGGCAATGCGATAGTAATCATTACGGTATACAAACGCTGTAAAAAAGGATAAAGGGTAATGATGGATTTGTTTATTCGAATGGGTGAACAATAAGGCCACTTAACAATTTGGGCTCAAACCATGTTGATTTTGGGGGCATAACGCCGTTGGCATCTGCAATGGAAAGCACGGTATCGACCCTGACTGGCTGCATGGCAAATGCAATCTGGTATTTGCCACTGTCAACAAGGCTCTCAAGATCCGAAACCGGACGGGCACCTCCAAGATACTGTAACCGTGCATCTCCCCGCGGATCGGTGATACCAAGCATCGTTTCAAACACCTCATTCTGGAGTATAGCAACATCAAGCGTATTGAGCGATGATGCAGTACCATCAACCGGACGAGTACACTCGTACCAGTGTCCTGACAGGTACAGGTGGAACACATGGAATTTTTCTGGATTATTAATCGCAGGGGGGATGTTATATCTGTTCCCATCAACCAGACCGTATTTTTTGACATCAAAACAGGCTTTGAGCCCGTTCATGAAAGTCTCTGGTGAGTAGGTACCCAGATCCGTAAGCAGCCGGCTGTAACCATGAATCTTTACCCGGTCATGAGCAAACATGACGCCCATGAAGCGTGTAACCTCACCTTCTGCTGGTTTGCCGGCAGCAATGCGCCGATCCACAACGTTCAGTGCAGCTTTTGCCCGGTGGTGGCCGTCAGCAATATAAAGTGCGGCTACTGAAGAAAAGTGGATCTGAAGCTGATCAAGAACGGTCCGGTCCGTGATCCGGAATATCTGGTGAAGTATACCTGTATCTGAGGTAACTTCTCCAACAGGGTCCGGTAATAGACTGGCAAGCGATTCAATGAAGGAATAAATTCCCCGACTATTCCGGTAAAGGAGAACTACCGGGCCGTTGTGTGCCTTGACTGCTTCAATGTGGCGGGTCCGGTCCTCCTCCTTGTCATATCTGGTCTGCTCATGCCGTCGTATGTAGTTTTTCCGGTAATCGTCAACATCAAGACAACAACAGAGCCCGATATATGTTTCACCTTCCTGCAACACCCTGTAGAGGTACATACAGGGTGTCGGGTCCTTTTTCATGCGTCCGTCTGATTCGAATGCCATGAAATTCTCGCGTGCCCGCTGGTATACCCGGTCATCATCAGGAGCAATTCCGGGCAATTCCGCGTCCGAACGGCTCACCCGTAAAAAAGTTCCGGGATTTTTTGCAGTGATTGACCGTACCTCTTCTGCAGTTACGACATCATACGGAACAGCCGCGATTGATGATGCGACCGAAGGATCGGGTCGTACTCCTGCAAAACTATAGATCCTGACCATGTATCCACCTGTCCAACGCGAGAGAAATAACCTGTCCTCATTGTTGGGTCTGCTACCATATAATTTCCCGCACCTCCTTTTTAGGACAATCATTATGCTTTAACAAGAGCTCATTGATGATACTACTGAGCTGAAATGCACAGGAGTCCGTCTGATGATCCGACCGCACGATCTTGCTATCTATCCGTTACCCTTTATCCGACGCGCAGCCCCTTCAGATATTGATACGATTGTTGCCATAGAAAATGAATCATTCATTGACCCCTGGGAATCCTCCGTATTCTTTGAAGCATTTTCCTATTTTACAACGACCTTTTTTGTTGCAGTTTGTGATGGAACCGTTGCGGGATTTATTGTTGGCGGGCTGGAGAACACGGGTGAGAATACCTACGGACACCTGTGCAACTTCAGCGTAAGCTCTGCGTACCGGCGCCGTGGAATCGGGAGGCTGCTCGTCCGGAGGCTCGAGCACCAGTTCGCGCTCGAACTCGCCTCCGGTGTCCAGCTGGAAGTGCGGGTGGGAAACACGGCGGCACAACGGTTTTACCGCCGGCTTGGTTACCGGGACGTCTTTCAAATCGAAGGTTATTATTCGAATGGGGAAGATGCCCTCGTTATGATGAAGTGGTTCAGGTTTTAACCGCGCCCGAGCTGCTGATGTGCCCTTGCAAGATGCTGGGCAGCAAGAGCGCTGAGAAGTGAGATTTCTCCTGCAAGCACGCCGGCACCGACGATCTCCCCCAGTTTTTTTGCATTGGTTCCCGGTGGATTTCCGCTGCCAGCCACACCAAGTATCCGCAGGCATTCCTGCTGAGTCTCCAATCCCGTTCCACCACCGACGGTCCCTATCGGGAGTGAGGGGAGAGTGACTGCGATATATACCCCGGAATCCGTCAGATCCACGGTTGTAATACAGGTGCTGCCATCAATTGAATGCGCAGCGTCCTGCCCACAGGCAATGAACATTGCAGCGACCACGTTTGCCGCTTGGGCATTGAAACCCATTGAACCGGCACGCGCTGATCCGACAAGATTTTTGCGGTAGTTCACCTCAAACAGGTTTTTTGCATCTGTTTTTAAGATCTTGCGGATGAGATCATGGGAGAGCGCAATACCCGCAACCACGCTTCTTCCCCTGCCGAGGATACCGTTAATTGCTGCGGGTTTTTTATCAGTGCACATATTTCCGGAGAGGGCAACGAGCCGGGCACCGGTTCCCTGCTCGATCAGCTCTGCTACCTTTGCGCTTGCGATCGTTACCATGTTCATCCCCATTGCATCCTTGGTATCAAATTCGATCCTGACAAAAACACTGGTGCCTGCAATGTAGGTGACCATGTCTGACATTTTTCCATGGGATGTTGTACTTTCTGCTGCCGCGCGGAGCTCATCATAGTGGGCTGCCACCCAGTCTGCAACCTGTTTTGCATGCACGATACTATCAGCAGCAAAGACGGGTGCCCGGGTCATGCCATCATGGAGAATACGCACCTGTGCTCCCCCGGCCCGGGTGATTGCGCTGCAACCGCGGTTAACAGAAGCAACGAGCGCACCTTCCGTTGTTGCGAGGGGGAGGTAGTAACTTCCCTGCGCGTATTCGCCCTGTACAAGAATCGGGCCTGCGACACCAACCGGCACCTGGACGGTGCCGATCATATTTTCACAGTTGCGTTTTACAACGCGCTCTATATCGATCGAGAAAATACCGAGGTTTTCAAGGAGAGTTCCGGTCTCCTTTTCGATAAATTCCCTCCGTGCCCGGATCGCATCGAGAGGGGGAAGTTCTTTATCCAGCTCGTGGAGTTTCAGCGAGCCATTCTTCAGTTGTGTGTAAATGACATCCTCCTTCTTAATGTCACGACAGGACGACCCCTCTTCGCGGACAGAGTCCCCGCGGTGCTCCGCATCATCAGCCATGAATAGTGGTAGATCGTATAAATTTATCATACCGGTGGTCACGTGTTATGGTGGAGCAGTGGTGTATCCGGATCCTGGCACAGCGGGGTGAAGAAGTCCGCCGGGAACTTATCGATGAAGGGATGCTTGATCTTTCGCTCAAAGTCCGGCGCGAGGGCTCTGAACTTCTGTTTCCGGTAACAGAACAACGCGGGAGTGCAGAGCGGTGCGAGTTTGAACCACTGCCTGGACGGCAGGTGCTTCCACGGCATGAGCTCGTTGGCGGTATTGCGATCATGCAGTATTGCGACCCGGCAGGCGCGGAGCACATCCTCGCATCACGCCCGTCACTTCATTCGGTCCTCTGCGCTGCAGGTGAGGTTTCCGGCGAGTTCCGGACCCGTGAATTTAAAGTCCTGGCAGGCATCCCCACCACTCGGACTGAGGTGATCGAGTACGGTCACCGGTTTACCGTTGATCTGTCGGCTGCCTATTTTTCCGCACGCCTCTCATCAGAACGGCAGCGCATTCTTCAACGGATGGGAGACCATGAGACCGTGCTTGATATGTTTGCCGGAGTCGGACCGTTCGCAATTACCCTTGCAGCCCGGGCAGCACTTGTTGTCGCGTCCGATATCAACCCGCAGGCGATAACGCTGATGCTGGTAAACCTTGCACAAAATCACACGAAAAATGTGCTTCCTGTGCTCTCGGATGCACATCATCTCTCTCAAATCATTCCGTGGCAATTTGATCGTATTGTCATGAATCTCCCTCTCTCTGGCAACGCGTTCCTTTCTGATGGATTCCGGATATGCAAACCCGGGGGGACACTCCACTTCTACTCACTTGTGTCAAAAGAGAGCGAACACAATGACCGCATACACGAACTGGGCGGGAAAATTATTGCCGAACGGGTGGTGCGGTCGTACTCACCGGGTCAGTGGCACGCAGTGTATGATGTGAAAGTAGGGGAGGAGTGAATCCCGCCATGAATTTTCACAATCATTAAAATTTTTCTGTGCGGTACCGTACGTTCAGAACATTCATCAGGTTTTGCAGTACCCTACGCTAGAAATTGACGGGAAATATACAACTAATCAGGAAACGTGTTGTGGGGGAATCCCGATACAGGGATGCCCGAATGGCAGGAATGGAACCCCCGGGGGCGGTAGAGTTGACGAACAATAAAAACACGAGAGAAATTACTCCACTGGTACAAATTTAGTACCATAGTGGATGATACCGCTCTCACCATCAGTAGCGATTCGGCGGAACACGCTTTTTACCCGCATACCGATCTTCACCTCATCAGGGCAACAGACAATCTGCGCTGTCATGCGCGGACCCTCATCGAGCTTCACAATGGCGAGCACATAGGGGGTGAAGGCTTCGAACTGTTCATTTGCTGTATGGATTACCGTATAGGTCACAACCGTGCCAGTCCCTGCAAACTTGTGGTCGATAATCCTGCCACTCCTGCGGCAGTCAGGACAGAATGTCCGCGGAGGAAAGAAATGCCGGTGACAAGTCTCGCACTTTGTCCCAATCATGTTATACCGCTGGGGTATCTTTCTCCAGAATCGTGCGACCGACATTTCAGACCCTCCCCAGAATGTGAACAGCAACAGTTGCTCCGGTACCTCCCACATTGTGGGTCATACCGATCTTTGCGTCATCGATCTGCCTCTTACCCGCTTCATTACGGAGTTGCTGAACAATTTCGTACACCTGTTTAATCCCGGTGGCGCCAACCGGGTGCCCGCAGGCTTTCAGCCCACCACTCGTATTCACCGGGATCTTTCCACTTAATGCGGTTTCACCATCAGCGGTATATTTCCCCGCCTCTCCTTTTGGGCAGAATCCGAGATCTTCAATTGCACAAATCTCTGCAATCGAGAAACAATCGTGCACTTCCACCATGTCGATATCCTTGTGGGTAAGCTTTGCCATCCTGAAGGCTTTTTTACCAGCGGCAACCGTTGCATCAAGGGTCGATATATCCCGCCGGTCATGGAGGGTGATGGTATCACTTGCCTGTGCACTCGCAAGCACCCTGATGGGAGTATCGGTAAACTCTCTGGCTCGTTCGAATGGCGCCACGATAACTGCAGCAGCGCCGTCGGTTATGGGAGAACAGTCAAAAAGCCGCAGGGGTTCGGCAACCATGGTGGATTTCAGGACGGTCTCAATGGTGATCTCCTGCTGGTACTGTGCAATCGGGTTTCTCGCCCCGTTGTAGTGGTTTTTCACAGCAACCTGCGCAAGCTGCTCCCGGGTGAGGGGATAACGGTGCATATAGTCCTGGGCTATCATTGCGTACAGTCCGGGAAAAGTTGCCCCTACAAAACCTTCCCACTCACGATCAGCTGCCCCGGTCAGGGTATCGGTACTTGCGCCCGGCTCAACATCGGTCATTTTTTCTACACCTGCTGCCACCACAATGTCTTCCATCCCGCTTGCAACGGCAATTACTGCCTGTCGGAAAGCAAGCCCTCCAGATGCACATGCAGCTTCAACTCTGGTCGAAGGGATATGGTGTGTTGCCAGCCCGGCATAGTCGGCAATTAGCGCGCCGATGTGTTCCTGCTCGATGAACCTTCCTGCGCTCATGTTGCCGATATACATCGCATCAATCTTTTCACCGGAAAGCTGCGCATCTTCAAGGGCAAGGGCGCCCGCTTCAACAAAGAGTTCCCGAAATCCACTCGACCATTTTTCACCAAAGGTCGTACACCCCACCCCGATTACTGCAACGTCTCTCATATTTGCATCACGATCTTCCCCTTATGTATTGCATATTGTGCATAGTCAAGGTAGATGGGATTTTTCAACAATTTTTCAACACCTGGCGCAGCATCGCGCCGGAATTTATCCTGCAGGATTGCGTCAGTAACCTCAATATCAAACGCGTCACTCCCTGCACCGGAACCAAAGGAACAGACAAATATCGTGTCTCCCGGCTTTGCAATATCAAGCGTTGCAGCAAGGCCGATGGGGGATGCTCCTGAATACGTGTTGCCAAGCCTTGGCACCACAAGGCCAGGGGCGATCTGCTCTGCAGTGAATCCCAGATTCTTTGCGACCTTCTGCGGAAACTTCGCATTTGGCTGGTGGAAGACCGCGTAGGTGAAATCTTTCGGGTTCTTGCCGGTTTGTCTGAATAATAAATTGCTGGCACCCTCTACATGCTTGAAATAACCCGGCTCTCCGGTAAACCGTCCGCCATGCCTTGGATAGTCCTGCCCTTCACGTCGCCAGAAATCAGGTGTATCTGTCGTGAACGAGCAGGTGTGATGGATGGCTGCAATAGGGTCATCGCGCCCAATCAGGAATGCAGCACCACCTGCTGCTGCGGTATACTCGAGGGCATCGCTTGGTGCACCCTGGGACACATCCGAGCCGATAGCAAAACCGTAGGTGATCATCTCACTTTTGACGAGGCCCATACAGGTTTGGATTGCAGCTGTACCTGCCTTACAGGCAAACTCATAATCCGCTGCTGTCATGTTTGGTGTTGCCCCGATTGCTTCACCAACCGTACATGCAGTCGGCTTCACCGCATAAGGGTGGGATTCGCTGCCTACATACACAGCGCCAATGTCCTTTGGATCGATCTTTCTCCGGAGAAGCGCATTCCGTGCTGCTTCAACTGCAATCGTTGCAGCATCCTCATCAAGGTCAGGAACCGACTTCTCAAAAACGCCCAGTCCCCCGGATATATCTGCAGCGTTCGCACCCCAGACTCTCGCAATCTCTTCAACCTTGATTCTGTATCTCGGAATATACACTCCGTAGGTAATGATGCCTACCATTCTTTTTCCCTCAGCGTACTTACAATTTTGTCAATATCCATCATCGTACACATCACCGTGATGCGGTCCCGTTCAGCCATCTTCTCTACGATAGGGTGAACATCAGCGACATCGAGTCCCTGCAGCACAACGCATCGGGGTTTAAAGGGAGTAACACGGATTGCAACCATCGGTGATTTTCCGGTTGAAACGTTGGTGAAAACCACCGCTCTTTCTGTACTCCACCCGTAGATGCGGTTGAACTCATCGGATGAGAATTGCATGATGGCGTTCAGACTGTTCACTACCGTATATCCAAAAAGGACCTGGTCTATAGAACCACAGAGCAATGTACACCCTATCGCATCCGAGAAGTCCTTGAGCGGGATGGCAGCAGCATATTCGTGAATGTCGTAGATTACATCATCTTCGACATTGGAAAAGAGCATGGTGGAAAATTTCTGGATGTGTCTGCCCTCATTTTCCTCATCCATGGCAAGGAGTGTGTCGACGATTTTGCCGACAACTGCGGTGCCAGGGCTTTTTCTTCTGCCACTCTCATAATCGCTGATAACCGACGGTGAAACCCCGAGGCGATCCGCAAGGATACCTGGCGCAATCTCAAAGTTCATGCGCCACTTTTTCAGCGCGTGACCCGGTGAGTCCGACAGCGTGATCTCACCTGCCATTTTTTCAGCAAGCTGGTTCCGCAATCCGGATTTCATGCTCATTACAAAGAACCCGGAGTATTAAATAATTAACGAACGTGCATTCGACAGTGAACGAATCACGACGGAGGGATACCCGGATAGTAACCCATAAATAATAAGCACCTCAATTTTGATAAGCATGATTCCCGCTGAGGATCTCCAGTGTCTCAAGGCGATTGCATTGCAGGGTGGCTGCAAGGGGCCGGTCTTTGTCTCATCACAGACCATTGGCGACCTGCTTGCCATCAGCCAGCAGACCGCCTCCCGCAGGTTAAAAGGACTTGAATCTCAGGGCTTCATTACCCGGACTATTGCTGCCGATGGTCAGCATGTCACGGTGACCAGAACCGGTGAAGCGGAGCTCCGGAACGAATACCAGGAATACGGCCGGATTTTTTCTGAGAGCAATAAAGGATATGTCCTCTCCGGCACGGTGGTCAGCGGAATTGGCGAGGGCAAGTATTACATGAGCCTGGAACCCTATAAGCAACAGTTCAATGCGCATCTGGGATTTGAACCCTACCCGGGCACACTCAATATACGTCTCCCCGGCTCAAGTCTTCCGGTACGCAAGAAGATTGATGGTCTTGACTGGATCCGTATCAAGGGTTTTTCCACTGATGGGAGAACGTTTGGTGATGCAAAGTGCCTCCCGTGCCGTATCGGCCATATACCCTGTGGTATTGTTGTGCCAGGAAGGACACACTACCCGGAAGATATCATTGAAGTGATTGCTCCTGTGGCGTTGCGCAGAGAACTTGGTGTCGGGGATACGGATACCGTAACGGTTGAGGTGGGGTAGTGATTGACGATGCTCTGGCAGCGTTAAGGGACGGAAAATTTATCCTGCTCTACGATTTTGACGACCGCGAAGGAGAGACGGATTTTGCAATCAGGTCTGACGCGGTTACGCCACGCCACATTGTGCAGATGCGCAAAGATGGCGGGGGTTTGATCTGCACGGCAGTACACCCGACTGCAGCCCTGCGGCTTGGGCTGCCCTTTGCAAGCGATGCTCTACGGGCAATGTCCGTGGCAGAACGGGAGGGAGATATTCCTTATGACAGAAAGAACCACTCCTCATTTTCCCTCTGGGTAAACCACCGGAATACGTTCACCGGCATTACTGACCGCGACAGGACGCTGACCGTCAACGCGATTGCAGAGCAGGTAAAACGGGCGCTCAATGGTGGCTCGGTGAACTTCCACGAGATCTTCCGTACTCCGGGACACATGGCACTCCTGAGGGCTGCAGACGGGCTTCTTGACCAGCGGAAAGGGCAGACCGAGCTCTCAATCGCCATGGCACAGATGGCCGGCATAACTCCGGCAATCACCATCTGCGAGATGCTCGATGATGAATCCGGCTATGCCCTTTCCAAAGAAGATGCCCGGCTCTATGCACGCAAACACCGGCTCGTTTTTGTGGAAGGTCCTGAAGTGCTGAAGCGGTGGGAGGCGCAGGCACACCGCTCATAGTGACAGAACTCTAAAACGCTCACTTTTTTGCCAG
>Ga0105106_10003303_pt1 | contig 11559 bp, 10 predicted proteins | sample PPLLaktember2015_5_FD_79109 | JGI IMG/M metagenome (GOLD analysis project Ga0105106, IMG submission 79109) | Freshwater sediment microbial communities from Prairie Pothole Lake near Jamestown, North Dakota, USA - PPLs Lake P8 Core (1) Depth... | ecosystem: Environmental > Aquatic > Freshwater >... | reverse complement strand
ACGTGAGCCCCCACGAGAAGGTCAGGATGGCCGGAGCGATGCCGAAAGAGATGATGTCGGCGAGCGAATCGAACTGCAGCCCGAACTCGCTCGTCGTGCCGGTCAGGCGCGCGATCCGGCCGTCCAGCGTATCGAGCACCATGGCGATGCCGACAAACGGCGCGGCAATCGCGTACTCGCCGCGCATCGAGTAGATGACGCAGGCGTACCCGCAAAACAGATTGCCCAGCGTCATCAGGCTGGGCAGCAGGTATACGCCGCGGCGCAGCCGCCGCTCTTGGACGTCGGTGTGCCGTCGGTGGGGGGTAAGCATCGTCAAGGAGTGTATCGCACGATCTCTAACCGGGGATTAGCACGGCAATAACCGTCTCGCCGCCCACGACCTTGTCTCCGACCGACACCCTCAGCGCGGCGGTGACCGGCAGAAAGACGTCCATACGCGAGCCGAACTTCATGATGCCGAAGCGATCGCCGGCCTTGAGCTCGGCACCCGGTTTGATGCGACACACCACGCGCCGCGCCAGGATGCCGACTATCTGGCGAAAGACGACGGTCGAGCCGTCATGATCCACCCACACTTCGCTGCGTTCGTTGGTTGACGCGGCGTCATGATGGTAGGCGGGCAGGTACTTTCCCCGGCGAAAGTCGACCTTGCTGACGCGCCCCGACACAGGCGAGCGATTGACGTGCACGTCCATCGGCGACAGGAAGATGCTGATTTGCTTCCACTCGCCCGGCGGCGCCGCCCCCGGGTCGGCAGGGCCGGACACCAGCACACGGCCGTCGGCCGGCGATAAAACAAGGTGCGCATCCTGCGGAGACGCCCGATCCGGATCGCGAAAAAAATACAGGAAGAAGCCGGCGAGAAGAACGAGTGGCACGGCGGCGGCGGCGGAGCCGACGGTCAGAGCCGCCGCAAGCGCAAGAGCGGCCGTGCCACCGATAAAGGGATACCCTGCGCGATCGATCGTCATGATAAGGGGTCTGACCCGTCAGACCCCTTATCTTAATCAATGCGAAACGGCAGGCGTCGACGCAAACGGACCTGACGCGGCCCCGCGATGCCGGCGCAGTATATCTTCCATCCTGTCTTTCAGCTGGAGCTTGCGTTTCTTGAGGGTGATTTCTTCGACTTGCTCGGGTTCTGACAGGTATGACTTACCAGAAAGTTCGTGGAGGCGATCGTCGAGTTCGTGGTGTTGCGTGGCGAGCTGTCGGAACTCCTCGTCAGTTTTGAGCAGAAGCTCCTTCAACTCCTGGACATTCGCGGTGTGCATGCCCGGCCTCCTTTGTAGGAAGTATTGGACTCATTTAGAGCCGAACCGTAACACAAGCAGACGGTCGGTTCAAGCGGTCATCGTGCAGTTTTCAACGCTCCTCTCCATAGGATAAGCGCATCTTCGGCCGGGCTGACGTAATAATTCGGTCGCGTCGCCGCCACTTCGAACCCGAGTCGCTCGTACAACCGCCTCGCGGGGGTGTTTGACCGCCGAACTTCGAGTGTCGCCCGCCCGGCACCCCTGCTGGCACCCGCCTGAAGGACGTGCTCGAGCAGCGCCATCCCCACGCCGCGCCCGCGAAAGTCATCCCTGACGGCGACATTGTTGATGTGGATCTCGTCGAGAACCAGCCAGAACGAACAAAAGGCGACGATCCCCTCCCCCGGCGCGCGGAGCACATACAGAAACGAGACGTCCGGGTTCTGAAGCTCCCGGACATACATCTCCCGGGTCCAGGGATTGGTGAACGAGGCTTTCTCGATGGCAACGATCTCGTCCAGGTCGCGTTCGGAGAGCGTGCGTTCGATGGTCCAGTTCATGATGTCTGCCCGGAGGTCGATGCCGGGGCAGAAACGCCGGCGTCGCGACGATCGCGGGCCAGCTCGGCATCCGAGCGTCTCACGTAGACAGGCCGGATGGCATCGGGCGTAACCGGGCCGTATTGGCGGACGTGCGCCTCAGCCAGCCGGGCGATAGCCGGCGCAAGCGGTGAAAGGGGAGCGACTATCTGCGCGTCCGGCAGGGCGCGGAGGATGAGCGCGGCGTATGCCAGCGCGCCATCACCGGCAAACACGCGCGGGCGTATTTCCTCGTGGCGCCAACGCGCAAGAATGTCCGCAGGCTTCTCGACCATCGCACCTTCGAGCACAGCACCGTTTCTGTACACCGCGGAAAAAACCTGTCCTCGCTGAGCGTCCATCCAGGTGGCAACGTCGGACGCAGGGCTCAGGACCGAGGGCTCAGGGCTGAGGGAATGCACGGCCTCATTTAACGCGTCGAGTGCAGAGATCCCGACAAGCGACTTTGCGTTGGCAAGCGCCAGCCCCTGCATCGTGGCGATGCCGATTCGAAGTCCGGTAAACGATCCGGGACCAGACGCAACGGCAAAGAGATCGACCTCTCCCACGGAGAGCGCGTGCGCGCCGAGCACGCGGACGAGGTCGCCGGGCAGCCGCTCGCCATGCGTGGTCTCCGGATCGCCTGTATACGTCGCCAAAAGCGCGCCATCTCGCGTGAGGGCGATGCTTCCCTGCCGGGTTGTGCTGTCGAGGGCGAGCACCAGCATGTAAAATTCAATTCTACATGGCTACACCGCCCTTCGACCGAGCTCAGGGCGCCCCGAGCGCGACTCGAGGGGCAGCCGCGGGTTCCACGTCTCCCGCAGGACACGCTCCGAATGTCACGCCGGCCATGCGGCAGTATCTCGACGCAAAGCAGCAGTATCGCGACGCCATCCTGTTCTTCCGAATGGGAGACTTCTACGAGATGTTCTACGAGGACGCGCTCGTGGCGGCGCGCGCGCTCGATCTCACGCTGACCTCGCGATCGAAGGACGGCCAGGGCACGTCGATTCCCATGTGCGGGGTGCCTCATCACGCCGCCGACGCATATCTGGCGCGGCTCGTCAAAAAGGGCTTCCGCGTCGCCATCTGCGATCAAGTCGAGGACCCCAGGAAGGCAAAAGGGATCGTCAAGCGCGAGATCGTGCGCGTCGTCTCGCCCGGCACGCTGACCGATGTGCAGCACCTCGAAGAGCGCGCACCCGCCTTTCTCCTGTCGGTATTCATGGGGTCTGACCCCCGTACGGTACGGACGTCTGACCCCCGTACTGTACGGGGGTCAGACCCCACGGTCGGCGTCGCGCTGCTCGATCTCACGACCGGCGAATTTTCGTGCGCGGAGTATGCGGGACCAGCGGGGCTCCAGGCGCTCGCCGACGAGGTGAGCGTGCTACGGCCGCGCGAAATCGTCGCGCCGATTGACCTCGACCTGGCGCAGGTGCTGCTCGAAGGCGCGGCCGAACGGCTGCCGGTTACTCGCGTCGAGCCGTGGACGTTCGAATACGAATCGGCGCGCCGTACGCTGGTGGACCAGTTCCGCACCAACGGCCTTGAAGGTTTCGGTCTCGACGCACACGCCCTCGCCGTATCCGCGGCTGGCGCACTCCTTCATTACCTGCGCGACACGCAAAAGGCAGACCTGGCCCACGTGCGCAGCGTCTCGTACAAGACCTCGTCAGATTGCCTGGTGATCGACGCCGTCACCCTCAAGCATCTCGAAATCGTCGAGGCGATGGAGGGCGGACGCGAGGGCTCGCTGCTGCACGAGCTCGATCGCACCATCACCGCGATGGCCGGGCGCCTCCTGCGCGCGTGGCTGTTGCGGCCGCTCGTGTCGCTCGATCGCATTCGCGATCGGCTGGATGCCGTTGAGGAGTTCGCCTTCCGCAGCACCGACCGAGGGAAATTTCGCGAGGTCCTGAAGACGGTGCAGGACCTCGAGCGGCTCGTCGCCCGCGCGGCACTTGGCAACGCCGGCCCGCGCGATCTCGCGGGCCTCAAGCAGTCGATAGCTGCCGTCCCGCGCGTCAGGCTCATCCTGGAGGCTTTCGAGGCGCCGCTGACCCGTTCCCTCGTAAGCTCCCTCGACGATCTCACCGACGTTCGCGACGACATCGACCGCACCCTCATCGACGAGCCCGGCGCGCTCGTCCGCGACGGTGGCTATATCCGCGACGGCGTCGATAAGGAGCTCGACGAGCTTCGACGCATCAGCCGGTCGGGAAAGCAGGTTATCGCCGAGCTCGAAGAACGCGAGAAGCAGCGCACCGGCATCAGCTCGCTGAAGGTGCGTTACAACCGGGTGTTCGGCTACTACATCGAGATCTCCAAATCGAATCTCCACGCCGTGCCGCCCGACTACCATCGCAAGCAGACCATCGCGGGCGGCGAGCGATTCATCACGCCGGCCCTGAAGGAATACGAGGAAAAGGTGCTCGGCGCCGACGAACGGATCCTCGAGCGCGAGATCGAGCTGTTCGACGAGCTCCGCGCGCGTGTGGCCGCCGAGGCCCCGCGCATCCAGGAGACCGCGCGCAGCCTCGCCGCGCTCGACGTACTCGCTGGTCTCGCCGAAACGGCCGCGCTTTCCAACTACATCAAGCCGCACGTGCACGAAAGCGACGAGATGGTGGTGGTTGATGGTCGCCACCCGGTCGTCGAACGGCGCTGCAATGGCGCGTTCGTGCCAAACGACACAAACCTCGACGGCACTGCCAGCCAATTGGTCATCCTGACCGGCCCGAACATGGGCGGCAAGTCCACCTACCTGCGGCAAACCGCGATCATCTGCCTGATGGCACAGGCCGGCTCGTTCGTGCCCGCGACCCGCGCAAAGGTCGCCGTCGTCGATCGCATCTACGCGCGCGTCGGCGCATCGGACAACATCACGCGCGGGCAGTCGACGTTCATGGTCGAGATGCAGGAGACCGCAAACATCCTGCACGGCGCCACCGCGCGAAGCCTGATCGTGCTCGACGAAATCGGGCGCGGGACGGCCACCTTCGACGGTCTGAGCATCGCATGGGCGGTCGCAGAGTATCTGGCAACCAACCAGCGCGGTCGGCCAAAGACACTCTTCGCCACGCACTACCACGAGCTGACCGATCTCGCGGATGCGCTGCCCGGGGTCGTCAATGCGCACGTCGCCGCGCGCGAGTGGCAGGACGGCATCGTGTTCCTCCACAAGATTGTCCCGGGGCGGTCCGATCGCAGCTACGGCATTCAAGTGGCGCGGCTCGCAGGAATGCCGGCGCCGGTCATCACACGTGCCCGCGCCATTCTCGAGTCGCTCGAGCAGGACGAGGTGAAGCGCGGCGGCCGTCCGTCTATCAGCGGCACACCTTCCGAGCCACAGCAGCAGCTCGGCTTGTTCCAGATGGCGCCTGCCGATCCCGCGGCCGAAACTCTTGCGCGAAAGCTCCGCGAGATCGACATCGACAATCTGACGCCGCTGCAGGCGCTGTCACTATTGGCCGAGTTGAGGAAGGACTTGGCGTGACCACCTCGGTTCGAGTCAGTTCGTGGACTCGGGGGTTTGTCGGATTCGCGCTATCGCTCCTCGTCTGCCTGTCCTGCTCTCAACCTGCGACCGATCCCAGCGTCATCACGGTCGCGATTCCCGTGTCTCCAAACAGCCTCGATCCGCGTTTCGGCACTGACGAGAACTCGGCCCGCGCGCATCAACTGATCTTCAACGACCTGCTGCGGTGGGACGAACACACGCGCCTTGCGCCGGGGCTGGCCGAATCCTGGGAGACGGCCGACCATCAGACGTATCGAGTCAGGTTGCGGCGCGGCATCCCCTTTCACGACGGGCACGAGATGACGTCGGCCGATGTCGTCTACACGTTCACGAGCATGCTCGACCCGGCGCTGGCGTCCCCCTACCGCGGGGCGTTTCGCGATCTGCAGTCGGTTGTCCCCATCGATCGCTACACCGTGCAGTTCGTCCTGAAGCAACCCTCAGGTTCGTTCCTTCCCAATCTGGTGTTCAAGATCGTACCTGCGGGCGCCGGTCGCGAGCTGCGGAACCGGCCGGTCGGAACCGGGCCGTACTCGTTCGTCTCGTACGCCGTCGACGACCGCCTCGAGCTTCGCTCGTTTCGCAACTACTTCGAAGGGCTGCCGAGAAACAACGGCCTCGTGATGAAGATCGTGCCCGACGACATCATGCGAGGCCTCGAGCTTCGCAAGCGCACATCAGATCTGATCGTCAACGACCTGGTGCCCGACATGGTGTACCAGCTCGAGAAAGAAGGCCTCAGCCTCACCAAGGCGCCCGGCGTGGATTACCAATACATCGGCTTCAATCTTCGCGATCCTGTGCTGAGCGACGTGCGCGTGCGACACGCGATCGGTCATGCCATCGATCGGCGGGCCATCGTCGACTATCTGCGACGCGGTCTTGCGACGGTTGCCGACACCATGCTTCCGCCGACCAGCTGGGCCTACGAGCCAGACGTGCTCGTACTGGACTACGACCCCGAACGAGCCAAAACGCTGCTCGACGAAGCGGGCTACCCGGATCCGGACGGTAACGGTCCCCGACCGCGCCTGACCCTGTCGTTCAAGACGTCGAGCGTCGATTACTCCCGGCTGCAGGCCGCCGTGATTCAACAGAATCTTCGCGACGTCGGCATCGAGATCGATGTCCGCTCGTACGAGTTCGCTACCCTGTACGCGGACATACTGAGAGGCAATTTCCAGATGTACTCGCTCCAATGGGTGGGGAGCGCGCTTGCCGATCCCGACATCCTGCGCCGCATTTTCCATTCCCAGCAAGTGCCGCCCGGAGGCTTCAATCGAGGCCATTTCAGCGATTCTGAGGTCGATCGGCTCATCGACGAAGCGTCGAACGCCACCGATTACGACGCCCGAAAACGGCTGTATGGAGAAGTGCAGAAGCTGATTGCCCAGGCCGCGCCGTACATCAGTTTGTGGCATCGGACGAACTTTGCCTTGTCCGACCCGCGCCTCAACGGCATACACCTGTCACCCCAGGGCGATTTCACCTTCCTCCGAAATGTCTCGCGTTAGTCCGCCCTCGCTTTTTGTGCGGCGTGCGCCAGGCGCTACAATTGCCTTCGCATGAAAAAGCGCTCTCGCTTTTTGCAGGTCCCCATCGAGCCGTTCACCGTCGATCCCGAAGTGAAAGCCGACGAGCTTCTCGAGAAGATGGAACGCATCTCGTTCCAGGGCCGATCGCTCGGCGTGGCGCACCGCGTATGGCAGAAGATGCTCGCCGACGACGTGACGATCTTCATGGGCATGGCCGGCGCGCTCAGTGCGGGCGGCCTTCGCATGGTCGTCGCATACCTCATCGAGCATCGCTACATCGATTGCCTCGTCTCCACGGGCGCGAACCTGTACCACGACCTGCACGAGACGCGCGGCCGTCATCACTATCTCGGGTCTGCCCACGCGAACGACGCCGCCCTCGCGGAGGATCGCATCGACCGCGTCTACGATACCTACGCGAGTGAAGAGGAATTCTCAGACAACGACGTGTGGATAGGCGATTTCGTCACCACACTCGACGAGCGGCCGTACACGTCGCGCGAATTTCTCAACCTGCTTGGCGGCCATCTGTGGAAGACAACCGGTCAGAACGGCATCCTGACGGCCGCCTACCGTGCCGGCGTCCCGATCTTCTGTCCGGCCATTGCCGATTCGTCAATCGGCATGGGGCTGTCGCAAGGGCGCCACAAGAAGCCAGGCTCTGGTCACATCGACATCATCGGCGACATTGTCGAATCGGCGAACCTGGTGATTCGACGGCCCCGCACCGCGTCAATCGTCCTGGGCGGGGGGACGCCCAAGAACTTCATCAACCAGGCGAGCGTCCAGGCCGAGTTCTTCAGTCCTGCCGTGGGCGGCCACCGATATGCGCTGCAGATTGTGACCGATGTCCCCCACTTCGGCGGGGCCTCCGGATCGACGCTCGAAGAGGCTCAGAGCTGGGGCAAGCTCGCTGCCGACGCCGCGCAAGTCACGGTGCACGCCGATGCGACCGTGGCGTTGCCGATTCTGGCCACCGCGCTGGCCCGCAGCTCGCCAGCTCTCGCCGCGAAACGGCGGCGCCCCGATATCGATCCGAGCCAGAAAGACATGCTCGTCGACGGTGCGCCCATCTCGAGCGACAGGTTCGAAGAAACGGAATGAGGGTGCAGCGACGAAGATGAGCGACTGTCCAGTACGCTACGACCACATAGAACCCCTTGCGTTCGGCGGCACGCTGCCCGAGGCGGCCACGTTCGAACGGGCCAAAGCCGTCATCCTGCCGATTCCGCTCGAAAGCACCACGTCGTACGTGCCCGGCACCCGCAACGGGCCTCGCGAGATTCTCGTGGCTTCGACTCACCTCGAGCTGTGGGACGAAGAGACCGCCACCGATGTCCACCCCATCGGTATCTACACGCTGCCGGAGATGGAACTGCCCTTCGACGATATGGCCGACATCATGGCAGAGATCCGTCGCGTGGTGGCCGCCATTCTCGAGCACGACAAATTCCCGATCGTGCTGGGCGGCGAGCACTCCATCACGTCGCCCGTGGTCGCCGCGATGGCGGCCAAGCATCCCGGCCTCTGCGTCCTGCAAATCGACGCGCACGCCGACCTCCGCGATACCTACATGGGCACGCGGTTCAATCACGCCTGCGCGATGCGCCGCGTGCTCGAGCACGCGCGCTGCACGCAGGTCGGCATCCGCAGCCTCTCTACCGAGGAAGCCAAGGCGGCGCCGGCATTACCCACCCGCATCTTCTACGACGTCAACATGCGCCGCGACAGGGATTGGATCGAGCAGGCGGTCGCGTCGCTCGGCGAGACGGTCTACATCACGATTGATGTCGATGGTATGGATCCGGCCATCATGCCGGCGACGGGCACGCCGGAACCGGGCGGACTGAGCTGGTACGAAATACTGGCGCTGTTACGCGCCGTCATTTCGGCGCGTAACGTGGTGGGATGCGATGTCGTCGAGCTGTCGCCGCTGCCTGGAGTGGCCGCACCAAATTTTCTGTGCGCGAAGCTGGTCTACAAGATTCTGACGTATCAGTTTAGCAAGTAGGGCGGGTCTTTAGACCCGCCCTACGACAAAGGCCCGCCCTACGCTAGGTCAGCTCGGCGATCATCTTCTTCGCCTCGTCGATGTAGGGCGATTCCGGGAAGTCGGCAATCACCTTGTCGAGCGTCTGCTTCGCCTCGGCCTTCTTCCCTGCCGCCGCCTGAACGCGGCCCAGCTCCATCAGCAGCGCATCGCGCGGCATCGTGTCGTCGGCCGTGTTGTCCACGAGCGCCTGGGCGGCGGTGATCGCGCGGTCGTACTGCTTGGCCTGCGTGTTTGCCTCGACCACCCCAAGCTGGCCCATGCGGCCGTAGAAGCTGTTGGCGCCGGCGCGATCGACAACTTCCTGATAGCGCGTCGCGGCCTCGGCGTGCCGTCCCAGCATCGCCAGTGCCCCGGCGGCGTAGTACCTCGCGGCGATGCCGGCGTCGGTCGACGGGTAGGCGTTGAAGACCTCGGTAAACTTCGCGAGCGCCGCCTCGGCGCGCGCCTGCACGGTGGGATAGCCGCCGGCCTCGGGCTTCGCGCCCGGCGTCGCCTCCTGAATGGGCGCCTGCACGATGACCATGGCGTCGCCGAACAGCATCTGCGCGCGATTCTCGCTGCGCGTCGTCCAGGCCCAGTAGCCGCCCCCGACGACCAGCACGAGGAGCACAAGGCCGCCGACGAGGGCCAACGTGCTGCGATTCTCCTGAACACGCGCCGTCATATCGCCGAGCACGTGCGTCAGTTCGTTTTCCTTGAGGCGATGGCGTTCTGAACCCTTCATAACCCGGTGATTATATCCCCTTTAGGCAGGATGACTTTCGTCCCCGCAAAAGGGATAGGATGGTCCCGTGACCGATTCTCAGCTGGCGGGTGTCGGCCGGATGCGCTTCCGGACGTGGCCGGTCGTCGCGGTCGCGTTGATGGGGCTGCTCGGCCTCATCATCGTGTCGATCCTCGCTGCACAGCGCAAGGCGGACATTGCCTACGCGCACCTCGACAACCTGAACGCCCAGTATCGCGACGTGGAAACGCGCCTGCGACGCGTGAGGGCCGACTTGCACCTGTCGGGCATTCTCGCGCGCGACTACTTGCTCGACACCAACACCTCCGCCGAGGACTATCGCACCCGTCTGGTCGCGTACCGCACGGAAAGCGATCGGATGCTCGTCGAACTCGAGCCGTTGCTGCGCCTCGACGATCCGACTCGCTTCGACAAGCTGCGTCACGAGCTGAACGAATACTGGCGCTCGTACGCGCCGCTTTTCGACGGCACCACCGTTGTCGTCGATCGTTACGGCTTCCTGCGCCGCGTCATCGTTCCGCGGCGCGATGCCGTCATGAACATTTCGGCCGAGATCGAGGAGCTGAACAACCGCAACCTGCACGCGCAGCAACTGGCCGCAGCCGAGCGGCAGCGCGAGCTGCATCAATATCTGACGTCCACGCTGGCTGCAAGCCTGACGCTGGGCCTGGTGGTCGCCATCGTCGCCGTCATCCGCATTCGCGTGCTCGAGAGGCGTTCGGAGCAGCAGCACAGCCGCACGCAACAGGCCGAACAGGAACTGCGCCGTCTCTCGAATCAGCTCGTCAGGACGCAGGAGGAAGAGCGCAGGAATCTCTCGCGCGAGCTCCACGACGAGCTCGGGCAGATGCTGACAGCGCTGCGCATGGAGATCGGCCGCGCGGAGCGGGCTCAAGCGATCGGCAGCCCCGCGTTCAGCGCGACGATGAACGAGGGCAAGGCGCTCGTCGATCGGATGATGCGCATGGTGCGCGATCTGGCGATGGGGCTGCGACCAAGCATGCTCGACGATCTCGGTCTCGAGCCCGCGCTCGCCTGGCAGGCGCGTGAGTTCTCGCGCCGCTACAACGTGCCCGTCGACCTGTCGGTCGACGGCGATCTCGAGCGGCTGCCCGATCCGCAGCGCACCTGCGTGTATCGCGTCGTCCAGGAAGCGTTGACCAACTGCGCCAAGCACTCGGCGGCCACCGATATCCAGGTGCAGGTCGTCCGCGGCCGCACGCGGCTCGACGTGTCGGTGCGCGATAACGGCGTCGGCATGGAATCGACCACGGGCCATAAAGGCCTGGGCCTGACCGGCATCAAGGAACGCGTCAAGGACATCAACGGATCCACATCCATTCAAACCAAACCCGGCGGCGGAACCGTGGTGCATATCACGCTGCCGGTGCCCGCTGCGGACAGCAGCAAGGAGAACCTCGTTGCGAATAGTGCTCGGTGACGACCATGGAATCGTGCGGCGTGGGTTGAAGGCCCTGCTCGAAACCGAAGACGACATCGAAGTCGTCGGCGAAGCGGGCGACGGTCTCGAAGCGCTGCGGATGTGCGAAACGCACCGGCCCGACGTGGCCATTCTCGACATCGCAATGCCGCGACTGAACGGCATCGACGTGGCGGAGCGCGCGATCAAGCATCAGCCGCAGTTGAAGGTCGTGTTCCTCAGCATGTATGCCGACGAGTCGTACGTGCTGCGGGCCCTCTCGGCGGGCGCCCGTGGATATCTTCTGAAGGAGTCCACCGAGCAGGATCTCGTGCCCGCACTGCGCACGATCAGCCAGGGACGGCCGTACTTCAGCCCGACGATCTCGGCGATGCTGCTGTCGGACTACATGCGGCACCTCCAGCAGCGTGGACAGGAAGATT
>Ga0105106_10003302_pt1 | contig 11559 bp, 9 predicted proteins | sample PPLLaktember2015_5_FD_79109 | JGI IMG/M metagenome (GOLD analysis project Ga0105106, IMG submission 79109) | Freshwater sediment microbial communities from Prairie Pothole Lake near Jamestown, North Dakota, USA - PPLs Lake P8 Core (1) Depth... | ecosystem: Environmental > Aquatic > Freshwater >... | reverse complement strand
CAGGATGACCCGTATCCCCCGACTGGCCAGAAGCGAGGATACGCTGACGATCTGCGGATCCAGGAACTGTGCCTCGTCGATGGCCACGATCTGGATGTCGGGGCGCACCAGGCGGAAGATCTCGCCGGCGGAGTCCACCGGGATGGCCTCCAGCTCGGTGCCGTTGTGGCTCGCCACGCTGTAGAGCCCGGCATAGCGGCTGTCGAGGTGAGACTTGAAGACCTGCACCTTGCGCCGGGCGATGGTGGCTCGCCGGATGCGGCGGATGAGCTCTTCGCTCTTGCCGGCGAACATGACGCCGCTGATGACCTCGATCCATCCGGGGTGCATCCCGTAGTTCATCGAACCGTTCTCCGCTGGGTAGGGTACGGGATGCAAATGTAGGGGGCGCCGCAGGAAACTCCAGCCATCTTGCGGGTACTTCACCGGAGCGACGATATTCGTCCGCCCATCCGGATCTTCCATTCCTCAAGGAGCGCGTGTGAACAAGCAGGAGCTCGTCGCTGCCGTGGCCAAGCAACTCGGCCTGACCAAGGCCAAGGCAAACGAGATCGCTGAGCTGTTCTTCGCGCCCACCGGTATCATCGCCTCTGAGCTCCGGCGGGGCGGAAAGGTGGCCATCAGCGGGTTCGGGAGCTTCGAGGCTCGGAAACGGGCCGCGCGCGAGTGGCGCGACCCGCGCACCGGCAAAGCGGTCAACATCAAGGCGTCGACGGTGCCGGCGTTCAGGGCCAGCAGGGCGCTGCGGGATCAGGTCAACCGGAAAAGGTAGGCGCCCCTACCGCCGTCCCGCCGGGCTTCCTTCGCGGCGCGGCGAACGGGTCGGCCCCCGATCCACGCGGGCCGTGACCTTGCGCCGGCGGATGGTGACCCCGTTCAGAGCCAGGGCCACCTTCTCCGCATCCTGCGCCGGGATCTCGATCAGCGAGTAGGCCTCCCGCAGCTCGATCCGTCCGATCTTACCCCGCTCGACCCGCAGGTCTTTGGTGAGCACCGCCACGAAATCATTCGCAGTGGCGCCGTCTTTCTTCCCCACTCCAACAAAGAGCTTGGCTGTGGCCGGAATGTCGGGCACGCGCGACGGCGCTTCGGCCGGGCTGGAGCTGGTCCACAGATCGAAAAGTGCCGCGGCCACGGCGGCCGGGTCGTGCCGCTCGAACAGGGGAGCCAGGGTGAGGAGGGCGCGGTCCGGTTTCCCGGTCTCCAACGCTCTCACGATAGCCGCCCGCTGTCCCGCCGCCGCGGCGGTGATCGTGTCCATGATTCCCGGCAGCGCGAGCGGACGGCGAGGCGTCGCGATTCGCGCGGCGTAGCTCTCGGTGCCGGGGGGAACCAGCAGCACCACCTCGCCGGCCTTGGCCAACTGCTGGAGCCGTTCGGCGGTGGGCAGATCGAACGCAACCACGATCTCCGCCCTGGGTGCGTCGCCCGTCACCAGGCGCAGCTCAGGGTCGGCCAGCGCGACCGCCTGAGCGATCGCGGGATGATGGCTCCTGTCCGCGGTCCAGATGACCATGGACGCCGGGTCGAGCAGCTCCACCAGCTCGGCCAGCGCGGGGACCCGGCGCGCCCAGGAAACGCTCACGGTCCGAACCGGTCCGCTCGCTGCGCCCTCGAGCGCTGGTGCCCCGGTGGTCAGCGCCTTCCGGGCATACCGCTCGACCAGCGCCTCCACCCGATCGGGGGCCGCGGTGTAGATCACCCGCTGGGTCTCCTTGGGCAGATCCTGCATCAGCGCGGTGAGGCTGTCTTCCTCGCCCCAGCTCTCCGGCCAGGCCAGGAAGAGGGAGGTGAGGGCGTCCATGCCGAGCGCGGATCGGCTGAGCAGGGCCAGCGCGGTCTCGGGACTGGCGATCACCAGGTCGACGGCGTCCGCCTTCAGGCGCCGGATGGCCCGCGCCGTTCCATGCGCGACCTGCACCCTGATGCCGCCATCCTGGGCCAGCGTATGGGCCAGGCCGCCCCACTCGTCGAGCTGGCCGGGAGGCGAGAGCAGGAGCGCGCGGCCCCCTTCACCGAGACGGCTGAGAACGCCGGCCAGCGCGGGCGCGGCGTACGCCGGGACCGGTGGCGTCGCGGCCACCAGGTTGTGACCCCGGGCTGTCGTGGGGGCGGTGTCTCGGGCACCCGCGTCCTCCGGATTCCAGCCGAGTCGTTCGAGAGCCGCGGCAAAGGACGGCTTGAGATGGAGGTCTTGGAAGGAAGGCAACGGGTCTCCGCTGGGCAGATGCATTGTTGCTGCGTCCGACGAAGCTAAGCTCCCGAGAGAGGAGGTCCAAGGGGCGCGCGGCGGCCCCCGCGCCACCGTTGACATCACTGAGCCGGCGACAAAGCTTTCCCCGGACCGCCGTGTTCACCTCAAGATTCGGACCGAGGCATGCCTGACCCTTTGTCGCTGAATGTCCAGCACCTCAAGGCCTCCGAGACGGTCGCGATAAGCAACGAGGCCAAACGCCGTAAAGCCGCCGGAGAAGATGTACTGGATCTCGGCGTAGGCGAGCCGGACTTCGATACGCCGGCAGCTGCCGCGCAGGCCGGAATCCAGGCCATTCAGAAGGGGATGACCCGGTATCCGCCCAACGCTGGAATCGCGGAGCTTCGGGCCGGAATCGCCAACCAGCTCTCGATCATGTCGGGCGGCCGCGCGGTCAATCCCGATAACATCATCGTGAGCTCGGGGTCGAAACAGTCGATCTTCAACGCCTGCTTCACCCTCTTCGGCCCCAAGGACCGGGTCCTGATTCCTTCACCCGCCTGGGTCTCGTACCCCCAGATCGTCCATCTCACCCGGGCCGAGCCGGTCCTGGTTCCCGGCGACCCGGATTGGGGCCTCAAGGTCAGCGTGAAGGACCTGGATCGTTCGAGCCACAAGCTCACTCGCGGAATCATCCTCTGCTCACCCTGCAACCCCACCGGTGCGGTATACACCCTCGCCGAGCTGAAGGCCATTGCCGAGTGGGCTCGCAAGAACGACATCTGGATCATCGCGGATGAGATCTACCGCCGCATCAACTACGGACCCGGCCCCGCTCCCTCGTTGCTGGACCTGCCCGACGAGCTGCTCGAGCGCACGGTCATCATCTACGGCGCGAGCAAGGCGTACGCGATGACCGGATGGCGAATCGGAGCGGCGCTGGCGCCACCCCACCTCACCAAGGCCATGGCGGCGCTCCAGTCTCACACCACCACCGGCGCCAATCATCCGGCCCAGTGGGCGGCCGCCACCGCGTTCACCGACGAGCGGGTGGACGCCGAGGTCGGTCGCATGGTGGCCGCGTTCCGCCGCCGTCGTGACTACCTGGTGGACCGCTTTCGTAGTGAGGCTCCCGGCATCGAGTTCGTCGAGCCCCACGGCGCCTTCTACTTCTTCTTTCGGGTGGACGGCATCCGCGAGGCCGATCCGGTCACCGGCCAGAGCTTCTGCGAGCAGCTCATGAAGCAGGAGGGTGTCGCGCTGGTTCCGGGGGCCGCGTTTGCCGACGACCGCTGGGTGCGGCTGAGCTACTCGGTGTCCGATGCCGACCTGGAGAAGGCGCTGGACAGGATCCTGCGCTTGATCCGGCGTCTCGCATCCGCCCGCGCGGCCTGAGGTAGGCAGTATGAGTATGGATGCCCGCATCGAGCCGCTGAGCGGAGCGCTGCCGTCGATCAATTGGCGGTGGGATCCCGAGACCGACATTCTCTCCGGCGCCTTCAAGAGCAATCGGAAGAGCGGGGGACTCACCGGTTCGGTGGAGCTGACCGATGCCGAGGGTTCGGTCGCCGTGCTGGACGTCAACAACGGGGTGATCTGCGGTCTCGACGTGGTGGTGTGGCCCGAGGTGATCTCCGTGGCCGAGCTGAAGGTGCCGGCCAAGCTGACGGATGGCAGGGTGGTGCTCCCCGGCCGCCCTTCGCGGCCGGGCGTCGCCTCGGTCGAAGTGGATACCACCCTCACGGTTCGGACCAACGCCACGGAAAGCGTCTTCCACCTGCAGATCGGACCGAAACGACCGGTCGAAGGAGTCCGGGCGGCCGACCACTTCTACGTCGAAGTGGATCAGCGGGGTGGGCTGGCCGGGTTCTGGCTCACGAATGTGCCCGCCTTCACACCCCTGGAAGACGATTAGGCCGCCCGGTCGGATTCCTCCAGAAATCCCCTCAACTGGCGGGACACAAGCGAGGCGTAATAGCCGTTCTTCGCCAGCAGCTCGGTGTGGTTGCCGAACTCCGCGATCTCTCCATCCTTGATCACCACAATCCGGTCTGCGTCACGCACCGTCGAGAGCCGATGGGCGATGACGAAGGCGGTCCGGCCGCGCAACAGGGTCTTGAGCGCGCGCTGGATCAGGTGCTCGGACTCGGTGTCGAGGGCGGACGAGGGCTCGTCGAGAATCAGGATCGGAGGGTTCTTCAGCAGCGCACGCGCGATGGCGATCCGTTGCCGCTGCCCGCCGGAGAGCCGGCTGCCCCGCTCCAGGACTATGGTGTCGTAACCCTCGGAGAGGGCCAGGATGAAGTCATGAGCGTGCGCGGCACTGGCGGCCGCCTCGATTTCCGCCTGGGTTGCCTGCGGCCGGCCGTAGGCGATGTTGGCCCGCACCGTATCGTTGAACAGATGGGCGTCCTGGAACACCACGCCGATCTGACTCCGCAAGGAGTGCTGGGTCATATTGCGGATATCGACCCCGTCCACGGTGATGGATCCGTCGGTCACTCGATAGAACCGCTGCAGCAGGGCGGAGAGCGTGGTCTTGCCGCATCCGCTCGGTCCGATCAGCGCGATCGTCTCGCCCGGCCGCGCCGTGATGCTGATGTCCTTCAACACCGCCGAGCCTGGTTGATAGCCGAAGCTTACGTGGCGGAACTCCACCTCGCCTCGGATCGGACGGAGGTCCGCGGCACCCGGGCTATCGGCCACGACATCGTCCGCATCCAGGATATTGAAGATGGCCTCCAGCGAGACCGTGACCTTCCGAAGCGTCTGATAGGTATTGGTGAGGCCCTGGACCGGACCGAAGAGGCCGCCGATATAGCCGAGAAAAGCCAGCAGCGTTCCCACCGTCATCTCGCCCCGGGATATCAGGTAGCCACCGGCCGCCAGGGCGATAAGGCGGGCGGCCGTAGCCGCCAGGGTGCGAAGAGTACCGGTCAGGTTGTCGGTGCGGACCCCCCGTCGTACCACTTCATTCCCCTCCTTCACGCCCCGCATGAAGCGCCGCTTCTCTTCTTCTTCCATGGCGAAGCCCTTCACCGTCATCATCCCGGCCAGCACCTCGTTGAACCGCCCATAGATCGAATTCCAGCGCTCGACCAGGCGGCGCTCCCGGTGCATCTGTTCCGGGGCGGCCCAGGCGCCGATCAGAGCCGGAATCGGAGCGATGATCATGACGGCAACCGCCAGCCGCCATTCCATGCGGAGCATTGCGGCGACGGACAGCGCCAGATAGAGCAGGGTGGGCAGGAAGTTGAACGCGGTCTCACAGAAGGCGGTGACGCACCCGGTAATCCCTGCGTTGATCCGGTTCATGGTGGCGCCAATGGTCTCGCCCTGGTGGAACGCCATCGGGAGGGAGTTCAGCTTGCTCATCACGGTCTCCCGAATCGTATAGTCCACCCCCAGCCTGACGTCCCAGCTCAGGACTCCAAGCCATGCCTGGAGGCCTGCCCGGGCGAGTTCCAGCACGACCAGGCCGGACATGATCGTCCCCAGCCGTGCCATCCCGGTCCCGTGCTCCAGCGCATCGAAGAGATATTTCATCAGTAGCGGGTCGACCGCGCTCAACGCCGCGAGCAGCAGTGCGAGCGATGTCACCCCGGTCAGAGTACGACGGTAGGGAAGAACGAACTGAAGGGACCGCTTGGCTAATTCAAATCCTGTGCTTTGCATTTCAATCTTCGAGTGGGGGATCCGGCGAGCGCGTGTTCTCGGATGAGCAAGTTCGGTGCCTTTGACGGCTGGGGGTCGAGGCAGGAAGTGGTCGCGTGGGGGCCAGGTAAATTCAAGGCGCTGAATAGGTTGCTCCGTAACTAGTTAGCCACCACTTTCCTCCGGAATAGATCGGCCGGGCGCCTTCCCGCGGGCGGCGAGCCTCTTCGGTGGCGGGGCAAGGGTCACCCGCATCCTGCACGAGGGCCTGGGATCATCCCTGGGGGATAGCCATGAATCTCGACTCCATTCGACGTGCCGTTCGGGCCAGGGGCCTCACGCCGGCCACAATGATTCCGGAAGCCAGTGGAGGCCGCCTCGAGGAGGCCTGCATCAGGCCTGCGCGCCTGGTCGAAGGCGACTCCTTGCGGATGATCTCGATTGGCCTGGCAGAGGCGTGGCCCGGCTCGCTCGCCTATCTCGATGGCATCCAACGCTCGGAGATCATTGCCTATGACGGCAGTACACCTATCGTCGTGGCCGAGATCGCAGCGGCGGTCCGTGAGCGGCGCGACCGCCATCTCCACACCGTAGTGGAAGCGCGGCGCATGGTTGCCCTGGGCCGCCCCTCGGCCTTGGCCGCGGCGGGTGATGCCCTGAGTGGGCTGCAGGGGGTTCCTCTCCCGGATGATGAGCCGCCACACCCGCTGCGCGATCTGGTCAACGCCGGCCATGCCCTGGATCAGGCGCGGGGCGCTCTCGAGGTCGTCGTCGGCGACCGCTACCGAGCCGGCTCCGATGGATGGCTGGTGCTGGACGGCTCTCTGGCGGTGAGTCCCCGATGGGCCGGGGACCCTCGAATGGTGGCCATCTCGAAGAGTCACTCGATCCTGCCGTTCGACGGCGCGGACTTGGAGCAATACCTGCGCTTGCCCTGCGCGCACCGCTCCTCGGTCTACGCTCCGGCCACCCGGAGCCTCGCGCCAGTGCGGGCCTGGGGACTCAGACTATGGCCCTGGGAAGGAAAGGACCTGCTACACGGCCTGGTCCGGGTGGAGGTGGCTCCCGCCAACGAATCAACCGCACGGGCCAACGAAATCTCGCGCTGGATCCTGGCGGAGCGGGCGCCGGTCAGTGCTCCGGACCGGCGCTGGGACCGGCTGCTTTACGGGATTTACAGTGTGGAGCAGTACCTCAAAGCCAGAAGGGCGTGAACGGTAGACAGTAAACAGTGAACAGTGAACAGTGAACAGTGAACAGTGAACGGGGTGAGAGTGGGACCCTGTTCACTGTTTACTGTTTACCGTTCACTGTTTACGCCGTGCTGTTACATATATTTCCCCCATGAGCCAACTCCCCCCGCTCGGCCGCGTCGTGGCCACCGAGCTCAAGCCCTCGACTCCTCATCAGTTCCATTTCTGGACCGCCCGCGAGTCGCCCATTGGAATCGGCGCCATCGTGCGGGTCGAGGAGAACGGCCGGGTGGTCTTCGGCGTGGTCACCGATGCCTTTGCCTATTCCGATCTGGTCACGCCGATGCACGCCGTCATCGGCGCAGACGGCGACCCGGCCGCCGTCGGCGCCGAGCCGACGGCTCGGGCCGAGATCCGGCTCTTCACCGCCGCGGTGCTCCGGCAGATCCCCGAGGAGCCGCTCCAGCCGGTGCCTCTGGGGCCGGTCTGGCTTGCGTCGGATGCAGACGTGGTTCTGGCGCTCCGGATGGACGGGTACACCGGTGGCGAGCGGGCAACCGGCATACCGGTCGGGCTCTACGCGGCCGGAGGGCTCGAGGCTCCCGTGTACCTCGACTGCGATTTCCTTCTCGGTCCGGAAGCCGCGCACCTCAACATCACGGGCGTGTCCGGGCTCGCCACCAAGACCAGCGCGGTCGAGTTCATGCTCGGCAGCATCTTCCAGACCTTCCCCACTCACAAGGGCACGGTCGGGGCCGTCTGCTTCAACGTGAAAGGGCCCGACCTCTGCTTCCTGGACCAGCCGGCGGCGCTGGGTCAGGAGGACACCCGGCAGTACGACCGCCTGGGCCTGTTGCCTGTGCCCTTCGAGAACGTACGGTATTACGCGCCGCTCAAGCCGGACGGCGTGAACCTGAACAGCCTCCGGACCAACGAGGCGCTCGCCGGCAACACCGAACCCCTGGTCTGGGGGCTGCGGGAGGTGCTGGACTATGCCGAGGTCGTCCTCAACCGGGACGACATCGACGCCAAGGCCGACGCGTTCATCGATTTTCTGTCCGAGCGGGTGGTGGGACGGGAATATCACGATGAGGCGTTGCGAGGAAAGCCCTTCCTGGTCCAGAGCTTTGCGGATCTGGACGAGTTCTTCCGCTCCATCTTCGACTTCATGGAAGCACTGGGCCGGGGCTCCGAGGTCTGGAAGACCCATCACCTCGCCACCATCCGTAAGGTGCGGAATCGTCTGAGCAACATCAGTACCCGTTCGAAGGGTCTGGTCACCGACGACGGGGTGGCGAACGATTTACCCTGGGGGCAGTTCGAAGACCGCGGCGTGCACGTCATCGATGTCGCCGGGCTCGATCCGCTGGCGCAGGACCTCGTCTTCGCCCGTGTCGTGTCCAAGCTGAGGGAGCATCTCGAGCGGCGCGATCTGGGTGTGGACCATGTGGTGGTCTTCGTGGACGAGCTCAACAAGTACGCGCCCGCCGATGGACCGGACACCTACGTCAGAAAGATGCTGCTCGACCTGTCGGAGCGCGGCCGCTACCTCGGCCTGGTGCTCTTCTCGGCCCAGCAGTTCCGCTCCCAGGTTCAGCGGCGGGTGGTCGGCAACGCCGGCACCGGTATCTTCGGACGCATGGACATGGATGAGCTCGCCATGCCGGCGTACGGCACGATCTCGCCGGCCACCAAGATCAAGCTGGCGACCTTACCCAAGGGCGAGCTGATGCTGCGCCACCCCCATTTTACTCAGCCGATCTTCGTAAAGTTCCCCCGGCCGGCGGTTCTGAATGGGCGGGAAGGGATCGAGCGGTTCCCGCCTGCCACCGAGCTTCCTTTCGCCGACGCGGTCGTGCGTCAGATGCGCCGCATGGATCGCCGGGTTTCCGCCGACGCAGTTCGCGACCTGATCGAGGGTCGCCGCGAGGCCGACGTTCGTCGCGCGCTCTCCGCCACCCGCCGCGAGCGCCCGGACGATGCGTATGCCTTCTTTACCGCCTGCCTCGGCCGGCGGGTCAACGCCGAAGTTGCGGCACCCCGCCGCGGCATTCCTGCGCTAAAGCGCGGGGACGATTCGTACGGCGGGTGAGGGCGCGCGAGCGCGACCTGGGGGCGAGGCAGCCGCCCTGAAGGGCGCGTTGTGCGCACTCCAACGTCTTGTGATCTTTTCGGCAAATGCGCACTCCGGCGCCCGGAAGGGCCGGCGGCTTCGCCCCCAGGTCGCGGTTCCGGAGGGCCGATAAGTATTGCCCTTTAGCGCGTTTGGGTCCATTCTCCACCCGTGAAACTGGCCCACATAGCAGACCCCCACCTCGGCATCCGGCAGTACCACCGGCAGACCTCGACCGGCATCAACCAGCGGGAAGCCGATGTCGCCAGCGCCTTCCGCGCCGCCATTGACGGCGTCCTCGCCGCCAGGCCGGACGCGGTAGTTGTCGCCGGAGATCTATTTCACTCCGTTCGGCCCACCAACTACGCCATCGTGTTCGCTTTCCGGCAGTTCCAGCGGCTCCGCGAGGCTCTTCCCGACGCACCGATCGTCCTCATCGCGGGAAACCATGACACGCCACGCTCGGCGGAGACTGGCTCGATCCTGCGGCTTTTTGAGGAGCTAGGCGTTGATGTGGCCAGCGACGCACCCCGTCGCCTGGTGTACCCTGAGCTCGACCTCAGCATCTTTGCCGTGCCGCACGGGAGTGTGCTGACAGACGAGAGACCCGCACTCGAACCCGAGGGAACCCAGAAACACCAGGTACTCGTGGCTCACTTCGAGGTCGAAGGCGAATATCCGACCGGCCATGTCGCCGCCGAGTACGGCGGAGCCGTGGTCAATCGTGGAGCGCTGCACCTGGAGGATTGGACCTACGTGGCCCTCGGCCATTACCACACCCAGCACCAGGTTGCCAGGAACGCCTGGTATGCCGGGGCCTTGGACTACATCGGCCCCAACATCTGGGGCGAGGCCAGGGACGAGGCAGAGCACGGGTCACACGGAAAAGGGTGGCTTCTCGCCGATCTGACGACCGGCCGGGTAGAACGTCATGCGGTTCCGCTGGCCAGCCAGGTCCTGGATTTGGAGCCGGTGAAGGCCGAGGGGTTGTCGGCGGCGGCCATAGACGAGCTCATCTCCCTTCGGCTCGGCGCCATTCGGGGAGGACTTTCCAACAAGATCATACGCGTTCGCGTTTTCGATATCCCAAGGCACGTGTCACGCGAGCTGAGCCACACGGCGATTCGGGCATTCAAGACTGAGGCGCTGCATTTCCACCTCGATCTTCGCCGTCCCGAAGTGCGTCGAACGACAGGCCTGGGATCGCCGGGGCGGCAGACTCTTCCAGAGCTGGTGGTCTCGTATCTGGAAGGCCGGCCTTTGCCGGCCGAGCTCGACCGCGAGGCTTTTGTACGGCTGGGGCGCGACCTCATGGACACGGTCGAGCGGGATCTGACGGGTGCCTGATGCGGATCAACCGGTTACACCTGGTGAATTTCCGCCAGCACGAGAACACCGAGATCGAGTTCGGTCCTGGCCTCACCGGAATCGTCGGTCCTAATGGGTCGGGCAAGACCACGCTGCTCGAGGCGATAGCGTGGGCGATGTACGGAATGCCCGCCGCCCGGGGGAGCCGGGAGACGCTTCGGCGCCGTGGCGCGCCCCCAAAAGCCAAGGTCGAGGTGGAAGTCGACTTCACACTTGGGCCGCACGAGTATCGAATTGTCCGCTCGCTCAATCAGGCCGCACTCTACAGGGACAATGACCCGGAAGCGGTTGAGAACAGCATCGGCACAGTGACCGCGCACGTCACCCGGATCATGGGCATGACTCGCGACGAGTTCTTCAACACCTACTTCACCGGGCAGAAGGAGCTCGCGGTCATGGCCGCGATGAGTGCGCCCGAGCGCGCCCAGTTCCTCTCCCGAGTGCTGGGGTATGAACGGCTCAGGACTGCCCAGGATCGGCTCAAGGAAAAGCGGTCGGCGCTCCGCGCCCGCCTCGATGGGCTCCGGGCAGGCCTGCCGGCTAGCAGCGAGCTGGACGCGGCCAGGTAGGCGGCTGACGATCGGATGGCCGCTGCCCGAGCCGCCGAAACCGCGGCTGCGGCCGCGAACGAAGCCGCGGAGAAGCGGCTGACCACCATCCGTCCTGAGTGGGAGCGGCTCCAACAGCTCCGGGACGCCGCCATGGCCCTCGAAGCAGAGCTCAAGCTGGCTGATCAGAAAGCCGCCTCAGCCGCCGAGCACGCCAAGCGCCTGGAGCAGGAGGCGGCCGAAGCCGAGTCGGCAAGACAGCGGTTGGATGAGGTTCGCCGCCGTCTGGGCCCTCTCCCCTCGCTGCGCGAAGAAGCGCAGGTGCTGGAGCGTCAGGCTGAAGCTTTTGCGGCCCGCAAGAGTTACCAGGCCCAGCTGAACGAGGTACGGGCGCATCTCGCTTCTATTCAGGAACGGCTCTCGCGGGTGCCCTCGAAAGCGCTACTCGACACCGCCCTGGAGCGGATCAATGCGGCCCGCGCCTCCCTT
>Ga0105106_10003300_pt1 | contig 11561 bp, 10 predicted proteins | sample PPLLaktember2015_5_FD_79109 | JGI IMG/M metagenome (GOLD analysis project Ga0105106, IMG submission 79109) | Freshwater sediment microbial communities from Prairie Pothole Lake near Jamestown, North Dakota, USA - PPLs Lake P8 Core (1) Depth... | ecosystem: Environmental > Aquatic > Freshwater >... | reverse complement strand
GGATTCGACGTCCGCATCGGCCACGGGGAGCTCCGCGCGGCGAAGTGACTCGCGGATGGGCCGCGCGTCGCTGCCCGGGGCGGCGCGCGGCGGGTGGAATGGTCAGATCAGAGACGCGCCGCGGAGCTCGCGGAGATGGGCGGCGCGAAGGTTGGGCCGCGAGCCAGAGGATTCCTCCGATTCGCGACAAATCACTTCGTAAGTCGAGTCCCAGAGCCGGCCCCGCGACTCGAGGCTGACCACCGCGGCGCGATGGGCCGCAGCCATGCGGCGATTGTCACCCTCGAACAACCGCTCGAGCAGCTGCTCGGCGAGGGGACCATGGTGGCCGCCGTCGATCTCGACGTGCCGCTGCAAGTAGCCGACGAGCTGCCGGCAGGGCAGTCCTTCGCGTGAGAAGCCCTCCGCCATCGGCAGGAACATCCTCGGGATCAAATCCTCGCGCCCGTAGAAGAACACCGCCGCCCGCACGTGCAAGGGCGCCTCGAGAAAGGAGAGCGTGACCTGCGTGAAGGTGCGCGACTCCTCGGGAATCGTGGGATCGGCGAGTGCGACCTCGGTCGGGATCCCCTGCCGCAGCCGTTTCACGAATCGTTCGATCGGCCCGGTGTCGGCGCCGATCTCGGCCATCGCTTCCAGGTACCACTGGAAGTGGCTGGTGTGGCGGCCCTTCTCGACTTCGTCGGTTTCTTCGCCGAGGACGATCTCGTTGATCAGGCGTGCTGCCTCGGGGTCCCGCACGGGCACCCACGGCAGCGAGATGCACGTGATCTCCTGCTGCAGGCTCTTGAGCAGGGACATGAAGTCCCACACGCAGAAGACATGGCGCTCGCAGAACGTCCGCAGCTCCGGAAGTGTGCGGATGGCTTCGTAGAGAGGATGACTCGACAGCACACCGGCGAGCTGCGCCAGAGATGCGACCGTCGTGCTCGGTGGAAACATTCTTACCGCCACATCACCTCGACTGCACGAACCATTACCAGGAGAAACTCCGGTGCGCCAAGATAAATCTCTCTGGCCGATCGGTCGTGATCGACATGCCGCGATCGCAAGGACGACGACGATCATGATCGTCGTCGACGTCGATCATCGTGTCGTCGATCTCGCATGCGATGCGTGACACCTCCGATCGATCCGCGACGAGCGTCCGCCACACCACGACACCGGCAGTCATGCAACTCGGATCGCAGTGGCCGAACGGCCGTGCGTGCACGAGCGCGTCGTGGTGCTGCGCAGCGGCCGCTCGCCGACGACGTCACGCCGACGCCGCTGCGGTCAGCGATCGTGCGAGGTGGGCACGTGCGATCGATCGGCCACGGAGCGATCGGGTGGCCACGGCAACATGGCCGCGACCTCGTCGAGCGCGATTAGCGAACGGCATGAGCCTGCGCATGCGTCCGATCGCCTTCGCGTGCTCCTGGCGCTCGAGCGCCAGGTCGCGATCGGGTTGGACCGAGCCGCAGTGCCTCCGTCTCGTCCGGCGCCAGCACGTGCGTGGTGGCCTCGGGCGACCCGTCCTGCGTCTCTTCGCCGCCGTGATGGTCGCTCGCCACCTTGCAGCAGTCTATCATCCTCGCCTCGTGGTCGCGCGCGTGCACCTCGTCGACGGAACGTTCGAGCTCTTTCGGGCGTACTACGCCCAGCGTCCCGACCACAGCGATCGCCACGGACGTCCGCGCAAGGCAGTGGTCGGTTTGATCGGATCGCTCCTCACGCTGCTCGACGACGTCGACGAAGCCGTGACGCACTTGGCCGTCGCGTTCGACAACCCGATCCGCTCGTTTCGCAACAGGCTGTTCGACGGCTACAAGACCGAGGAAGGCGTGCCTGCGGACCTGCTCGCGCAGTTCACCCCCGCCGAAGAGGCCACGGTCGCGCTCGGCGTGGTCTGCTGGTCGATGGACGAGTGGGAAGCCGACGACGCGCTCGCCACCGCAGCGCACCGCTTCCGCGACGAAGTGGACCAGGTCCGCATCCTCACTCCCGACAAGGACCTCGGGCAGTGTCTCGAAGGCACGCGCGTGGTGCAGATCGATCGCGTGCGCCGCAAGTTCATCGACGAGGCCGCGCTGCGCGAGCGCAGAGGCGTCGCGCCGGCGAGCATCCCCGATTTGCTCGCGCTGGTCGGCGACAGTGCCGACGGCATCCCCGGCATCCCCGGTTTCGGCGAGAAGACGGCCGCCGCGGTGCTCGCGAGATTCGAGCACATCGAAGCGATTCCCGATGACCCGCGCACGTGGCCGGAGTCGGTCCGCGGAGCCGCGCGCCTGGCCGCCACGCTCGCGGGCCGCCGCGCCGACGCCATGCTGTACCGCGAGCTCGCGACGCTGCGGCGCGACGTACCCCTCGCCGAGAGCCTGGCGGATCTGCGCTGGTCGGGCCCGCGCATCGATGCCTGGAACACGTGGTGCGACGAAGCCGACGCCGGATCTCTACGTGCCCGAGCCCGCCCTCGTGCGCCCGACTAGCGATCGATGAACGAGCGCAGGTAGTACGTCATCTTCACGGTGAGCTCGTGGAACGGCACGCGCGCGGGCACACCGATCGGGTCGAGCCCGAGCGGCTGGTCCCACCGATAGACGACGAACAGATCGCTGCCCGGCGCGAATCGCCAGCGCAGCCGCGACTGCAGGCCGAAGCGCTCGTTGCCCGGCGACAGGTCGAGGCGGCCGAGGTTGTCGAACGCGAGGTTGCGCGTGATCGCGATGTCGAGGTTGCCGTTGGCGAACCCGAACGAGAACCGCTCGTCGGGATCCGTGAAGTTCCCGACGAGGTGCGTGTACGAGGCGCCCAGCGTGAAGTGCTTGCCGATGCGCGCGGTGACGTTGACGTCCGGTTGGTGCGCGAGCCCTCCGAACAGCTGGATCACCTCGTAGCCGGCCTCGACACCGACCACCTGGCGCTCGGGCGAGCCCACCGAAACGCGATGATTGAAGCCCTCGTACTGCCGCGGATCGATCGTATAGAGGTAGAGCGCGAACGGTGACTGCACGCGATCGACGAAGTATCCGATCGAGTAGCCGAGGTTCGCCCCGTTGCGCCAGTTCAGCGACAGGGATCCCGACGCGGACTGTGACAGGCGCTGACGATACCCCGAGTCCGTCTCGAGCGCGTAGCGCGGACCGAACGTGATCTCGCGCAGTCCGAGGATGCGCGGACGGGGTGCGAACTCGATGCCGACCTCCTGCCGGCTCGCCGCGGTGCGCCGATAGAACCCGAGCGACGGCTGGAAGTCGCGGTCGCTCCACAACCACGAAAGGAACGGCCGCACGTACAGGCCGCGATACGTGAGCGAGGACGACGCGCTGCTGCCGATGTCCGACGTGGGCGGGCGCGCCGGATCGATCGTGCCGTCGCTCGCGGTCGTCGCGGGCTCTCCCGGCGACTCGGTCCACGTGCCCGCGACGAACCCGTACCACTCGAGTGCTCCGTCGAGCGCGATGACCTGCGCGTCGACACCACCGGCGGCGTGGTCCTGATCCGCCACGCCGAACCGGTGATCGCCGAGCATCATCATGCCGAGGTTGAAGATCCGCGTCGCCTGCACGCGGATGCGGCCGACGCTGACGCTGTCCGGATCGGTCTCGGACAGGCGCCGGTACGGGTCCGACGGTGACCCGAGCGTCTGCACGTGCAGCACGCCGTAGGACAGCTGGCCCGTGCGCCCGTACACCTTCGCGCCGCCGAGGATCGGGATCGGCTGCCCGTTCACGAGGCCGACGCGCCGCGAGAAGAACAGCTGGGCCTCGCCGGGGCGGCCGAAGTTGAACACCTCGAGGCCGTTGACGAAGAACGGGCGCCGCTCGGGGAAGAACAGTGGGAAGCGGTCGCGCGCGACCTGGACCTCGTCGGCTTCCACCTGGGCGAAGTCGGTGAGCAGCGACGCCTCGATGTACGAGCCCGCGCCGATCTGCACGCGCACGTCGCCGCCGGTCGCGATGTTCGGCCGCCGGCTCGGATCCATCGTGAAGTCGCGGCGGAAGTTCGTGCGCATGAGCGCGTAGGGCGTGTACTCGATCGCGCGCTGGCCCGAGATGTCCTTCAGCCCGGTGAGCTCGCCGAACTGGCTCGCCGCCATCGGGCTGCGCGGCGGCACGATGAGCCGCCAGTCATAGGTGGCGTTGCGCCGCGGCTCGTCGCGCGTGATCTCGAATCCCATCACGCGATCGTCGGCCTCCTTCAGCCCGAGAATCGCGAACGGGATCCGGAACTCGACGGTATAGCCGTCCTTGCGCCGCTCGACTTCCGCCGACCATACGCCGTCCCACTGCGTCACGAACTCGCGGCCGTCTTCGAGACCGAGCGCATCGATCTGCGCGCCCTCGGCGTTCACGCCGAAGCTGTATCCGCTGCGCCGATCGTGCTGCGGATCGAGCTTCACGTACACGGTGTCGTCGGAGAAGATGCCGGAGTTGTCGCGTCGCAGCGTGCGGACGGTGATCGTGCCCGGCACCGCCTGGCAATCGAGCAGGACGTAGAGCGCGAGATCGTCGTACGCGACCTGCACCGTCGTGCGCACCGGCGGCTTCGCGCCGAGATCGGGCTGGCGCTCGACGAAGCGATCGTCCTTCGGGGCGACGGACCACGTTTGCTCGCGGGCGCGACCGTCGACCACGATCGGATCCACCGCGCGCACCGCCTCGTACTTCTGTGGCGCGACCTCGACCGACGGCTCGCGCGGTCCGGCGCGCGGGCTCGGCGAGGCGGCCGACCCGGCCGGCACCATGACGAGCCACGCCGCGATCACCCCGGTGACGACCGTGGAGCTCGGCCTCACGGCGCCTCCCGTCCGGCGGGGCCGTATGTGCCGACATCTGCGCGCCCGCGGGCGTCCTGCGCAGGAGCGCGTCGCCGCGGCGCGATCCGTCGCGCGAGCCCACGACGTGGCGACCCCGAAACCGCGTTCGTTCGGGTCCACACGCGTCCACGCGCAAGGGTTGCCATCGGCCGAGCTGCCGCCAGCGTGGGCAGCTCTACCGCAGGCCGATCCCGTTTGCTATACGGGTGGCGTCGAGTGTGGCCTGGCCGACCGGGGACCCCCCCTTCCGCATCCACCCCGGTCGGCCGGGCTCCCGACCCTCGAAATAGAAAGGGGGCGACTCCTTGGACTCCGGCTCCGCGGGGTTTTCCGGGTCCGCCCGCAACTTCCGGCTTCGGCTTGGGCTTCCGCAGCGGAGACGGCGTTCGGACCCCGGATCGGAGCCTCAGCGGCCGCGGCCGGGCGCCGATTCGCAGACGTAGGCGCGAACGTCGCTGCACGGCACGTCGTTCCACCCTCCGGTCACGAGGCTCATCTCGGCACAGTCCTCGAGGCCCCCGGCGTCGTTCGGCTCGCCCTCGTTCCACGCGGTGAAGCTCGGTGCGCTGCCGTCGGGCCACACGAATGCACCTTCGGTGGTCAGATCGCTGAGCCCGAAGAACCATCCACCCGCACCGGCGGGCATCGGTTCTTCGAAGGCCATCACTTCCGCCTGCTCGACGTCGTCGTCGAGCACGAGCAGATCACCGCCGAACGCGGCGCAGCTCGTGCGCGCGTCGGCCCACGCGAGCAGATCGGGACAGAGTGCATAGGAGTGCGTACCGATCTCGGCGAGCGTGCAGCCGTTGCAGCTCGCGTTCATCGTCGAGAACTCGTCGACGAGCGCGTCGCAGTCGTTGTCGATGCCGTCGCACAGCTCGGTCGCTGCGGGCGAGAGCGCAGGGTCGGTGTCGTCGCAGTCGTCGTCGAACGCGACGTGGCCCGGCGGTGGATCGCAGGCCATCGCCGGCATCGTGGGATCGCCGCGACCGTCTCCGTCCATGTCCGGGTACCACGCGATCTCTTCGCACGTGGTCTCCGCACCGGCCTCGTCGCTCGACGACGTGCCCGCCGAGGTCGTGCCCGCCGACGTCTCGGTCGCGTCTGCCGTGTCGTCGGTCGTCACGCCGGTGGTGGAGCCGCTGCCGTCGCTCGTGCCGGCGACGGTGGCGGAGCTGTCGGTGCTTCCGGTCGCACCGCCGGCGCAGCCCGCGACGCCGAGCGCGAGCACGAGTCGCGCGCGTCGGAGGTCGTCGCCTCGGTCCCGCCTCAGCTGGCCATCGTGAGGGGCCATCGTGAGGGGCCAGGGTAAGGGCGTTCTCGCATCACGCGCAAGCGCTGCCGCGCCCTCGTTCGTGAGACGATCGCTCTACGAAATGTCGACGACGGAATCGAGCGAAGCCGACGCGACCGTGCACGTGCCGGCGCGCATGCGCGTGTGGGAGCGGCTGTGCGGCTTGCTGATCGCCGCCGCGGCTGCGTTGCCCATCACGCCGACCGGGCAGTCGTTTCTCGCGCTGCTCCGCGCCGAGATCGAGCGCGGCCTCGTGTACGGCGTGCTGATGCTCGCGGGGTTCGGCTCGCCGTTCTTGTTCGGCTTGGCGGTCGCGATCGCCGGATCGACGCGGGTGCGCGCGACCACGGCGGTGCTGCTCGTGCGCGTGCCGGTCGCATGTCTGCACGGACAGCTCTTGCTGGTGTCGTTCGTGCTGTGGCGCCACGAGCAGGGCATCGCGACCCTGCCGTTGTTCGGGTTCGCGGTCGTCGGTGCGCTCGGCTTCGCGTTTGCCGACAAGCGGCGGGCGGCGGTGCTCGAGCTGCGGCGCAACCTCGAGTGGGGCGCGTCGACCATCGCCGGCGTCGCCGCGTGGTGTCGGTTGCAGCGGCTCGCCGGTCTCGAGCTCGGCATCGCGATCGATGTGGTGCTCGTGGCCGCGCTCGTGCTCGCGCTCGCCGCTCACACGCTGCCGCGCCTCCGTCTGCCGCGAACGTCCTAGTAGAGATCGACGGCGGCACGAACTGAGCTGCGCTACCGCCCGCGGGTGCGTCGCAGCTGGGCGATGCGCACGCGGGCGGTCTCGACGACGAACGCGGCGAACCGATGCACCTCGGGACCGAGCGGGCGCTCGTCGAACAACACCTTCTCTTCCATCAGCCGAAAGCCGATGGCGTTGACGACCATGCGCGTGAGATCGACGACCTCGTCCTCGGCGACCTCGCCGCGCAGCACGAACGGCTGCGCCATCGCCCGCATGAGCATCTCGGCCCGGTCGACGAAGATCTCGCGCAAGAGCTTGCCGTAGCGCGGATGGCTGCGCGACACCGCGAACACGACGCGGACGAACAGCGGATGCGGCGTGTGCTCGTAGAGCTCGAAGATCATGTCCACGATGATCTGCGGCACGTCCTCGAGCTTCTCGGGCAGCGTGCGCGGACCGAGCACGAACATGTCCGCCGAGAACGTCTCGATGATCTGCTCGACCAGCTGCTCCTTGCTACGGAAGTAGTGGTAGAGCGACGGCTGGCGCATGCCGACCTTCTCGGCGAGCTTGCGCAGCGACGCCCCCGCGTACCCTTGCTCGGCCATCAGCTGCAGCGCCGCTTCGAGCACGTCGCGCCGGCGGTCTGCGGGCTCTGCGCTCGGCGGCGGGGGTCTCGGCTTGGCGGGGCGCGAACGGGCCATTGCAGGCGCCCCAAGATAGCGAAGATACAACGAAAGGCGCCACTTCCCGCCGTGGCGGTGGGTTGCGGGTCTATCGAACGATAGGTACCTATCACTCGATAGGAGACGCGAACGTGAGCCACCGAGACGACTGTCCCCACTGTCATGCGCATGCGAGTGTCGAACGGCCTTCTTCCGCCTGGTGGGCGCTGCACGCCGCAGGCTGGGTCTACGCCTTCGGTTCGGTGCTCGGCGCGTCGCTGACGGGCCCCTTCATCGTCGGGCTGTTGCCGCCCCTGTTCGCCGGCGGCGCGTGCATCCTCGCCGCCACGTATGCGCGCGCATCGGCGGAGCCGGAGTGTCTCGTGTGCCGCAAGATGGTGATCCGCGCGGGTCGGCCGGCGCCGGCGCGAGCGTACGAGGCCGTGCGTCAACACGCGTGAGCGCGGTCAGCACGACTCGAGCCAGCTCAGGGCTTCGTTCTCGTCGAGGAACACGCACAGCGGGATCCCATCCTCGCGACCGTGTCGCTCGATCTGCAGCTTGCCCGTCCACGACGTGCACAGAAACCCGAGGTGGGCGAAGCGGCGAAAGAGTGTGCGGCGGTGCGGACGGATCCCGGTCTCGAACGCGTCGTCGTTGCGGCCGGTCGCGAGCCGGAGATCGATGAGCAGCGCGTCGACGGATCCGAGCCCGTCGAACCAGGTCGCGAGGGCGACGAACTCGGCTTCGGCGAGCGCGACGGTCGAGTACGGCGCGTTCGTCCGCGTCATCCGGAACGCACCCGTACGCCCCACCTGATCGATGATGTGGTAGGCGGACCTGTACTGCGGTGCCGGCAGGATCGCAGGATACCGCGGCACGCAGGCGACGTCAGCACACGTAGGTCGCGAGCACCACGAGCTCGTCGGCGGGGCCGAGCGTCCAGCGCTGTTTCCGCGGTGGGTTGATGAGGAGCTCTCCGCGCTCGCTCGCGCCGCGGGCGCGGCGGATGCCGAGCGCGGTCTCGTTGCGCGTGGCGACCGCGCGCTGGATCTCGGCGAAGTCGAGCTCCTTGCCGACGAGCCCGTAGCTGTCGGCGGGACGGAAGAACAGCTCTGAGCCTTCGGGTCCGAACAGGTCGTCGAACACGACGCGCAGCTCTCGGCGTAGCGCGACCTGGGCCATGATGTGGCTCAGCACCAGCGCCGGGATGACGACCTCGCTGCCGCCCTTCTCGAACAAGGCGAGGTTGCCCGGCTCGGCGAGCTCGACGAGCACCTGCGGCCCCTCGGCGCTGTCGGGCACGATCTCGCGCAAGAGCAGGTGGCCGAGGATTGTGCGCGCATCCGCATCTTCCGACTCGATCTTGTCGTTGGCGACGAACAAGATGTTGTCGAACTTCGCGGGATCGAGTCGCTTGAGGTGGCCCGGCACCGTGTAGTCGAGCTCGACATGTTCCACCGTCACGCGCTGCGGCACCACCTCGTGGTTGTCCATGTGTCGGTTGCGGGTCTCCAGGTTGACCATCGAGGCAACGACGATCTCGAAGCGCTCGACCTGATAGCTGTCGAGCTCCGCGATGATCGCGGGCACGTGGTGGCTCCATCCGAGGACGAGGATGCGCCGGCGAGCCGCGAGCGCCGGCGCCTGCGGGACGCCTTGCCCGCGATCGGAGTGCTTCGCGACGTACTCGTCGGGCACCACCGTCTGATCGATGTCCTCGGCCACGAGCACGAGGCGATCGTCGGCACGCAGCTTCAGATCGTCGCTCGGGTTGAGCAGCGCCCGCTCGCCGCCGCTCTCGCGCCGCACGATGCCGATGAGCACGGCGTTGGGGAAGGCGCCGCCGATGTCACCGAAGCGGACACCATCGAACTGCGGGCACTCGCGGGCGTAGAGCTCGTTGCCCTCGCCGTGGGACAGCAGCGCGCCGAACACGTGCGAGAGGCCGGGATGGCGGATGTTCTGGCAGATGAGGCTCGAGATCACCCGGTTGCTCGCGATGATCTCGAGCGGACCCGGGTACGCACGCCGAGCCGTGATGATCCTGCGGGCGTCGAGCAGCTCGGCCACGACGAGGGGTGGGGCGCTCGCGTCGTGCTCGGAACAGTAGCTGGACAACGTGAGCAGGCTCTTGATCGTGTCGATGTCCGCACCGGCGCCTTGGGCCTTCTCCGTCGATGCGGGGATCAGCACGGCGGCAGCATCGAGCGCGGCGACGCGTCGCAAATGCTCCATTCGCGCGGGTGATCCCGAGCGCAGGATCACGTTGTTGGCACGCAGCTTGGGCCCCACGCGATCGCGAAGGTCGTAGTGCGTCTGCTCGTCGACGTGCTCCGTCATCACCGCGACGTGCAGCGCCCGCGCCCCGCGACGACTCAGGAACATGCGCACGCGATCGTTCGACTCCAGCAGCTCGAGCACGATGTTGGTGACGCGCGCGTTCCAGCCGAACACGACGAAGTGGTTGCGGTTCGTGATGGGTGTGACGCCGGCCTCGAGCGTGCGAAACGCCTGGTTCAGCCACTGCGTCATGATGGCGATGAGCGCACCGAGGAACAGCACGTAGCCGAGAACGGTGACGATCGTGGAGATCGTGCGCACGTACGCGCCCTCGTCGTCCCCGAGGTAGCCCGGGTCGGACAAGCGCAGGAACGCCCACCAGATCGCCTCTTCGGGCGACTCGAACTGGCCCGTCGGATACACGAGCAGCCCGCACACCACCGACACACCGACGATGAGCCAGCAGACGAACAGGAGCCGAGAGATCGGCCCGCGCATCATGAAGCGCTCGACCTGGAACTGGAACCGATGACGGAGCTCGCGCAGCACGGCCGGGATGGTACCCGAGCCCTACGAGCCGGGATCAATCCGCGTCGAGGTCGGCTTGCAACGCGGCGCGCTGCTCGGGCGTCAGCGCGGCCTCGACGTCGAGGCCGGGCAGGTCGATGCCGATGGCCACGGGTGCGTCTTTGCCCACCGGGAACTTCAGGTACTGCACCGAGCTCAGGCGGTCGCCGCCGACCTGGCGCGGATCGAAGGTCGCACGCACCTTCGAGCCGTCGGCGAGCTTCGCATACAGGTGCTGGGGCAGCGCGAGCCAGGCGCGCAGCTTCTCGTTTCGCTCGTGCTCGTCGTCGATGCCGATGAGCAGCGAGCACCCGAGCTCGCCCGGACCACCGAGCAGCTCGTTGTACGTCGCGAGCTCGTGCTGGATGTCCGCCTCGCGCACCATGCGTTCGGCGCGGACCATCTCCTGCACTTGGTAACGCACGGTGTCGCGGTTCTCGAACAGGAACGTGAACGCGTCGCCGACGATGATGCGGCGCTCGTTCTTCGTCGCGATCGCGAACGGCCGCACCGTCTCGCGCAGCTCTTCGTAGGTGACCCAGTCCAGGATCTCTCTGCGCTCGACGGGCTTCATGGCTTGTCCTCTTGCGGGAGCGCGGGCGGGAACGGATCGCCGCGGTACGCCTTGGCCAGGATCGTCATGGGGTGCATCGGCTTCTTGCCGGCGTGCTGCTCGAACTGCAGCGCCGCGAGCGGACACTCGGTGGACCACACCGCGGCTTCGACCTCGGCGACGCCATCGAACGCGCGCTTGCCCACGCGCTGCGACGGCACGAACCCCTCGGTCTTCATGGCGAACGTGCCGTCGTGACCGCAGCACTCGGCGACCGTGGTGGGCACGACGCCGGGGAGCTTGCGCAACAGCTCGCGGCCGCGGAAGCCGACGCTCTGCGCACGCAGGTGACACGGCGCGTGATAGGCGACCGGACCGCCGGGCGAGCTCTTGAAGTCGGTGGAGAACCGCGGCTCGTTGCGGATCGACCACAGGTACTCGCCCGGATCGACCACCGCCGCCGCGACCGCGCGCGCGCGCGGCCGATCCTCGATGTCAACGAGCTCGGGCCACTCGCGGCGCAGCATCATCGAGCACGTGGGGTTGATCGCGATGACTTTCGCGCCGGCCTCGACGTGCGGCATGAGCAAGTCGAGGTTGTGGCTGGCCTTGCGGCGCAACAGATCGAGGTCGCCGTGCTCCCAGGCCGGCATGCCGCAGCACACGAAGCCCTGTTGGCAGCGCACGTCGACGCCGTTCTTCTGCATGACCTCGAT
>Ga0105106_10003299_pt1 | contig 11563 bp, 10 predicted proteins | sample PPLLaktember2015_5_FD_79109 | JGI IMG/M metagenome (GOLD analysis project Ga0105106, IMG submission 79109) | Freshwater sediment microbial communities from Prairie Pothole Lake near Jamestown, North Dakota, USA - PPLs Lake P8 Core (1) Depth... | ecosystem: Environmental > Aquatic > Freshwater >... | reverse complement strand
GCCACGGCCTCGGTCTCGATCGGCCACTGGCGGATCAGTATCTCTCCTTCTTGGCCGGGCTTTTCAAAGGCGATCTGGGGCACTCGCTGTACACCGGACTGCCGGTCCTGCGGGTGATCGGAGATCAGCTGCCATCCACGGCGGCCCTGGCGACCTGCGGCCTCGCGGTCGCAGTCGTCGGCGGGCTCATGCTGGGCACGCTGGCGGCCTGGCGCAAGGGCAGCCTGTGGGGCCGCAGCGCGGCGTCCGCGGCTGCCTTGGCCACCGCCCTGCCAGTCTCGTTCACCGGCATCGTCGCCATCCTGGCCTTCAGCAACCTGCTGGCCGCCGGCGCGCCGGCGATCCTGACCGCCCTGCGTCAGTTGGCATTGCCGGCGCTCGTCCTTGGCATCGCCTCCGCCGGAGCGATCGGACGCGTCGTCGAGGCTGGATTGAGTCAGAGCCTGGCAGCTCCGTATATTGCCGCAGCGCGGGCACGCGGCATCCCGGCCGGGTCGCGTCTGCTCTGGCACGCGCTTCGACCGGCGCTGCCTCCGGCCGTGTCGCTGATCGCGCTCGAGGCGGCTTACTTGTTGAGCGGAACGGTCGTCACGGAGACGGTTTTCTCGCGCCCCGGCCTGGGCCGGCTGTTGGTCGGCGCGATCCTCCAGGGGGATTATCCGGTCGCTCAGGGAGTCGTCGCGCTGGCGGCGCTGTTCTACACCTTCAGCCACGTGTTGGCCGATCTGCTCTCGCTGGCGCTCGATCCGCGCTTGCGGCGAGAAGGTTGAGCATGCGCGCTCGAGAGGCCGTCGCACTGCTCTGGCTCGCGGCGATGGTTGCCATCGCCCTTCTCGCCCCCTTCCTCGCCCCGGCCGATCCGCGCCAGCCGATTGGGCTGCCGTTGACTCCGCCCGGACCCGGTGCGCGCCTCGGCACCGATTATCTCGGGCGGGATCTGTGGTCGCGCCTGATGTTCGGCGCGCGCATCAGCCTGGCCGCTGCTCTGGGGTCGGCCCTCCTGGCCACGGCCTTCGGCGCCCTGGCCGGGCTGCTGGCCGCCACCGCGCGCGGCGCGGTGGAAGCCTCGATCATCTTCGTCGCCAACGCGGCCCTGGCGGTGCCGGGTCTGCTCCTGGCCCTGTTGCTCGTCGCGGGCTTGGGCCCCGGGATGCCGGCCGTCGTCCTGGCGGTCGGACTGGCCGGCGCCCCGGGCTTCGCACGCGTCGCGCGTACGTTGTTCCTTCAGGTGCGTGAGGCTGCCTTTGTTGACGCGGCCGAGGCGCTGGGCGCCGACCTGCCCTGGTTGGCCACCCGCCATCTCCTTCCGAATGCCGCCACAAACCTGCTCGCCCTATCCGCCACACACTACGCCTGGGCCTTCATCGGGACGACGACCTTGACCTTCCTGGGCCTGGCCGGCGACCCGTCGCTGCCCGAATGGGGAGCGATGCTCAACACCGGGCGGGCCGACCTGCTCAACGCCCCCTGGCCGGCCTTGCTCCCCGGCCTCGCCATCTGCCTCACCATCCTGGCCGTGTACACCCTGACGGACTGGCTCGCAAGGCTCAGCACGCCGCGCAGTTTGACACTTCCACGCTCCCTCTGATATCCTTGCACGACCCTGGATGAATGAACCGACCCAATGACCTTCATCGTTCTTCTCGCCCTGGCGCTGTTCTTCGACTTCCTTAACGGATTTCATGACAGCTCCAACGTCGTAGCCACAGTCATCACCTCCGGCGCCGTGCGCCCTCGATTGGCGCTGCTCGTGGCGGCGGTCTGCCATTTCATCGGCCCGTTCGCTTTCGGTGTCGCCGTCGCCACCACCGTCGGTGACGAGCTCCTCCACGACGAAGCCATTTCTGCCGCGGTCGTTATCAGCGCGCTCTTTGCCGCCGTCATCTGGAATCTGATCACCTGGTACATCGGGCTGCCATCCTCATCGTCGCACGCGCTGATCGGCGGCCTGCTCGGCTCTGCCCTGGTCTCGACCGGGCCGGATGTCGTGCGCATGGACGGCCTTTTCAAGATCGTGCTCGCTCTGTTCATCTCGCCGCTGATCGGATTGCTGGCCGGGTATCTGGTCATGCGCCTCACGCTCCTGGCCGCCCGCCGGGCCACACCGGCGGTCAACGGGCTCTTCCGCCGCCTGCAGGTCGTCACCTTAATCGCATTGGCGCTGAGCCACGGGACCAACGACGCCCAGAAGACCATGGGCGTCATCAGCATGGGCCTCCTGGCCGCCGGCTATCTGGACCGATTCGAAGTCCCCTTGTGGGTTATCGGCGCCAGTGCCGGCGCCATCGCGCTGGGCACTTCGTTCGGGGGATGGCGGCTGATTCGGACACTGGGCGGCAGGATCCTGCGCGTCCGGCCGGTCCACGGTTTCACCTCACAGGTCGCCGGCGCGCTGGTCATCTTGAGCGCGGCCCTCGTCGGCGGACCGGTCAGCACAACGCAGGTGATGAGCTCGGCGATCATGGGTGTCGGCGCGGCCGAACGGCTCAACAAGGTCCGCTGGCACATTCTCGGGGAAATGGCGACGGCCTGGATTCTGACGATCCCGGTCACGGCCGCCATCTCGGCCGCGGCCTATTTCGCCGCCCGTCTCCTGCCGACGTAGGGGGAAGCGCGATCGAGGGCGCGGGGTACGGTCCGCTCGGCCCGGCCTGCTAGGCGGCTGCGTCGGGACCAGCCAGCCAGGCGCGAACGAACTTCTCGATCTCCGCGCCGACGGCCGGCGTTGAGTCGAACCAGTTGATCGACGGGTCGTCCGCCTTGAACCAGTTGGCCTGCCGGCGCACGAACTGGCGGGTGGCACGCCGAATTCGCCCGACCGCTTCATCAAGCTCACAGCGATCCAGCAAGTGCTCGGCCAGCGCGGCATAGCCGATGGCCGACATGGCCGGGCTTTGCGGCGTCAGGCCGAGAGCCAAGAGCCGGCGCACCTCTACTAGCCATCCAGCGCGGAGCATCGAGTCGATGCGGGCATCGATCCTCGCGTAGAGCGCGGTGCGCGGCATGCGCAGGCCGATGCGCACCACCCGGTATCTCGGCTTCTCTGCACGCCGCTGCCGGCTGGCCGGAAGCCCGGTCAGCGCTTGAATCTCCAGCGCCCGAATCACTCGCCGGACGTTGCGCGCGTCGATGCGCGCGGCCGACTCGGGGTCGAGCTCAGCCAGGCGCCGGTGCAGGACCGACGCTCCTTCAGCGACCGCCTGCGCCTCCAGCTCGCGGCGCAGACGATCGTCGGCCGGCCGCGGCGGCGGCGCCCAGCCCTCGACGATCGCCCGGATGTATTGCCCGGTGCCTCCCACCAGCAGGGCGATGCGCCCGCGGGCATGGATGTCGGCGATCGCCGCCTGCGCCGCCAAGCGGTACTCCGCCAGACTCCACGGCGCCGCCGGGTCGGCAACGTCGATGAGATGATGGCGCACGCGCCCGCGTTCCGCCGGTGACGGTTTGGCGGTCCCAATGTCCATGCCGCGGTACAAGAGTCGCGAGTCGGCCGAGACGATCTCGGCCGGAAGCGCCTCGCCCAGGTCGAGCGCCACGGCGGTCTTGCCGACCGCCGTGGGACCGACCAGCGCAACCAACGCCGCCCTCTCGCTCAACGCCAATGCAGCCAGGGATTCCCGTCCAGGGCGTCGCGATAGTGGTCCAGCCGCCGGATCCGCCCCGAGGCGGTCATCTCGACGGCGACCACATCGACGCGCCAATCGGTGTCTTCCAGCGCTTCTGCCTGCAAATAGGCCAGCGCCACGCGTTCAAGGCGGTCCTTCTTCGACGAAGTGATCGCCTCCTCAGGTGATCCGAAGGACCGCCCCACCCTGGTCTTGACCTCGACAAACACCAGGCAGCCTTCCTCTTCGAGGATGAGATCGATCTCTCCATCGGTCGAACGCCAGTTGCGGGCACGCAGCTGCATACCTTGGGCGCGAAGGTGATGCAGCGCAATCTCCTCCCCTTGGGCGCCGGTGCGCATGCGTGTGCTCATTGAGGCCAATCCGTCAAGCGGTGCCAGAGCACCCGCCAATTCGTCTCGCGCCGCCTGGGCCCCTGCCGAACGGCGCGCTCGTACTGCTCCAACAAGAGCCCGGTCGTCCGCTCGATCGCGTACTGTTCCGACGCCCGGCGAGCCTGCTCCGACATCCGCTTGCGGCCAGCCGGGTCGGCCAGCAGCCGGCTGAGTTTGGCGGTGTAGGCGGCAATGTCGTTGGCAGCCAGATAACCCGTCACGCCGTCCTCGACGGTATCCTGGATCCCGGGCGAGCGTGTTCCCACGACCGGCAATCCGCTCGCCAGCGCTTCGATAACCGACAGCGGGTGGACCTCGCTGACCGAGGCGGTCACGAACGCGTCGCAGGCCGCCAGGTACTTCGGCAACGCGGGGTAGTCGACCTGACCCACGAAACGCACGCGGCTTTCCAGGCGGGCGTGGCGCGTGCGCTCCTCCAGGTCCTCCCGCTCCGGCCCGTCACCCACGATGAGCAGCGCTGCCTCAGGGAAGGCCGCCTGCGCCCCGGCGAAGGCGCGCAGGAGCAGCATCAGGTTCTTCTCCGGCCCAAGACGCCCGACGTACGTCAGCAGAACATCCTTCTCGGAGAAGCCCAACTCCTGGCGCGGCAGGGCCCGTGCCTGCGCAAACGGGCGCAGGTCGACGCCATTGGGGATCACCTCGATGTCTTCCTGAACACCCAGATCGTGAAGCAGTACGCGGACGCTGGCGGACGGCACGATGATCAGATCGACCTGCCGGCAGAAAGCGGGCAGATAGGTCTGCAGCAGGGTCTCGCTGACTTCCTCGGGCACCAGCGGCAGGTAGGCGTGGGCCATCAGGTCGTAGCGCGAATGATTGGTGAAGATGACCGGCTTGTTGACCGGCCGAGCGTAGCGCAAGGCCAGGCGGCCGCTCAGGAACGGGTGGTGGACGTGGATGACATCCATGGATTGGAGCAGGTGGCGGGCCGCCTTGGTATAGCGCAGCCCCAGATAGAACCCGCTGTCAGCCAGCGGCACACCCGGCGACCGCACCACGTAGGGCTCGTCGTCCGCGTCCGCCTCCTGACCGAGGGTGAAGATACGCACGTCGTGGCCGGCGGCGGTCAACGCCCGGCTGGTCAGGCTGATGTGCATCGTCACACCGCTGACCTTGGGCTTGTAGGCGTCCCCCATCATGCCGATGCGCATCCCCGCCTCCGGCTCCATCGTATGCCCGCGCTCCGGGCCCCGTCAAGTGCCGGCGTATGCGCCCCCTAGCCTCATTCGCCCCGCAAGACGGCCTGCGCCGCCGGTCGGCCCCAGCGGTTTTTGACAAGCGCCTGTTCTATGCTAGACTGAGTGCGCCCCGCCGAGGCCCCTACATGAGCCATTCCGGCGTCCTCAAGCAAGCCGATGTCCTCTTCGAACTCGACGCCGCCCAGCTCGAGCGGGTGGTATCCGTCTGTCAGGAACGGCGCTACGCGCTGGGGGATGTCATTTTCGAGGAGAACTCCGCCAGCGACGAGCTGTTCGTGATCGCCCAGGGAGAGGTCGAGATCCTGGTCGACCCGTCGTTGGTGAGCGACCACCCGGTCGGCCGGCGCCAGCAGACGACCATCGCCACCCTGCGCCGCGGCCAGAGCTTCGGCGAGGTGGCGCTGGTTGATCAGGGCCTGCGCTCGGCCACAGCCCGCAGCGCCAGCCACGACACCCATCTGCTCGTGTTGCCGCGCCGAGATCTGATGGCCTTGTGCGAGGGCGACCCTGTCCTCGGCTTCCGCCTGATGCGCAACCTGGCAGCCGACCTGGCGATGAAGATCCGCAATACCGATCTGATCATCCGCGAGAAGCTGCTTTACGCCCAGAGGTCCCCGGGCCGCTGAATGGCAATTGACATTCGGCTGCGCTTTCCTATACAATCACCCAGACCCCTACGACACGAGTACTACTGCCGCCCGGCGGGACCCCCTCCCGCTGGGGGCACGTGAACTGGAAAGGAGGTGGCCGGCAGCTTGAGCAGCGACGTGCCAGGTCTCGAGGACTGCTCATCGAGACATGTTCCCAACCTTGGAGGAGGCGAAGGAATGAAACGCACGTTAACCGCACTTTCCGTCCTGATGGTCCTCAGCCTGTTGCTGGCCGCCTGCGGCGGCGCCGCTACCGAGGCGCCTGTGGTTGAGGAGCCCATGGCGACCGAAGAAGCGCCGGTGGTCGAAGAACCGGCGGCCTTCGAGTGCACCGACGCCATCGGCTGTGTGACCGTCGGCCCTGACGAACCCATCCATGTCGCCTATCTGCTCGTCATCTCCGGATCGAACGAGACCTTGGGCGTCGACTCGCGCAACGGCGCCGAGATCGCCCTGGCCGACCACGGCCCCGTCCTGGGGCACGAGGTCCTGTTCACCGGTGAAGACGGCGGCTGCAGCGCCGAGGGCGGACAGCCCGCCGGCGCCCGCTTGGCGGCCGATCCCACGATCGTCGGGGTGATCGGCACCTCGTGCTCGAGCGAGGCGCGCGCCGCCATCCCGCTGATCTCCGCCGCCGGGATGGTCATGATCTCGCCGTCGAACACCGCTCCGGACCTGACCCTGCCCGGCAACGAGAACCAGTGGCCGGGGTACTTCCGCACCGCCCACAGCGACCTGATCCAGGGCGCGGCCGCGGCTGACTTCGCCTACAACTTCCTGGGCGTGCGCGCCATCGCCACGATCCACGACGGCAGCCTGTATGCCGAGAAGCTGGTCGAAGTCTTCCGCGATGCCTTCGTCGCGCTCGGCGGCACGGTCACCGGCGAAGGCGCTGTCCAACCGGACCAGACCGACATGAGCGCCGTTCTGGCCGAGATCGCCACCGGCGCGCCCGAGCTGATCTACTACCCGATCTTCATGCCCGCTGGCGCCTTCATCACCCGCCAGGCGCTGGAAACCGCCGGCCTGGAAGAGACACATCTGATGGGCGCCGACGGCCTGTTCTCGCCGGACGTGGTCGAGGGCACCGGTGACGCAGTCGAGGGCTTCTACGTCTCGAGCCCCGACCTGACCGCCTTCGGTGACGCCTACATGGCGGACTTCGTGCCCAAGTACCTCGAGATGTTCGGCACCGAGCCGATCAGCATCTTCCACGCTCATGCCTACGACGCCATCGGGCTCTTGCTCACCGCGATCGAGGGCGTGGCGGTGGTGGATGCGGACGGCACGCTGCACATCGGTCGCCAGGCGCTGCGCGACTTCCTGTACTCCGTGGAGGAGTACCCCGGCCTGACGGGAAGCCTGACCTGCAGTGAGTACGGCGACTGCGCCGATCCGGTGATCGCCGTCTACCAGTATCACGTCGGCGAGTACCCGCCCGAGAGGATCTGGCCGTAACCTCGGCCGAGCTCTTGGCGGATTGTCCTGGAGGGGCGGGGGTATCCTCGCCCCTCCGCTGGTGGTCTCCGCACCATCCAGAGAGGAGACGCGGCGATGCTCCGTAATTGGCGCCAGCGCATCACCCTGACCGATGTCGTCATCTGGGCCATCGGTCTTTCTATTTTGGTCGTGGTCGTGATCGGAGCGATCGCCACACTCCGCTCCGGCAAGTACGCCCTCGAGACCTGGTTCGATCTGAGCATGTCCGGACTGGCTCTGGGCGGCGTATACGCACTCATCGCTCTCGGTTACACCCTTGTCTACGGTATTCTGAAGATGATCAACTTCGCGCACAGCGAAGTCTTCATGAGCGGGCCCTTCACCGCCGTGTTCTTGGCCGAAGCCCTGAAGCGGTCCGGCTTCTTCGATAGCAACCCTGTGGTCAGCCTGCTCCTTGTCACGCTTGTCTCGGCGCTGGTGTCCTGCGGCATCGCCGTCCTGCTCGAGAGGATCGCCTACCGCCCGCTGCGGGGCGCGCCGCGTCTGGTCCCACTGATCACCGCCATCGGCGCCTCCTTCTTCCTGCAGTACTTCTTCCGCGGGCTGTACGGCTCCGGCATCCGCGCCTACCCCAACATCCCCATCCTGGAAGGCTTCTGGAGCGTCGGCGGATTGCGGGTCTTCCGCACGGATGTCGTCATCATCATCTCGGCCTTTCTCATGATGCTCGTGCTGTACGGGATTGTCCAGAAGACCAAGATGGGCAAGGCGATGCGGGCGGTCTCTGAAGACAAAGAGGTCGCGGCGCTGATGGGCATCGACGTCGATCGCGTCATCGTCGTCACCTTTGCGCTGGGCGGGTTGTCGGCCGGCGTCGCCGGCGTGCTGTATGCCCTGGCCTTCCCGGTGGTCAACTTCTACATGGGCTTCATCCCCGGCATAAAGGCCTTCACCGCGGCCGTCCTGGGCGGCATCGGCAACGTCCCGGGCGCCTTCTTGGGCGCCATGGTGCTGGGCGTGGTCGAATCGCTCGGCCCCAACCTGTTCCTGGACGGCCTGGGCATCCCGTCCGCCAATCAGCTCAAGGACCTGGTCGCCTTCGTCATCCTTGTGTTCATCCTGATCTTCCGGCCCACCGGTATCCTCGGCGAGCGCCTCGCCCAGGCCAAGGCCTAAGGAGGCGGCCATGGCACATCCAGATCGCTCCACTTGGCGCCAGGCGCTGAACGCGGGCCTCGTCGCCGGGATCGTCTCCTTGCTCCTGTCGCTGGTCGGCATGGTTGAGGCCTTCGAGGCGCGCGACATCATCTTCGAGCTGGTCCCGATGGGGCAGCTCCTGCTGGTCCTGGCCCCGTTCGTCCTGGCGGTTTCCACCGCGCGCAAGGCGGCCGATCGGAGCCCCCTCGCCCGGCTGGCCGTCGGCCTGCTGCTGGGGCTGGTCTGCGGGGCTCTCCTGGTGGCGGTCCGCCTGATCGGTGAGGCGGTCAACCTGCGCAGCGTCTTCATCAACGCCTCGCCGACGCTGTACGACATCCTGGGATTCGGGATGGCGCTTGTTCCGGGCATGCTTCTGCGCCTGGCGGTCTCCGCTGTCGCCGGCCTCGTCGGGGCTTCACTGGCGCTGCTCAGCGACCGCCTGCGCGGTGCGGTGATGCAGGCGATCATCTGGCTGGTGCTGCTCGGACTGCTGCGCGACCTGATGGTCATCGTCGTCGACCGCTGGGGCCCGATCCGACCGGTCTTCCGCTGGCTGTTCGCCACGCGCGGGCTGACAATCGTCGGGGCCGTGGCCGTGTTCGTCGTCATCGCCGCGCTGGTGTACCTGCGCGGCGGCAAGAAGACGACCAAGATCGCCATCCGGCCGCCGAAGCAGCAACGCGTGGTCAACCTGATCACCATCGGCGTGATCGTCGTGATCCTCCTGCTCCTGCCGCCGGTGCTGGGCACGTTCTTCAGCCAGGTGCTCGACTCGGTCGGGCTGTACATCCTGATGGGGCTCGGCCTGAACATCGTGGTCGGCTTCGCCGGGCTGCTCGACCTGGGATACGTCGCCTTCTACGCCATCGGCGCCTACACCATGGGCGTGTTCACCTCGCCCGAGCTGGGCTTCTTCAACCTGACCTGGTTCCAGGCCCTGCCTGTCGCCCTGATCGTGTCCGCGTTCGCCGGCCTGATCCTGGGTCTGCCCGTCCTGAAGATGCGCGGCGACTACCTGGCCATCGTGACGCTCGGCTTCGGAGAGATCGTCCGCCTGCTGGCTCTCTCGGACTGGCTGCGACCATGGCTGGGCGGCTCCCAGGGCATCCAGCGCATCGCGCAGCCGACGATCGGCTCGCTGGTGCTGGGCAACCAGATGCAGCTCTACTACGTGTTCCTGGCCGGTTGTGCCATCGTCGCCTTTGTGGCCTGGCGCCTTAAGGACTCCCGGCTCGGCCGGGCGTGGATGGCCATCCGCGAGGACGAGGACGTAGCCGTCGCCATGGGCATCCCGCCGGTGGCCACCAAGCTGATGGCCTTCGCCGTCGGGGCGACCTTCTCCGGTCTGGGCGGCTCGATCCTGGCCGCACAGCTGACCTCCGTCTACGCGCATAGCATGACCTTCATCGTCTCGATCAACGTGCTCTCGCTGATCATCATCGGCGGCATGGGGAGTATCCCCGGTGTGATCGTCGGCGCCCTGGCGCTGATCGGGCTGCCGGAGTTGCTGCGCGAGTTCGCCGAATTCCGCTACCTGGTCTACGGTGCGGCGCTGGTGGGCATGATGCTGATGCGCCCGGAGGGCCTGTGGCCCGAGGAGCGCCGCCGCCTGGAGCTCCACGAAGAAGAGCTGCTCGCCGAGAGCGCCGAGCCCGCCGCTGCGGCCGAAGCCGCGGCCAATTAGGAGAGACCGGACATGGCCATTCTGACCGCCAAGAAGGTCACCAAGCGCTTCGGCGGGCTGGAGGCGCTGCGCGATGTCGACCTGGAGCTGCCCGAGCACTCGATCCAGAGCATCATCGGCCCCAACGGGGCCGGCAAGACCACCTTCTTCAATTGCGTGACTGGGTTCTACAACGTCGACGGCGGGGAGATCTACCTCGGCGATCGCCTGCTGAACGGGTACTCCCCCGACCGGATCACGCGCTTCGGCGTGGCGCGCACCTACCAGAACATCCGCCTCTTCCGCAACATGACCGCTCTCGAGAACATCCTGGTCGGACAGCACTCACACCTGCGCTCCGGGCTGCTTGGCGGCATCCTGCGTGACCCACGCACCCGGCGCGAAGAGAACGCAGCCGTGGAGGAGGCCCGCCGGCTCCTGCGCATCATGGGATTGGCGGGACAGGGCGACATGCTGGCCGTCAACCTGCCCTACGGCAGCCAGCGCCGCCTGGAGATCGCCCGGGCCCTGGCCACCAAACCGAAGCTGCTTCTGCTGGACGAACCAACGGCCGGGATGAACCCAAGCGAGACGCAGGCCATGATGGATCTGATCCGCCGCCTGCGCGACGAGCTGGGCATCACCGTTCTGCTGATCGAACACCAAATGCGGGTCGTGATGGGGATCTCCGAGCTGATCACCGTCCTCGACTACGGTGTCAAGATCGCCGAGGGGCTGCCGGCCGAGATCCAGCGCAACCCGAAAGTCATCGAGGCCTACCTGGGGCGCGGCAGCAGCCAGGCCAGCCTCGAATCGACGCCCGCGGCGACCGCCGGCGCGACGGCCTGAGGGAGGGATCTGGATGGCGCTCCTCGAGGTCGACAACGTCCACACGTACTACGGCAACATCCACGCCCTGAAGGGCATCAGCCTTTCGGTGGAAGAAGCCGAGATCGTCACCCTGATCGGCGGCAACGGCGCCGGCAAGAGCACGACCCTGAAAACGATCAGCGGCGTCCTGCGCCCGCGCGAGGGCGCCGTCCGGCTGGCCGGCGAGAACCTGCTCGCCTTCAAGCCACACGAGATCGTGGCCAAAGGCGTTGTTCAGGTCCCAGAAGGCCGGCGTGTCTTTGGACAGCTCTCGGTGACCGAGAACCTGGAAATGGGCGCGTTTTCGCGCACCGACAAGGCCGCCATCGTGCGAAGCATGGATCGGGTCTTTAGCATGCTCCCGCGCCTCAAGGAACGGCGCGCCCAGGTGGCCGGGACACTCAGCGGCGGCGAACAGCAGATGCTCGCAATAGGGCGAGCGCTGATGGCCGAACCCAAAGTCCTGCTGCTGGATGAGCCGTCGATGGGGCTGGCCCCGGTGCTGGTCGACAGCATCTTCGAG